>Ga0272442_10000332_pt1 | contig 78326 bp, 55 predicted proteins | sample SSMForm2O_FD_200262 | JGI IMG/M metagenome (GOLD analysis project Ga0272442, IMG submission 200262) | Marine sediment archaeal communities from Little Sippewissett salt marsh, Falmouth, MA, United States - SSM-Form-2O | ecosystem: Environmental > Aquatic > Marine > Wetlands > Sediment ...
AGGCGCGGAGCGTGTCGGCAATCGGCGATTCCGGGGCCAGTTCGATATATTTATTCCAGTGAGTTCTGGTGTTTTCGAAATCATTCAGACTGCTGTACACCACGCCGAGATTGAAATGAGCGATGACATGATTGGGATCAAGCGCAATCGCCGCCTTAAGAACCTGCAAGGCTTCACGCCAATTTCCGACCGCGTGCAAACAGGCCCCGAGATCGGTGTGAACATCGGCGCTGGATGAATCAATCTCCAGTGAGCGCCGATAGCAGGCAACGGCAACCTGATACCGTCCCTGATCCATGTTGATATTACCCATCGCAACCAGTTCATCGAAGTCATCGGGAAGATTGTCGTAAGTCTTGTCGGGAACGCGGTCGTCCATTTCATTCATCCCGGACACATCGGGATGCTGGAACCCGGCCTCCGGTCGTTCGGGGTGCGCGGTTAACAGAACGTACCCAACGCCACAAATCACGACCAGCGATAACAGGATAAACAGGTTACGACTGAAAAAACCGGCCGGACCGTCTTTCTTCTCTTCGATTTTACGGCCGCACCCGTTGCAGAAGTCGCCTTTGTCAGTCAGCGGCGCTCCGCAGAAGTGACAGGTGCCGGTATTCGTGTTCCGTTCTTCACTTTTATTTCCCATGATGTACCACAACAATATCGAAAATGATTAGTTCCTGATTCGGGTCGGCGGATGATTGGTCATCAGCGAATCCACCGCCTGTTGATCCTTTTTAAGCCGGATATAATAATATCCGAACTTGTGAATATCCGCACCGGGCGGAGTTGATATCCCGGCGTAACGATAGGTGGTGTTAAATCCGCGGCACTTCGAGATCAACCGTTCGCGCCCGAACCGCAGGGTGATATGTCCCCGGTCGTCGAAATGGCCGACCAGTACGAAATAGTCGGGAAAACGGAAATACTCATCCAGCGGATTAAATCCGTGTTGCCCGATGTCCTCGGATACCAGCCCCCAGATGTCATGATAACGCTTGTCTGTATAGTACGGAATCCGCCCGATATCGGTGATGGAAATAACGGCATCGGGTGGCAAACCGTCAATCCAGGCGATTAAATCTTCTTGCGCGCTCATGACGGTCTTTTCATTTGCGATGGTCGCGGTCACCGCCGCATACGGGGTCAGCAGGGATAGTCCTGCGACCACCAGGACAGCTTTGAGAAGGCGCGTATTGTAACGAGAAACGACCAGCGCCCCGACCAGGATAAACAGTGGCAGAAACGGCGCCAGATAGCGGAAATTAAAATTCATAACCGGGTCGACCAGGGAACTGATAATTGCCTGAACGACAAACAGCGATACGGCCAGGGTCAGTGTTTTATCATGCAAACGGTCCCTGATTACCACCACTATGCCCGCCAGAAACAGTCCGCTCAACGGCAGGAAATAAGTCAGCATCTCCAGCAGGGTGGCAAAGCCGTATTCCACTCCGCCGGACTTGGCATAATAAGTGTTGGGGAAGATATAACCGAATACCACCAAACGAAAGATCATGATTAATGCCGTGGCAAAGACCAGCGTCAGGGCATTGGCAAGAACATACCGGGAATGCCATTCGCCCCGAAAATACTCCACCGCGACCGCAACGATTATCATGACAAAGCCGATGACAAATCCTTCGGGGCGACTCAACACCATAATCGCCAGCCAGGGGAGCGACCAGTATGATCGCCGCCTGAAGGCGGTCAGCCCTCCGGCCAGGGCACAGGAATACAGTCCCAACTCCAGGCCGCTCACGGCCCAGAAGGCGGTGATCGGAGCAACCAGGTAGAGCGTTCCGGCCAGCCAGGCCCAGGGGGATTCATCATGCCGATAATGCCAGAACCAGATCCCGCCGGCCAGTGCGGTCAACAGGACACCGAACAGCTTGGCACAGAGATAGGTCGGCAGGCCGAGTTTGTATAATGCCGCCAGCAGTAGCAACCAGAGAAAATTGGAATATCCCTCGACCGGCTCGTCGCCGACATTGAACACCATACCGTGCCCGTCGGCAAAATGCTCGGCATAGCGAAAAGTAATAAAGGCATCATCAATGGAATAATCCCAAAAGGATATCACGAACAGAATAAACAGGACCAGTGCCAGGCCAAAATAGATATATCGATACTGGGGCTTCATGATTTAATAATCGGGAAAGGCCTCTCCCCCGGCGGCGCGACGGACGGTAATAACGCCCTTGACCTTTTTAATGCGTTTCAAAACGCGTTCCAGCTGATTTAAATTGTTAACCTCGATTACGATCTGGCCGACCGAATTGATATTGGAAATATCGATATCCACGCCGCGCACGTTGGTGTCGTTGTCGGCAATGGCGTCGGTAATATCGACCAGGACATTCTTGCGCGGTTCGACCCTGACTTCCAGTTGAACGACGAAAGTCTGATCGCGCGAGACATCCCAGGAAACCGGGATCAAACGTTCGGGATCATTGGCCAGATTCTGGACGCTGGGGCAGTCGGCGCGGTGAACGGTGACACCACGGCCACGGGTTATATAACCGACAATTTCCTCACCCGGAACCGGCTGACAGCATCCCGCAAAGCGAAACATCATATTTGACAGTCCCTGCACCTTGATTCCCCGTTCCGAGCGAAAGCGCTCCAGCACCTGCTCCACGACGGATTCTTTTTTTCCTTCGTCTTCGGGGACGATTTTCATGGCGACGCTCTGAGCGGACACCTGTCCGCTTCCCAGCGCATAAAACAGGTTACCGACGGTATTGAGCGACATGCCCTGGGCGATCTCAAGCAATTCCTCGTCGGACGGCAGTTTGATCCGGTTTTTTTTCAATTCACGTTCGAGGAATTCGCGACCGAGCACCACCGCCTGATCGTAACCGGCCTGTTTGAGCCAGCGGCGAATCCGAGACTTGGCATTGGAGGTGGTGACTATTTTCAGCCAGTCCTGCGAGGGGTGGCGATGCGCACTGGTGATGACCTCGACTTTGTCACCGGATTGCAACGCCGTGGTCAGGGGGCGGATGCGCCCGTTGATCTTGGCGCCGCTACAGTGCAGGCCAACCTCGGTGTGAATGGTAAACGCGAAATCCAGCGCCGTGGCCCCGGCCGGAAGGTGTTTGATTTCCCCCTTGGGAGTATAGACATAGATGTCATCGGTAAACAGGTCAATCTTTAAATATTCCAAAAACTCCGAGGGGTTGGTCATATCCTTCTGCCATTCCAGCACATCGCGAAGCCAGGCCATCTGCTGGTCGGCCTTGTCCATCTGCTGGCGTCCCTCCTTGTACAGCCAGTGCGCGGCGATGCCGTTTTCCGCGATATGGTGCATCTCCCGGGTGCGGATCTGTACCTCGATAACCTTGTTCTCCGGCCCGAAAATGGCGGTATGTAACGACTGGTAGTTGTTCGGTTTGGGATTGGCAATATAATCGGCAAACTTGCGCACCACCGGGTTCCACAACTCATGCACCACCCCCAGGGCATGATAGCATTCCGCCTTGGTGGTGGTTATAACGCGAATGGCAAACAGGTCGGATATTTGATCGAAGGGTACGTTACGGAACTGAATCTTGCGATAGATGGAATCAATATGCTTGGCGCGCCCGTAAACCCGGGCCTTGATACCACCCTCAAATATGGCCTTGCTGATCGGCTCAACCACCTGCTGAATATACGTCTCGCGTTCCTCGCGGGTCAGTTCCACCTTTTGCACCAGCTCCGAGTACACATCCGGCATGAGAAACTTAAGCGACAAATCCTCCAGTTCGGTTTTGACCTTGGCGATCCCGAACCGGTGCGCCAGCGGGGCATACACTTCGCGCGTTTCCTGCGCGATCCGTTTGCGCTTGGGCGGCGGCAGATATTCCAGGGTGCGCATGTTATGCAGGCGATCGCCCAGCTTGATCAGGATAACGCGAATATCGCGCGCCATCGACAACAGCATCTTGCGAAAATACTCAACCTGTTGTTCTTCGACCGATTTGAACTCGACCCGACCCAGCTTGGTAACACCGTCCACCAGTTCGGCGATTTCATCGCCGAATTCCCGCCGCAGGTCTTCCACCCCGACCGAGGTATCCTCAACGACATCATGCAACAATCCGGCGGCGATAGTGGTCGAATCCAGATGCAGTTCGGCCAGAATTAAGGCCACATTAAGACAGTGCACAACATATGGCTCGCCGGATTCGCGATTCTGCCCCTCGTGAGCCTTACTGCTGAATTCGTTCGCCCTGCGAATCAGCGCGATATCAATATTGGCATTAAAAGCCTCGACCTGGATAATAAATTCTGCCAGATTCATAATCACATTATACGCGATAACCGCCCGGCAAGCAACCACAAGTCTGCATCAGGAAAGAGAACGGAACAATCTGACGACGATTATTTTGACCGATGTAAGGTTCGCAGGGTCTTATATTTCAAAAAATTACGGCGGCTGGAAAGAAGCGCGATATACCAGCCTTCCCAACCGTCAAGGAAACCGCCCCTGAGAATGAAATGACGGTAAAAGGTGGCAACCGCCCGAAACCAGATACCGGGGCGACTGGTGCGCCGGCCGTTATCATACATGTCCCGCGCCCCCAGTTTGGTATAGCGGTCCCCCTTGGCAAAAAACGTCTTCAGGTCGGGGTAGGAATAGTGTAGCAGGGGGTGTGAGAGTCTGCCGATTTCACCGTCAAGGTCGACATGTTCATGCACCGGTGAAGGCGAAAAACGTCCTTTCTCCCGCCGAAACAGCCGCAACACATAATCGGGATACCATTGCGAGTGTTTGATCCAGCGCCCCAGAAAATCGGTCAGGCGCGGCATGCGATAGCCGGCATAAGGCGCGTCCGACCTGCAGGCTGTGCGGATCTCGGCGGCAAGTTTGGGCGAGACGACCTCATCGGCGTCCAGCGACAACACCCACTGTCCACCGGCCTGTTCAACGCCGTACTGCTTGGTTGGGCCATAGCCCTGCCATTCCGGGGAATATATTTTTGCACCATATGATTGCGCGATCGCGACGGTGCGGTCGTCGGATTGGCTGTCAACTATAATAATCTCATCCACCCAGCGAATCGAATTCAGACAGCGGGCGATGTTCCGCTCCTCGTTTTTGGTAATGATGACCGCCGAGATAAGCATCAGGACACCGTCAACTTGTTGGCCGCAAGAGAAACCTCGAACGCCTCGAAGACCTGTTCCGGCGTGATGTTGAAAATATTATCGTCACCCCGGGATAGAACCAGCCCGTAATCCTGTCCATATGGACGCCATTGACGATAGACCCCGCTGAATTCAGGATACAACCCGACCACCGGGACTCGAAACGACCGAGCGATATGCACGACCGAGGTATCCGCCGTGACCAGCAGGTCGAGTTCGGCAATGACCGCCGACGCTTCAAGGATATTCAGGTTCGGCGGGACCTGGTACACACCGTGCGAAAACGGCTTCTGTAATTCATCACCCCGGTCACGGTCGGACGGGGCGGTCAGCAGGATGATGCGGCCGTTGGTGTATTTTCGCCGGATCATTTCCAGCAATTGACGCGACTTGTCATACCCCCAGATGCGGTTAGGCAGGCGTACCGACAGGTTCAACCCGATAGTCATCCCCCCCTCGTCGGGTAATTCCGCAATAAAGGCTTTTGCTTTCCGTACGGCCGATTCGGGGATATGGGGCGGCGCGAACCCATCGGATGATTCGGGATCGAGTCCGAAAGCCTTCAACAATTGCAGGTTGATGGTGATGATGTGATCGGGACTGTCGGTGAAATCATGATTATAATCATAATACCGGGCGAAGCGTTTTTTGCCGACGCCGATACGGGGCTGGTGTCCCACACATAGTTGGGAGAGAACCAGGGTCGTCACGGAATCATCACCGAGCAAATCGACCACGCAGTCATAGCCTGCTTTCCGGATGGCGCGCACTTCCCTGATATCTTTGATCAGATTCCGGTGATAGATAAAGACTTCATCAAAACGGGAATCGTTGCGAATCAACGCCAGGTTGCGATGCGACGCCAGAATGCCAATTTTGACATGTGGAAAATGTTCTCGGATCGCGTCTATCAGTGGAAAGGAACACACGGTATCCCCGAGCCGGTCGGGACGAAGAAAAAGGACACGACGCAATTGCGAGCCGTCAAGCGGGGTCAGTCCGAAACGACCCCGTTTGAGAAATATTCTGACCAGGGCATAGAACGCCGCCTTGATTTTATACTCCAGCGGTTTCAGCCGATTCATATCATTCTTTCTCCGTGGGTCCGACGGCGGACTCTGCGGCCGCTCCGCATTCCCGGCGGACTTTTTCGATTTCTCGATAAACCTGGTCGACGGTAATGTCATACACGTTATCTTCACTCCGGGCCAGGACGATACCGGCCTCCTGACCGTACGGGCGCCACAATTTATATTCATTCATGAAACGGCGGTACAACCCGATCACGGGAACGTGAAAGGACCGCGCAATGTGGATCAGCGAGGTGTCCGGTGAAATAAACAAATCCAGTCGGGACAGGAGGGCCGCAACCTGAATCAGGTTTTGGCCGGGCGGAATCAAGTGCACCGAGTGCTCTAATGACCGCAGGAGGATTTCGCCGAGATTGCGTTCATTGGGGGCCGTAATGATGTATATGGTGCAATTGTCGTTGTCCGCGAGAATGCGCCGAATCAATTCCGTTGATTTTTCCACTCCCCAAAAACGGGAGGGTGCCCCGGCCGACAGGTTCACGCCGATTTTCAAACCGGATGATGAGGTGCCGGTAAAGAATTGATCTGCTTCGCGTGAGATAGCATCCGAGAGGAACGGCTTCGCGAAGCGATTTGATTGCGAGGAATCGATGCCAAACGCATTCAGCATGGTCAGGGTGTGATCGATTACGTGACCGTCCTGCGAAAGCGGATGCGGAAAATTGATATTGTAATATTCACGAAAGCGGGTTTTACCCATCGCGACGGTCGGCACACCCCGCGCGCAAAGATGGGCCAGAAACAGGGCGGTTACCGAATCACTGCAGATCATATCAACCACACCATCAAACCTGAGGTTTCGGATGGCATTGAGATCACCGAGGTCCCGCCAGAAGTTTTTGCGATAGAGAAATATCCCGGAGAAGCGCGGATCGTCCTTTATCAGTCCGACATTGCGCGGTGAGGCCAGCACGTATATTTCCAGCTCGGGATTATGCGCCCGGAGGGCATCAAACAGCGGCAGGGAAACAAACATGTCACCGATCTTTTCCGGCCGGATAAACAGGATTTTTTTGGCGCGGGAGAGGTCCAGGGTTGCGGCGGAATGATCACTCTTGCGGACAACCAGGAAAAAGAGCCGTAAGAAAAAGGCCTTAACCGCCCGCTCGAGCGGCTTGAGTGTGTATTTGTTGTTCACGATTCGGGTCGATCCTTGAACTGCATCATATAGAGGTGCCGGTATAATCCGTCCTGCGCCATCAACTGCTCATGCGTTCCGCATTCGGTAATATGTCCCCGGTCAAGCACCATAATACGATCGGCATTCTGAATGGTCGACAACCGGTGCGCGATCACCAGGGTGGTGCGGTTGGCCATCAGGCGATCGATGGCCTCCTGCACCAGCAGTTCCGATTCGGTATCCAGCGCCGAGGTGGCCTCGTCAAAGATCAATATCTGCGGATTTTTCAGCAGGGCGCGGGCGATGGCAATCCGCTGGCGCTGACCGCCGGACAGCCGCACGCCGCGATTGCCCACGATGGTATCGTACTTGTCTTCGAAGTGCTCAATAAAGTCATGGGCGTTGGCGGCCCGGGCGGCGCTGATAATTTCCTCCTGCGGAATACCATTAAGGCCATAGGCGATATTGTGCGTGATGGTATCGTTGAACAGGTAGGTTTCCTGCGTGACAATCCCCAGCAGGTGGCGAAGCGACGACAGTGTCATCTGCCGGATATCCACGCCGTCAATGGTTATCCGCCCCTTGATCGGATCGTAAAACCGGGGCAGAAGATCAAACAGAGTCGACTTACCGGCGCCCGAGGAACCGACCAGCGCGATCACCTCGCCCCGTTTGACTTCGAAGCTGATATCCTCCAGGACCGGTTCACCCGGAATATAGGAAAAATTGACGTTCTCATATTTGATGCCGGTTTTGAAATCATCCTTGGCAATGGGATGTTCGGATTCTTTGACCAGAACCGGCGCTTCCAACACGTCGAAAATGCGTTCCGCCGCGGCCAGTCCCTCCTGGATTTTAATGTGTATCTGCAACAGCGACTTGGTCGGCTTGATTAGCGAAAACATGGCCAGCAAAAACGTCATAAAGTCACCGGCATCCATCTCGCCGCCACCTTCCAGGATTTTCGCCCCGGCAAATATCAGGATTAAGATACCGGCGATGACAATCAGGACTTCGTTGACAGGGTTGGACAGGTGCCGGATTCGGGTCATGCGCACCAGGGCGCGGAAATAATCGCCGGTCGCCCGGAAGAATTTCGCGATTTCGAATTTCTCCATGGCGTAACCCTTGACGATGCGAATATTGGAAACTGTCTCCTCCAGCACCGAGTTGACATCGGCCATCTTCTCCTGCGAGCGGCGGGAATACTTGCGCAGTTTCCGTCCCATCCACCAGATAAAACCGAACACCACCGGTAGGACCAAGAGCGCCAGCAGGGTCAGTTTCCATGACAACAACACCAAAAATCCGATCAGCAACAGGACGGTCAGCGAATCGGTCACCAGACGATTGAAGCCCAGATCGACCGTCTCATTGAGCACGACCACGTCATTGGTAACGCGCGAGATAACCTGCCCGGTGCGCCGCTTGTGAAAGAAACCGAGTGACAACCGTTGATATTTTGCAAATAACCGGTTGCGAAAATCACGGATTACCGATTGTTGCACGAAAGCCATGAAAAAGCCCTGCAGGTATAAAAACAGGTTGGAGCTGACCGCAATGAAAATAATCAGCCAGCAGAAATTGATCAGGGTGTCCTTGTGGGTTTCCGCCGCCACCAGGTGATGAATCTGATCCTTGAAATATTCCTTGGTTTGCGCCAGGAAATCCAGGTTGGGAAGCATGCTCTCGGGTTCGGAATCGGTTAGCGCGCCCGGTTCATCAGCCGATTGCGTCTCGACCGTTACTATTCTCTCGGCCTTGTCGGCGCCGGGGATTTTGATATCACCAACCTCAAACAGCGTCATCAGCAGCGGCCCGGCAATCCAGATCAGCATCGACGCCATCACGGCATGCAATGCCGCCGAGAGCGACGCGACAATAATTCGGTGCCAGTACGGCTTCAGGCAACTGAGCGTTTTCCAGAGCAGATTCATAAGTCGATCACCATGTCCTATCCAATCGTGTCATAACGTGAGAATTAACCAGAAATTGGCGAGAATGTCAAGCGGTCGCCTTATGGCTCCATACGCTCGGCGGTCGCGGGAATCGGAATCTCGAACTTGTCCGGCGGAATATCGACATTCAGTCTGACGGTGCGGCGTTTGGCCTCGAGCCGGAATGAATCATCGTTCTTGGCATACTCAATCAGCCACGGAATATAGCGCCCGTCTTTTCGACGGTACTCCAGCGTGATGGCATCGTCACACGCGGTGGAAACCAGCCGATAGATGCATTCCTGCGGTCCTTCACGGACGATATTGACATAGAAATCGTCGGTGGCATAGTCGATTTGAATCGGCAGGATGCGAAACAGGTCAAGGATCAGGTGTTCGAAGGCGAAACGTTCCGCGCACCCGTTAGTAATCAGGGCGTTTAGCGGTCCGGCGTAATATTGCTTTTCGGTCGGGAAATACACCACCGCGGAATCACGCACCAACAGGGCCTTCATGACTCCCTTGCCGAGATAGGCCCGCGCGTAAAAGCTCATGGAATCTTCGGTGCGATACACATCGAGACGCGTGGACTTCTTCTTGCCTTCGCGATAGATTTTGACATCGAACAGGTAAGCATCACCCCGACCCGCTTCGAACTTCGCAAGCGTGCCCTCTTCCCTGCCGGAGCGGATTTTACTTCGATCGGCGACGGTGCATCCACCTATTACCAATACAACCAGGAGCACCGGCAAGAAACCGCAGGTGTGGATAAGTCTCCCGCTAAAAATAATTTATCCCCGTGAAAAAGTTGACGAATATCGAAATGAACGGCCCCAGGATCATCCAGAAGCCTCCGACGATAATCAAAAAGATCAATATATAGGGAGCAAACCGGTCAAACTCGGCCAACCGCATTTCATACCGGGCGGGCAGGATGCTTTTGAGCATATGTGACCCGTCCAGCGGAAACAGCGGAATCAGATTAAAGAAGGCCAGCGAGACATTGATGACTACGCCCACCAGGAAAAACTGCACCACCGGAAGCGGTAGCGGAAGCATCCCGCTGTATGCCATCCGAAACAAAACCCCAAAGACCAGGGCCAGTCCCAGATTGGACAACGGTCCCGCCGCGGAGATCCAGAAATCCGCCACGCGGGGATTGCGCAAATTGTAAGGATTCACCGGAACCGGCTTGGCCCACCCGAACCGAAAACCCGACAAAAACATCATCAACGTTCCGAACAGATCCAAATGCGCCAGCGGATTCAAGGTCAGCCGTCCGGCGTCACGGGCGGTCGAATCGCCAAAACGATACGCCAGGTAGGCATGGGAAAACTCGTGAACGGTCAGCGAGAAAAAAATCGCCGGGGCCGCAATCAAGGCTCGTCGTAAAAAGTCAGCATCAAACATGTCAATCCGTTTTCTTTAGTTAGGCATAGATACCGCGGAGAAGGACAACTTCGGCAACGCGTTGTATCGCCACCATGAAGGCCGCCAGCCGCATGTGCACGCCGTTTTCAAGAGCAACTTTGAGGATATCTCCAAAGGCATCGGTCATAATACGTTCCATGCGCGAATTGACATCCTCCGCTGTCCAGTAATATCCCAGCCGGTTTTGCACCCATTCAAAATAAGATACGGTCACGCCGCCGGCATTGCAGAGAATATCCGGAATAACAAAAACACCGTTTTTCTGCAGGATCGGATCGGCTTCCGGTGTGACCGGGCCGTTGGCGCCCTCGGCGATGATTCTGGCCTTGATATCGCCGGCGTTTTCCTCGGTAATCTGGTTTTCCAGCGCCGCCGGGACGAGGATATCCACGTCGGCATAGAGAATGTCATTGCGGTCGTATTCCGTCGCGCCGGGGAATCCGGCAATTTTCTTGTGTTCTTTGACATATGCTATCAATGCTTTAACATCGATCCCGTCAGGATTGTGAAGACCACCGAAAACATCACAGACATGCGTCACTTTCACTCCGAGCTTCTGCAAAAACGTGGCCGTTACCGATCCGACATTACCGAAGCCCTGCACCGATGCGGTGGCTTTGGCCGGATCGATTTTCAAATGTTTAAGTGCTTCGCGGATCGTAATAACCACCCCGGCGCCGGTCGCCTCGCGACGTCCCAGCGAACCGCCCATCACCAGTGGCTTGCCGGTAATGACGGACGTAACAGTGTGTCGGGAGTGCATGGAATAAGTATCCATAAACCAGGCCATGGTCTGCTCGTTGGTGTTGACATCGGGGGCCGGGATATCGCTTTCCGGACCGAACACGTCCATCAGGGACGCGGTGTAACGCCGGGTGAGCCGTTCCAGTTCGCCCTGTGACATGGTCGACGGATCACAGGCGATGCCGCCCTTGCCGCCGCCATAGGGAATATTCACCACCGCGCATTTCCAGGTCATCCAGGCCGCCAGCGCCTGAACCTCATCGAGGTCAACGTCGGGATGAAAACGAATTCCCCCCTTGGCTGGGCCGCGCACGATGGAATGCTGAACCCGGTACCCGGTGTACATCTTGTACGAACCGTCATCCATGCGCACCGGCAGTTTCACGATGGTACTGCGGGCGGGATATTTCAGAAATTCCAGCAAACTCTGATCGATGTGCAACCGCATTGCCGCCTGGTCAAACTGCTTCATAACGTTTTCAAAAGTCGAAACCGGAATGGTCGCAGATCTAAAATCCTTTGGCTCTGTCATCTTTACTTACCTATATCACTCTTTCAACTTGTTTTTCTTCGGTTGTGCCGACACATAAGGCGATGATGATTCATACAGGCGCCAGTTTTTGTCCGTTGCCTTTTTTATGCCGATCCGCCCCGAGCGTTCGATTTTTTCGGGCTTATATCCGCGATCTTCAAGATAGAGCTTTTCGCCGGTCAAATCAATACCGTTCTGGTCCCGGGTGAGGCCGAGCGCCTTGCACAGTTTGCCGGGGCCGTTGGTCAGAAGATTGCGTTCGGGGTTGGAAAAGCCCTCTTTCATGGCCGCAACCCCGTCAACCGGTTCCGCGCCGCGAATCAGCACCGCCGCCGGAAAGCCCTCCGCCTCGGTTACTACGTTCAGACAATAATACATGCCGTAAATGAAATAGATATAACTGAAACCGCCCGGGCCGAACATCATGGCATTGCGCTCAGTCTTGCCCGCCATGGCGTGACAGGCCGGATCGTCCTGTCCGATATACGCTTCCACCTCCACCAGCCGCACCACCAGGGATTGTCGCCCGTTATGATAAACCAGGAATTTACCGATCAGATCGCGCGCGACCACGAGCGTCGGGCGCAAATAGAATTCACGATTAAGTTTGATGATCCCGGATGCCATAGCGGCCTTTATTCATCACAATAAGGAAATAATTCATAAGCGATCTGGGCGGCTGATTCGAGATTGCCGCCGACGTCTTCCGGCTTGTGGGCATCGGATCCGATCGCCGCAATGCGCACGCCCATTGAGCGCGCCAGGTTGACGATTTCCATGGTTGGATAGAACTGGTCGAGACCGTGACGAAAACCGGAAGTGTTTATTTCAAACCCGGTCTCGTTGGCGCTCATGATTTCAAAAATCGGTTCGATCCGTCCCCGGTGTATTTCAAGGATTTCGTCACCATAATAAGCCAGGCCGAAACGGCGATATACGTCCAGGTGCGCGATCGAGTCGAACAAACCGCTCTGCGCGGCTTCTTTGATATAGCCAAAATAACGATCGGCGAATTGATCCAGCGTGTGTTTTGAAAAACAGTCATTCGCCGTCTTGTGATAGCAGAAACAGTCGTCATCCAGGTCATGAAGGCCGACCAGTTTGTAAGTGAATGGAAATTTCGCGAACAATGCGGCAATCTCCTCTTCACAGCCGGAATACCATCCGACCTCGATCCCGGCATTCACCTGTAAACCTATTGGGAAATACTTTTCGTTCGCCTCACCGACGGCCTCCAGGTAGGCCGCGACGGTTTTATCCGAAACCGGCTGTAATTTGCCGCCGATACGCATTGAGCGCACATCTTCGGGGATATTGGGATCGGTGTCATAATGCGTCGTGAAACATACTTCCGCCAACCCCGCCTTTACCGCCGCCATGCAAAATTCGTCCAGCGATCCTTCGGCATCAATCGAAAAATCGGGATGCACATGATAATCAGCCAGAGCATAACCGTTATAAGCCATATCGCCTCCTGTCAGGCAAAACGCCGGGGATTTAAAAACGGGTTGAATTTTCGTTCATTGCCAACCGTGCTCAACGGTCCGTGACCGGGATAACACTTGACTTCATCAGGCAATGAGAGGATGTTTTTCTCGATTGATTTGATCAACTGCTCAAGGTTGCCGCCCGGCAAATCGGTTCGCCCGATGGAACCGTTGAAAAGCGTATCACCGCAGAACAGGTTGTTCCCGACAAAATAGCAGACTCCGCCCCGGGTATGACCGGGTGTGGCAAATACGGTGAAGGCCAGGGAACCGACAGTAAAGACATCGCCGTCCGAGACGACATGCTCGGCCGGCGGGCAGACTATTTCATGGCCGAACATGGCCGAGATATTGGCCGATGGCGACGCCAGCAGTTCCTCATCCCCCGCGCCAATATAAAGAGGCACTCCGTATTTTTCTTTGAGCGGCTTGACCGCCGCAATATGATCACCGTGACCGTGCGTCAGCAGGATGGCCTTGACGGCAATGTTGTTCTTCGCCACCCGCTCGGCAATCAATTCATCTTCATCCCCGGGATCGACAATTACACCGGCATGATCATCTTCATTCCAGATTAAATAACAGTTGACCTCAAACGGTCCGACAACGATGGTTTCAATATTCATAATCACTTCCACTTAAAATCAAAACGCGGTAAGATATGAAATCCTTTCTCTTTGTCAAATAATTCCTAACAATAGAAAACCGGTTTTGTTTACATTTTATGGGGTTTTATGTAAAATATCTTCCGGTAATTGATTTGACTTTTTCAAAAAAAGACATATCATATATTCCCTTTGTAAAGGACGGCAAAAATGAGCGTTGACACTGACAATACCATTAGTGATCTGAAAACGCGGCTTGCCAAACTCGGGAGGTTTCTTTGACCTCGATAAGCGCCGCGAGCAGATCACAAAACTGGAAAAGCTAACCGCTGACCCGGATTTCTGGAATGACAACCAGAAAGCCCAGGGTATCCTGAAGGAAATTTCCGGACATAAACGCTGGATTGAGAAAGTCGACCGGTTTCGGCAGGAACTGGACGATCTCGAGGAATTGCTTTCGCTGACCGAAGGTGAAGCCGATTCCGCGGAAGCGAAGGAATTGCACGACTCTCTAACTGCTTTTAATACCGATCTGAACAAACTGGAGTTCACGACCCTGCTGTCAGGGCCGGATGATGCCCGCAATGCCATTCTCACCATCCATCCGGGTGCCGGCGGGACCGAATCGCAGGACTGGGCCAGTATGCTGTTGCGGATGTACACCCGCTGGTGTGAAAACCAGGGCTATACCACGCAACTGCTCGATTATCAACCCGGTGACGAGGCCGGTTTGAAATCGGCGACACTCCAGGTGGAGGGTGAATACGCTTTCGGACATCTTCGGGCCGAATCCGGCGTGCACCGGCTGGTGCGAATCTCACCGTTTGATGCCAACAGTCGTCGACATACCTCGTTTGTGTCAATCTATGTCTACCCCGAAATCGACGACAATATTGAAATCGAGGTCAATGACGAAGATTTGCGGGTCGACACCTATCGCGCTTCCGGCGCGGGGGGCCAGCACGTCAACAAAACCTCCTCGGCGGTGCGTATCACCCATCTTCCAAGCGGAATTGTGGTGCAGTGCCAGAATGAACGAAGCCAGCTCAAAAACCGCGCCACCGCCATGAAGATGTTGCGGTCGCGGCTCTACCAGATGGAGCTGGAGGAACAAGCCAAAAAGCGCAACGAGATGGAGAAAACCAAGAAGAAAATCGAGTGGGGCAGTCAGATTCGCAGTTATGTTTTCCACCCGTATAACATGGTCAAGGATCATCGCACCGACACGGAAACGTCGAACGTCCAGGCCGTCATGGACGGCGATATTGACAAATTTATCGAGGCATTTCTGTCCGATCCGGACTTTCGTATCACGTAAACCAATGATGTATTCCCTTCTATATATGCAACCGTAATAAGGAGACGTTCATGTCTGCGTCCAACAATCAGGTTCTCGAGGCGATTAAAGACAAAGCCCGAGCCAAACATAGAAAAGTGGTTCTGCCCGAGGGAACCGAACCGCGCGCCATTCAGGCCGCCAAAACCATTGTCGCCGAAAAAATCGCGACCGTGACTTTGCTCGGTGACAAAGACGAAATCGCCAGGCTGGCCAAAGAACACGGGCTGGACCTCGATACGGTCACCGTGATCGACCCGATCCTTGCCGACAATCTCGGCGAGTTTGTCGATGAGTTCTGCGAAATACGCAAGAAAAAAGGCATCACCAGAGAAGACGCCGAAAAAGCCATGAAAACCGAGCTCTTCTACGGCGCGATGATGGTCCGCAGGGATATCGCCGACGCCTCCGTGGCCGGATCGGTGAACACCACCGGCGACGTGCTTCGGGCGGGCATCCAGGTGATCGGGCTGGCCCCGAACATCACCACCGTCTCGGGTGCCTTCATGATGACCATCCCGCAGTACCGCGACACGACCAACAAGGTGTTCATGTATGCCGACGGCGCAGTGGTGCCGAATCCTGACGCCGAGCAGTTGGCTTCGATTGCCGCCGCGACGGCGCAGACGATGAAAAACCTCACCGGCGAGGAACCCAAGGTCGCAATGCTGTCGTTTTCGACCAAGGGTTCGGCCAAGCATGAAGATGTCGACAAAGTCCTCGCGGCGCTGGAGATTCTCAAGAAGAACCACCCGCATATCAAGGCCGACGGCGAACTGCAACTCGATGCCGCGATCGTGCCGGAAATCGGCAGGAAAAAAGCCCCCGGTTCGGAGATCGCCGGCGATGCCAACGTGTTGATATTTCCCGATCTCGATGCCGGCAATATCGGTTATAAGCTGACCCAGCGACTGGCCAATGCCACCGCCACCGGGCCGATCGTGCAGGGTATGGCCAAACCGGCCAACGACCTCTCGCGCGGGTGCTCGGCGCAGGATATCGTCGATGTCACCGCCATCGCGGTGCTCATGCGCGGGGAATAATATCGCCTGTTACTATACATAGTACATATACAAAGGCCGGCAATTGCCGGCCTTTGGTCGTTAATGCAGTATGTGAATTGTCGTTGCTGTCACTGCAAAGAGGCTGTCATTGCGAACGAAGTGAAGCAATCTCCATCGCAATGCACTACTTCAACAGCACCATCCGTTTGGTTTCGAGATACTCTCCCGCTTTCAGGCGATAGAAATATATCCCCGTTGCAACTTCCCTGCCATTTTCACTGGTGCCGTTCCAAGTGACTACATGCTCACCGTGCGTCAGGCGCTCGTCGACCAGGGTCGCCACTCTCTGCCCGAGAATATTGAATATCTCAAGTGTCACCGGTGCGTTGTTCGGCAGATAGAACTCTATTTGCGTGCTCGGGTTGAACGGATTGGGATAATTCTGATCGAGGCTGAAATTGCGCGGCAGGGTTTTGTCACCCGGCTCAACCGGGGTCGGTCCCAAAAGTGACGCCGAATCATAAATACCATAGATTTCGATATCATCCAGATTCCACCCACCCATTAAATTTGAATTGGAGTTGGATTCCATGGTCCAACGGATATACACCGTTGCCTGGCTGTCGGCATAAGCCGAGATATCAAGATCGAGATGTGACCATTCGTTGGGAGGTGGCCAATTATAGTCATTGCACTCCCATATCTCGCTCCAGTTTTCCATATCATTCGATATATGCACGGTGGCAAATCCTCCCGTACCCAAACAAATGAGTTTCCAGAAAAGAAACCTGGTCTTCAGTAATCTTGAGCAATCAATCGGACTTGTTGTTAAATGCGTTGGCGGTAAATTGATAGGATAATTACCATCCAGATTGTAGCCGTACACATTATCCCCGGTATGGCCACTGGTTGGGTCAGTTCCATAACCACCTATTCCTCCACCGCCGGTTGGGATGCCGTATTCCCATTCGCCCTCGCACATCCAACCCGGGTCGGTACCCAGCATCCAGGCGTAACGCGGTGACGGTGTCCCGATCACCAGCTTGACCCTCCGCTCCACATCATCTTCGGGATGGCTGAGATTTTTGAATTTCACATAGTTATAATGTGCACCGTCGCAAATCGCCTCAGCGTTGCCGTTAATCGTAACCGTCACCTCGGCGGTATCAAACGGCGACAGCATGCCACCGATATCGCCGGTCAGCGTAATCCAATCCTTGAACGGTTCTACGATGACTTCATATTCAATGGGATCATCATACTTATGCGCGAAGAAATACGAAGCGGTGGTGGAATCAAACGGTCCGCCCGAGGGACCTTCCGACTCCAGGCCGATATCCGGGGCTACTTTCATGGCAAAGTCATAGGCCAATCCCTTGATACAGAAATTAGCGGTGCTGTCGTCCTCGTACAAATCCTGCCAATCTGAGCCTACTCGATAATAACTCTGTCCCGGCTGTGCTGACGACCGGACGATCGTGCGACTCTTATCACCAAGTAAGATCGTAATCTCAGAGGTGCGATCGAAGGCGTGACCACCGGTGGAAAGCGACAGATAAATGTAAAAATCATCACCGCCGGTGATATCAACAGCCTTGTCAAATTCAATGGTGTGCAGACCACGATGTGCAATACTTCCCGACATAGTCGCGAGCTCATCGTATAATTGCCCGCCTTCATACCGATCAAAAACAATTACCGCATAATCGACACTGTCCACTGCCGTATAGAAATTTACCGCCATCAACTTGCCGTTGTACTGTGCCGTAAAGGCATTAAAAGCCCCGGTACAATCCTCTTTGGTATCCCGCCAGCCGTGATAGTCATGAAAATAAGCCCGGTCATACGGACTAAAAGCGACATTCCGAAAAGAAACCGCTCCCATTTCGGGATGTTTGGCGCAGTGCTTGTCATAATACGACGCCCAGAAATATCCCCCGGCGCCCCAATCAGTCCCCCAACTGTTTTTACACAACCAGGCCCCCGGCAATGGTGCCGGAGTTAGCTTTTCATCGTCCCAGCCGACTATGGCAATGGCATGATATGGATCAAGCGGATTATCAGGGGGCTGGTAATGAATAATATCACTACCCCAATAATGAATGTGGGCCTCATTAAAACTCATGGCCGTGCCAATCGCGCCTTCTTCCATTATCCGGGTTTTTATTTCATCGATCCGGCTTAAGTCCTCACCTGCGGACAGAAATTCAATATCTCCCACATAAAAATAATGAAAGCCGGGATCATATCTGGCCGGTGGATCAACAAATGATTGCCCGTCAACATCCCGCACGGCCCCTTCCAAACGGGAGAGATAGGCCGACGTCATTAGATAATCACCGCCGTTGTGAACGGTAACCCCCTCCCCGTCCGGCGGATTGATGTCATCATTGTTATGGTCATTAAAGCCGTTCCACCAGTCCAGATGGTACTCGGCCAGATTCGGTTCATCGACCTCACCCGCCGCGGTCCAGTTGCCGGTCATCATCAGATTGCCCTCAATGGCCGCCATGGCACCATGCGTCCAGCAGGTCCCGCCGGATTGATCTTTTACCGATGTAACGAAATTCTCTCCGCCGACATCGCGCAAATCAAAACGGGTGGGTAACTCCACCGCAAATCCGTGGGATATCAGGACAACAAGGACAGATGACATAATAACAAACAGTTTTATCGGAGTTTTCATACACCCTCCAGTGACGGGATTGTCGGATCATTTACTTCATGGTATCCAAAATAAATATACTGCATTTATTCGCATCGACAAGATCGTTCTTGACGGTCTCCACCACTATTATTAGTTACCCCGGTGACTCTTCTCTTACATGAGACGTATCAATTGTTCAAAACATCCAAAACGTATGGTGGTCAGGCTACTTCAAGTTCGTGAAAAATTTCGCAAATATCGGTTGACATCGCTATTTGGACTGTTATCTTTCACGCCATAATTAGTTGAAATTACAGGGCGGAGGCAAGTTCTACCGCCTTTTCATCTTTCTGAAGGAGAGCAATACCGTGAGTCCTCTCATCTATGTCATCATTGCCGTTGTTGTCATTGTCGCGGCGATTATCGTGGTGGTTCTGAAGAACTATCGGAAGGTTGGACCGAACGAGGTCCTGATTATCTCGGGCGGCAAAAAACGTTTAGTCAAAATGCCCGATGGTACCGAACGAGAGGTGGGATATCGCTTACGGATCGGCGGGGGCACGTTCGTAAAGCCGTTTATCGAACAGGCACAAATTCTTCCCCTGGAAATCATCCCGATGGATTTCCAGGTTGAGGATGCCATCTCTACCAATGGTATCCGGTCGACGGTGCGCGGCACCGCTGAAGTGAAAATCGCCGGTGATGAAACCTCGATCATCATGGCCGCCGAGCAGTTTCTCGGCAAGCAGTTGACCGATATCCGCGACGTGGCGTTGCGGACGCTGGAAGGTTCCACGCGCGCCCTGATCGGCACCATGAATCTGGAATCGATCAACAAAAGCCGCAAGGAATTCGGCCAGAAAGTTTTCGACGATGTCGGAGATTATTTCTCCAACATGGGGTTGAAACTGCTCTCCTATAACTTAAAAGAAATCACCGATCCATCGGGATACCTGGAAGCCCTCGGTAAACCGAAAATCGTTGAGGCCCGGCGCGACGCCGAGGTCGCCGAGGCCGAGGCGGCCCGTGACGCCATTATCAAGTCCGCCGAAGCGAAGAAAGAGGGAGATATCGCGCAGATTCAGGCCGATTCCAAGGTGGCCGAAGCCAACCATGACCTGGAACTGAAAAAGGCCGACCTGCTGAAAGGTCTGAACATCAAGAAAGCCGATGCCGATTTTTCATACGAACTGGAACGGCATAAACTCAATCAGGACCTCAAGGCCGAAGAAGCCAAGGTCAAGATGATCGAAAAAGACACGACCATCGAGCTTGAGAAGAAGGAAATCGAGCGGGTCGAGCAGGAGTTGGAATCCAAAGTCCGCAAACCTGCCACCGCCGAACAATTCCGCCTTGAAGCCGAAGCCAAAGGCATGGCCGAGGCCAAGCGGATTCAGGGCATTATCGAGGCCGAGCTGGTCGAAAAAGTCGGCCAGGCCGAAGCCGAGGCTCTGCGCAAGAAAGCCGAGTCGTGGAATGCCTATTCCCAGCCGGCATTGTTGCAGTTGATGTTCGAGCGTCTGCCTGACCTGGCACGCGAGATGGCCGCCCCGATTTCGAAGGTCGACAAGATTGTGATGGTATCCAACGACGGCAAAATGGGCACGTCGAAAATCACTGGCGAAGTGGCCTCGATGATGAGCCAACTGCCGACGGTGGTAAAATCGCTGTCCGGTTTCGATCTCGAGGACTGGCTTCATAAACTGAATGACAAAAACAAAGAGCAGGGGACCACAACTCCGCGGGCGAGCGGTTCAGACAAGGAATAAGCCATGATATCCAACAGGATCGGCCGTCTGGAAATGTCTCCGACTCTGCGCATCAACGCCAAGGCCAAAGCGATGAAGGCCGAGGGGATTGATGTCATTGACTTCTCAGTCGGCGAGCCGGACTTCCCCACTCCGCACGATATCAAGGAGGCCGGCAAGAAGGCCATCGACGATAATTTTACCGGGTATACCGCCAACGACGGTATTCCGGAGCTGAAAGCGGCGATTCGGAAGCGCTTTCACGAAGATCACAACCTTGAATATAAGAATAATGAGATTATTGTCTCATCCGGCGCCAAGCAAAGCCTGTACAACCTGTTTGTCTCGATTCTGAATCGCGACGAAGAGGTCATCATCCCGGCGCCATACTGGGTATCCTATCCCCAGCAGGTGCTGATGGTGAAAGGCAAGCCGGTGATCGTGCCGACGCGCGAGGAAAACGGTTTCCGCATCACTCCCGACGAGCTAAAAGCGAATATCAGTTTCAATACCAAAGCGATTATTCTCAACAATCCCGGCAATCCGACCGGTTCGGCTTACACCCGCGAGCAGTTGGAAGAGGTTTGTGAAATCGCGGTGGCCGAGGGATTGATTATTGTCGCTGATGAGATTTATGAAAAAGTCGTGTATGACGGTTATCGCTTTCATTCGATTGCCTCGCTTGGAGACAGGATAAGAGAAAAAACCGTCATCATCAACGGCGTCTCCAAAGCCTACTCCATGACCGGGTGGCGGATCGGCTATGCCGCCGGCCCGCGTGAAATCATCTCGGCCATGGGCATCGTGCAGTCGCATACGACATCAAACGCCAACTCCATCGCCCAGAAGGCAGCGGCGGAGGCTCTCTCGGGACAGCAGACCGAAATAAATAAAATGGTCGCCGAGTTTCAGGCTCGCCGTAATTACATGCTGAGCAAGCTCGGCAGGATTCCGGGCATCTCGTGCTATCAACCGCAGGGCGCGTTTTACCTCTTCCCCAACACCTCGGAATACTACAACACCGAGTTCGGCGGGATGAAGATACGCAACTCCTACGGGCTGTCATATTACCTGCTGAAAGAAGCCGCGGTAGCGGTGGTGCCGGGAAGCGCGTTCGGTGCTGAAGACAATGTCCGTCTGTCCTATGCCACGTCGATGGATAAAATCGAGGAAGGCACCGACCGTATTGTCGAAGCGATGTCCAAACTGAAGGAATCGCCGAAGTACAAACGCATTGCCCTGCAGAATACCATGACGTATCCGCGCGGCAGTTCCGAAGCCGACACCGCGATCCCGGTCGATGAACGCGATGCACTGGTGCAGGAGGCCGAGGCGGCCCTCCCCTATGATCGCTATTTCGAATGGAACGCCAATATTAACGGCATTATCATCCAACTGCGCACCAACGTGCCCCACCTGTACGATTTCTGGGTGGAAAACTGGTACCCGGCCCAACTGGAGTCGGACCTGGAACCGCACGGCATTATCTACGCTGTCGAGGGTGTCCCGGGCCGCAAACCATACGGGTACTACTGCCCCGAGATGCGCACCGCGGTGCTGTTCAACACTTCGTACTACGGGCAAATCCGAAGCTGGGCACTGGCGATGGCGGCACAGGCCAGCGAGCGACTGCTCGACGTGCACGGTATCCGCACCGCCTGCCTGGATTATAACGGACACGGCCTGGCGCTGATCGGCCCCAAAGGCCTCAAGCGCGGTTCGACCTTTTTCCGCATGCTCGAGGATGAAGATGCCCGCTTCCTGTCCAACGACTGGGTTTTCGCCAGGTACCGCGGCAGTGACGCCATTGCCGATGCACCGGAGCGCAAGTTCTACCTGAAAACCAATATCGCCAGGGCGTTACCGCGCTATGAGCGCATTTTCGATCGCAGTAAGTGCGAAAACGTGGTCACGACCCGCGCCGACTGGACCAACATGAAAGAACTGGAAGATGAATGTCCGCTGGATCTCGGTGATCCTTACTGCTATTGGGGATCCGATGATTCCCGGGCGCTGGTTGACCCGGCCTGGATCGGCGGTCCGAATAAATATGTCAAACGTTCACGCTTGAAAACAGTGGCCCTGCTGACTTATGATCCCAATGCCCCGGCGGTCGAGAAACTCTCGCCGGAGGAGGCGCTCGATCTGATCACCGAGGGCAAGTACCGGGTTTCGACCGGGGCGGGAATGTCGCCGTTTAAAACACAACCGTTCTTTAATCCGTACATGCTGGCAACCTCGGTGGACCAGGAGGATTTACAGCGCCGCAACTTCCACCAGTTGTTGCGGGTCGCACAGGCCTTCAAGGTCAATGTCGGGACGATACCGCCCGAGGCACTTAAATCACGAATTAAGGACTTACTGGGCTAGGAGATAGAATATGGCCAACACATTGGGTATTATCAAGCCGGATGGTGTCCGCAGGAAACTGATCGGCAAAATCATCGATAAAATAGAAAACGCGGATTTGATTGTTCGCGGTTTGAAGACACTCAAGTTGTCCCGGGAACAGGCGCAAAAGTTTTACGCCGTCCACGAAGACAAACCCTTTTATAAATCGCTGGTGGAGTTCATGACTTCCGGGCCGATTGTCGTGATGGTGATCGGCGGGCACGGCTCGATTGAGCGCTGGCGCGAACTGATGGGCGCCACCGATCCGGCGAAAGCAAAATACAACACCATTCGCCGCGAGTTTGCGACGTCGGTGGAAAAGAATGTCGTGCACGGCTCCGACGGAACGGACACGGCGAAAACCGAAATAGCGTTTTTCTTTAAAGAGGATGAAATCCTTCCGAAGGAATAAATTATCATGTCGGATTCCCTGTATGATACACGTCTGTATGACCGGTTCAGCCGGGATTTACAGCGCCGCCTGAGCGGTCCCAATATCAAGGATATGGAGCTGGAGGATCTTCGCGATTCCGCCCTGCAAACCGGCACCCAGACCAAATTCGGGTCCTGGGGATGGCGTTCGGCGGTCTCCAGCCGTATTGCGGAAAAGACGGTAAATCTCGGGACGGATAAATCCCGGGAATATCATGTCAGCGACACCAAGAAAAAGATTATCAGCGGTGCCTCGGCCGAATTGGACAAGGTCCTGCATCTCATGGAAACTTTGCCCATCGTCCGTTTGAGACGACAGATGGGCAACAACTCCGAGTATAACCCCAAATGCAATCTGTACATCTCGGTGGCCGACCTGAAAAATTACCGCCTGGCATATATGTGGGGACACACCATGGGCCCGGTCACCAAGGCCCCCGGCCCGGAATTCACGCTGATCCATATCCCCGAGGAACATCATATCCGCCAACAGGCGCTGGTGATGGCCGAACACAACACCACCATGGTGATGGGTTCGGATTACATGGGCGAAGACAAAAAGGGCTTTCTGCGCAACGGCATGTTTGCGGCCGGAGCGCTGGATATGCTCGGTCTTCACGCCGGCACCAAAGTCGTGGTTATCAGGGATGCCAAGACCAACAAACTGAAAAAATTCGGCGTCTTCCTGTTCGGGCTTTCGGCAACCGGTAAAAGTACCTGGTCGTGTCATCAGCTCGGATTGGACTGGAAAAAGGGCGAGCGCACCCTGGTCTGCCAGGATGATATCTGCTTTTTGAAGCATGACGGCTCCGCGTACGGCTCCGAACAGAACTATTTCGTTAAAACCGACGTTGATTCCAAACTCCAGGAATCGATGTACAACTCGCTGGTGCATAAAAGTGCCCTGTATGAAAATGTCATGATTAACGCCGACGGTTCCCCGGACTTTCTGGATGAAAACCTCTGCGGCAACGGACGCGGTGTCATCATGCGCAAGCAACTTAAAATCGATCGCGGTCACTGGCCATTCCATATGAAGGATATCTGGTATCCCAGCCTGAACCTGCCGCCACTCGATGAACTCGATGGGCTGGTATTTGCCTTTATTACGCGCCGAAATACCATCATGACCTTCTCCCAGCGGCTGACCCCGATCCAGGCCGCGCTGGCCTATCTCTGGGGGGAATCATCGCACAGCTATGCTTCCAATCCCGCCAAGGCCGGTGAATCGGTCCGAACCGTCGGGACCGACCCGTTTATTGTCGGATCACGCGCGCACAAGGTCAACCAGTTCTATCGCATTATCATGGACCTGGCGGAAAGCTATCCCGGCAAGGTCTTTTTCTACCAGTACAACACCGGCGGCATGGGTGAAATCATCGATGTCAACAAACAGACCGGCAAGAAAAATATGATCCGCAAAACCGAACGAGTGCCGATTGATATCATGGCGGCAATTCAACGCGGCGATTTGCGCGGGACCAATAAATACCGCAACAGTTTTCTCGGAACCGAGGAAATCGTATCCGCCGAGGGTGCCGATCTCAGCCAGTATGTCCCGGAAAAATACTATTCCAAAGAACAGATCGACAATTACCTGCGGGACTTGGTCAGCGGGCGACGCAAATTCACCGAGAAGGTCACCGAAGAGGGCTTGATGCCGGAAATCCAGCGAGCCGCGGAGAAATCTTACGAGATCGCGCCGGAGAAGGAAACCAGGGTATTCATGCCGTCCAAACGGACCGATGCACCGCCCCCGCCAAAGGACAAACCGGCCAGGAAACTGACCGACTGGAAACCGAATTCGCGCCTGACACGCGATCGCGGATGGCGCTACGGTTGATTTGCGGATACGTCCGGGGGTAATCAGTGAACTTTTTTTATATAAATAGAGTGTTTTGCATCTTGAGTGTTACCTGAAATCGGAGTTATTGTACAATGCCTACTTATCAATATAAATGCACCGAATGCGGTTTCGAATTCGAGGAATTTCAATCCATGAATGACAAGCCGCTGGATACCTGCCCGAAATGCGGTGGAAAGCCGGAACGCATAATCACCGGCGGGGCGGGATTTCTTTTCAAGGGGTCGGGTTTTTATATCACCGATCATCGTTCCAAAGCATATAAGGAAGCCGCCAGCAAGGAAAAGAGTAGCGGCACCGTCAAGAAAACCGAAAAGACCGAAAAGACCGAAAAACCCAAGAAAGAGACAACTTCATCAGCGGCATAAGGCTATGAAAGACATACGCCGGCAATTCCAGTCGTTAATCGACCGATTCGGCACCAGGATTTTGCTTGATACCGAGCACTACCCCGACTACGCGCGGGATGCCTCGGAAATCACGGTTTCTCCCGGGGCCATTTTTTTTGCCGAAAACGAAACCGATGTCATTACCGCGATCGCCCTGTGCCGCGAGGCATCCGTCCCGATTATCTTCCGTGGCGCCGGAACCGGATACACCGGCGGCGCCGTGCCGATTACGAATGGTCTGGTGCTCTCGCTTGAAAGATTGAAAAGACTCGAGGTTGATGACGTTCAGAAGCGGGCGTTTTGCGGCCCCGGGATCATCACCATCGACCTGATGCAACAGGCGGAACAGGTTGGCCTGTTTTACCCTCCCGACCCGGCCAGCTACGACGAATCGACGCTCGGGGGCAATGTTGCCGAAAACGCCGGCGGCCTGCACTGCAAAAAATACGGCGTCACCAAGGATTACATCATTGGCCTGCGAGCTGTGACAATCCGGGGCGAATTGTTAAAGACCGGTGTCTATTCAGACGGGGACCTCTTTGATCTCACCGGCGTATTACTGGGATCGGAAGGATTATTGGCCGCGATTACCGAGATTGCGGTGCGCCTGATCGACCTCCCGAAAACCGGCCCGACCATCCTGGCCGCTTTCGACACGGCCGAGGATGCCGCCCGCACCGTGGCGGAAATCATGCGCAACGGAATCGTACCAGCGGTAATGGAATTCATGGATGGCGATGCGGTGACCTGCTCGAACCGATATGAGAAGACCGTCGAGATCGACCGGGCCGAGGCGATATTACTCTTTGAATCGTCCGGACACGATGCAACCGCGACCGCGGAGCGGATTCATTCCATTTGCCGCACCAACCGGGCCATCCTGCTGAGACAGGAGGATGATCCGGCCAAAGCAATGCTCCTGTGGAAAGTGCGCCGCAATCTGTCCAGGGCGGTCAAGGCCTCGGCGGAGATGAAAATCGCCGAGGATGTTTGTGTCCCTCCATCGCAACTGCCCAAACTGGTAGCTTTCGTGAACGAACTTGATGCCCGGCTTCCGGTGCGAGTGAATTCCTACGGCCATGCCGGCGATGGTAACCTGCATGTCAATTTCCTGGTCGAAAAAACCGATGAGACAATCCAGCCCCTGATCGATCAAGCGGTCAAAGAGCTGTTTCATAAAACCCTGGCGCTGGGCGGAACGCTAACCGGGGAACACGGTATCGGCCTGGCAAAAAAGGCGTTTCTTCATCTGGAGTTCGATACGTCGACGCGTGCATCCATGAAAAAAGTCAAAGCTGTTTTTGATCCGACCAACCTTCTGAATCCCGGAAAAATGTTCGCGTGAATAAATCATCAGTCTTTTAAGACTGTGAAAAAATTGAATTATAATCCGAAAAATCTCAAAACCGCTTACTGCAAACTTGACAAATCATCACAGATAGTATAATATTGCTTCAATGTCATTCACATACGGAAGGCGTCATAGTGAAGAATCCAATTTCCCGTATTCAATACACGTTCAACTGTAGGAGAATGTAAATGGCGACTTTACAGAAAAAGATGGCGGCCCAGATTCCTCCACTTCGTGAAGGTCTCAAGAGGCTTGCCAAAAAAGTCGGCGACAAGAAGATCTCTGACGTTACCGTTGCCCAGGCATACGGTGGCATGCGCGGTGTGAAGGGTATGATCTGCGATACATCAGTCGTATATCCCGACAAGGGACTTGTGATTCGCGGCATACCGATCATGGATCTGCGTGAGCGTTACCCGGAGGAAATCTTTTATCTGCTCTGCACTGGTGAACTGCCCGACAAGTCAGGCTTGAAAGCCCTGCAGAAGGAATTCGCCGAACGGTCCCGCGTCCCCAAATACGTCTGGGATGTCCTGGAAGCCATGCCGAAGGATTCTCACCCGATGGCCATGCTTGACACCGGTGTCCTGGTTATGCAGAAAGAATCGGAATTCAAAAAGGCCTATGACAAGGGCATGAAGAAAACCGAATACTGGAAACCGATGCTGGAAGATTCCCTGAATTTGCTGGCAAAGCTACCGGGAATAGCGGCAGGCGTGTATCGCCTTCGTTTTAACAAGGGCAAACGCATTAGCTACAAGAAGGATCTTGACTGGGGCGCCAACTATGCCCGCATGCTGGGAATCAAGGACAGATCTGGCGTCTTCACCAAGCTGATCCGTCTCTACCTGACCCTGCATTGCGACCATGAGGGCGGCAATGTCAGTGCCAACACCTGCCACACGGTCGGTTCCGCACTGTCCGATGCTTATTATGCCGTCTCGGCCGGTTTGAACGGACTGGCCGGACCCCTGCATGGATTGGCCAACCAGGAATGTCTCAACTGGGTTCTGGAAACCATGGCAAAATTCAAGGGAGTCCCGACCGAAGAGCAGATTCGCAAGTACGCCTGGAAAACACTTAATGCCGGCAAGGTTATCCCGGGGTACGGCCACGCCGTCCTTCGTGTCACCGACCCGCGTTACAGTTCCTTCCTGGCATTCGGTAAAGAATTTTTGCCGGACAGCGAAGTGTTCCAAACGGTATCCAAGGTCTACGACGTGGTTCCGGACGTGCTCAAGGAACATGGCAAAGCCAAGAACCCGTGGCCGAATGTTGACGCCGGTTCCGGTTCCCTGCTGTATCACTTCGGGCTGAAGGAATTCCCGTACTACACGGTTCTCTTCAGCGTTTCGCGTGCGATGGGCATGCTCTCGCAGTTGATTCTCAACCGCGCTATGGGCACCGCCATCACTCGTCCGAAATCAGTCAGCACCGAGTGGGTGAAAAAGAACATCAAGTAGGATTTTACCTGCTGAGAATAAAAACGGCGGCTGTGGCCGCCGTTTTTTTATGCCTGTTTGTTGAAATAGACGCGAAATTCCGTTCCGCCGGCGGGCGGGGTATGAATCTCAATCCGCCCGGAGTGTTCCTCAACAATTCGATGCACAATTGAAAGACCCAAACCGGTACCGGAATCCTTGGTGCTGATATAAGGCGTGAATACCCGCCGTTTGAGCTTGTCGGGAATCCCCGAACCGGTATCGAAAACCGACAGGATGATCTCGTCAGCGGCTTCCCTGAGAATGATTGAGACTTCGCCACCGTCGGTGTCGCACGCTTCAATCGCGTTGCGCCCCAGATTGAGAAGCATCTGCTTCAGACGATCCTCCGAGCCCTTCAGTCCAAGATCGGGCACAACCTCGGCGGTAATCGTGATATCATCACGTTCCAGGCCGAGCCGGAGCAGTTTGACAGTTTCATCCACCAGCACACTGAGGTTGGCGGCCTGACCCTGCTGGCCCCTGCTTCTTGTCAGCGCCAGGAAACGGGTGACAATTTCATTGAGCCGATTCGCTTCGGACTTGATCTGTCTGGTGAATTCCTCAAATTCGTCGGCGTTGGCCTTCGGCTCAAATTCCTCCAGCAATCGCTGGGCGGCAATTGATATGGCGTTGAGCGGATTGCGGATTTCATGAGCCACCCCGGCGGCCAGATCGCCCAATTCGGACAGACGTTCCCGACGACGAGAATCCTCCTCCAGTTCACGTACCCGCGTATAATCGTAAATCACCGCCGCCACCCCGGTCACCTGTCTTTTCGATTGGTACAACCGGGCCAGGCTGACAAGTAAATACCGCCGGCCGCTCGGACCGGCATACATCGTCTCCAGTTCCTCGGCGGTTGCCCGGCCTTCAAGAAGATCAGTAATCGGGATAACATCAGCAAACGGCATCTCCCGCCACGATTGTCCCAGGACCTCATTTTTGTCCATGCTGAAGGTTCGCAGGAATTCCGGATTGGCCAGTTCGACCTTCCCCGCCGAGCCGACCACAATCAGCCCCGAGTTCATGCTTTCGAATACTTTCTCCGCCAGCGACTGGATGCGACGGTACGAGCGATCAAGGTAAACCCGTTTCTGTTTGCCCTGCAGGTAAAGCACAAACAACACCAACACCGCAAAAATCACCAGGCTCAGGATAATCATCTGGCGATCGAAGCCGGACACGATTTCATGGTACCGATCCAGCGAAATCCCAAGCCGGAAAACACCCGCGCCGTATTCATCCGATTCAAACGCCTTTACCAATTCCAGCGTCTTGCGCCCGTTGAAATCATATTCGCGGAAACAGGTGGTGTCACTCGCCAGGGCCTGTGACAGGAAGTAATCCTTTTCGATCTTTAGCACCGGCCCGATTTTGCGCGAGGAGAAAATGATCCCGTCCGGGGTCTGAAACAATATATAGACGATGCCGAGTTCGTGACCGATATTCTGCACCAGGTAGCCAATCCCGATGGTTTTCTTGGCCTCCGAATAAAAAAGGGCATCGGCGGCAATGACAATGATATAATCGCGACCCATGGTTTTTTCAAAATAGTACATGGAAACGTCGCCGGGCAGATCACCGGTCATGGTAGTAAAATTGCGGAAACTTGCCGAGTCATCCCGAAACGCCTCCAGGTCGGAATAGAAGTCATCGATAATATCATCGGGATCGAGAAATATCCCCCGCAGGCCGAAGGACTGCAAACCCAGCTCGGCATCGAAAATAAAGATACCGTCCACACCGTAAGCCGCGGCAAAGTCGGCCAGTTCCTCGTAAGAGAAATCCAGTTGCTCGCGTGACGTGAGAAAGCCGGCCAGGTCGGAGAATTTCTCCTGTACCAGCAGGTCGAAAAAGGAATTGGCCTTGATGGCATTGTCCGCCGACAGGGTCAGTCCGGAAATTAACGCCGCGCCCTGGATTCGTAGCAACTCCAGGCTGTCGCTCCGGCTTTTCTGCATTCCCAGGTAAGCGAAGACAAATAACAGGACGCCCAGGACAACGAGAATCGGCAGGCTGTAACGTGGTCCTGTCCAGCGGCGGCCATCGGCTGATTCAGATCGTACCATGAGGCAAAAGTAGAACTTTTGATGATGCCGGTCAACGGTTTATTTGCGTGGCGATGACATCAATCAGGCATCCGACCGCGCCGGCGTTTGTGATTGATCCGTGATTTCATCGGTTTCGGAAGCGGCTCGGGCAATGGGAATGGTCATCTCAAATGAAGATTGGCCGTCATCCGCCAGACGATACATGATTTCGCCACAGTGATTATCAATCACCGTTTTGCAGGTTATCAAGCCGAGACCGGTGCCCTTGCGTTTGGTGCTGAAACGCTGGATAAACAGCTTTGAGCGATTTTCCTCGGGGACCGGGGGACCGCTGTTGATCACTTCCATTTTAAATCGCCCGTCGGATTTGTCCAGCCGGGTGGTAATCGTAATGGTTTTTTCCGTTTCACATGCTTCCAGCGCTTCGGAGGAGTTATACAGCAGGTTGACCAGCAACACCTGTATCTGCCCGGCGTCGATTTCAACCAGCGGAATATCATCCGCCAAAACCGATTCGATTTTGATATGATCGAATTTATTCTGCGGCTTGACAAAAGCAATCAGGTTCTGAACCAGCTGGTTGAGATCCTCCTTGCGATATTCGCTGTTTTCATCGCTGAAACGACTCAGGCCGGATGTGAACCGGGTAATATTGTCAACCGTTCCGCGCATGACCTCGATTTTCGCCCCCAGCTTATCATACTGCTCCTTGGCGATAAACAGCGGGATCAACTCCAGGTTGCCCTGCAAAACCGCCAGGTAGTTGTTGATCTCATGTGCGATATCGCGCGCCATCCGCCCCCGCGTGGCAAAGCGGTCAAGCTGAACCACCATATTCTGGTAATTGCGACTTTCGGAAATGTCCCTGACAAAGTACAGCTTCGCCACCACGGCCTGGCCACGAACACCCAGCGGGCTGTAGACCAGCATAGCCGGGAATTTCTCGGAATTGCGATTGCGACAGATAATCTCCTGGATTTCCGCGCTCTGCTCCGATGATTCGATTCCCCCGGCCACCTCGGGCGACAGCAACAACAGGTCGGAAATAGGCACGCCCATCATGTTGGACGTGTTATAGCCGAATTGTTCTGCGGCAGTCTGATTATAGATGATTACTTTATCATCGAGATCGGTTACGATAATAGCATCGGGTGAATAATCGATCAACGACGTCAGAAAAGATTCCGATTCCTTAAGCGATTTGTTGGCCTGAATCAATTCCTGATTGGTATCCTTCAACTGCTTTTGTTTCTCGGCCAGGCTCGTGGTCATGGCGTTAAAGGCCTCGATAATCGCCCGCATATCGGGATCACGGCATTTCCAGTTGATATAGTACTCCTGACCCTCGGCGGTCCGGGCAAAGCCCGTGGCCAGATGGGTCAGCGGTTGCCGGACTCCCTTTTGAATCAAATAAATCAGCAAGAGTGATATCAAGGTCGAAATCAAAAACAGCAACGCCAGCAAATATGCCAAATCCTTGTCGGCCCCCTTGGTCAACACATTGGGAGAAACGATCAGCAGTCCATAGGTCGATTGCGGAGTGCGGGGCGCATGGTAATATTGTATATAATTGTTATCATCGGAATGATATGCCCACCGCGTCGGCCGGGATAATGCTTCTTCGGTTGTGGCAGTCCCGGTCAGAACCGGTCGCCGGGCACGATATCCTTCCGGCGGAGGTAGTTTCTCAACGGGAATCGGTTCAACATGACTGATAAAATCGTTCTCGGCCTCGATTTGCGCGATGGCCTCCGTAAATGAAGCATTCTCGGGAGTGAAAGTGGAATCGAGTTCCATCTGGTCAAACAACTGCCCGACCAACGGGGCGATATTCTGCTCCAGAGATTCATAATGTTTGACCAATAGGCTGTCGCCACCCCGATAGAATAAAACCAGGGCCAGCGCGATAAAAATAAAAACGATATGTATGACAATGAAGCGTGATACGCGAGTAAGCAAAGCCGGTGATTTTATTTCAGACATGCCTGTTATCCCGGTAATGGTGTTGGTATACGAAGGATATCGGCAGGTCAAATGGTTATTTTAGAGGATTGGGAAAATGGATAAAAAATTAGGGAGTGGTGGAGGGGGGATGCCCGACTCTAACGTCAGGTGGCTGGTAAACCAGCGCGCACCACTCCCTAAAATCTCTAACAACTCAAGGAGCGTCTTAGTTCGACGCTATCACAGTTTTTTTAAGCAATTGACGTACCAAACTCATTGTCTTCCGACAAAGTAATTACCCAATACTGAGCTTCCTTGTCCAGTTTGGTGCCCATTACTTATGTACAATCCTTGGTAAAATTCATGATGCGTGAGGGAATTCATCATGAATATGCAAACATATTCACAATACCTGCAAGCCTTCCCGTGACGTGCACAACCTGCGGTTGCTTCCAGGTATACTGTCTTTTATCCCATCAGCTCTTCGATTCGCTTCTCGGCGGCCATGGCGGCAGTGGTGCCATCGCCGACCGCGTTGGTGATTTGCCGCACCAGCTGGGCACGAACATCACCGCAGGCATAGATGCCCTTCACCGTTGTTTCCATTTTTGCATCGGTGATTATATATCCGTTTGAATCTTTTTCTATCTCTTCCCGAACAATGTTCGAATTGGGGACGAAGCCGACAAAAATAAATACCGCGCCCACCTCAAGTGCTGAGCTTTCGCCGGTTTTGACATTTTTCAGGGTGAGTGAATTGACTTTGTTATCACCGTTGATCGATTCCACCACACTGTCCCAGATAAACTCCATCTTGGGATTCTTGAAGGCGCGCTCCTGGATTATTTTCTGTGCGCGAAGCTGGTCGCGCCGGTGAATCAAGATAACCTTACTGCCGAACCGGGTCAGGAACATGGCCTCCTCAACCGCGGCGTCACCCCCGCCAACCACCGAGATGACTTGATCCTTGAAAAAATTGCCGTCGCAAATGGCGCAGTAAGAAACCCCCCGGCCTGCGAACTCCTTTTCGCCCGGAACGTTGAGCAGATTCGGGGAACCGCCGGTGGATAAAATCACGGCCTTGCCGCGATAAAGATCACCCGAGGCAGTCGCGACCATGCGATCATCACCATCACAGTACACCTCGGTGACTTCATCGGAGGCAATCTCAAGCCCGAAGCGTTTGGCGTGTTCGGTCATTTTCGTCGCCAGCTCTGGCCCGGAAATCAGGTCAAAGCCGGGATAATCCTCTATTTCATGAGTGTTGGCGATCTGGCCGCCCGGCATATATTTTTCAATCATTACAGTGCGCACATTCGCCCTGGCGCCGTACAAACCGGCGGTCAAACCTCCGGGTCCGCCGCCTACCACTATTATGTCATATTCTTTTTCCGCCATTGGGAAACTCCATCTTTTCTAACAAAACCGATTCGCGGACAATAGCAAACAATATATATATTAATTCCCCCGATTCAATACCTTTTTCAACCCGTAGCGAATCGAATCCAAATCCATATTAAAAATCCACCCCCTGCTGAGCCAGGATACCCTTCTGAAACGGGTGCTTGATTTCGGTCATTTCCGTGACCAGGTCGGCCCGGTCGATCAGCCATTGCGAGGCATTGCGACCGGTAATTACCAGGTGTAACGACTCCGGCTTGCCCACCACCAGTTCCTCCAGCTCCTCATGCGAGATCAGCTTGAGGTTGAGGGCAACGTTGAGTTCATCGAGAATCACCAGTTGGTATTTGCCGGATTGAATTTTTTCCAGGGCCAGATCATACGCCCGTTTGGCCGCCCGTCGGTGTTCCTCGATGGACTTGGTATCGTCGATAATGCCGACAAACCCCTCACCCATCACATTCAGTTCGACATTCGGGGCCAGGCGCTTGATCCCATCGAGTTCGCCGTATTTCCAGCTCCCCTTGATGAACTGCACCACGCACACCTGCCAGTCGTAGCCAACCGCACGCACCGTCATTCCCATCGCGGCAGTGGTCTTGCCCTTGCCATTACCGGTATATACTACCAGTAGCCCCTTTTGTTCCTGTTTCGCTTCCTGCTCGTTCATACCCGGTTCCCCTCCATATCAAGGATATGTCTTTAGCAACCCGCTTTATTTGACAAACGTTCCGCAAGAATCTGAATTGGGTGAACAATAGTGTATTGACCATTAGTCTCGGCGCGTATTTTCATCTGGCAGGCCGGGCATGACGTCATAAGGTAATCCGCATCGACCTGCGCGTACGCGTCCTTCTTCTTCTTGAACATCCGCCGCGATTCCTGATAGTGAAAATAGCCGTATGAACCGGCCTGCGCGCAACAACGATCCGCATGCAGGGGATGAATTATCTCGATGTTATCGAATTTTGCAAGCAGTTTTTCCGGTTCTTTGTGAAGTCCCGCGGCGCGCAGATGACAGGGATTGTGATAGGTCACCCGGATCGGCCCGCCACCGTTAAAGAGCGACGAATCGAATTCCAGCCGGTTTAAATACTGGCTGATATCAAAGCACTTCTCCGCCAGCTCCGCCGCGACCGGACCGTAGTCGGGATCATCGGCGAACAACTGCGCATAGTCTTTCAGTCGCAACAGACAGGAGGCACACCCGGTAACAACCGCATCGAAGTGACGTAGGGAGTCGATATTGAATTTGGCTTTTTGGATCAGGTTGTCACGATGACCGTACACCTCCTGCGGCAGGCCGCAACATTTCTGCTCCGGCATACTGATGTCAATTCCCAGCCGATCAAAAACCGCGAACAGCGCATCGCCCGTCTGCGATTCCAGGAGATTGTCCGCACACCCGTGAAAAAAGGCAACCGTGCCGGAATCGGCCAGGCGCTCCTGATACCGATCCCGCAGGCTTTTCCCTGCCGGGACCGGTAACGACAACGTTCGATCAATACCGAACAGCGGTCGGCCGGGAATACTCAGCGCCAGCTTGCCGATCCGGCTGGATGTAAGCGGGCTTGCCAGGCGACCGAGACGCAGGGACAAACCCAGCAGAGTATCATTGTCGGTCATTGCCACCGTCAGTTTTGACAAATGCGACGGCGCCCCGGCGCGATAGTTAAGAATTTCCGAGGCGATATCCACCCCCGCCGGGCAGACAGTCGCGCAGTTTTTGCAGTTGAGACAGAAGGATAAGTACTTGTCCAGTCTGGCCCGCGAAACACCGGACTGGTTGAGCATGCGCAACCAGCCGCGCGGGGAATAATCCTCACGACGATACAAATCATAAACCGGGCAGTACCCGTTACACTTGCCGCAGGCGGCGCAGTACGATTTTATTTTTTCATAGTCGATTTTGTCGGTAAAGGAAATATCGGCCAGGATGCATTCCGGTGACAAGACTCGCGCCGGGTCAAGTGCATTTTTGATATCAACAAACAGCTTATAGATCTCTTCGCCATACAATCGCCTCAGCACCGGGGCGCGAAGACGACCATCGGCATGCTCGGCGGTGGTCGATCCACCGATCGCAATAACCTTATCATACACCCGGTCATAAAGCCGTTGGGCCAGATCAAGATCATTTTTGTCATTCAAATCGAAGAGCGGCCGGATGTGTAAATTGCCGTCGCCGATATGCCCGAAAACACCGAAAGTCAGATGCTTCGAGTGGAACAGCTCCGTTATATATTCTATAAACAACGGGATTTTATCCGGCGGTATCGAGACGTCTTCAATGATAGAAACCGGGCGTTTGGTCGCATGATGGCGGTATAGCGTCGGCACGATGGCTTTGCGGGCGTCCCACAGGGCCGAAGCGGTCTCCGAATCGAACGCGAATTCCACCGGGGCGGAGAGGTTCAAACGGCCGGTCAATGATGAAAACGCGGCTTTCTTGTCAGTGACATGATCATCAAATTCCACCAACAGCATGGCCCCGGCCTGAACCGGAATACCGAACCGGTCCCGACCGATTAAATCCAGCGTGGCCCCGTCGACAATCTCCAGGCCACACGGTCCCGTTTCGAGAATTGGCCGCACGGCGCGACCGGCGTCGACCAGCGATGGAAAATAGACACGGGCGGTAAGTTTCTCAAGCGGCAACGGCAATAACTTCAGCGTAGCAGACGTGATCAAACCAAGCGTTCCCTCGGAGCCGACCATCAGCGCCGGCAGGTTGAATATCCCCCGCTCCAAATCATCGACAACCTGTTTGAGATTGTAGCCGGCGGAATTCTTTTTCAAACGCGGCCAGCGGGATTTAATGGTTTGACGATCAGAATCCAGCCTGTCAAACACGGTCCGATATTCCGGGTGGTTATCGAAGAACGCCGCCAACTCCGGCGAGTTGACCGGTAACGCCTTCAATTGCAGGGTCTTACCGCCAGCGGTGATAATTTCAAGGGCCTCGACGAATTGCGAGGTCAGACCATATTTGACCGATCGCGGCCCCGACGAATTATTGGCCAGCATCCCCCCGATCTGACAGGAGTCGCCCGATGACGGATCAGGTGGAAAAAATAACCCGTGAGGCTTAAGGGCCAGGTTCAACTCATCGTAGATAATGCCAACCTGGGTGCGCACCAGGCGGCGCTCGGTATCGATTTTTTCAATCCTGCGAAAATCGCTGAAATCCAGAATAATTCCGTTGCCGAGGGCACCACCCGTCAACCCGGTTCCGCCACCGCGCGGCGTCACCGGAAGATTTTTCCGATTGGCTTTGGACAATGCCTTAAGGATGTCATCGGTCGACCGAACATGGACCACCGCTTGCGGCTCGATGGCATAGATTGAACCGTCGGACGCATATGCCGTCAAGGTTGCCTTATCCCGCGAGAACTGCATTGTTTATCCAATTGCTGAGTTTTATTGCACCATAACATTTCGGGTGTTGACCGTAAAATAAACATCATCCACCCGATTCGGATATAATATATCCACAATATTGCTACGGTCAAATCATAAAGAACGGCAACGGAAAAAGCGAATCAATTTGTGAAATAAATAACAAAATTATATTTGACTTTCCCGCCGTCTACGTCTATCATATATGGTTTGAGGGTTTATGCATTTGGATCGTTCGCTTTAGAAAAAATCAGGACCTACAGGCAACCGGAGGTATTCGGAATGCAGTTTACAAGAGCGGAAGAATACGGGGTCTTGGGGGTTATTTATCTTGCCCAGCAGGGGAATGAAAGCATTATTCCGCTATCGGAGATTGCGGGATCACAGGATGTTCCCGAAAAATTCCTGGCCAAGATTTTTCAGAACTTAACCAAAGCGTCGATCGTTAGGTCGCACCGTGGCATCAAGGGAGGATTCAGCTTTGCCAAGGATCCTGCAACCGTCAGTGCACGGCAGGTCATTGAGGCGATTCAGGGACCATACAGCCTGATTCGATGTCTTCATGATCCCGACTGTTGTGACAAGCAGGATACTTGTCCGGTGCGTTTTATGGTTGAGGAGGCTGAGCATAGCCTGCTCGACGTGTTTGACCGGTATACCATTCAGGACTTGATTGAATGGCAAGAAGCACAATTGACAGTGTGACGAAAAATGAACGGGACATATCAAAACCTGAACCGCTTACGGGACCTTCTGCGTATATGTAGAAATTGACCAACACCCACGGAGGTATATTCATGTCTGTCAAATCCGACCATTGGATTACGCAAATGGCCCGCAAACACGCCATGATTCGCCCCTTCTGCAACCGCTTGATCCGGAAGGGCATCAGTTACGGTTTGTCCTCATACGGCTATGACATTCGCGTTGCTGATGAATTCAAGATTTTTACCAATGTCAATTCCGAGATTGTTGATCCCAAGCGGTTTTCCACGGATTCCTTTATCGACCTGAAAGCCAAATCGATATTGATTCCGCCAAACTCCTTCGCGCTGGCACGATCCGTTGAATATTTCAAGATACCGCGCGACGTGATCACGATCTGCCTGGGAAAGTCAACCTACGCCCGGTGCGGTATTATTGTCAATGTCACACCGTTTGAGCCGGAATGGGAAGGACATGCCACGCTGGAAATTTCAAACACCACTCCCCTGCCGGCGAAAATCTATGCCAACGAGGGACTGGCGCAAATTATCTTTCTGGGCGCGGATGAAATCTGTAAAACGTCATACAAGGACCGCAAGGGCAAATACCAGGGACAAAAATTCATCACTCTGCCCCGGGCCAAGTAAAGCACCGGGAGTATTCGGGGTAATTACCAGAACACACAGCAGGCAATTTGGAGATATGTACTATGTCTGAGAATACCAAAAGACGATTGGTGACTATCGACGGCAATTCTGCCGCCGCCTATGTCGCTCACGCCGTCAGTGAGGTAATCGCGATTTATCCCATCACGCCATCATCAGGTATGGGAGAGATTTCGGACGCCAAGTCGGCCAAGGGCGAAACCAATATCTGGGGTACCATCCCCAATGTTATCGAAATGCAGTCCGAGGCGGGCGCGTCGGGCGCAATCCATGGCGCGGCCACCGCGGGCAGTCTGACAACAACCTTTACGGCCTCACAGGGCCTGTTGCTGATGCTTCCGAATATGTTCAAAATCGCGGGCGAATTGACCCCGACCACTTTCCATGTGACAGCCCGATCGGTCGCAACCCACGCCCTCTCGATTTTTGGCGATCACTCTGACGTCATGGCCGCACGCTCCACCGGTTTCGGGCTGATGGCCTCAGGATCAATACAGGAAGTGATGGACCTGGCCTTGATCGCCACCGCCTCGGCACTGGACAGCAAGGTGCCGTTCGTGCACTTCTTCGATGGTTTCCGAACCTCCCACGAGGAACAGAAAGTCGAGGAAATTACGTTCGACGACATGCGCGCCGTCATCGACGACCAGGCGGTCTCGGAGTTGCGCGAACGTTCGCTCAGCCCGGATCATCCGACCCTGAAGGGTTCATCCCAGAATCCCGATGTCTTCTTCCAGGCCAGGGAAACCGTGAACAAATACTATGACGCCGCCCCGGCCAAAGTCCAGGCCGTGATGGATCGTTTCGGTAAGGCGGTCGGACGCCACTACCACCTGTTTGACTACATCGGCGCCCCCGACGCCGAACGGATCGTCATCATGATGGGTTCCGGCGCCGAAACCATGCACGAAACCGTCGAGTACCTGGTGAATCAGGGCGAGAAGGTCGGCATGATCAAGGTCCGTCTGTACCGTCCGTTTTCAACCGAAGCCCTGCTCAAAGCCATCCCGAACACGGTCACCAGCATTGCGGTTCTTGACCGAACCAAAGAGCCGGGCGCGGTCGGTGAACCGTTGTATACCGACATACAGACTACCATCAGCGAAGGAATGAAAGAGGGTACCGCGCAATTCAAGAATTATCCGCTCATTATCGGCGGACGGTACGGTCTCAGTTCCAAAGAGTTCAACCCGGCCATGGCCAAAGCCGTTCTGGACAACCTGAAAGAAGATAAACCGAAAAATCACTTCACGGTCGGCATCAATGACGATGTTACCCATACCAGCCTGGAACTCGACAAGACCTTCGATATCGAGGGCGAAGATACCTTCCGCGGACTGTTTTACGGCCTGGGTGCCGACGGAACCGTGGGCGCCAACAAGAATTCGATCAAAATCATCGGCGAAAACACCGACAACTACGCCCAGGGATATTTCGTCTATGACTCGAAAAAGGCCGGGGCGATTACCGTTTCGCACGTGCGGTTCGGACAAAAAGAACTGCGCCGTCCCTACCTGATCGGCACCGCCAATTTCGTGGCCTGTCATAACTTTTCCTTCCTGGAAAAATACGACATGCTGGGTGATATCATCCCGGGCGGAACCTTCCTGCTGAACAGCCCCTACGGCCCCGATGAAGTCTGGGATAAAATGCCGATGGAAGTGCAACAGCAAATCATCGACAAGAAGCTCAAATTCTATGTCATCGACGGCATCAAGCTGGCCAAAGAACTCGGTCTCGGGGCGCGCATTAACATGATCATGCAAACCGCATTCTTCATGATCAGCAATATTCTCCCCAAAGACAAGGCCATCGAGGCAATCAAAAAGGCAATTGCCAAAACCTACGGCGCCAAAGGCGAGAAAATCGTCAAGATGAACTACGCCGCCGTCGACACCGCGACCGATAATCTGCACGAAGTCGACTATCCCAAACAGGTGACCAGCAAACTGCGGATGCCGCCGACGGTTCCCGAAGATGCCCCCGAATTCGTGCAAAATGTCACCGCAACCATCATTGCCAACAAGGGGAACGATGTCCCGGTCTCGGCCATGCCATACGACGGCACGTTCATGACCGGAACCACGAAGTATGAAAAACGCAATATTGCGGTCGACATCCCGGTCTGGGATGAAGACACCTGCATTCAGTGCGGAATCTGCTCCATCGTCTGCCCCCACGCGGCGATCCGAATGAAAATCTATGATCCGGAACACCTCGATGGTGCGCCGGAGACTTTCAAGGCCGTCGATGCCAAAACCAAGCCGTTTGCCGGGATGAAATTCAGCCTGCAGACGGCGCCGGAAGATTGCACCGGCTGTGAGCTGTGCGTCCAGGCCTGCCCGGTCGAAGTAAAAGACGCTGACGGCAACAAGACCGGCAAACGGGCCGTGTACATGATGCCACAGATTCCACTGCGGAAACAGGAGGCGGAAAACTTCAAATTCTTCCTGTCCATCCCGGACATTGACCCCGCAAAAATAAACATCGCCTCAACCAAGGGCAGTCAACTGGTGACACCGCTCTTCGAGTTCTCGGGAGCCTGCGCTGGTTGCGGCGAGACACCGTATCTCAAACTGCTCACGCAGTTGTTTGGAGATCGCGCCCTGATGGGGAATGCCACCGGTTGTTCGTCGATCTATGGCGGCAACCTGCCAACCACCCCGTACTGCAAACGAGTCGATGGTCTCGGCCCGGCCTGGTCGAACTCCCTGTTTGAGGATGCCGGTGAGTTTGCCTTCGGGATGCGGCTGGCGGTGGATAAACTCAACGTGTACGCGATGGAACTTCTCCACAAACTCTTTCCGGATGATTATGAGGCAATTGCATCAGCCGATCAGTCGACCCAGGTGGGTATTGAAGAACAACGCGCCCGAATTAAGGCGGTTCTGGCAAAACTGAACGGCAATGGCAGTCCGGAAGCCGCCAAGTTCAAGGATATTGCAAACTATCTGGTGCAAAAATCGGTATGGGCTATCGGCGGCGATGGCTGGGCATATGACATCGGATTTGGCGGACTGGATCATGTCCTCGCGTCGGGCCGCAATATCAATATCCTGGTGCTGGACACCGAGGTGTATTCAAACACCGGCGGGCAGATGTCGAAATCATCACCGATGGGGGCGGTTGCGAAATTCGCCGCCGCCGGTAAACCGATTCCAAAAAAGGACCTCGGTCGGATGATGATGGCGTACGGAAGCGTGTATGTTGCCCAGATCGCGGTGGGCGCCAGTCACAACCAGGCGGTCAAGGCCTTTATCGAGGCAGAACGATACAACGGACCGTCAATCGTAATCGCCTATGCGCATTGCATTGCTCATGGTATCAATATGATCAACGGCCTTGAAGATCAGAAACGGGCGGTGAATTCAGGACACTGGATCCTTTACCGCTATAATCCCGACCTGGTTGCGCAGGGCAAGAATCCGCTCCAGCTCGACAGCAAAGCGCCGTCAATCACCTATGCTGACTATGCCTATCAGCAGACGCGTTTCCGCACCCTGAAAACCAGTATGCCGGAGCGCGCCGAGATGTTGATCAAAGCGGCTCAGCGCGAAGCTGATCGTCACTATGGCATCTACAAGCAGTTGGCGGAGATGGATTACAGTGCGTTTGCCGACAAATAGACGTTCGATACACCGATGAAACACAAGGGCAGGATGTTTTCCTGCCCTTTTTTTGCACACCTGTTTTTATAATCACAAGAGAACAAAGCGATTGTGCTTCTGCACAGAAGACAATCACCCTTAAGATTCCCCCGTTGTATCCGATATACTAAAAAGAAATTCTTTATCAGGAGGACTTATGCTTAGAAGAATCGTGCCTGTAGTGGTGGTGCTGTTTCTGATGACCGCCGTTGCGCCCGCCTTTGCGCAAACCGAAGATGAAATTGTCGCAAAATATCTCCAGAAGGCGGAGAAAAAACAAAAACGCAAAGTCGGTTTCCTTACGGCCAATTTCTCGTACGGTCGCCTGTCCAATGACATTGGATACCGGCAATTCAATTTTGCGGCCAGTTCCGACCTGTCAACCCTGGAGGGACTCGCCGGTCCGACCGAGGGAATTTTCCGTTCCAAACAACTCGGCCTTGATTTTGGCATGATGCTAGCGCCGCAGGCGGCCATCAAATTGGGATTCGACTACTGGCTGAAAATGAATACCGATATCAATGTTGATTATGACATGAGTATCGGCGTGCTCGAGGTCGAAGATACCTATCAGTCGGAATCCGAAGTTACCGTGTATGGTTTCAAAGCCGGTTTTGATTATTATCTGCTCAACCCGCCCGACAAATTCGGAAAACTCAGCAACCTGGCGGTTAAAGTGGGCGGTGGCGGCGGCATCTATATGGCCAGCTGGGATTTCTGGCAGTCCGGTGATTCCGAATCCGATCCGCTTAAAGCCAGTTCGCCCGGATTCTGGGTTCAGGGCGGTGTTGAATATCCGATCGGATTTTTGGATATGGCTCTTGCCGCTGATATGTCATACTTTTACCTGAACTTTAATGGCTTTGAATCGTACAACCAATCAAGTGGTGATTTGCAGTTGACCTATCCGGGAACCAGTGAAGAAATTGAACTGGATTTTTCGGGTCTGAGAGGCAAAGTTGAGTTGAAGAAGTTCTTCTCATGGTGATTTTGCCGTTGACAGAATAATCACAAACGTTATTTTGGCATGACATGGACAAACGTTAATACTAGATAGGATCGGGTTTTGAAAAAGACTATTATTGTATCTCTGGTTACAACCTTATTGATGTCAGTCACCGGCCTGGCGCAACAAAACAATGTGCCGAAACTTTCACCGGAAAAGGCCGGGAAAATCGGTGTCCCCCTCGGCAAGATCGCTTTCCTGAGGGACAAAGACGTCTGGATTATGAACTGGGACGGCAGTAATCAGCAAAAGCTGGTAACAGCCGGAAACGCCAATGGCAAACTGTCCTGGTCACCCGACGGAAAACGCATCGCGTTCGTGCGACAGGGGTCGTTCAACCTCCAGGGACCCAACAATCTCGGAGGCTTCCACAAGGTCTATGATCTGTTCATTGCATACGTGGATTCGGCCGGTCACAACACCAACTGGTGGCGCCAGTTGACTGACAATATGGGCGGTCGATACCCGGAATGGCAACCTGACGGCAAAACCATCGTGTTCACCAACGATATGAATGCCAAATACGTCAATGCCATCCTGCCCAACTATCAGACCTGTATGATTGATGTCGATGACGGCACTATTACCCCTATGCTGAACAATTGGGCGGATTCCACCGAGTTGTTTGCAATCATGCCGACTGTCGGACCGGACAGCACCTATGCGTTTGTCCTGTTTAACAAATTGACGCCCACCGGGGCGATGATTGCGCCGATGAACGTCAAGACCTTTGATGAAGTCACTATCAGGAAACATTTCAAATCGATTTCCAAAGGTTATGCGCCGGCCTGGTCACCGGACCACAAATGGCTGGCCTACATTTATAACGACATGTCCAATCAGGCCATTTATATCACCACTCCCGATCTGTCGGAAAAGTATCTGGTGTATAAACCGCCGGTCGGACAGAACCTGCAGACTTTCCCGCTCTCATGGGCGCCGGACTCGCAATGGTTAACCTTCGGACTGTCCGATGGTTCGCTATGGATTATCGACATTACGGGAAATGGACTCAAACAGATATCACCGGCCGGAATGAATGTCGCACCGGCCTGGTCTAAGCATAAGTAAACATCGGCATGGCCGATAAAAAAAACCCGCCTTGCGGCGGGTTTTTTTGTGCTACACTTTTTTCCATTGCGATAAAATCGCAACCAACAGCCTCATCCCGAAACCGGTATAGCCCTTGGGAACGTAGGCCTTGCCGTACTCCTCAAGATCAACCGAGGCGATATCAATATGCGCCCAGGGCCAGTCGCCCACCCCGCCAACTTCGAGAAACGCCGCCGCCGTGCAGGATGTCGCCGGTTTGCCGCCGGAATTTTTCAAATCGGCGACCGGGGATTTCATCCAGTCCCGGTAATCATCCCAGATCGGCAGGGGCCAGACACGTTCCCCGGAAACATCCGAAGCCGCCCGGATATTGTCCTTGAGCTTGTCATTATTCCCCATCAGAAGCGCCGCGGCATAGCCGGTAATATACATCGCCCCACCGGTCAGAGTGGCGATATCAATCACCGCCTGAGGATCAAATTCGTTGGCATAATCCAGGGCATCGATCAGGATCAGTCGCCCCTCCGCATCGGTGTTGATAATCTCGATGGTTTTACCCTTGCGGGAGGTCACCACGTCGCCCGGTTTGAGGGCGCCACCGGATGGCAGGTTTTCCGCGAGCGGCAGAAGGCCGATCACATTGCGCTTGAGACCAAGCCGTGCCGCCGTCATCACGGCTCCCAGCACACAGGCCGCACCGGTCATGTCGGAGCGCATATGGTGCATATTCAATCCCGGCTTTAATGAGATGCCGCCGGCATCAAAGGTAATCCCCTTCCCCACCAGCACAATCGGTTTGCCGGTGGTAGCGCCGGAATACTTCAAAACGAGAAAACGTGGCGGCTCCTTGGATCCTTTTGCCACTCCGTAAAGACAATTCATCCGTTCCGCCCGGATTTGTTTTTCGTCCAGGACAGTACAGGTAAAACCATGTTTTTTCGCCAGCGCACCGGCCTGTGATGCAAACTTCTTCGGGGTAAGTTCATTGGCGGGGGTTCCGGACAGATCACGCACCATAACCGCCCCCTCGGCGATTATCAGGCCGCGCTCCGCACCCCGGGCAAGCTTGTTGAGTTCGCCCTTGGTTCTGGCACCAAACAACAGGACCCCGGTCTGGTCGACATTATCATCCGGGCTTTTATACGTGGTAAAACGGTACTGACCAAGCATAAATCCCTCAACCACCGCCTGACCAATATCGGCGGAGGCATCGTCGCTGAAATAAAAAGCAACGGTGGGTGATTTTCGAACGGCGGCAAGGCGGGAGATAACTCCGCTCGCCCGGCGATAACATTCATGATCGATATCTTTTTTGCCGCCCAACCCAACCAGGATTATACGCCCGGCGGGAATCCTTGAAAGGGTATGCAACACGGCGGTCTGTCCGGGCTTCCCGGCAAACTCACCACGTTCATATATCTCCTTGATGGCACCGTCAAGAATTTTGTCGAGTTCTACCAGGATTGGTACTTTGTCATATGGAACCTCCGGGCAATAAAGCACCACCGCTGATGCCGTCACTGCCGTTAATCCCGCCGTCTCAAATCGTAATTGCATATTGCTTCCCCTTGCTACGCAATGTGGGTAATTGCGGGTGTAATACCAGTTTTACAGGAGAATACGGTGAATGACAGAGAGAAACAAGGTTTTTTTCAGTAAGTTGGCGATACCAACGGGATGTGATTTACTTGTTTCGACGAATGGGTTGATCGATATCCTCAAGCCGGGCCTTGATCTTTTCGTCGATATTCAGAATCCGAGATTTGTCAAAATACTCCATGTCATCGAGAATATTGACTTCCGACAGTTCTTCAATAACCGCCACGATTTTGCGAACGGCAACATCGATCACGTCGAGTTCACCCGGTAACATACCGGTAATCTCATCCGCATTTTTGGAACTCAACGACATGCGCAATATTTGAGAATGCCCGGAAACTTCCATGGCGGCATTGTTGATATAGTGCGCCAGCGTTGATGTGGCGACCTGCTTGGCTTCAAGAATACCGCGCTCCCGTTCTTCGTTTAACAGACGGCTGGTCAGTTCCTGTCGCTCCTGGAACAACCGCTGGAGTGACATGTATGTACAGAATATTTCCTTGTTGGACCGCACGAGAATGGTCTCAAAATCCTCCACCTCGATATTGATGGCTTTGGCGAAAGACAGCGAGTCACGGATAATCGCACCGGAGATATCTCCCAGTTGTTGCTCATCCACTCCAAGCCGTTTGGCCATAAAGGTGATCTTGGTGATCTTTTCCTCGTAATCGAGATTCTCATGATCCATGATAATGTCGCGACCGAGAACAACGGCCAGGCGCACGATATCATCCAGGTTCTTGCGAGCCTGGGAACCGTGAATATGGTGATTACCGATAGCCGAGATCAAATGCTCCGGCAAACGCCACTTCTCGGCAATCAACTGCCCCACCTCTTCGTGGGTGATACCGAATTTCTGTTTTTCCGCCTGGAGCAGACTGCCATACTGCCGGGCGTTACGGATTACCGTTCGATAATCATCAACATAATGATCCAGGAAATACAGCAGGCCAATGTCCAGCAACAATCCGCAGGTGAAGGCATCCTCGGGCGCAGGGTAATCACAGGCGACCGCCAGTTTACGGCAGGTCATGGCCGTCGTAACGAAATTGCCATACAAAGCGTTAATATCTATTTCCAGTTCATTCTGCAAACGATTGGCATTGAACAGCGACGCCGATAGCGCCAGGCACTTGACCGTTGTCACCCCCATGACCATAATCGCCTGGTGAATGCTGTTGACCCGATGGGTCAGCCCGTAAAACGGCGAATTCGCAATCTTGAGCAATCGCCCGGTCAGGGCCGGATCACGGCGGATAACCTCCGCCAGTGCTTCGAAACTGACATCATCCTTGCTGACCGAATCCAAAATCTCCAGCACCGCATCCGGCAATGCCAGCAGGTCATTGCTCTGTGCAATCTGGGCCCGGATATCGGGCACGACAATGGGAGTGGTAGTAGGCATTCTGCCTTATTAATCGGCATAAAACGCCAAAATCTGAGAGAATCTATCTGTTTATTGAAGCGTTTCTGAGACGCGTGATAACGTCTGATAATTGTTCGAGTCGAAACGGCTTATGAAGCACATAATCGATGCCCGCATCGGACACCTGCCGCTCCTCCAACTCCACCCCCCAGCCGGTTATCAGGATAATCGGCGTGACCGGAGATACCGCTTTGATCTGCCCCGCAAGTTCCAGACCGGTCATGCCCGGCATGGCAAAATCGACAATGACCAAATCGGGGCGATGTTCGTTGAATAGCGACAGTCCCTTGGAACTGTCGCGGGTGGTTACGATCGTGTATCCGAGCGACTGACACATCGCGGCCAGCAGGTCAAGGATGACCACCTGATCATCGACGCCCAGAATCGTCAACGGCCGTTCGGCCCGCTTATCCTGAACGCCGGCGTCCGGGACAGGAGTCAACGGCAGGCAAAAGGAATAGTACGACGGGACCTTGGAATACCGATCAATCGCCATCTTGCCATGAAAAACCTCCACCAGCTTCAGCAGAGAGGCATCAGGCACCTGGCCCGCCAACTGCCCGGGCGGAAGATAACGCCCGAACCGCGCCACCGCTTCCACCGGGGGGAAATTCTTGCGGTGCCGTGATATGTCAAGATAGAAACTGCCCTCGAGCGTATAAGTGCTGATAGTGATAATATCATCTTCACTGACAGCCGCGGTGAAAGCCTCGCAGGCCCCATTCAACAGGGCGGTTATGCTCTCGCCATCGAGATCACTGCCCGGGATTTCCCCCAGCACCAGGTTGATCTCAAACGGCCGCCCGCCGATCATATGCAAATTGCCCGAAATACTGCTCTTGCGAAATACCGCGCGGATCACGTCATTGATATCCGTCGATTGCCGGTGCACCATGGCGTCGGTCTCTTTCCCGGTCGTGATCCCGCGAAAACGCTCCGCCATCTGCTCGGTTGTCCTGAGTACCATATCCAGTGCTCCACTCACCTCGCCGGACAAATTGGGTTCGCGCTCCGCCAACTGGCAATATCCGGCAATGGCGGATAGATCATTGTTGAGATCGTTGACCAGGTGTTCTGCAATGGTAAACGGTGCCGCCGGTGTTTTATCCGTCGTCCGGTCGGCAACCGACAGCAGTTCGATTCGGAGATTGAGCAGGCCGACCAGTACCGTCATGAGCCGGTGACGATCCTGGTGTTCCGTGAACTGATCGCCAAAACCGAACAGCGTCAGGATGTACTCGGTGCGATCGTTGAAAATAATGGGATATTCACCCTGAAACGAGGGGCGCTCCCGTTCTCCGAAATATCGTTGAAGTGCAATACGGTTCTCTTCATCGTAGTGCGCAAGATTTTCCGTCACACCGGCGACGGTGCCGAGAACATCCGGGGTTCGCAAAATCGCCGCCTTGCCGGTCGACCCCTCACCCAGCGCCAGGGAAATTCCCTCCGGGTGCGTCCCGATTCCGCCGGATTGAAGGACCTTAAAACGACCGTTCTCACGCCGGTAAAGAAGTAGCGAACAACTATCGGAGCACATCTCGGAGACGTTCGAAAAGAAGGCCGTGATGTCGTCTTCGTGATGACCCAGCGATATCGTGGTTTTCAACACGTGCGCGATGGCATCGAATCCCCGCTTGTAGGCCGCGCTCATCCCCTGCGCGTTCAGCCCGTCGATAATAATGGCGGCGACCGAAGCCATTGTTTCGACCAGGCGCAAATCCTCAGGATGCAGGGTGATTGGTCCGCTGTTCTTTCGAAGCAAAAGCGCACTCCCGGCATCACCCACCGGACAGAACACCGACGACCGCGCGATAAAACTGTTGCTGTCGTCGTCGACTCCCTCCTGGTTGAGAATAACCGCTTTGCGCTTGTTGATGGCGCCGATTAGAGCGGTCTTGAAATTTTCCGAAAAATCTGGTTGCGTTTTAGTACCCCCGTGCGTGGTCAATCGTCCGTTGACCAACCCCAACAACCAGACTTCATCGGCTTCGGCCAGCCCCACACACCGTTCGGCAAAAGCCGCCGGTGAGAGAATGCCGCCGGTCTGTTCCAGCATCCGATGCAGGCGGCGGGAGAAATCCTGCCACTGTCGATTGCGCTGGGTCAGTTCGTTATCCTTGCGCTTGAGTTCGCGGCTGAGCCGCGACACTTCTATCTTCTGCACCAGCCATTCGGCAATGGGCGCGGTGATCTGCATGTACTCCCGCGTATAGCGGCGTTCTTCAGAGGAGAAAAACAGCATCGCCCCTACCGCGCGCGAACCCGACTTCAACGGCGTTACCAGGATAGAGCGATAGTTCGAGGCCGCCAACTGCGCTTTCCCCCCGAGACTGCGAAAATCGCCCGTGATCATCGCGGTATCGTCTTCGATTGCCTGGCTGACAATATTGTTCCCATACGGATAGTACTCAAGTAGTGCAACTTCTTCCTTCTTCAGCCCGACCGCCGTCGCCAGGACAAAACTGCGCTTGGCGCGGTTGAACAAAAACATCGCCCCCGCCTGCTCATCAAGCCCTGCCAGCAAACCCTTGAGCACCCGCTCCAGCAGTTCCATCATGGGATAGGGATAGCGGCTTTCCTGTTGCAACGAATCGAGCAGTTTCAACTTTTCCAGGTGATTGGCAACTTCGACATCGCGATCCCCCCAGAAACTGAAATAAAAAATCAAACCCACCACAAACAGGACCGCCCCGGACACAAGCGTGACAAATTCCAAGACGTCAAGATACGAATACACCCCGGCCAAAAACCAGTCGGCGTATCCCGGAAATGACTGCCCGAGATTGACTACCGATGAGATCAGGATAAAACCCAAACCGGCATACAGCAGGCCGCGCCCGCCGGCTTCACGGCTTGACGTGACTTTCAGGCGATAAAGCGCAAAGCCCCCCAGGATGATCACCATCAGCGTGTAGGCAATGGCAAGAATAAGATGCAACATGTTCAATTCACCAGTTCGCCGTGCAGGGTCCAGCTGTCTGCAGTAATAACGTTGACCTTCTGTATGGTTCCAATATATTCCGGCCCGGCCTTAAAAAGCAAGGTCTTATTTCCCTCGGTTTTGCTTTTTAATACCGACCGATCCCGGCGTGAGACACCATCGACCAGAACCCGGTGCACCTTCCCGATTTCATTCTGGTTTTTATCATACGAGACCGTCTTTTGCACTTTGATCAATTCGTTCAGGCGGCGGATTTTATCATCCTCGGGAACATCGTCGATAAGCCTGGCCGCGGCCGTTCCCTCGCGCACCGAGTAGCGGAACATAAACGACGAATCATAGCGAATCGCGCGCACCGCGTCCAGGGTGTGCTGGAAATCGTCCTCGGTCTCCGACGGAAACCCGACAATCAAATCGGTCGTGATTGAAATATCCGGCACCGCTTCGCGGAGCTTCACAACCCGGTCATAATAATGCTCAAACGTATACTTCCGGCCCATCTTCTTCAGGATACGATCCGACCCGGACTGCAACGGCAGATGAAAATGCGCCATCATCTTCGGTTCCGTCGCCAGCACCTCGATCAATTTGTCCGAAAGATCCTTGGGATGCGAGGTCATAAACCGAATCCGCTTAACCTCGGTCTGCGATGCCACCGCGCGAAGCAGGTCGGGAAAATCACGCTCGTTATCCTGATACGAATTCACATTCTGACCCAGCAGGGTCACTTCAAGCACCCCGTCAGAAACAAAATCCCGCACCTGACCGACAATCTGTTCCATCGGATACGAACGTTCATGCCCGCGCACGTACGGCACGATGCAATACGTGCAGTAATTGTCGCATCCCCGCGAGATTGTCACAAACGCGCTGTACGGACTATCGCGTTCGGGAACGATCCCGTCGATATGTTCATACCCGAAATCGGTATGAATCGACGGCATCGCCTCGCCGTTGTCCAGATACTGCGGCAGATCATACAACCGGTCGGTGCCGAGCACGAAATCTACATACGGCGCCCGTTTGAGAATCTCATCCCCCATCCTCTGCGCCATACACCCCACTACCGCGATTTTGATATTGTTCTGTCGTTTCAGTGCGCTCAACTCGCCCAGCCGCCCGAACACCCGTTCCTCGGCCTTCTGCCGCACCGAACAGGTGTTGAGAATAACCAGGTCGGCGTCCTGCTCGTTCGCCACCGCCCGGTAACCGTGGGCATTGAGAATCGCCGCCAGCACCCCGGAGTCGGCGAGGTTCATCTGGCAACCGAACGTCACTATTTTATATGTACCGTCTCTCATATTTCATCCGCCTTTCGGCAGTCAGTATAATAGCTACGCAAACCACGGAAAACAATGAATATAATTTCCACTGGAAAACAATACCCAATCCGACTTTGAGATCGTCTTATAGGCACGAGTCATAAAAAGGGCTGGAAGAAATCGGGATAATACGTGTATGTTGTACAGATAATAAATGATTGACTCTGGGAGGCTGGTATAATATGTTATGTTTATCATCTGCTTGATTCAGTGTCGTATCGTATATTCTAATTTATTAAAACCCAGGAGGTATGATGAAGTATGCGTTTTATCTATTGCTGGGCTTGATATTCCTGTCGGGATTGCGGGTCGAATCGGATATTTATGTCCCGCAAAAGGATATCACAGCCGACTGCCGGATCGAACCGGAACCGGAACTCGGTAAAGAGTTTACGGTAACGATTACGTTCACGTTGAATGAAGAAACCTATTACATGGATCATCCCAAAGCCGGGGCGCTGGCCAGGATCGGCATGTTCCCCAAACAGGAGTATCTTGGCGGAGATACGGCGATTTTCGACAAGATCCCGGCGGGCCGTGAAATGCAACTCAGCGCCACCTACCGGGCCGTAAATCCGGGAAAATTAAGTATCGGATTCAGGATTTTTACATATGGTGAAGTTGACAAAAACAAAAAGCCTATAAATAATACAATAACGCCAAAAGCATATAAATCCTACTTTCTTCCCTATCCGGATTCATTACCTAAAACGCTGGTACTGGATTCGGCAGGAAAAGTAACAATTACCCGATTTGCGGGCGATTCCGACTCCTCGATACCAAAACCACTGGTGCCATATGAGATAGAACTCCCGCAGAATTCCCCGTCCATTCAACCAAACAACGATTCAATTCACAAATAACCTGACCACCTATTTCTCGGCACAGCCCATTTGAGGGATGAAGCCCTCCTCCCCATACAAATAGTCGATCAATCCGAGAATATCCAGCAGGTTGATCTCGCAGTCGGCGTCAACATCGGCAAAGCGCGGATCGGACGGCGCCGGGCCTTCATCATATAAAAAGTCAATGATAAACAGGATGTCCAGCAGGTTCACCGATTCATCGAGATTGGCATCGCCCGGAATTCCCTCACCCTCGGTGAAATACACGGTCAGTTCCACGCTGTCTTTCGATGCCTGGTTCCAGCGGTCGCGGGCCTTGACCATGAACGTGTGCTCACCCATCACCGCCGGCACTCCCGAAATCACCCCGGTAATCGAATCGATCACTAAGCCATCGGGCAGAGTGCTGTTGACAATTGAAAAGCGATGCTCCCCCGTGCCGCCGCGCACCGGCACGGAATCTTCGTACGGCTCGTACTGCTTGCCGGTATCGAGCAGGGTCGGCAGAATATGATAGCTCCAGCTTAATTCGGTTTCATAGCGAAGGATCCAGCGGTCGGGATCGAGATCCATCGCGAGCGGCTCCCGATCGGTGCGGATAGTGTAAATCGTGTCGCGCACGTCGTTAAAGACCACCAGCGTCTCGGCGGGCGCGGTGGCATAACTCACCACGAAATCAATCGGCATGATGAACACCTGCGGGTCGGTGGCCTGCCCCTGGTACAGCCGCAAATACGTTATCCAGGAACCATCCGAGACATCCTGCTCGACAAAGCGCTCGTAGATATAACTGGGGCGATAGGTGCCATACAGCCACTCGTCAAAGAAGTAATCCAGTTCCTGCCCGTAATCCGACTCGCAGACAGACTCAAAGAATTCCGAATTGGCATGCGAATATTGCGCGGAACTGTTGTAGTACGCCTGCAGAATATCGAAGAAGTTGGCATCCCCGACCACGTGCCGCAACATATGCAACAGCCAGGCGCCCTTGTCATAGACCACGATATTGAAAATATTTGCGACCGAGGTCGTGTCTTCGACATAAATCGTCCGCTCCCCGCCGTAATTCATCCCCTGCATGTAACTATGATAAGACGCCTTGCCCTCGATTTCTTCATAGTACAACGCCTCACAATACGATGCGAAACCTTCATTGAGCCAGATATCATGCCAGCTTTCACAGGTAATCATATCGCCCCACCACTGATGCCCTAGTTCATGCACCACCACCGGTTCGTAAAAACCGAACCAGTCGCCGGACATCGAGGTGCAGGTCTGGTGCTCCATCCCGCCCCCCCACTCGAAATTGGCATGACCGTACTTCTCATCGAGAAACGGGTACTGTCCGAATTTGCCGGCCAGGATCGACACGGCATCGGGCGTGATATCATAATGTGACAGCGAATAGGTGTACTGATCGGGATAAACATGATGCACGATTTCCATCGAATCGCTCGGCCCGTAATGGTAGTAGTTCTTCCAGACCACGTAATCCGAAATCGCAATCGAAAACAGGTAGGTGGCAATCGGGTACCGCACCTCATACGAAAACGTCCAGGTCCCGTCACCGTTGCGGGTGGTGTCGATCAGTTTGCCGTTCGACGCGCAGTACAGCGCGGTATCACAGCTTATCACAATATCCATCGAATCAGCTTTGTCGTCGGGCCGGTCCTTGCAGGGCCACCAGGTCCGCGCCATATACGGCTCGGACAACGTCGACACCATCGGCGCCCCGTTGTGGGTGTCGAACAAAAATCCCTGGAACCCGACCGACTGCGTCGGCGTGCCATGATACACCACCGTCAGAGATATCAGCTCGCCGGAATTGTACGCCCGGTCCAGTTCCACCACCAGCGACTGTCCGCCATGAGTGTATGAAAGAACCATCCCCGGCATGTACACCGAATCAATCGTGAGCGCGTTATCGAAATCCAGATTGAGCGAATCGAAACCGTCAACCAGCGACCGCACCTCGATCAGCACCTCTCCCCTGATGGTCTCGCTTATATCGTAAATTTCCAGCGCCACCCGGTAAAAACTCGCGTCATAATCGAGCTGGCTGAGTGCCGATGGCTCGGCGGCGCTCTTGAGTGCGCGGCTTCTCTCCAGGCCCTCGGCCTTGAGTTTGCCGAGAATCGTATGCATCTCGGTCGGCGTCAGCGGACGCTCTTCTCCGATTATTTTCTGAATATCATCCGCAAATGCAATAGCCGGAAGATGACATACGGCAAGCATCACCATGATAAACAGAAAAAAAGACAATGTGACTTTCATGAAAGGTAATCCTTCCCTGGGGGCGTTATCATCGAAGCCAAATAGCCTGGATCAGTGCGGTTTTTGAGCACGCCCATTTTTATGCGGTTTACATACCAAGTTCCACCAATTAAACAGTCATAAATAATACGGGATTCTTTCATGCAAATATGCAAAAACGATAAAAAATGCCGCCTTGAAAAAGGCGGCATTTAAATACTATATATTTCACATTAATACGGATTGCCGCACAATGGCGGACCGCCCATATACAGGTACTGAATCATCAACTGCAAATCGATCAGGTCAATCCGATAATCGCAGTTGCAATCACCCACGATCCTCTCCGGTTGCGGTGCCACCCCGCTCCCCATATAGAGGAAGTAAATCAGGTCCAGAATATCCATCAGGTTAATCAAACCGTCATAGTTGACATCACCGTGAAGTTTCCAGACCCACAGTTTGAAATCAATCTTGACCGGCGTATTGGTGGCATCGGGAGACAGCACGAAACACGAATCGTCATACTCGCCCAGAACCAGGCCATAGCCGTTGGGGATGAACTCCACCAGCCAGGGATAATTGATCGAATCGGGCTGATCAATGGTTGATCCCACCCAGCCGACGTCTTCATCAAGCTCCCAATCCATACAGCCGGGATTTTCATTGTTGATACTGAGGTATTTGGTCTTGCCGGTCTTGTTCTCCTGACAGGCCATTTCATAAAAAACATTACTTACCCAAATCGTCGGATCGGTATCGGTCGGCAGAATATTCAGGTATACCGGTAACACAAATGGATTATTGATGGCGTTGATGGCATACATAACGATACTATCCACATACAATCCCTGGGCATATCCCTCGTATTCGACATCACACCGAACCTGTGTCCCGTGCCCACCGGACATGTAATTGGGCACCATCCACTCCGGGTAATGCGTAATATCCCAGAACAGCGGATCCTCGCCGGCATTAAAAACGATAAAGGCCGGTCCCAGGGGTTCAACAAAATCAATCCCCTGAGTGCATTCATAGAATTCCGCGTAGAGCGAATCACGGCTGATAAAGAATTCCGCCGCCACGGTCACGATATGAAACTGCAACACCACCGGAAGCGGTGAGTTGATCGCCTCATCGGAATATACCCAGACCGTGTCAAAGAAATCCTCTGGCGGGTTGCCGTTTAAAATCTTGAATTCCAGATCGACCGTCTGCGGTACGGTGCCTGATGACGGAGTCATATGCAGAATGCGCGGAGAATTTTCCACCAGGTAATAGGACATGGAACCGGCGCCGTCATTGAAAATCGTAAACTGCCGGTTGGCCGGTGAGCTACCCGGGATTTCAACGATGATAAAAATAAACGGCGAGTCTACCGCCAAAACCGGAAGATCGGAAGCCACCTCCAGGCGAACCACCGCGGCCTGAGGATCGTTGGTCGCCGTCGGATCGGACACCACTACCGTGTCATAATAAATGCCAAACGGCAGTCCGGTAATATCAACCGACAGCGTGACATCACCATCATCCACACCCGACATCGGATCGAGCGACAGCCAGGTCGAGGAATTGGACGCTGTCCAGTTCAGCACCCCCGCACCGACATTGGAGACATGCATGATCTGGTCGGGGGGATTGGCGGAATCGGCAATAGCGCTGAAATAAAACTCGGTCGGATCGATCGCGATGGTCGGCGGCGGCTCGGTCAAAGTCAGCGTGACCGGCACCGGGATCGGGCTGTTGCTCGCGGCGGGATCGGTTACGACAATGGTGTCCCGATACACCCCCGAAGGCATGCCCGAGATGTTAACCGTAATTTGCACCGTCGACGGGATATTGGTCACCGATCCGTACGCCGGCTGTACCAAAAGCCAGGACGAATCCCACGTGGCGGTCCAGTTTAATGTTCCCGAACCGACATTGTCAATTGTCAGAACTTGTGATCCCGGCGTGGAACCGCCGGCAAGCGCGCTGAAATTCAATTCGGTGGGAGAAACGTCAATCACCGGCGGAACATTATCGGCAACGTTCCAGCAATACGGTCCGTTGTATTCCGGATCCTGCGGTGACGCCCAAAGCCAGTCATAGGTTGCATTGGCGTGTGATATGGAGTCGATGCAAAACAAGCCGTCTTCCTCAATCCGAAGCCCCAACTGCATGTGAAGTTTTTCTATGCCCTCCGATGGCCAGCCGGGATTGGGGGGCATGATTGGCAACGCAATCGTGGTATGATTAAAGGTGTCCGGAAGAACACCGTCCCAACTGCTCAGCAGAAAATTGTTGGCGGCATTCCAGAAAACACTGTCGCCGGTGAAAGCCGCACTCTGAAAACCGTTCAGCAATAATACCGAGCCGTCAGCGACCTGGGACGGGTCGCCACCGATATCAACATGTGTGATATTGGTGATACTGGCATCGGGACTGTACATACTGTAGCTTGCGCTGAACCCAAGACAGGTATTCCCGCTGTTCTGGGTCATGTGGAAATCAAGAGTGAAATCCTGGTTTTTCTTGATATAACCGGGGGCAAGCTCCGGGTTGGCTTCGGTCCTGATAATGACATTTCCGGCATGCGTTTCTCCGGCCACCATCAGCGCCAGAAGAAATAAGGCTAGTACTGCATACATCCTTTGCATATTACACTCCCATTGGGTAATGTGATAAAATCCTATATCCTATGGTTGTCAGGCCGTGGCTGGCAATAATCATGCTTAAAACATGTCTTGCTGTGCCACTAATATGTCATAAGATGAGAATGGCGGCATGTATTTCTATCGCTTCTCATCATTAACAACAAGCAATCAGGGGTTCAGACAAGCCGCTTTTGAACTATCAGGTACTCCATGCAGATAATCAGTGCTCCCGTGTGTATCCGGCGGAAGATGGGAGTAAGATTCGATGTAGAAATCTACAATTATAACCCTGTTCTGCTTGACTAAAATATACCCCTTTACCCCGGATTCTGTCAAGGGAAATCATTGTAGATCAATTGAATTGGAAAATGAGATTATATCTATTTTTTTCGGCGGGATTTGGCCGCAATGCGCTTTGTGGGCTTGCTCTTCTTGCGTTTTTTCGCCTTCGCCTTCTCCATTTCCTGCGCGAAAATCTTTTCAAGCGTGTAACTTGACGGGACAAAATCCATCAACGCCTGCTCGAACAGCTCGTCAACCGTATCCAGATAGAAGAATTTGGTCTTCTTGATAATGGCGTCGGGAAGATTTTTCAGGTCCTTCGCATTTTCTCGCGGAATAAACACCTGGCGAATCCCGGCCCGGAAAGCCGCAGAGATTTTTTCCTTGATTCCGCCAACCGGAAGCACTTTCCCACGGAGCGTAACCTCCCCGGTCATGGCGATATCATTACGAATCGGACGTTCCGCCATCAACGAGGCGATCACCAGTGAAACCGTAACGCCCGCCGACGGGCCGTCCTTGGGAATGGCTCCCGACGGAAAATGAATATGTATGTCGAATTCGCTGAAATCGTTATGATCGATACCGAGAACATCCGCCTTGGAGCGAACATAACTATGCGCCGCCTGAATTGACTCTTTCATCACCTCACCGAGCGATCCGGTCGAGGTGACTTCACCACTCCCCTTGACCCGCAACCCTTCAATAATCATCAAATCACCACCCATACCAGTCCAGGCCAAACCGACCCCAACCCCGACTTCGGGCGAGGTGTCCGGCATCTCGGGAATATACTGCGGCGTTCCAAGATAAGTCTCCAGGGTCCGGACGTTTACAATCCACTTCTTTTTCGAGTTCCGAACCTTCTCACGGGCAATGTGACGACAGATACGTTCGATCTGCCGCGTGAAAGACAACAAACCGGCCTCAAGAGTATAGTTGCGAATAATCTGCTCCAGCCCCTCACCGCTGAAACTGACGTCGCTCTTGACCAGCCCATGTTTCTTTAACATCTTGGGGATAATATGCTTGCGAGCAATGTCGAGCTTTTCGTTTTCGATGTATCCCGGAAGTTCAACTACTTCGAAACGATGGCTGAACATTTCCGGCACATCATCAACCGATTTCACCGAACAGATAAAAACCGCCTTGCTCAGGTCAATCGGCACCCCGATATAGCTGTCAAGAAAACGGGCGTTCAGACGAGGATCAATCGCTTCCAACAAGGCCAGCGGAAGCGCGGAGTTAACATCTTCAGCGAAATACTCAATATCTTCAATAAGCACGACCGGATCACAAACACCGGTATCTTTGATAGTACGAATTATCATCCCCGGACTCGCACCGAGATATGTCCGCGCCGTGCCCTTGATATCGGGAATATCAACCATCCCACCAACCGAGATACGTACGAATTTTTTCCCCAGTGCCCGGGCAATAGCCCTCGTCAGTGAGGCTTTCCCGGTCCCGGGAGCCCCGGCTAAACACAACACCGGACCCTGGCTTGAACCACCGGATAAATGCCGCACCGCCAGCCGCTCAAAAATCTGCTTTTTTACCTGCGGGGAACCATAATAATCGCGGTTGATGATTTTCTCGATGTTCTCGATATCCGATTTTTCCTCGGTACAGGCATTCCAGGGAATACCAAGCAACCAATCCAGGTACAACTTGGTCGCCGCAAATTCCGCTGAGGCACTTGAAAGATGTCCCAGCCGTTCGGCCTCGACAATCGCCTGTTCACGAACTTCAGGAGGAAGGCACTTCTGTTTTTTGTTTATTTTGCTTTTTATCTGTTGCGAGGTCTTGTCTTCAACAAATTCATCACCAAGTTGGCGCTTGATTTCATATAACTGCTGTTGCAGAAAAAACCGCCGCCGCTCATCCTCGTTGCGTTCCTCGATATTTACCTGGATTTCCCGGGAAATCGTCACCCGTTCCAGTTCCGCCTGAATGAATTTCAAGACTTTGCGCAGACGCTGGTCAACACGAAACGTCTCCAAAATCTGCTGTTTGGCATCAATGGGAAAATGAAAAGTCGCCGCCACCTTGTCGGCAAACTGCCCGGGGTGTTCGACATTCAGCCCGATAACATACGTCAGCTCATCGGAATAGGTCTGGTCAACCCGGGTAATTTGCTCAATTATGCCGATGATTTCTCGGCATAATTTATCGGTGCTTTTGGTGCATTTGTCTTTTTCCTCAATGTAGCCGACGGTGGCCACCGAATAGGGACTGCCCTGAACAATTTCATGCAGGGCGATACGTCGCACCCCCTCAAGCGAAACCACCCGCGAATCGCCGGCGCCCTCTTTCAGGGATACAATGCGAGCCGCGGTACCGATCTGGCAAAGATCGACATCACGATCACCAATGCCACCCCGGGGTGAATAGGTTACCCCAATCAGGTTGCTCGTATCAGCCTTATCCTCAACCAACGCCACGTTGGACGGGCGACCGACCTGAATCGATACCAGTTCGCCCGGGAAGAGAATAACCGTCTTGGCCGGAATAATAGCCAACTCCGATGGTTCATCGGTTGCTAACAGCGGGATGCGTGACACGGTCTTTTTTATCATGGTCTGTCCTTATTCTATCATATCGGTCTATCTGAAAAACTCCTAAATGATGTTCTTCAAAAAAACCGAATCTACCATATAAAACCGCATCTCATGACTGGTCGTTCCAATCTATCCGACCAAACGAGGAGCCAGGCGCTCGACCAGTGACCGTAACTCAAAGTCCGGGTGGCCTTTAAGGTTTTCGAGGTTAATTTTAATTCGCGCCGGTTCCAGATCAAGGCGATAATAGCCAAGACGATTGTTCTCAAAAATACTCCAGACAATCCCACCGTCACGATTCATCTCCTGCTTGAGACGATAAAGGTAGCGGGCCTGATTGAAGCCCTCTTCGATATCATCCTTATATACCCAGCCCTCGGCATCCAGCAGGCGAAAACAAGCCAGCTTGGTGAGATATTTGAACGATTTTCCCGTCAGGCGTATCGGGAAACCATCGACACGAACCAGATACCGCTCCCGTTCATAGGAACCATCAAGCTCAATCACGCTCGGATTGGCGCCGGGTTTCGCCGGCGACGTATACCGGTCACCACCGGCAATACTGGTGTACTGTACGGAACTGTGCATACCATCCTCCTGTTTGTTCGTCTTGTGTTTTTTATGAAGTTTTTCATACTTGGTTAAGGAAATAATACCGGGCACCAGCGCCTCACGTGACATCTCCATCAAATCCCGACCGGTCACGATATTGCCGTCGGAAAGACGCTTGTAATCGGAACGATTGAGAATATCCCCGGCAAAACAACGCAAATCACGCAGGCGGGGATTGAGACCGTGTTGCACCTGGAAAGCATAATCATGTAACCGTGCCGGAAACGGAGACTGACAATCATCCGCCTCTATCAACCGTCCCAGCGCCCCCAGCAACCAGGCCGCGGTTTCCGCCAGATTGATAATCTGACCATGGTGAAGGTGGTAGCGTTGCTCCAGCCGTTCAACCGGAATCTCACCGGCCCAGTCGCTAAGTACAAACACCGCCTTCAGAACCGCCGTGGTCTGGAAATCCAGACGTTGCCGACCAAGCTCAAATTCCATATACGGACCGATCTCGCCGATATAATCACTGAACTTTTCATACAGGACTCGCTCATACAACCGGATCTGATAGTCCTCACGAGTCAGTCCCGCGCGCGAAAAATCGCAGGCGCCTCCCATTAACGCCAGTGCCAGCCAGCCGATCAGCGTTTCGGGATAACGGCGATGCAAAAAAGACTGGTAGTTTTCCACCCACGAAGTGGCCAGACCACACTCCGCCGCCACCCGTCCCAGCGGGGTTGGGCGTCCCGATGCGGTCATCAAACCGGCCCGGATCAGCGCCTCACACGCGGCAGTTATCTGTGAAACGGTCAGGCCCCATCCCTGGTGACCGGCAAAGGTGAGGGCAACCAGCCCCGGTAATTGCTCGCGGTTTTCGAACAATCCCGATACCGCAAAATCAAGAATCAGGTCACGGAGATCGGCGCGGTCGAGCACCGATGTCAGTCGCTCACTTCGGGCGGTGTTGATATAATTTGACCAGAGCACGTCGTGCTCAAAATCCGACGCGGCCAGAATCATCGCACGCCCGGGATCATCACCCGGTTCAATCCCGAAGCGACCCGCCCGACCGGTGATATTCTGAAATTCGGCGGCGCTGATCGGGACCAGTTGAGGACGGGCCCGGCCGTTACCGGAAACATATTTCATCGTCTCCAGAAATACCGTCCGGGCCGGAAGATTCACCCCCATCGCCAGGGTCGGGGTCGAAAAGATCACCCGCACCTCGCCGTTGCGAAATCCGGATTCAACGGCGCGGCGCTGACGATTGGTGAGATCGGCATTATGAAACGCCACTCCCCTCGACAGCGCCTGCCTCAGGCTACGCAATAGAAAACTCGGCTCCTCATCGTCCAGTTGCGCCAGGGTGCGTCCGGCCTCCGGCCACGAAACCACCGATGCCAGCCGACGCGCGGCCCGTATGGTGTCCTGACGTGATTTCAGAAAAACCAACTTGCGGTCACCATCAATCTTCAAACAGTGCAAAAGACGCGCCCCGGGTTCCGGTTCCGCCCGATCCGCGAACGATTCGCGACCCTCACGGCCGCTGTTAAAACTGCGATAGTGAAACTGCCCGTCAGTGGCCACCCCAAGCAGAAGATCCACCGGGCGCACCGTCTCACTGACCGGATTTGCCCGCAACCATTCGGCCGCCTCCGGTTTGTCGCCAAGAACCGCCGACAGTGCAATGATCCGGGGCGCGGCGTCGGAAACCAGTAGTTTGGTGATCAGCATCTCCAGCTCCGCCCCGCGTTCCGCATCGCCAAGCATCTGTAATTCATCAACCACAACCAGGCCAATCTGCCGCAAAACATCGGGGTTGACCGTCATCAGACGATTGCACTTCTCAAAAATCGCCAGCGCCAGGTCAAAATTACCATGACGAAAATCCGCATCGTTTTCCGGATGGTCGCGACTGACAAGAATGGTCCGAATCCCAAGCGATCCGTAACAACCCTGATAATACGCCAGCTTCTCCTCAGCGATGGATTTCAACGGCAACAGCATCACCGCCTTCTCACGACGCACCAGCGCCGCCATCGCCGCCATCTCTCCGCAAAAGGTCTTGCCCGACGATGTCGGCGCCGAGATCAACAGATTCGCCGCACCTCCATTTTCGGCCCCGTCAAGCAATCCCGCCTGAATGGCTTTCTCCTGCAACGGCAAAAGGTAATCACCCTGCCGTTTGACCCAGGCCTCAAGCACACGATGTGGAATATCATACTTCATCAATTCATACAGCCTCATCAGACACCTCCCTTTTTGTCTTATTATGAGGATAACTCGCTTTCATATCCGGGTCACCCGCAACCGCCATAACCACATAATGGACAGCTGAAACAGGTCCCCAGGCGAATCAAAACCGCACCGCAATCAGGACAAATACCCTCCCGCGATTGAGTGCCCGGCCGCGGATCATGATTCGCTATCTCTTCCGCCGGGGCCCGGCTCCCGTCGGTGATAATCATAGACACTTCGCAATCTGACATCTTATCTTCTCCCGTTGATTAGTTTATCGACTCAAAAACAAAATACTGCACATATGTGCAGTTGTCAAGTCGTTTTTTGTGATAAAAATATGATGTCAACAGATATTACAAAATATGGACAGACGGATGTTTGAAGTAACAAGATATGGACGATCAGACTGAATATTTTTTTCGCTGACGGTAAAAAATCCGCAGATTATAACGAATCCGTCAGCATATTCAGTCCCCGGATGGCCGGACCGGGCGGTCGGATACCCGGCCTGTTTGGTGGTGGAAAGAGAAAAAGGCTGTTGAGCTGTCTGCTATCGAGGCACGAGCGCGAGGATCGATCCGATTTTGCTTCATCGTCTCTACTCCAGCGCGAATTCCAGCGGAATCGCCACCCAGCATCTCACCGGTATACCCTCCTGGACAGCCGGTGAAAAAACCGCGCTTTGGGCGGCCGTGATAGCGGCGGAACCGAAACCGCTCCGGACGGGATCCTCGGTCACAACGACCACTTCAAGCGGGTTGCCGAGGCGGCTCACCAATACGTGCAAAAGGACCTTGCCGGTTAAATTCAGACGTTGGGCGCGTTCCGGGTAATCCGGTCGCTTCATCCACATCAACTGCGGGACTTTCTGCAACTGTTCACCGATGGTATGGGTGGTGGTATCGGCAAACAGCCCCGGAATTACGTCCTGGGTTTCTCCGTCTCCCTTGCCTGCCCCCGATAGATCCTCCCCGGCACTGCTGTAGGGATCGGGCAAAATCAGGTCGACCGCCGAAACCGGAATGAAACCGTGTTTACTCTGACCGGCCAGTCGCCGTCGGGCGACCCCCGGTTCACTCCGCGATTGACCGTGATCGATGGCGATCCCGGCGAATGGTGCCGGCGATAAAACCTCACCGAGCTTCCCGTCGCCACCGGTATTGATGACAACGGTTGCATCAACCTGGTTCAGCCACAGGTATCCTAACAATAGAATTACCAATAGTGAGGAGGCAACCAGACCGGGGAACAGATTCCCCTGGCGGGTCAGCTTGAGGGTACAGGCGGGGCAGAGATACGGACTACGGTTAACGTCGGTCATGGGGCATCTCCTTTCTGTTAAGAGATGCCCGCGTCTGCCGGAAATTTGCTACATCCTAATTCGAATCTTCAAGCTCAAATTCAACCGAATAGGAAACCCAGACCGGTACCGGACGACCGTTCTGAATCGCTGGTTTGAATTTACACTTGTACGCGGCGGTAGTCGCGGCTTCGTCAAAACCGGCGCGAGATCCCGAGGATTTCAGGACGATGGCCTTCTTGACATTGCCACTCTTGTCGACCAGGACTTTCACCCAGACCACCGCTTCCATCCCGGCCAGCCGTGCCTGCCGGGGATAATCCGGGACTTCTTCATAAATCATCTCGGCCGGAATCTCGACCGGGACAAATTCATCGGGAGCCGGCATATATTCTTCATCCGGAATGGCCACGACAATATCCTGATCCGTAGACTGCTGATCGACCGACATATCGGGAGCCACGATTTCCGCAAGCTCCTCACGACTGGCGATCACGACGTCTTCATCATCAAGGATTTCATCGTCGGCCACCGGTTTCGGAATACCGACTTTCGGTTTGGCACGTTGCGGGGCGGAAATATCCACCCGCGGCGGTTTTTTGGCAACCGTCGGCGGCGGGCCGAGATCGGCAATGGTCTTGATCACCATCGGTTGTTCATAGATGGTGTCTTCCACCGCCGTGAGCACTTTGTACAAATATGCCGCACCGACGATGACTGCAACCAGAGCCGCACAAAAGGCAATACCCAGCATAAAATTACGCTGGTATTTCACCTTCATGTCATAGGCCCCATAGCCGCCATACATGGCCTTGTAGGTTTGTGCCATTATTCAATACCTCCTGCCGCGGCTTGCAGGGCTTCGGCAACGATTCGATCGTCTTTATCTTCCCATTCACCCATCGCATAACGATAAGAAAACTTCTGTTTCTTGTATTCGGGCAAACTGAGGTCTTCCACCTTGATACCAAGTTGTTTCGCCAATGCGGCGTTCCAGGATCGCTCCAGCAGGTCGATTTCATCGAGAATGTCGACCATCGCATTATACCGGGCATCACTATTTATCAGAATCAGAGTACTCAGCCTCGGATTCTCAGTGTTGAGATTCTTCAGGATGTTACGCAATGAATCGGAATTGACACGATAACTGGTATCCATGGCCTGCATCGACGGAATTAGCTGGGGAATATTCTCCGCGGGATTTCCCGTATGCCAGAAAAACCGGTTATCGGCGTCAATCCGCACCGTCAACAGGTTTGATTCCTTCACCTCGACATCCTCCTGCTCCTCTTCCGGCGGCAGGTTGATTTCCATCGCCTGCGGCATCGAAAACACCGTGGTGACCATATAGAAAATCAGCAACAACATCACGATATCAACCATCGGGGTCATATCTACTCTGATGTTGATTCTCCGCTTGGGCCGACGACCTCCCTTACCCTTGTGACTTTTATCGGGTTGTGAAACATCAGCACCGGCCATTTACATCACTCCTTTCAGAAAGTTCATCAGCCACCTTGCCCTTCCCGCATATCTTCTTCGGCCTCGTTATCGGTAATGATCAAGAATCGCGTCAGCTCATTGTCGCGCATGGACTTCATAATCTCGTCCATTACGCCGTAGCTGGCGTCGCGATCGGCCTTGATAACGATTAAAGCCCGGAAGTTGACAGAACGAGCGCGGTTGATCAAAGAGTGCACGTTATACACATCGGCCTCGGCAACCTTGCGAACCGTCGTCGTCACTTCCCGTCCTTCAAGAACGATGTTTTCCTTTTGAAGAAAATCGACATAGATCGAATCCATTTTGGTGACGGTAATGTTGATCACGTCCTTGTCCGGAAGTTCGATCTGGGAGTGCGACTGCGGCAACGTTACGGCCTTGGCCTCAGGCGGCTTGAAACTTGTGGTAGTCATGTAGAAAATCAATAACAGAATGACGATATCCACCATCGGCGTCATGTCGATTCTGATATTGACTCGACGTTTTTTCTTCATACCCATGACTTATTTACCTTCTTTCTCCTTTAGGAGCTGTATCACCTCAAAGGTCGCCTCGTCGGTGGTGTAATTGAAGGCGTCCACCTTATTAACAAAAAAGTTGTAGAAAAAGATTCCGAGAATACCGGAAACCAGTCCGCCGGCCGTATTCACCAGCGCCTCGGAAATACCGGTGGCCAGCGACTGCGCGTCGATGACACCGCCCTCGACGTTACCGGTCGCGGCAAAGGCGCGAATCATACCGATCGTCGTTCCCAGAAGACCGACCATGGTGGCAATCGAGGCAATCGTCGACATCGCGATCAGGTTACGTTCCAACAGCGGTCCTTCAAGAGCATTGGCCTCTTCAATCGCGGCATGGGTCAGGTTGAGACGCTTCTCGGTGTCGATCGAGGCGTCGTCCTTGAGCTGGCGATAACGTTCGATACCGGCCCGGAGCACGTTGGCGGTGGTTCCGCGTTGCTTGTCGCAAGCGGCCAGGGCGCCGTCATAATCGTCAGAATGTAACAGGGTGATAACCTTCTTGAAAAAGACCTGCACGGAACTTTTTCCCTTGGCAACACGATACAGCGAGATGAATCGCTCCACCACGAACGCAATAAGCATCAGCAGGATTGCCATAAGAACCACAACCAGTGGTCCACCCTGGTGCACGGAATGGGCAATCGTCCCATTCGGCTGGCTACCCAGAATCACGCCCCAAACGACATATCCGATGGCAAACGAAATGATAACTGATAGCGTGATAAACAATGACTGTTTCACTTTTGAAACTCCTTCATTATGTATTATTGACTACATTTTTCTCAATCAAATTTCAACACTCTTGGCACCGCTGATCACAAAACAGGCCAGCGAAATATAGAAACCGGATGACAGCAGACCAAGATACGTTGACGTCCCGTAGCTGTCGCCTATCTGCGCAATCATGTCGACCGTGTCAAATGAATACGTCCCGCCTGACAGCGACAGGAAGATACCCACGACATAAATAATAACCGGAATCCAGTTCAGGCGTAAGATTGACTTGATCTTGAGCGCCCGGGTGTCATCATCACCCTTCACGCCATAAAGCGCATAGAGTGTATACAGGGCCAGCCCGATGCAAATCAGCATATAGACAATCATCAGGATACCGGTCAGCATCACGGCGATACCGGAGGAAAACACCTTACCCCCGATTGAGCCGAGCGAACCGATCGCCCCGATCGCAGACAATGACATCTGCTCCCGAACCACCTGTTTCTGTTTCCGATGCGAGGTGATCGAGGAAAATCCAGCCTCATCCTTATCCAAAACCGTGCGGCCGTTTTCATTGACCGACACGCCCGCTTCGGTCTCACTTTCCTCGGTTGCCAGCGCCGCCGTTTCAAGAACTTCTTCGGTCGGCTCGGCAACCTCTTCTGTCACCGCCACCGCAAGTGAGTCCGCCATCAGACCTTCAGCCAGCGAGTCGGGAACAGCCGCGACCGCTTCCTCGGCGGGCACTACTTCGGTTTCAACCACCGTCTCATGATACCCGGAAAACCACGGCAAAAAGAGCGAAACAATCAAAACCAGCGATGTGATCGTCAGAATAATCCGCTCATACGCGGCAACCCGAGGCTCCTCGAGAGTGTTGTGCTCGCGTGTTCGCGCCCCTTTCTGGCGTCTCTCAAGCACTCGCTTGACCCAACTCTCCTTTTCCGTATCGGACTTAAAGAGATCGCCGATCTTGCCGGGCTTGATATCAAAGCCGAGATATCGAAACCTGTCGTCAGGATCGAAAGCCTTCTTGTCAGGCTTTCTTTTCTCTTCTTTTTCGGCCATAGAATCTCCTAATAAAATAACCAACTAGTACTCGTATTTTACCTGGTTGCGACCGTCGATGCCCTGGGTATTGTCGGGATCACATTTCAGAACCTTCAAATACCAGTCATAGGCGGATTTGAAATCTGCCTTGGATTCCTCTTTCTGCTTGGCTTCCCGACGATCCACGGCACGGAAATGATACGTCTGAGCGATCCACAATATGACGTCCACATCGGCGCATTCCGATCCCTCGCGGGTGCTGATACAATTGAGCGCCTTGCGAAGATTACTTAATGCCTTGCCGTAATTGGTGGGACAAATACCGCCGAAATAGGCATAACCGAGCGCCTTGTGCGCCTCGCAGTTTTCAGGATCCACCTCCAGCAGTTTTTCATACCAGGTAACACCATTGGCACAGTCGGACAACTGGTAGAGATAAGTCGATGCCAGCATCGACCGCGCCTTTATTGCAGTCTTGCGATTGCTTTCCTTACTGTAAATTTCTTCCCAAAAATCGACATTGATCTTTTCGAGATATTCAACCGCCAGTTCCGCCAGGTTGATCCCGGCCAGCGGGTCGGGACCTTCATCGACGACCGGTTCGTCCTCTTCCTCAAGCTCCAGTTCCTCTTCCTCATGCATCGCCAATCCGCCCTTCTCCTCCAGGTAGAGTGCGGACGTGGCGGCGTTGTAATAAATATACCAGAAGCGGGAATCAAGACCGAGCGCGATGCGCTTCATGTAATAAATCAGGGCGTTGTAATAATCGCCGGTCAAGGTGTAGGCAACCGCCGTCCCGTACAACAGCCGGGTCTGGGTTGAATCATATTCCAGAGATTTCTTGTAATAGGCAATGGTGTTGTAGTGATCCTTCATGCTGTCATAGACCTCACCGAATCGACGGAACAACTCCTGTTCAGAAATCCCCGACTTGTAATCGACTTCCTGTGCCTTGACCCAGTCTTCATGCTTTTTATAATAGGTCAGCGCGGAATCATACTGCTTGATCCCCTGGAAAGAACGAGCGAAGAAGAAATAAATGTCCTTCGGCTCGACCGGAATCGAAAGTACCGTCCGGAAATTTTCATTGGCCTCTTCAAAACCGCCCAGGATGAGATATGACATCCCGGATTCATAATACGCCCGACCGGTGGTGCTGTCGGGTTTCGCGTTGGACAGATCGACAAATTTCTTGTAAGCCCCGATTGTCTCCATGTAACGTTGCTTGGCTTCCTGCGAGTTGCGGCTGGAACGCGCCGCCTTGTAATAAATCCCCCCCGCCTTGAGCCAGGCATCGGCGTGGGTGGAATCCTTGTTCAGCACGATTTTCAGCTTCTCCAGCGCACAGGAATAATCCTTAAGCTCCAAACAGGCCTCGGCCCAGCGAAAATACACCTCCAGCGACGCCGTGTCGAGGCTGAGCGCCGTCTCGTATTCCGAAATCGCCAGCGCGTAGATCTTGTTGGCATAATTGACATCACCGAGATGCAGATGATACTCGGCGTTCTTGTCGTCCTCAATGAGCGCCTGACGCAGTTCGCGGTCGGCATCATTGTACTGCTCCCGCGCCAGGAAAACCAATGCCATCCCATTGTGAAACTCGGCCTGCATGTCTTTGGCTTTTTTCAAACCGGTGCTGAAGGATTTCTCGGCCTCATCGATCTTACCCAGCTTCAACTGGACCTTGCCCAGCAGGTACATGCCGGGATAAAACTTGCTCTTCTTCTTGAGCGCCAGCGTGAGTTGTTCTTCGGCCCCGACATAATTCTTCTGCTTGACCATGATCTGCGCCAGGACAAAGTAATTGTGCACGTAGCTCGGATCATATTCGATTTCCTTTTCAAGAAAACCGATTGCGGCTGACGTGTCACCGGCCACCAGGGCATCGGTGATTTCCTGCTTGATCTCCTGCGACAAGACCATCACAGGGACTAAAATCACAAGCATCAGTGCCGGAATTAGCCATTTTGACAACGATATTTGACTCGTAGCTCTCAATTTCACCACCTCGTTATACCTCAAAAAAATAATTTACTATAATAGTGTAAATGCCATATTTGTCAAGCGATTTTGTTCCTTACTCACTCTCGATCATCCTCGGCATTACCCGCGGAGCCATAGCGCCGCATGAAAAATCTGACTCGCCAGAGGAAATATAAAAGGATGAGCGCACCGATGAGAACTCGTGCCAACGGAGACATCGGCAGGGGAAGAAATACGACAACATAAATACCGACCACCAAAACCAGGGTGGCAGTCAATAAATTGATTATTTTCTCCGGTCGGACGGACATCAGGTCTTCCTTTCCTCTTCGCGTGTCTAACTGTTTTACACGCCAAATCGGCCAATCTTCCCAAAAGAGGCCAATTTCACACCTTATGAATAACAATTATTGTGCCGCAATCAATCCCCGTTTACTATTTTTTAATCATTGCCGTCAAGCAGGTTACAAATGTAATTCCCTTCAACCTCGCAACCCTCACCCAACCCTTCGCAATTCTTGCGCCGGCCTTTTTCACCAAAAGCCAACCGGCCATATAAGTCGCTAATAGACACTACCTTACGAAGCCGCCTCCCTGAACTGAACGCGGAAGCCATTTTGCGACAATTCGTATCTTTTTGCTAGTATTAGTATTAAGTTCCAGATCGCAGTCATAATACAACCTTCGACCGTACAAATCACGCGCCGGGTAAAACCGCAAACGCTGAAGAATACCACGCAACTCGGCATATTCAGATCCCGATAACTTCGCCCCGCTATACACATAATCAATCTGACCCACCGTATCGATTCCGATCCGAACCGCCATAGCGTCGTGATGAGGAAGAACATGATCGACGTTTATTACCCCGTCGGGAAGATTTACCGGGACCGGCGGAAACGGAATCGAATCAAGATACAAACTCATCTCCAGGCGGTAATTTTCAAACAATTGAGACGTTTTGTCATCAGGCGGCCAGATCGCGGTGGGATAGTGCAATTCCGTAAAAAACCGAACAATTAAAAAACAATGCGATGGCAACTGCTTGTCAAAACGTGTCGCCGGGCTGTACTCGGCATACTGCAACACCGTCCCGAGCATATCCGCAAACGGCTGATGGCTGGCAAACAACGGCTCAAAATCAAGCAATGTCCCCCCGCTGTCAAGATCAAGCTCGAACCCGGCGTAATGATACCCCAAATCACTCCCGATCGTGGCGCAACGGCAATAATACGACGGAAAGCGCTTGATACCGGGCGGAACGATACCATTCAGGGCCAGTGCATCGGCGATCAAATCGGAATTCTTGTTGCCGGTGGAGCTGTCATACGGAAAAAGCAGATTCAGTCCCGCCCACCCCCGTTTGTTTTCGAATACCGCTCGGGCCGGAAGAATAAACGGTGTCGCCTCACCGTCGACCTCCGCGGGATTGAAATCCAGGCATTGCAAAGACGAACCAACCGCCCGGATATGGTGGCCGCCCGTGGCGGTGTCGTACGTCAGAGAATCGACACATCCCTCCGCGGACAGGTAAAAGTTGACCGCGACGCTTTTCTGATGCCGAACCTGGTAAATGGTGTCACTGGTTTGCAGGCAATGGTGTAGCGAATCATTCAACGTCGGGAGTGTGACTCCCAGGACGGAAAAGGATTCGCCGTTTGCCGCGCTGACAATACCCGTCAGCATAAGAAACAGGAAAAAACTGATACGCCTCACGGCGGGAATATACGCTTTGAAATCGCCCCTGTCAATCATCGCAATATTAAACCGTTTCACAATGAGATGGTTCCTTAAAATCGGGGATTACCGTTGTCCCTCTTCCGCGACAAACCGGACATCATAATCTGCAAATCACCCTTCCCGATTAACACCAGCGCCCCGAGTCCGACTCCGAACGCAACCAGGGCGATTTCGCCCCAGAAAACCAGCCAGTTGGATGGGGTCATGACCGCCCGGATCGAAAATGACAGCCCCAGCGCGATCCCAAAGGCCAACCCGGCCGACTTGAATACCGCCAGGTAAAATGTTAACAGCCGAATCTTCAACAGGCCCTGGATAATTCGCGGCATGACCAGCAAATACAGCAGACATTGCGGAATCAATGTCCCCAGCGCCACCCCGTAAATGCCATACCGCCGCAACAGCACCAGGCTTAAACCGACATTGAGCAGACCTTCAATGATAATGACATACAGGATCTGCTTGTGCCGCTCGATTCCATACAGCACCGAATTGCCAACCGCCTGCGGAAGGAAAATCGCCGCCGGAACCACCAGTATTTTAAGCACCTGGGCCGTCTGCTCATATCCCGCGCCCAGCCACAAGACGATAAACTGATCGGCAAAAACCAGGGTCCCACCGGCCACCGCAAAAGTCAGGTAATATAAATACTGCGTGCCTTTATTATAGATCAGCGTGATCCGGTCGACCCGCTGAATACTGTCATAATGACTGATCACCGGCCTCAGCGGAAACGACACCGCCAGCACCAGATTACGCAAATACACGATCATACTGCCCGCGATGGCATACTTGGTCACGGCGGTGGTGTCAAAGAAATATGCGATGATGATATTGTCGGTGTTGGCGATTAACAGCCAGGCAATCGAAATAAAAAAGCCGGTCAGGCTGTAGTTGAAAATCAGGCGAAGGGTATCGCGCTTGATAAAGCGACGGCTGAACGAAAGCTCCGGGTACAATTTCTTGAGAATAAGTACCGCCAGGCCCTGTCGCAACAGACTGAACAGAAGAAACGACCAGGCCATGGCAACAATGCCGTACCCGCTGTGAAGCAGGTATACGATCACCACCGTGCGCAGGATATCCTCGCCGATGTGCAAACCGTTGATAATGTCATAGCGGTGAAACGCCTGCAGGGAATCGGACCAGCTGAGCATGATGAAATTAACCGCCACGTTGAGCCCGATAATAAGCAACACCATCCGCCCGCGTTCCAGCAGGGCCTCCGGGATGGTAAACCTGTCCAGCACAAAAAACGACAACACCAACACCACCGCAATGGTCGCCAGCCCGATTAGCGAATACATCGCAAAACTGGTGTTCAGCACCGCGTTGATTTTTTTGTAGTCATTGACCGCCAGGAATTTCGAGACAAAACGAATCAGCGCCTGCTTCAGCCCCAGGTCGAAAATGGTCAGGTAATTGATGATGGAAAAAACCAGCATCCAAACCCCGTATTGCTCATCGCCCAGAGTGTGAATGATAAAGGGGTTGATCAGAAAGACCAGCAGGACCCGAATCCCGAGCGCACTCCAGCTGGTAAAAACGTTTTTACTGAATTGATGAATGATATTCGGCATAGACACATAATATACAAATTTCATATCCCATCCGTTATGCTATTTTTCCTAACCGGTTCATGTCGGAATTTCCGGCGGCAGTTCCAAATTGAAGTCAATCAGGCGCCGAATTTTATCTTGAAATCCCAAGCAAAATTCACTTAGATGGTTATAAATATATTCACGGGAGTTATTATGCCAATCACAAGAAAAACCAAAAAGCGTCTGCTTGATGCTGACGATATCTGTCGCTTTAAAACCATGACCGCCTGCGCCGTTGCACCCGATGAAAAACGAGTTGCCTATACGATTGAGACCATCTCCGATGATAAACAGAAATACTATTCGCATCTCTATGTTGCCGACCTGACAACCGGCGAGTCGAAACGATACACCTACGGCGAGGTTAGTGATGGCCAGCCGGTCTGGTCGCCCGACGGCAAATATTTCGCCTTTATCTCCACCCGCGACAAAAAATCAGGCATCTATCTTATGCCCGTCTCCGGCGGCGCCGAGAAAAAACTGCTGGAACGCGATGGAGCCTTTTCGAACCTGAACTGGACTCCCGACGGCGAATCGCTGGTCTATGCCTTCCGCTACAACGATTCGCACCGCGAGACCGATGAGAAGAAAAAACAGGAACCTCCGCTCTATCGCCATATTACCCGACTGTTCTATCGCTTTGATGGCGCCGGATGGAATCCCGAGGATCGCTTTCATATCTACCGACTGGATGTTGATGAAAACGAACCGATACAATTAACGCGCGGCAAGTACGATGACCTGATGCCGTCGGTGTCGCCCGATGGTAAATGGGTCGTGTATATGTCCAATCACTCCCGCAATCCCGATCTCGATTCCATGTACGAAGATCTGTTTGTCGTTTCCATTGACGGCGGTAAGCCGCGTCGGGTGCCAACCCCGGCCGGACCGAAACTGATGCCGGCCTTTTCGCCAAACGGGAAGAAAATCGCCTTCATCGGACATGATAAACCCGACAGCGACTGGGGCTCGACCAATTTCCATGTCTGGAGCGTCGGGATCAACGGCCGGCCGGCCGCGGTCGATCTGATCAGGAAATTTGACCGCCCCGCCTTTGATCTGACCTCCGGTGATCTGGGTGAAGGCCTGCAGGCCCCGCAATTGACCTGGTCGCCCGACGGCAAACGCGTATACTTCTGCGCCGCTGATACCGGCTCAACCCATCTGTTCTATGTTTCCGCAAAAGGCGGACTGCCGACGCGTATCACTCATCGAAAATGCCATGTCAAGGCCTATAACCTGGCGGGCCGAATGCGAAAAATGGCGGCGGTCATCTCCGATCTTAAAAATCCCGGCGACCTGTTTGTCATGCCGCCGCAATTCAAGGGCGACAGCAAAGCCGAACGCCTGACCGATTTCAATGCGGAACTCTTGAGCCAAATTGACCTGCCGACCACCAAAGAGGTCTGGTTCAAGGGACACGACGGTTTCGCAGTCCAGGGCTGGCTGGTCACTCCCCCGCGTTTTAATCGCAAGCGCAAATACCCCGCCATTCTGGAAATCCACGGCGGCCCGCGCGTCCAGTACGGTTTTACCTTTTTCCATGAGATGAATTACCTCGCCTCGAAAGGATACGTGGTTTTCTACACTAATCCTCGTGGCGGATCAGGACGTGGTGAAACTTTCGCCGCCGCGATTTCGGGAGGATGGGGAGAAATCGATTACTTTGACTGCATGGCCGCCGCCGACTATCTGGAAAGCCGCCCGTTTGTCAATGCTAAACGGATGGGCGTCACCGGCGGTTCCTATGGCGGCTATATGACCAATTGGATTGTCGGCCACACCAATCGCTTCCGGGCCGCGGTCACCCAGCGCTCGGTGGTCAACCTGGAATCCTTCGTCGGATCGTCGGACATCGGATATATGCTATATCGCGAATTCGATGGTCAGCCCTGGCAGAATCCCGAAGCATATCACAAATGCTCTCCGCTCACCTATGCTAAAAATATCAGGACCCCTCTGCTGATTATTCACTCGGAACAGGATCTCAGGTGCGGGATTGAACAGGCCGAGCAGTTGTTTACGACCTTGAAGCTGATGCGGAAAACCGTTGAGTTTGTGCGTTTTCCAGGAGAACCGCACGGCCTGTCGCGTCACGGACGTCCTGACAGACGAATAGCGCGGCTGAATTGGATCAAAGAATGGTTTAATAAATATTTAAAGTAGATTACGGCTTAAAAACCGTTCTCGCGAAGCAATCGTTCGCCTTCATGCAAAGTCTTTACGACTTTGCTGATGTCGGCGGTGCCCCCGTGTTCAAACATACGCCTGAGTTGATTGAAAGTAATCGGGTTTTCGATGACGTTAACTGATAACACCATCCCGTTTTCTTTACACCAGTGTAAATGGTCACCGATAATCTCAACCACCTCGGGATATGACGTTTTCCAGTTGCCAAGATTGATCAGTTTGGCCCATTCCCCCTTTATCAGCGGTTCGGCGGTTTTAACAAATTCGTTATGATACTCAATTGCAGTTTCCTTTTTCCAGATCCCATATATCTTTTCACTAATCAGGCGCCGATCAACGTCGGCTTCAATCGTAAAATTCATACTCAAAGCCATGGTCACCCCGTTCAGTAAACGGTTTATATTCAATTCATTAGTATTGAAGTCAATATATGGCAGTAGCACAATATCACCCGTTTTCGCACAAAAGTCAATAGTTTTCGCAAACCATCAAATTTGTCACAAAAATAAAGATGCCGCCGAGTGATCGGCGACATCCTTCTGGGAGGGACTATGTGTAAGGCATATTTTATACGCCTATATATATCAGTTTGTTGCAAAAAACAAAGCATTTTTTAAAAACAATTCACTTTTTTAACATTTGTATTATGGACATCTTTTATCTACACTACCATGTTTGTATCATGCATACTATCAATAGGATATTAAACGCTTTTACAATGTACAATAACAACGACTGAGGCCGCCAAACAACATAATTAGACAACCCGTTCATCGACGAATTCGCTCAATGGTCACCAGCGCCAGACCGATTGAGATCAAAATCGTCCCCAGCCAGAGAAGATTGATTCCCGGTTTGAACGACACGTCCAGGAGCAATTGATCGGGCGGCCCAACCTCAATCAATCCCGGAATCTCAAGCACTACCGCGCCCTCGCCGGGTAACACCTGGTCGAGCTTGACCATGTAGTCGGACCCACTCATCAGCGGAATCGGCTCTGATACAAATACGCCCCCCTTGCCGGAAGCCAGAACCGGCTTGATCCGCTCGGTAACTCCCGCGTGTCCGACCTCAAGTTCGGCGGCTACTGAAATTTCGCCCCCGCTACCATGTGATTGCATGTCATAATCGATGAAAGTAACGGTATAATCGCCAAGGGTGTCGGTCTGCCCCTTGACCAGGTGAAGGCCGCCGCCACCGGCCAGCTCCTGAACGTCCAGCGGCGAAAGATACAAATCGTAGCTGAGATGCTTGTCGATATACGGCCGCTTCATCATTGCTTCCATTCGCGGCACATAAAAGAAATGCGGGCGGGCTTCCCGAACCTGATCCCCCTCGCCGAGCGTCACCAGTAATTCATTGTTGGTCGTCATCACCGATCCCGCCATGCCATGATACGTGATCGCAATATCATAACTGGACTTCTCCACATTTCGCGGAAGCACGACCTTTTCTCCGGTCGCAAACGCCGAAGAGACGATAATCCCGACCAGCATCATTCCCACCCCGAAATGGGCCAGGTGACCGCCGACCATTCCCGGTCGGTTTCTGAGATATTTGATGATGATATGCACGTGCGCGCCCGCCGCCGCCACTGCCGCACCGATAAAAAAGAGATAGCCAAACGAACGCACCCCCATCATCAGCCCCACTATCACCGCCACGACACCGGAAGCCAGCACCGTCAATAACCGCGTCCGAAGATACCCCTCGGAAACATAAATAAGCATAACCGCCACATAAATCAGCAACGTCACCGCCAGCGGCATATCGACCGCATCCAGGATCAACAGCACCCCGGCCAGCACCAGCCCGGCCAAACCGAACCCCACCGCCCGGGTTTTCAAACCGGCACTCTCGCGCCCCTTCCCCACGACAAACGGCGTCAGCGTCAAAAACAGGCTGACCAGAATCGCCAGCGGAAAAGCGAAGGCATTATAGGTAGCAACGTCCGGTGATGACGGATTGGCCATGAAATACCGGGTGATCATCGGCAACGACGACCAGAACTCCACAATCGCGCCGAGCACCAGCATCAGCATCATTCCCGCATATAAAATGAAATCCTGTGAAAATATGTTGTAATTCAGCGGTCGACCAATCTTCTCCGGACTTCGCGAAACGAAAAACACCACCAGCGTTATGACCAGGAAAAGCATCATGAAAAAGACCAAAAAGGAATTAATCCCGAGATCCACAAACGAATGCACCGAGAAATCGGCCAGCACGCCCGAACGCGTCAGAAACGTCCCGTACACCACCAGGAAAAACATGACACAGGTCAATAACAGGTTGGACCGCCGTAACGCCCCGGAACGACGTTCGATCAACATCCCGTGAATCAGCCCGATCGAAATCACCCAGGGCACAAACGAAGTGTTCTCCACCGGGTCCCACGACCAGTAACCACCCCAGCCCAGCGTTTTATATGCCCAGTATCCCCCCATCACATTGGCC
>Ga0272442_10000333_pt1 | contig 78297 bp, 98 predicted proteins | sample SSMForm2O_FD_200262 | JGI IMG/M metagenome (GOLD analysis project Ga0272442, IMG submission 200262) | Marine sediment archaeal communities from Little Sippewissett salt marsh, Falmouth, MA, United States - SSM-Form-2O | ecosystem: Environmental > Aquatic > Marine > Wetlands > Sediment ...
TTGTAATTCCTTTAGCTTTAGGTTTAGCTTTTGGAAGAATTGGGAATTGGATAAATAATGAGTTTTATGGGAAAGTAAGTAATTTGCCTTGGGCTATTAATTTTCCTGGAGTTGAAGGTAAAAGACACCCTAGCCAGTTTTATGAATCAATAAAGAATTTTGTTGTTTTTGGAGTTTTATTATGGATGTATAAATTTAAGAAACTTCCATCAGGTTTTATATTTTGGTTTTTTGTGTTTTTTTATTCTACTTTAAGGTTTTTTGTAGAATTTTTTAAAGACTGGCAAATTATTATTTGGAATTTAAACTGGGCACAAATAATTGCTATTCCTCTTATTCCAATCTCATTATTTATGTTAAGTAAGATTTATAAGGGAGAAAAATTAAAAAATTAATATGAAAATTAACTGGAAAAAAGAGATGCCTTATGTTATTTTAATAATCATTATTGTTGGTTTTGTTGTATTTGTTATTTTTAGAACAGAACCTTATGAAAAAAAGCCTGAAGGTGAAGGTCCTTATTTTGGTGAAGAAGATGCTGAAGTTATAATAACTATGTTTTCTAGTTTTACTGATAGTAATTGTAAGGCTTTTGCTGAATCTGGTAAAATGCAAGAAATAATAGATGATTATCCTGGACAAGTTAAATTTGTTTTTAGATCTTTTTCTAAAGATGAAGTTGGGCAGTTAGCTGCAGAAGCTGCTTTATGTGCTGGTGATCAAGGAAAGTTTTGGGAAATGTATAATTCTTTATTTGCTAATCAAAAATCTTTAACTGAAGATGTTTTAAAATATTATTCAATTCCTGGTTTAAATAGGAACAGATATAGAAATTGTATGGAAGTTAGAAAATACAGAACTGATGTTGAAGCAGATAGAAATCAGGGAATGAAATTTAAAATTGATATTTTACCTACTTTTTTCATTGATGGTTCTAGAATAGAAGGTAATGTTGGGATAAGTGAGTTTAAATCTTTGATTGATGCTGAACTTGCATAGATTTATAAATGTTTTTTCTTAGTTAATTCTATGACCTGCAAAGCCGTTTTAAAACAAAACCAATAATCCAACTAGTTAATTCCCCAATAAAACTGCTTTCTTAGAATAAAGCATCTTAGCAAAATCTTCTAACCCAATAATAGAATTCAATTTCTTTCTTGTTTTTCTAGAATAATATTCATATTCTGTCTTAGTTAATTTTTCTTCTTCTAATATTTTTTTAATAATTTCTTTTTCTTTTCTAGTAAATAAATTAGATAACCACATTTCCAAATTTCTTTCTTCGTAAATTTTTTGTTTATCAATTAATAAATCTGGTTTATTGTTTAATTGTAATTCGAATTCATCTCTAAATTCATTGTAGTTTAGTTTTTCTTTATTTTCTATATGCAATAAAGGAATTTCTATTTTAATTTTAAATTCTGAAAAAATCTTCTTAGTAATCTCTAGAATGCTACTTAATAATTCTTTATTTTTGGTTTTTTCAATTATTTCTTTTAAGTTCGGTTTATATTTGTAAATCAAAAAAGGAATAGCTTTCAAATACCTTTCATTTTTAGTTTTCAAAATAGCTAAAATCAATTTTTCAATATTTTCATCTAAACCAAGCATTTGATATCCTGCTTGATTCAATTTCTTTTCTATTTCCATTTTCTAACTTCCTTTACCAAATTATCATCAATTTCAAAATTCCATTCTTTAAACTTGATTTCGATTAAATCCAGTAATTTTTGTTTGTAATTAGAAACTATAGAATCTTCCATTGTTTCTTTGTATCTTTTAATTAATTCTTTTAGATTAACTTTTTTTATTATGTTTTTAATATCTTCAAAATCTCTATTATCTCCTCTTGCTAATTTGCTTATTATAATATCTTCTAATGATAAAGTATATAATTCAATATTCCCAAAAAATTTGATAAATTTAGATCTCTTTAATGCATCATCTAATAATTGAGTTCCTAAAATGTGATTTCCATGAAACAAATCAAAAGCTAATCCTTCTTGTGTAATAAATCTTAAATTGCTGCTTTTTTTAAATCCAATTTGTCTAAATATTTTACAAATATATTCATATTCTGCTTTTGAATGAATGTTTATGTCAATATCTAAAGTTGAAGGTTTTATTTGTAATATAGTTAATGCAGTTCCTCCTAAAGCATAGAATTTTACCTTTTTTTCTATAAATTTCTCTATAGATTCTAGGAATTCATACAGTTTATTTGCATTTATTTCTTTTTCATTCATGGATTTTATTTAAGTTTAATAGTTTATAAATCTTTCTATTTTTGTATTTATATATACAATTATTGTATAAATTAACCATATTTTAAATAATTTTTAATACACACTTTTTAAAACAAAACCAGTATATCAACTAGATCCCAAAGTTTTATAAATAATAAATAATTCCCACCCCCATGACAAAAGATTTATGGATTGTTAATGCAAGAATTTTAAATGGTACTGCTTTATTTTCTCATTCTCCTGGAGCTGCCGCATTGGATATGCCTTTTAAACTCGGAGAATTTGATTCTCTTGTAAGAAGTTTAATAGAAGAAGGTCTTAGAAAATATTGTCCCAGAATAGATATTCCTTTTTTTGGTATTTGGGAAGATGATGGTGCTCGGCTAACAAAGTATAGTGTTCCACTAGGAAAGGAAGATAGAACTATAACTAGTGTATTTATGGGTGGACCTCAAGAAAAAGCAGGCACTATTGCTGATTTTGTTGAAGGCGAAAGTAGGAATATAATAGATCCTGTAACTGCTGTTGTTCAATTTGGAATCTGTGATGGGGATCAGATTGAAATTTTAAAAAAAGCTTATAAAATTCTTGAACAACTTTATGAAATTCATAGAGTAGATGCCTACCATATTTAATCTAAAAACCTTTATAAAACCTTTTTCTTCCTTATTTTCCATGGTATGTAAGAAATGCAAAGAATCTCCAGTATATCAACTAGTTAATTCTACAATAAAACTCTGCGAAACTTGCTTCTATCGCTACATTGAAAGAAAAGTAAAGAAAACAATAAGAGCTTACAAATTAATTGAAAACAAAGATAAAAAAATAGCAGTAGCAGTTTCAGGAGGAAAAGATTCAATAGTTCTAATAGACATCCTAAATAAATTCATCTCAAAAAGAAAATATCCAAAATTAACAGCAGTTATAATAAATGAAGGCATAAAAGGATTTAGTGATTATAATGTAAAATTTGTAAAAGATTACTGTAAAAAAAATAAAATTGAATTAAAAGTTTTTAAGTTTGAAAAAGGCTTAACAACAGATAAAATAGCTAAAAAAGCAGAAAATACCTGTTCTTGTTGTGCAATTCTTAAAAGGCAGATGTTAAATAAGATTGCAAAAAAATTAAAAGTTGATAAGATTGCAACTGGTCATAATTTGGATGATGAAGCGCAGACAATACTTATGAATCAGTTTAAGAGGAAAATGGATGTTAGTGCAAGATTAGGTCCAATTTCTGGTGTTGTTAAGAGTAAGCATTTTGTTCCTAGGATAAAGCCACTTTATTTTATTAATGAAGATGAGATTAGAACTTATGTTAAATTGAAAAAATTTAAGATTTTTGAGGGAAGGTGTCCTTATGCTTATTTAAGTTATAGAAATGATGTTAAAGATTTACTTAATGCGTTTGAGTCTAAGCATGCTGGGACGAAGAATTCAATAGTTAATAGTTTTATTGAGATTTTGCCTTTGTTAAGGAAGAAGTATAAATCTTCTAAAGAGATAAATTTGTGTGAGAAATGTAAAGAACCTTGTATTGGTGAAGTTTGTAAGGCTTGTGAAGTTCTTAAGAAAGTAGCTTGAGCGCTCTACTTCTTCAAATGTTTATGAAAAAACTCCTTAGTCAAAATTTTTCTTTTTACTGAATGATGTCCTGAAAACCTAATTTCAGCTTCATCACAAACATCAATAAAATTCCTCACTTTCTTACCTTCATTCTTAGCCTTTATCATATCTTTATACTCTTTCTCCCAAAATTCTGCTACTTCCGGATGTTCCTCACGATATTTCTTAAGTTTATTTACTGCTTTCTTAACAAATCCGGTCTTATCAAAAACAATCTTAACTTTTTCTAAACTAGATAAATAAGGATATTCATTAACTAACATATTAACATCTTTCTTAGAAATTACCTCAAAATCAATCTTTATTCCATATCTTTCCTCTTTAAACAATTCCCATTCCCCTTTATCATAAACAATTGTAATGTCAACATCAGAATCAGGTCTTTCCTTGCCTTCTACAACACTTCCGAATATCCAAATTCCTATTAAATTCTCTTTATCTTTATATTCAGCAATAAGTTCATCTAAAATCTTTCGATGTATTGACATAAAATAATATTTTTGATTAGACTATAAAAAATTAACTAATTAGCCGAGCGCAGCTCTAAACCCAAAATAAAGTATATAAAAGTAAATTGGTTAGTGAATTTAAGAGTTTTAAACTTTCTTATAAATATTATCATGATGATCATAATCTTCAAAAGAAACAAAATCTTTTGCTTTATTATAACTAAAAACTAAAACAAAAGGACCAACATGAACTCTTTTAGAATCTTTCATATCATATCTTAAATTTTTATAATGTTCAATATCTGAAGAATTAACAACTTCAAAAACTTTTTTCATTACCATTTCAAAAGCCTTTTTATCTTTCTTTGATATTTTTATAAGCTTTTTATGTAAGATAGGTTTTATCTCAAATTTACGCATTCTCTATCTCTCTTCTTAATTCTTCTACACTATTAAAACGAATGCCTTTCTGCTTCTTTATTTTTTTAAGTTTTTCTACATATTCAGGCCTCAACTCAGGTTCTAATAAATTCTCTTCAAATCTATCTATAACCAAATTCATTGCATCAGATCTGTTCTTAAGCCCAAATTTACCCTTTACTATGTCTAAAACTCTGGTTTCATTTTCTCCTAAATTTACAATAGCTTGTACCATTTTTCCTCCTTGTTATAATTTATAATAACTTGTTATAAAAGGTTATATTTAAAGCTTTTGGTTTTAAACCTCTGCGTGCGAAAGCACATTCCTCGCCCTGCGCGGGCTTGAGCGCTCTACAACAATTAATATATATAGAATTACACAACCAATCTAAAAAACAGAATAAAAAAACATAAAGAAGGCATTGCCTCAAAATACACTAGAAGTAAAGGTTTTAAAGAATTAGTTTACTTTGAAACACATCCAACAAAAGAAAGTGCTATGAAAAGAGAAATTACACTTTAGAAGGTTATAAAGAGGTTTAGCTAAACATTTATTCAACTGCAACCTCATCTAAAAACCCATAACCTTCTGAGATTCTTTCTCCATTCTCGTTCAAAGCATACCAGGCATGCATTACATGTCCATCAACAATTTCTGGACTTTCACCACAAACAACGCCTTTTTCATTAACATCAAAAGCAACATATCTCTCATCTGTTGATATTGGATTATTAGCATTATCAAGTATGTAATATATCCCTAAAACTCTTCCCCACCTTGCTCCATTTTCTAAATTGCCAAGTTCCCTAAAATCCAATCTTCCTTTATCTCCTAACTTAGGGATCAAATAAGTCTCGCCCGTATTATCTTCAGAAGCATATCCGGTTTCAATACCTAAATCATCTGTAGGAGCAACCCTAATACTCTTAAATCCATGGTTCTCTGATATTGGCTCAAAATCTTCTCCTAACAAATACTCTGTATTGCCCCATCCTCCAACTAAAGCGCCATCTTCTAAAGTTCTAATATGATGATAACCATATGCTTGTTTGGCCCTTAATTCTTGCTCATTAAATGTCTCTTGTTTATTACATGATGCTAAACCAAGAGCTACAATTAACGCTAAACCACTAGTAGCAATTCTGCCTCCAACACGAGCAGCCTTTTTTAAACCATTTCCTATTCTTTTTTTTAAATCTTGATAATCTGTCATTTTTAAGATTAAAAACCTCCTTAATTCATAACAAACTTATATTCTACAGTATATAAATAACTCTCCCCCCTAAAGGGGTCAATAAAACGAAACATTTAAAAACAAATAAACTAACTTAAATCCATGCAAGAATTAAAGCAAACATTAGAAGATATTGGCCTAACAAAAGGAGAAATTAAAGCATATCTTGCTTTGTTAGAATTAGGACCTAGTAGACATTCTGATATTTACAAAAAAGCAGATATCTCAGCATCAAAACTAAAACCCATCTTACAAAAACTAATAGAAAAGGGCCTAGTAAATTATTTTCTAAAAGATAAAACAACTTTCTATGAAGCTTCAAAACCAAATAAAATTCTAGATTACTTAGAAAGAAGAGAATTAAAGTTTAAACAAGAAAAAGAACTAGTCAAAAAAATACTTCCAAACTTAAATTTATTACAAAAAGAAAAAGTTCCTGTAACAGAGTCTAAGATCTATGAAGGCTTAGAAGGATTAAAAACAGTAAGAGAAAGAAACTTAGAAAAGATGAAGTCAGGAGATATTATCTATTATTTTGGAAACCCTGCTTCAGGTTATGAAACTTTAACTGGTTACTGGGATTTTTTCAATAAAAAAAGAGAGAAAAAGAAAGTTTGGGCTTATATTGCTTACAATCCAGATGCTAAAGGATTTGCCAAAAAAAGAGGAAAAGAACCTTATACAAAAGTTAGATATTTACCAACAAAACAAAAAAGTCATGCTTGGATAGAAATTTATGGAAATACTTTAGTTATTGCTTGTAGACATAAAAAACCAATGGCAGTTGTAATAGAAAATGAATTATATGCTGAAAGTTTTAAAACTTATTTTGATTTGTTATGGAAAATTTCTAAAGTGTAATTATGCGTAGCACTGCCGGCCGCAGGTCCTTACATAATACAATAACACTTATAATACAACAATCCAATAACAAATTAATTGTAAAGATCAAACCAAAAATTACTGCCAGATTGTATTGCAATATCTTTATAACAAGTATTTCTTGCAAAATAATCAGTTATTTTATCACAAGTTGACATATCTTGAGTAATATGCCCAGCAAAATCTCCGAAACAATCATCTCTTAATTCTCCAGTAAGGGTTTCACATATTGAAATATTCTTACTAGTCATGGCTCTATCTCTAATACAATATTTAAGTGCCTTACCTTGGTTATCACAAAAAGACATTGGCTGTTCAAATAATGTTAAACAATTAAAATTACCTTTACAAAGAGAAACATCTCCCTCTTTTTGTGCAAGACAAGAATCCTTACTTTGTGAACCAGCAGGTAATTTATTACAATGTTCTGTTGTTATCTTATCTGATTTACCTTCCCAATATAATGCATTTGAAAAAGACCAATAACATAGTTCTTTATCATTGTCATCATAATCAATGCTATCACAAACATCAATATTTCCACTAATTTGAGAAAGTCCAAAATAACAATCATGTTTGCCTTCATCATCGCTCATTAGTTTACAATAAGAAATATCTTTTTTTGTATGGGCTAAACAAAGATTTTTTTCATCTATTGCATCTATGTCCGCTTCATTATCTGCTATAATCAATTCACAGAATTCAGGATTATTATTTACAATAGCCATGCAAACATATCTATTACTCGGAGTTAATGTAAGAATTTCCTCTGAACTTAATCCTTTTGTTAAAGGTAGTTTTTTACAGATTTCATTTTGGATTGTATTTGGCAAATCTTTTTCTAATTCAGATATAAATCCCTCCATAAGATCATCTTTATTATCCCCATCATCGTAATCCCATTCATCAAAATCTTCTTCATCTTTTGTATCCCCACTAATAGAATCACAAAGATTTTCTTCAGAATCCCATATACATTCATCATATAACAAACATGCTTCTTCATTCCCATCATAATCAGAGCAAAAAACCTTGTCAGATTCTTGTTCTATTGTTGTAGCACAACTACTAATAAAAACTAATAAAATAATTAATATTATAGCTTTTTTCATTTTTTAAATAACCAATCCAATATTTTTTTAAATAAACTATCTGAATAAGGAGTTTTTATTACTTCTCCAGTAACTGAATCTCCCCCACCTTCACTCCCTTCACTTTCCCCAGAATCTCCACTTCCTGAATCATCATCAACTACCCCCGGATCTCCGGGCCCATCATCAACTCCACCAACATCATTACTTCCTGTATCCCCGCTTGATGTATCATCAACTGTATCCTCTGGGCTTTCTTCATCTACTGTACCTACATCAATTACATTATCCAAAGAACCTTCAACATTATTCCCTTCATCAATATTGTTTTCAGTTCCATCACCTGCAACATGAGTTTTGACTTCAGGTTCTAATCCATCATCACCATCTGCAAGGTCAGTTTCAAATACTGGGCTTAATCCGCCATTGCCTGTGCCCATATCATTTTTAACTATATGCTCTGCAATCTGATTATCAATCTGCCCAATCTTTCCTTCAATTTCCATAACTCTTGTTTGCCCATCATCTCCCATTACAATTATTTCAACTTTATTTTGTCCTGTTTTACCATCTTTTACTATTTCTCTTGTAAGTGTTTGTCCTTCTTTTCCTTCCACTTCAATAACCAATTCTGCTGTAAGCTGGGTCTTTTCTTCTTCTAAAACATATGTATCAAAACTAGCGGGTAAATTTTCTTCCACATTTATTTCATTAATTATTTCATCAACATTGGTTTTTACATCTTCAGCAATATCTTTAGAAACTTTATTTTGAACAAATTGAAGTCTTTTTCTTGCTCTTTCAAGATTTATTTCTGCTTCTTCGGCATTTCCATTCTTTGCGTTTACCATGGCAGAGTTTACTTCTTTTTCTCTAATTTCTAATGCTAACATTACTTTATTATCCCCAGTGGAAAAAAACATCTTAATATTATCAAAAAATCTATCAGAACCAGAATAAGTTTGTGCACTTACGATAGGAAATATTAAAACAAAAGTTAAAAGAATAGCAATTAATACACTCTTTTTCATACTTTTATTTTAACCTTAAGTCTATTTAAATATTTCTTTTTTGCTGAGCATAGCTCTAAACAAAAAATAAAATTAAACTAACAACAATTAGTAAAAACCCCATAATTTTAAACATTATAGTTAAATTCTTTTTAGTATAAAATCTCTTATAGAAACTAGCACAACCTTTTCCAATATTTTTGTTATTAAAAAAGAAAAATAACCCTACTAAAAACAATACCATCCCAAAAATTAATTCTTTTGCCATTTTTTAATATAAATGGGCCCGCCCAGATTCGAACTGGGGATCACCGCCTTGTAAGGGCGACATCATACCACTAGACCACAGGCCCTTAAAAAGTAAATAAAAATGTGTATTTTTAAAGGTTACTTTTTTAGAATTATTATATTCCCCCTGCCTTTTTTTATTTTTTCAATAATATTTTTATGTTCTAATTCTGTGATAACTAAACTTATTTTTGCTTCACTTAAAGGAATTTTCTTTCTTATTTCTTTTTGAGTGGTCCTTCCTCCTTGTTTCTTAATTATTTCTATAATTTTCTTGGGAATATCCTCTTCTAAATTGTTATTTTTGTTTAAATAATTTTTTAATAATTTAAATCTTACAAAGATTCCAATTAATAAAATAATTGCAAGTATGATTAAAAGCCATTTATAATTAAAACCATTTTTTTCATATATATCTATTAAATTTATATCTGTACCTTCATAAAATTCTCCATCTAAAGAAGGCATTAAAATCAAATCTAATGTATAATCCCCATCATTTTTAATCTGTATTTCTTCCTGAATTTCATATAAAATATAATTATCTTCTAAATAAGCTGCTGCAAGAATATAATTTCCAGGGTTTACATTAAGATTATAAGTTGCATCTTTGGAGACATAACTTTGTTTTGGAACTGTATCTATTTCTATAATTACATTTTCTAGTTTATCTAAATTAAAATCATAAACTGTACCCTGAATATTTGCTGCCTGTACACTAGAAAAAAATAATAAGAATATTAGTAAAATTAATGTTTTTTTCATAGTAGAAATCTTCGATTTTTAGATTTATAAATTTATCTTTTATTAAATTCTAATAGTATAAAGCTTTATAAAGTGTTTCTGTAAAGTATATTTATAAATAAAATAAACATTGATTTAATCTGAATTTATAATTAGGAGGTTAAAAATGAACAAGGGAATTACTGTATTTTTAATAACAATTTTAATTGTGGGTACATTACCTTTTGCTTTTGCAAAAAATGATAATTCTGGTAATGAGAGATTAGTTAAATTGGAACAACTAAAAGGAAAAATACAAGAAAAACAACAATTAACTGCTGAGCAAAAAACAGCTATAAGAAATGCTTTAATAACTGCTAAGCAGAATTATGAAGAAAATAAAGCTCAATTTCAAGAAAAACAGGAAAAAATATTAAAAATTAAAGATGAGTGGCAAGATTGTAAGAATTCTGATGAAGAAGTTTGTGAAGAAATTAAAAATGAATTTTTAGGGTATGGGAAAAATTATATAATTAATGCCGCAGATATTTTACTTAATTATTTAGAGCAATTATATAATAACATTGAATTGTCTGATATGAATGAAGAAGAAAAAGAGGAGGCTCTAGCTGAAGTTCAAGAACAAATGGATGCTGTTGAAGCTGCAAAATTAAAAGCTGAATCTGCTGAAACAAAAGAAGAAATAAGAGATTCTTTAGATGAATTGAAAAATCTTTTAAATAAGTATAAATTAAAGATTAAAAATAGAGTAACTAACTTATTTAGATATAAAGTTGGTGAAATAATTGTTAGAGCAGAACAGTTAGAAATTAAATTAGAAAGATTACTTGCTAGGGCAGAAGAATCTGGTTATGATACAGATGAATTAAACAATCTAATTGATGAATTTAATTTTTTAGTTGAAAGTGCAAGAAACAATTATTATGAAGCTAAAGAAATTTTAGATGAATTCCATAGTAAAAGCCCAGATTCAAACAAAGTTCAAGAAGCTCATGACTTGTTAAAATTAGCTCATCAAGATTTAAGTGCTGCTCAAAAGATTTTAAGAGATATACTTCATGAAATAAAGGGTATTTCTGAAGAATTTATTAATGATACAGAAACATGTTGGGAAAACAGACCAGATTACATGCCCGGATATGATTTAGGTTATTTTATATGGCAAGGAAATTGTGAGAATATATGGCATGTTGACTGGAGTGGAGATATGAAAGAAAACAATGAATCAGAAGGTTATAACATGAGCGGAACAATAACAACTAATGGAGAATTTGTAAATATGGGGGCAAATGCTTTTGATTATTTTGATAGTTTTGAATGGAGTGAAAATACAATAACTTTTGAAGCATGGGTTGGACCACATTTTGATGGAATACATTTTCAATCAACAGGAACAGAAATAGAATTTAATCTTTATGTTGATGGAGAGTATAGAACAGATCTGGTTTATATAGGCAAAGATAGAGAAAATCCTAGTGAAATTCCATTTACTTTAGAAGGTGAAGTAGTAATCATTGAAGATATTGAATTAGTTTGTGAAGAAGGTTATGTCTTATATAAAGGAGAATGTATAAAAGAAATTGATGAATGGGAAATACAAGAACTTAATTTAGTAAGTGGAAAAAGAAAGGCTTATGAATTAGTACTTACGGAGATATAATAAAATGAGGTGGTTAACTTTAATTGGAATATTACTAGTAATTTGTGTAATAATTAATGGATGTAATAATATTGGTGAAAATGATTCAGAAACTGAAGATGAGCCAGAGTTTAGTTTGGGAATGGAGGATACAGAGGACTTTGATACAACTGAGTTAGATGACCTAAATTTAGATGAATTAGATAATTTAATTTAATTCTTTTCTTTTTAAAAACATTTATAAAGTAGCGATTTTCCTTAAAAATTGAAAATGGATAATTTAAATTCACTACCCCAACAAATTTCTCCAGAACTTGCTGAGGAAATTAAAGAAAAATTAGAAAAAATTAAGAAAATTGCTGAAAAATTTAAAGATAAGGCTTTAAAAGAGTATAAAAAGGATATTATTGGTATTACTATTTTACCACCTGAAAAACCAAAAAAATCTATTACCAAAGAACAAGAAGAAAAATTAAAAAAACAAATTAGTATTCTTGTATTACTTAATGATTTACAATCTGAAAAAATTCCAAATTATAAACTAAAAGATAGTTTAACTAGGCCATTAATTAAGATGGCTAAAGCTGTTGATGAAAATATTGTTCTTGATATTCTTTTAACTTCTGAATTAAGAGAAGATTGTTATGATTGTAAATATGAAATTTTGCATTTAATTGGATTAAGTGTTCCTTTATATGATCCATCAGATATGATTGCTGCTTTAAGAATTTCTGAATTGCATAAAACAATGGTTTTAAAGAAATTTGAAAAATATATTGTTAGTTATGTTGCTGCAGGTTCTTTGTTTAGGGGAGAAAAATCAAATGACATTGATGTTTATTTAATCATTGATGACACAGATGTTAAAAAAATGAGTAGGGTTGAGTTAAAAGATAAATTAAGAGCCATAATCATAGGTATGGGTTTTGAAGCTAGTGCAATTACTGGTGTTAAAAAACAATTTCATATTCAAGTTTATATTTTGACTGATTTTTGGGAAAGCATAAAAGATGCTCATCCAGTTATTTTTACTTTACTTAGAGATGGTGTTCCTCTTTATGATAGAGGAGTATTTATGCCTTGGAAATTATTACTTAAAATGGGTAGGATTAAACCTAGCCCAGAATCAATTGATATGCATATGTCTATGGGAGAAAAATTAATTAAAGCTGCAAAAAGAAGATTATTAGATATTGTTAGTCTAGATCTTTATTATGCTACTTTAAATCCTGCACAAGCTGCTTTAATGTTATATGGAATAAGTCCTCCTACTCCAAGAGAAGCTATAAGATTATTAGATGAAATATTTGTTAAAAAGGAGAAATTATTAGAAAAGAAATATGTTAATATTTTACAAAATTTATTTGATTTCTTTAAAGGGATGGAACATGGTAAAATAAAAGAAGTTTCTGGTAAAGAGATAGATAGAGTTTTAAGAGACACTGAAGATTATCTAAAAAGAGTTAAGAAATTATTTTATCAAATTGATAGAAAAAGAGAGAGACAGAGTTTAGCTGATATTTATAAAACTTGTTTTAAAATAGCTAAAGATGCAATTGGTAATGATAAAATTAAAGATGTTTATAAAGCCTTTAGAAAATATTGTGAGAAAGAAAATTTACCTGATAAATTGAGTATGACTTTAAAAGAAATTGAAAAAGCTAAAGATGATTATAAATCAAAGAAAATAACTTCTGCAGAAATTGATAAAGTTAGAAGAGAATCTAGAACTTTCATCAGAGTTATGGTTGACCATATTCAAAGGAAAAGACATTATGAATTAGATAGGGCTACTGTTAAATTTAAATATGGTGGCGGATATGGAAGTGTTTTAATGTTAGAAAATAAAGCGTTTATTATTGCTGATACTGCTGGAAAAAGGGATCTTCAAAAAGCTAAAATTGACAAAAATGGAAGAATTCTTAATGTTAAGAAATCTACTTTAGAAGAATATGAAGATGCTATTTCTAAAGAAAAGGTTCAAAGCAGAATATTTATAAAGGAGAAGTTTTTCGAAGATTTAAAAAATCTATTTGGCAAAGATGTTGAGATTATGATGTAAAATGGAAGGAACAATTGTTAATTATAGGCAAGGAAGGCATACTCAAAACACTAGTCAAATGATTATTAAAGTAAATGGTGTTGAGAAGAAAGCTGATGCTGAGAAATTAAAAAGTAAAAAAGTAGTTTGGAAAAGCCCGTCTGGTAAGGAATTAGTTGGTGAAATTAGAAGCGCTCATGGTAATAAGGGTGCTGTTAGAGTTAAATTTGTTAGGGGTTTGCCTGGACAAGCTATTGGTAAAAGAGTTCAGATTGAATAGAAAGTTTTAAAATATTTTTCATATTCTTTTTCTAAAATGAAAGGTTTAGTTTTGGTTCATATGTGTGAAGAAAGTGTTTCTAGAAGGGGAGAAGAATTTGAATTACAATTAAGAAAAAGAATAGAAACTGCTTTATCTGAGGGGGGGGTTTATTTTTTGCCTTGGAAAGGATTTTCTGATTCAAAAGTAGTTTTACAATATGGTAGAAAAATAATTGAAATTAAAGAACCCACAATCACAGATCCGGGAGTTTTTAATTATTATGCTCAATTTTTTTTAGGAAAACATCATTTAATAAGAGATGGGGTGGATAGTGTTGATTTATGTGGATTTTCTATAGCTATTTGTGTTCATGAAATGGACCTTCTTTTGAGGGGAAAAAGATCTAGGAATACTCTCTACAAAAATATTGGTGATTATTATGGTTTAGACGAAGCTACTTATAGAGGAATAATGGGGCGTATAATTCCAGTAGAGATTATAAAAGATTTAACTAATGCAATAAGGTGAATAGAAACCTTTTTAAATCGTTTATTTTTTCTTTTGTAACATGGCAACACTGAGAAAAGGAAAATGTTATAGGAAAGTAGTTAGAGCTTATACTAGAAAGTCTAAGTTTAGGAAAAAGGGATTTATTAAAACTGTTCCTAATATTAAAATAGCTAGATTTAATATGGGTGATCCTAAAAAGAAGTTTTCACATAGAGTAATTTTATATTCTAAAGAAAAAGTTCAGATGAGACATAATGCAATAGAAAGTTGTAGACAAATAGTAAACAGAAATTTAGTAAAAAAAACAGGTGGACCTAAAAATTATTATTTTCATGTAAATATTTATCCACATCATGTTTTAAGAGAAAATAAAATGCTTACGGGAGCACATGCAGATAGATTACAAAGTGGTATGGCCCATTCTTTTGGTAAAACAATGGGTACTGCGGCCCAATTAAAAAAAGGTAGTACAATTTTTACAATACATGTTGATGAAAATCATGTTCAAATAGCTAAAGATGCCTTAAAAAAAGCTTATCCAAGATTGGCGGGAAGATTTGGTATAGAAATTAAAAATAATTAATATCCTTCTTCTCCTTTTAAAGGTACAAAAACAAAATCTCCTAAATTCTCTATGTCTAAAGATTCTTTTCTTTTTTTAATTTTAAGCATTTCCTGACAATAAGATGGGCCAATAGGAGCTATTAGGATACCATTTGGTTTTAATTGATTTAATAATTTTTTTGGAATTTTAGGTGAGGCTGCAGTTACAATAATTCTATCATAAGGTGCTTCTTTTTTATATCCTTGGCTTCCATCTGTATGAATTATCTCTATATTTTTTCCATTTATTTTGTGTACATTTAATTTTGCAAACAATACTAATTCATGAAGAATTTCTGTTGTTATAATTTTACCTTTTTGTCCTACTAATTTAGATAATAAGGCTGCTTGATAACCTGAACCTGTTCCAATTTCTAAAATTTTTTGGCCTTTTTTTACTTCTAAAGCTGAAGTCATTATCATTATTGTTGTTGGTTGGGATATTGTTTGTCCAGAAATTAAAGATAATGGAACATCAGAGTAAGCTTGTTTTTTATGTTCTTCAAAAATAAATTCTTCTCTTGGTATTTGTTCAAACGCTTTTATTAATTCAGGTTTAAATTTGTAGTGCTTTTTCCAGTAATTAATTAATTTCTTTTTCATTTCTGTTGTAGTATTTCTACTTTACATGATGCATTTTCTTTGAATTTTTTAGCATCTTCTGTAGAGCCTATAATATCATTATAATGCATTGGAATTGCTAATTTTGGTTTTATTATTGAAACTGCCTTTACTGCTTCTTGCCAATTCATGGTGTAAGTTCCTCCAATTGGTAAAAGTGCAATGTCTATGTTTTTTAGATCTTGCATTTCTGGAATTAAATCAGTGTCTCCTGCATGATAAATTCTTTTTCTATCTATTTCTATTATAAAACCTACATTTTTCATTTCTTTTGGATGATATGTTTTATTAATATTGTATGCTGGAACTGCTTTAATTTCTAAAGTTTTTTCTTTAAATTTTTTACCTGGTTCTAAAATATTAATAGAAGGTATTTTTTCTTGACAGTTTTTAGGACCAAATATTTTTGTTTTTGGAGTTTTTATTTTGTTTATATCTTCTGGACTTAAATGATCATAATGATTATGAGTTATTAAAATAATATCTGCTTTTTTATTTGTTTTAATTTTCCATGGATCAATAAAAATGTTTAATGAATTTTCTATTAGAAAACTAGCATGTCCTAACCATGTTATGTTTGGCATATAATCACCCCCAAAATTTAGAGATTTTTCTTGTTTAAATATCTTACTAATATTAGAAAGCTTTAAATAAAAATTCTTATTCCCTATTTTATTCAAAAAGAGGAAAATGAGCAATATAATTTTATTAAAGGAATTACACAAAAAAAATGTAGAAGATGTAGGTGAAAAAGCTTTAAACTTAGCTAAACTTCATGCTAATAAATTCCCCATTCCAATTTCTTTTGTTATTAGTTATTCTGCTTATCAAGATTTTTTATTAGATAATGATCTTTCTAAACATATTAATAATTATTTTTCTAGTATAAGTTTAGATAATTTTAGTTCTGTAGGTGATGTCTCTTCTAAATTAAGAGAATTAATATTTCAAAGCAATATTTCTAATAATCTAAAAAATGAAATAACTAAAGCTTATTCTCATTTAGATGTTCATCAAGATATTTTTAAAGCGGATGTTCCAGATGCTTTAAGTTTTATTAAAGCTGGGAGATCTAAACCTTTTGTTGCAGTTAAAAGATCTGGTAATTTTGATTTTAAAGAAAATTTTAATGTTTTGAATGTAATTGGCGAAAGTAATGTTTTGGATGCTGTTAAAAAATGTTGGGCTTCTTTTTTTAGTAAGGATTTGGTTTCTTATGTTATTAAAAATAATTTAAGTTCTAGTAATATTTGTATGGCTATTATTATTCAAAAAATGGTTAATTCTGATAAGTCTGGTATTATTTATTCTAAAAATTTTAATCATGAAGATGAAATTAAAATTGAAGCTGGTTTAGGTATTGATTCTAATGTTAGAGATGAGTATATTTTGGATAGGGGAAGTTTAGAATTAAAAGATAAGATTGTTAGAAATCAAGAAGAAATTATGTATAGGGATGACAATGTGAATAAAATTGTTAGAAAATATTTGAATAATAGGAAGGGAAATACTCAAAAGATTGGTATTGCTGAGTTGAAGAAATTAGGTTTGATGGCAAAAAGAGTAGAGGCTTTATTGCAAAAACCTCAAAAGATTAGGTTTGGTATTGAATCTGGAAGATTGTATTTATTAAGTTCAAAAGAGTTGAAAATGCCTAATTATGGTGTTTTGGAAGCTAAACAAACGTTTTTTTAAGAATAGAAAGATTTATATAGTAGTAATCACCAATAAATAGTAACAAAAAGGTATATTTAAAATGGCAGTTCCAAATTTAGATCATATGTTGTCTTATTTATATTTAAATGTAGCTGGCTCTAAAAAAATTTTAGAACAAGACCCTAGCAAAGCACTTGGTGCTTTAGAGCAAGTTTTAGCAAATGAGGAAGAATCAGCACATTTATTTAGTCCAGTAGTTGATCAAGTTAGAGGTGAATTAGCTCAATATAGGGGGCTTACTGATCCTACTCAAAGCCTTGTTGAAAGATATGCTGCTCTTTTTGATGGATTCTTACAGGAAATGGACATAGGGCAAATTTGCCTTTTAGCAGAAAAAGCTGATAAAGGTAATAAAGTCCCTGATTTCAATGATGTAGTTCCATATACTACAAAATATAAAGATTTACGTGCGCAGTATAAAGAAGTTGAAGCAAAGGTTGGTCATGCAAAAGTAGAGAGTAAAAAACAAGACAAAGAAATTGACCCTGAATTAACTGAAGATGAGAAAAGAATTTTAAAAGTGTATAATGGAGTTGAAGGGATATTAGACTATGCTAAAGCTTGTTGCTTGCACGATGCTTCTAGAGTTGATAGAGATAATTATATAAAAGCTCTAAAAAGAGAATATGGATCTTCAGAAGCAGAAACTACAGATTAAATTTAATATCTTTTTCTTTTTACTCTTATAATTTTATCATTGTCTTTTTCAAGATTATGAATTGTAATTGTTCGCATTTTCTTTTCAAAATCTTGTACTTTTTTAATATGTTTATCAATTTCTTTACCAGACATTAATTTTATATTGCCATGAAGAATTCCTTTAGCTATATTTTGTAGGTCTCTAAACCAAGAAATATATTTATTTTCTAATTTCTTTTTTTTAACAAATTCTTCATAGAGCATTTGAGGAATATGTTCTGGGCTTGGTGGAACTTTATCAATTGACATTAAAGCTGCATGACTAGAATCAACCATTGCCCAATAAAGATTTTCTATTGAATTAATAATGCTTATTTTTGCTTTTGAAATATGAATAGGACCTCTTCTTAAAGTTGTAAAGACTGCTTCAGGTGTTGGTCTTATTTTGCCCTTTGCTAACATTACTTTTAAGGGGTCAAAGAAACCACCAAAATCAATTAAAGCTTGACCATATCTAATTATATTAACTGCAGCAGGCTCTCCTGTTTTAATATCTTCCCAAAAAGCACTTAATGTTACTGTATTAATATGTAATTTTTTTGCATAAGATTGTTTAGAAATTAATTTTGCTAATTCTTCTCTGTACCAGGCAATTAGTTCTTGGTCCCATTCAATTGAACAATCATCAATTATTATAATTAAATCAATATCACTTCCTTTTGTTGGTTCAAATTTAGCTACACTTCCAAAAAGGACAATGGATTTAACAACTTCTTTAAATTGTTTGTAAACTTTTGTAGCAAAATCATAAGCGATATCATAATCTTTATTTAATTTTTTAGAAGAAATTCTTTTTTTCACCTTTTTTTTCTTAACCATAGTTCACCTTTCTTTTTTCTTATTTAAATATCTTTCTATCTTAAAATAAATTAACTCTAATTAAAATTCTTATTCTTTTTCTTAGTTTATATGTATTTGCCCATTTTGCATAAGCTAACCAGCCATCAACACTATTCAAAAGAGTTTCATATTCAATCAAACTATCTTTATACTTTTGTTCTAATTTAATTAATCTTAACTTAAATTGATTAATGTTTCTTTTTCTCAATAACTTATGATAATAGAATATCCTATAGCCAAGAAAATTAACCCCCTTGTACATTGGAAATATTTTAGATTTATCTTGATGTAATTCCAGTTTTAAGTTTTTTAGATATTTTTCTATTTTCTCTTTGTAAAGCTCTAGTATCTGTTCATCTTCATGTAAAATAATAAAATCATCAACATATCTTATGTAATATTTTGCTCTTAATTGATGTTTAACAAAATAATCTAATTCATTAAGATAAACATTTGCAAAAAACTGGGAAGTCATATTGCCTAGAGGCATGCCTTTTTCTTTATCATGAAAGTTCTTTAAGATTTGATTAACTAACCATATAACTCTATTGTCTTTTATTTTTCTTCTTAAAATGTTAATTAGAATATCTTGATCGATAGAATCAAAGAATTGTTTGACATCCGCTTTTAATACATAACAGGGCCGAGTATTATTTTTACTGACCTTTCTCTTAAAATAATCAAATCTGTCTAATGCACCTAAAGTTCCTTTTAGTTTCCTGTTTGCATAAGAATCATATATGAAAACTTTCTCATAAATTGGCTCTAAAATATTAACAATAGCGTGATGGACTATCCTATCTTTAAAATAAGACTTTCTAATCACTCTAGTTTTAGGATCTCTTATTACAAACTTCTTTAATGGTTTGGGTTTATAGTCAAATGTTTCTAGTTCGTTTTCAAGTTCTAAAAGATTTTTCTTTAAATCTTTTCTGAATAATCCAACATAAGGTAAAGAAGATTTATTTTTGCTGGCTTTCTTAAAAGCTTTTTTAAGATTTTCATAAGAACAAAGTACAGGATATAGGTTCTTACTAGTCATCATTTTAAATGTAAGCCCCAGCTTATCCTGAACTATTCGGCCAGTATCAATCTCGTTTTCTTTATTTATTGAAAATTTCGAGTTCACCAGATTCTCGTTCCTGGCATTCAGGTCATCGTTCCTGTTCCGATAAAGCCTCCGAAGCTAGCTTACCCATAATAATTAACCACCACAGTTTTAGTATTTGCAAAAGAGCTTCCCACACATCTTTTATAGCTACTAACTATTACTGTTGAATTTCATACAACAACTCAAATTAAGTTGCAATTTATGGATAAACGTGTAGTCCAAGCCATTGTTTTTCATCAATTTATTATTAGGAATAATAAATTTCCAAGCAATAAAGCTAGGGCGAACTAGAGAATTATATAGAATATAAAAAGTTAATTATTATAAGAAAAAAAGAAAATTATTTTAATTTTCCTGTGTGAAGATAGCTTTTAGAAGCTTCTAGTCTAGCATCAATTTGTGCTTTCATTTCTGTTGCTTCTTTATCAAGAGCCAAACGACCCTCTTCTAATTTTGCGCCAAGACCCTTAGGGTCTTGAATAACTTGTACCCGGCCAGTATCATTCGAGTTCACCAGATTCACGTACCTGGCAACCAGGTCAACGCCCCCGCCCCGACAAAGCCTCCGAAGTCCAGATTGTGTACCTGGAGTATAAACTCTTACTCCTTTATCTCTATCAGATTTCACTAAACCATTTTTAGAAGCATCATAAACAACTAAACCGTCTTCTGTTAAATAAGGTGCATCTTCAAAATTCATAAAATCTGTTTCAGTAAATGTAAATCCGTAATCATTATCTGGTCTTTCTACACCTAAACCAGTCACAACAACAGGAACCTTAGATTTTCCTTTTCCTGCAATACCTAAGACTCTTTGTCTTAAATCTTCATTTGGACCTTCTTTAGGGTAAGCAACAACAGAACTTGAATCAGCATAAGTTGATCTTGCATCTGGAATATTCATTATTGCATCCCAGAATCTAACAACATCTGTACCACTTAAAACTCTTAAATCTCCGCCAGTTTCTTCCATTAAGATTTGATTAATGCCTAATGCCCTTGGAACATTAGAATAAGAAATTGGTTGCCCTTTTCCATATCTTGTCTTGTCTTCTACACCAGAAACTCCTCTAAATCTTTCATTATGAATAGCAAGAATTTCTCTTCCTCTTTCATCATAAACTAAATTTCCGACAACGGGTGATTCCAATACAGAAATTCCCTCTAATTTTGTATCTCGGATTGCTTGTGTTTTAGTATCCATTTTTTAGTTTTACCTCTTAATTCTAGTAGATATGATGAGTATTTTCTATTTATAAACTTTTCGGTTTACAACTATCTATAAGTAGTAACAACTATGCATTTGGTGTTCCTGAGAATCTACTTCTATCTCCACCAATTTGTCCACCTAATTCTCTTGGAAGACCTGAAAAACCTGCACCATAAAGACTTCTAAAATGCATATCTGGCAAAATATCTCCATAACCCATCATATAAGCTCCATAACTAGATCTTATTTGGGCCCAATAAGGAGAAGTGTCATATGTATAAACTGGGCTCCCTAAACCTTCTAAAGCATAAGGTAAAGGGCTAGTTTTAAAATGTTGAGCAAAACCTCCTGCTTCAACGATTGACCTTACATCTTTTAATTTACCTTCTTTTTCCATAGCTTCTAGTGCTTTTTTAATAGGAACATTACCCATCCCAGGAGGTAAATGGGAATCTCCATGACCAAAATTATCACTTATATGAATGTGTTTAACAACTTTAGCTATTTTTTTAGATTCTTTAATAATATCTTCTTCACTATAACCTGATTTCCTCAACATGTTGATATGAGCAATATCCCATGTAGCGCCAATTAATTTTTCTGCAACCTTTTTTGCTTCTTCTTTACCTAAACTTTTTTCTTTCACAAGTTTTTTCGCAAATTGTTTTCTAGATTCTTCAATTGCTTTTCTTAATGTTTTTGCTCTAGAGAGAGGTGTTTCTGGATGAAAATTTTCTAAAGAAATTATTGGAGCTTTTTCTCCAAATTTATCATAAGCATGTAATGCAGCATTAGAAATTGTTTCTGCAGTTTTATCTAATGCAAAATCATCTATTTTTTGATAATTTGGTGGTGCTGGTAATTGCGACATTGTCATTAATAATTGTTCTGGAGATATTCTATCTTTTATTTCTCTATTCATTTTTTCTTGTATTTTTTCTTGAACTTCAACTATTTTATCTCTTCTCTCAGCAGGATCTCTGATTTGATCTATTTGTGGACTATATTTTCTAATCATATCATCATGAATTTTCTTTTCTTGTTTTCTTTGTTTGTTTAATGCTTCTCCAATCTTATTTAGTTTAGATATTATCTCATTTCTTTCTTTTCCTTCTGGAAAGGTTTTTTTAAATTTATGAGAAAGTGCTTCTATTCCTGACATTAAATGGACATCATATTCTTGCATTTGATGATCATAAAGAGAAATTCTTCCTTCTGCGCTTTGTAATCTTGCTTCTTCAGAAGGAGTTAATTTGGAACCATATTTTTGCTTAATTGCCAATGGCCCAGTTTCTGCTAAAATCATTTGTTTTTTTTGATTTACTTCTTCTTTTTCTTTTTCATAAGCCATTAATCTTAAAACATCATTATCCCAACTAGTTCTATTTATATTTTGAAGACTTCTATCAATATCCCAAGTTTCATCTCCGGTTATGTATTTTTTTACTTCATGCTTTAAAGGAACTACTTGTCCAGTAGTTTGATCAACAACAGCAGTCATCGCTACTTCTGTTGGTTTTCCTTCGTGGGTTTTTAAACCTTTTTTTTGAAAACTTTGTGCTAAAAAAGGTGCAGAAGAAACATGTAAAGTAACTGGAACATTTCCTTTATCATCTAATTCATGAGATCTTTCTAAAACAGACTTTATTTGTTCTTCATTTCTTTTCATTTCAAATTCATCCCAACCTTGTTGTGTAAATCCTGCTGGATCAATCATTGGAGCATGTACGCTAGCATTAGCATCTGTTAATTTGGCTAAACGATTCATTTCTTTGAAATGTTGTTTAGGCATCTGATCAAATGTTTCAGGTTTTAAAGGACCAACTTCTATATTTTGTATACCTTGATTTAGAAGTTTTGTCATTTCATCTAATTGATTAGCAGTTTGTGGACTTGTTGGAGCTCCAATGTTTTTTGCTGGCAAATAATATTTGCTATCTAATCCATCATCTGATTCATCAATAAAATTGTTCATGAAAAACGAATCCTCCTTAATTGATATTTTTTCTTTTCTTTTTGTTCTGGGCTTAATATTTCTGCTACCCTTGTTGGAGGTGGAGCAGATCCAATCATATAATTACCATGAGTATCTGTACTTGTTAAAAGATTTATCAAACCTTGTTCTTTTTCATGATCTATTTCTCCATCATAAAAGTCTCTTATTCTTTGTCTCATAGAATTTATATTTGATGTTGCTCTCCTCCCAGATTCTGGTAATAATTCATATTGGCCTAAAAAATCTGTCAATCTCTGTAATCTTTTTTCTTCTGTTTCTGGCATATCGTGAGTTATTTCGTAACTTATTTGGGGAGTTTTAGGTTCTCTTCTTTCTGGTTCTTCTCTAGGTTGATCTTTTCTTTGTCTTGGAACATAATTTTCAAATTTAATCTGATCTATTTGTTTTGAAAATCCTGTTGGAGCACCATCTAAACGAGATTCTAATGGTTCTCTTTCTGATTCTTGTAAATCTTTAAGCAATACTTCTAATTTTTTTCTTATATCTTCATCAACTTTATCTAAAATTGATTCAATAAATTTAATTTTTTCATCTAATGATTCTATTTGTTCTACTTTTTTTAGAATATCTTCATAATTTACCATGTTACCATTCTATGAGCTTTTTTAAATACATCATATAATACTAAACAACTGTTTAATGCTGCTTCTCCAGCAGCTTGTTTAACTTTACTAACTTTATATCCTGAATCTGATTTTGGTATAAAACTACTTGCTCCAGATCCGATTGGACCTATCATTTCTTGTAAACCTTTAAAAACATTACCAAATGGAAGTTCAAAAAGAGGTTTTTTCTTTTCTTCAGGAGGTTCTAAAAAATGGTCTATATCTTCTTGCAATTCTTTTAAAGAAACTTCTGTTAAATGTTCTACTATATCCATATCTTGATAAAGTTCATGTATTTCTAAATCTCTTAAATCTTCATCAGAAAAAACATATGGTTTAAATTTCATTGAAATTGTTCCTGCATGAACATAATGGCTTCCAGTTTGAGTTCTGAATGATTGTGGAACGGTTCTAAACCCAAATTCTATTTCTACACATGAATAATATTTTCTTGGAAATTTTAAATGCCTATATGCTTTAAAAACTGAGCTTGGATTAACTTCTTTTTTTCCAAATAAAGTTAATTGCATTTGCATGTTATTAAATGCTGCAACAACATCTGGGCTAGGCAATCCCGCTCCTGTTTTAAATGCATCTTCATTCATACCAAGTTTTTGGGCTGCTCTGAAATAAGGTTTTGCCCATTTTGTGTAAAGTCTTAAAGCGTCAACTTGTGCTTTAAGATAAGATCTTTCGATTTCAAATCTTTTTCTTAATTCTTTTTCACTAAATCCTTTCCATTTTAAATATTCATGAATTTTCCTTTTTAAAATATTTTTAACTCTTTTATTCAAATCTAATTTTTCTGCATCTTTTTCATTTTTAGCTTGCATAAATGCATCTCTTAAAGTTACAAACTGAAGGTCTTGTGTTAAAAGGTTTATACTTCCTCTTCCTCTTTTAATATCAACTTGATCCATCCAAAGACCTTTTAATGCTAATTCTGCAGCATGTTTTTTATCTGATGATCCACTTTTTAAATCATCATAACTTTCTAATCTTATTTCAAATTCTCTTAAATCATAAATTAAGTTTATTATACTTCTAATAACTGTATTTACTAGCTCCATAAGTTTTAAAGCTCTATCTTGCATTATCGTGGTTCTTGCTCCCATTTCTCCAAAATAACCACCACCTACACTTGCTTGAAATTCTTCTTCAACCTTATTTACTTCTAATCCTAATCCAGAAGGAGCATCATCTCTCATAAAGTCTAATACCCAAAAATAAACAGGTTCTAATCCTTGAGCGAATGTATCATAAACAATTAAATATTCTGCTTTTTCTTTATTTGAAAGTTTTACTTGTGCTTTTAATTTTATTGCTTTAATTAAAGATTCCCTAAGGTCCCTTTTATCAGAACCAATTGCTTGTTTAAGTTGATTTCTAAGATAATTAATTTCATCACCACTTCTTTTTGCATTAGATAAAATTTCTTTAGTATCCATTTTGAGGTTAAAAACAAAAAATATTTATATACCTGTTAATTTAAATGTTTCGATTTAAAGAGGTGATAAAATGGGTTTATTTAGAAAAAGGCCTAAAATAGATGAAAAAGAGGTATGGGAAGGTGCTGAGCCTTTGGGTGCGAGAGAAATGCCTATTTCTGAGGGTAATTATGTTTCTCCTGGTCCTGTTGAAAATAATACAGATAAATTGATTTTGAGTAAATTAGATTTAATTGAGTCTAAAATAAAAAATGTTGAACAGAGATTAGTGACTTTAGAGCAAATTAAAAAAATTTTAGATGAGATCTTAGAAGCGAATGAACCTGAGAAAAAGTGGTAAATTTTGGTTTGTAGTTGTTTTGGTTATTTTATTAGATCAAATAACTAAATATTTTTTTAAAAATGTTAATTTTGGTATTTTTAGATATGTAACAAATACTGGTGCTGCTTTTGGATTATTTAAAGGTGGGGGTTTGTTTTTAAGTATTATTGCTGTAATTGTTTTGGTTTTAGTTATTTATTTTTATAGAAAGTATCCTAAACTTTGGGTTCCATTAAGTTTTATTTTCGCAGGAACTTTAGGGAATCTTTTGGATAGGATTATATTTGGGTTTGTAAGGGATTTTATTGATTTTAAGATTTGGCCTGTTTTTAATTTTGCGGATAGTTTTAATGTAATTGGCATTATTATTTTAATTTGGATTTTAATTAAGAAAGAGAAACTTTCTTAGCAAATATTTCTACCCATTTTTTCCCTTGATCATCATTTAATTCTGAACTAATTATTTTAAATTTATTTTCATGAAGATAATCTTCTAATTCTTCTTTTTTAAAGAAAACATAAGGTCTTGGTTCATTTTTGTATTTTTCTTTTTTAATTTCCTTTTCTCCCTCTCCTTCTTTTACAGCTATGTAAATTATTCCATTTTCTTTTAAAACTCTATGAAATTCTTTTAAAGCTTTTTTAACTTCTTTTCTTGGAAGATGTATAAAACCAGCCATTGACCAAATTCCATCAAAAGAATTATCTTTAAATTTTAAATCTAAAAAATCCATTATTTTGAATTTTCCATTTTTTACTCTTTTCTTTGCTTCTTTTATCATTCCTTTACTTAAGTCAATTCCAATAGGTTGAAGACCATCTTCTAAGAAATATTCTACATCCCTTCCTGATCCACAACCAGCATCTAAGATTTTTTTACCCGATAAAAGAGAAATAAATTTTGTTAATTGAAATTGATATATTTTTTCGTGGGTGTATTTAGCATAAAGAGAGGCTATTTTATCATAAGCTCTTATTGCTTGTTTTATTTTATCAGTCATTGATTATTATTTGTTGGATAAAATTTAAAAAGGTTTTGTTAAAGTTTGATTCTCCGAGATTTAGGTATATAGTTTAAAAGTTTATTATTTTTTATTTTAGATGAACCTAAGAAAGTATTTTTATGTTTTAAAATATAGTTTCCATCTTTTTCTTTTATGTTTAATTCTAATCCTTTCATATGATCATACATTTGTTTTTCTGTTAAATTTAGTGTATTTTTAGAATTTTTTAATAAAATGCTTCCTTCTATTGTTAATCTTAAATTATTTTTTTCTTGTCTTGCTATGTACAAACCAATATTATTGATTTTTAATTTGTTTATATTTAGATTTGCAAAAGATTTGTTAATTATGAATATTTTTCCTTTATTGTTTTTAAGGAAAATGTAATCTAATTTTGGTTTTATTTTAAATTCTTTTTCTAAATCTTTTAGAAATTTTTTGATTTCTTTTTTATTAAGAATCTTATATTCCATAAAAATTGAAAGAAAAGAAAAGTATAAAAAGGTAATTATTTGAATTCTAATATAAATTAGTAATCTGATGGATTCTCAAATTCTAATCTATATTGTGGATTCATTGGGTCTTCATTTCCGGGAGATTCTAATAGCCTTTGTGTTGCAAGTTCAAAGACGTATCTTGGATTTAAGCCAGCTTCTCTAAAAGATATGCTTTCCATCCCTCTTTGTACAACAGACGGAATAGGATTTGTGGGGTTGTAACCAGGCCTTGGTTGTCTTCCACCATCAGTTGCTTCCACATCAGTTATTATTTTAATAGGAACTAAATGTAAGCTATCAACATATTCTCTTGCTGATTCAACTTGCCTACCATCAATATAAATTGCTAAAGGGATTAAAGAAGGTATAGCAAGTAATCCTGCAACTGTTAATACAGATGTTTTTAGGCCTCTTCCAAACCTTTCCAAAGGAGATCCTGTTATTGAATCTAATGATCTTCCTATGAATCTTTCTTGTGACATTTTTTGTACCTCTTAAGATATTATAATTTAGATTTTACCCTTTATAAATCTTTCTATTTGTTGTTACTAATTAGTTACTAATATTTTAAGCATAACAATTATAAATAAGCTAGTTAAAGAAAGTGTTATGGATATTAAGAAAAAGATATTATTTCTAACTTTAGAGAATGCTGTCAAATATAATGGAAAAGCTAGTTTTGGAGCTGTAGTTGGACATTTGCTGGCTGAGGATCAAGGTTTAAAGAGAAAAATGAAAGATATTTCTAAAATTATTAAAAATACTATTTTAGAAATTAATGATCTAACTTTAGATGAGCAAAAAACTAAATTAAAAGAATTTAGATATAAAAAAAAGAAGAAAGAAGAAAAATTAGGATTAAAAGATTTACCTAATGTTAAAGGAAAAGTTGTTATGAGAATAGCACCTTATCCTTCTGGTCCATTACATATTGGAAATGCTAGGACTGCTATTTTAAATGATGAATATGTTAAAAAATATGGGGGGAAATTAATTTTATTTATTGATGATACAATTGGAAGTAAAGAAAAAATAATTAATAAAGATGCTTATAAATTAATTCCAGAAGGATTAAAATGGGCTGGAGTTAAATTTAGTAAAATTTATTATAAATCAGATAGATTAGAAATTTATTATAAGTATGCTAAAGAATTAATTAATAAAGGTAAAGCTTATGTTTGTTTTTGTAATCAAGAAAAATTAAGAGAAAATAGAAAAAGGGGAATTGCTTGTGGTTGTAGATCTGCTTCTATTGAAGAAACTTTAAAATTATGGAAAAAAATGTTTTCTATGCAAGAAGGAAAAGCTGCTTTAAGAATTAAAACAGATATGAAACATCCTAATCCTGCTTTTAGAGATAGAGTTATTTTTAGAATTTCTGATAGAAAACATCCAAAAATTGGTAATAAATATAGAGTCTGGCCGCTTTTAGATTTTTCATGGGCTATTGATGATCATTTATTAAAAATGACTCATATTCTTAGAGGAAAAGACTTAATGATGGAAACAGATATGGAAAGATATATTTGGAAAATCTTTGGTTGGAAAAAAGCTGAGATAATTCACAATGGTTTATTTCAAGTAGAGGGAATAAAACTTTCTAAAAGCAAATCTCAAAAAGAAGTTAGTTCTGGAAAATATCTTGGTTGGCATGATCCTAGAACATGGTCTTTACAAAGTTTAGAGAAAAGAGGAATTTTACCAGAAGCTGTTAGAAATTTTATTGTGAGTATTGGTCTTAATCAAAATGAAATTGTTGTTCCTATTGATTATCTTTATGCAGAAAATAAGAAATTAATTGATAAAAAAGCAAATAGGTATTTTTTTGTTGAGAATGATAAGAAGATTAATATAAAAGATGCTCCAAAGATTATTTCTAAAGCACCTTTACATCCTGATTTTCCAAAGAGAGGTTCCAGAAAGATTAAAACTAATGGTAACTTTTATGTTCAGGATAAGTTTGAGAAAGGAAAAATGTATAGATTTATGCATTTGTTTAATTTTAAAGATGGAAAGTTTGTTTCTGAGAAGTTTGATAAGAATTTAGGTGCTAAGTTGGTTCATTGGTTGCCTGTTTCTAAGGATTTAATTAAAGCTGAAATTGTGATGGATGATGGAAAAGTAAAGAAAGGGTTAGCTGAGAAGACAATTAAGAAGTTGAAAATAGGTGAAATTATACAATTTGAAAGGTTTGGTTTTTGTAGGTTAAATAAGAAGGGGAGTAAATATGTGTTTTATTTTGCTCATAAATAATTATTTAGAAAAATGTTCTTCTGCTAATTTTCTTAAAGGGGGTTTTCCAATGTCTGCCCAAAATCCTTCTGGTTCCCAAGCATGAAAATCTTTATACCATTGACTAACTGCGTCTTCTACTGTAGGATGTTCATTTCCTAAAAAATTAACAAAGAAAGGAACTCTTTTCTCATGAACAAGATATATATCTAATATTACTTTTCCAGAAATTGATTTTGTAGAAGGATCAAAAGAATGGCCTGCTTTTATTACTTTTCCAGAATTATCTACTTCGCATTCTCCAAGATTCAAATCTTCTTGTCCAGAAACAATTTTTTCCATATCTCTGACTGCTAATACATTATCATCAACTTCTTTAAATCTTTTTAATAAGCCACTTAAAGAAAAATCAAAAATATTGTCGTCTGCTACTGTTAAAATATGATCTCCTTGTAAAATTCGAAGGCCATTAAAATAAACTGATAGTGGGTCTTGTGGCCTTTCATAAGCTAATACTTCTACATCAGGGGAAATTTTACCTAATTCATCTTGATAAGCTTTTTGATGTTCTGGATTTACTAAAACCACCGATTTATCTATTCCTATTTCGTCAAACTTTTCTAAAGTATGTAGAACCACTGGCTTTCCGCCAAAGTAAACTAAGCCCCTAACTTCACCCAATCTGTCTTTTCCTAATGAATCTACTGTTCCAACTGCATTTATTACACCTTTCATTAAAAGGAAGGAATATAGAAATTTATATAAAATATTTGTTTCTATAACTAAAGAAACCTTTATAAAGCTAAGATTTTCTCAAGTTTTAATAATAGGAGGATTAAAATGAGTGCTGAGGTTTCAAATAGAGCTTATGAAGCAATTGAAATTGCCAAAAAAACAGGCAAAATAAAGAAAGGTATTAATGAGGCTACAAAAGCTGTAGAAAGAAATGTAGCTAAATTAGTAGTTGTAGCAGAAGATGTTTCTCCAGCAGAAGTTATAATGCATTTAGAACCTTTATGTAATGAAAAAGGAATTCCTTTTGTTAAAGTTCCAAGTAGAGAGGAATTAGGTGCTGCTGCAGGTTTGAGAGTTTCAACTTCTAGTGTTGTGATTATTAAAGAAGGTAATGCAAAGGATATAGTTGCTTCATTTAAAAATGAAAAGGGAAAATCAGAAACAAAGGAAGAAAAGTAAGAAAACTGAAACTTCTCTATTTAGTAGTGCTGTTCCAGCAAGAGTAGAAGAAATAATAGGTAGAACTGGAACAAGAGGGGAAGCTATTCAAGTTAGATGTAAAGTTTTAGATGGAAGAGATAAAAATAAAATCTTAAGAAGAAATGTCAAAGGTCCAATTAAAGTTGGAGATATGTTAATGTTAAGAGAAACTGAGATTGAAGCAAGAAAATTAACTCAAAGTAGAAAGTAAAAATGGTTAAATGTTCATTTTGTTCAAAAAATATTGAAAAGGGTACGGGAAAACTTTATGTTTTTAAAACAGGTAAAACTGCTTGGTTCTGTAGTTCTAAATGTGAAAAAAATATGTTAAAATTAAAAAGAAAATCTAGAAATTTTAAATGGGCTTCTAAAGAAAAGAAAAAGAAATAATTCTATATGGGTATTAAATAAATATCTGCATAAAAATGTCTTGGTAGGATATGATGGGAATGGTTATTATTAAGAAATTCTTCTTCAGTTACTAAACCTAAATCTTCTATTTTTCCTATTCTTTCCATCCTATAAACACCAGGAGAACAACAAGTTTCAAAATATTGGTGAGTTTTGTTATCATCTCTCCATCCTCTGTTAGCATAAACCAAACAAACAAAGTTTTCTAGGTGTTCAAAACCAAAACCAATTTCATGTAAACACGCTCTTATTTGATCATTTGTTTTTGACCTAGAAGTTACCCACATAACTTGGGCTGGTTTATGAGGTTTATTTTCTGTGGGTATATGAAAATTCGGTAAAGGCAGAGTAGGGTAGTCTCCATTCAATGTAATTTAATTTAAAATTAAATGATATTTAAAATTTTATCTTTTTTGGGATATATTAAAAATAATGCAAATCAAAAGATTTATAAATGTTATTTCCTTTTTGGTATATACTTTGGGGGGTTAAAATCGTAGATTATAGAAAAATAATAAAGTTTGGAAATTCAAGTCATGTTGTATCTTTACCAAAAACTTGGTTAGAAAAAAATAATCTCAAAAAAGGAGATTCTTTGTTCTTTGAGGAAAATGAAAATCAAGATTTGGTTTTATCTAGTAAACCTAAAGGAAAAACAGAGAAAAAAGAGATTTTAATTAATGCGGATAAAAAAGAAGTTGATAGAGTAATAGCTGACGTTATTGCTGCTTATGTAAATAATTATAATATAATTAAAATAAAGGGGAAAGATCTTAGTAATGTAAATAAAGAAATTAAAAATGTTTTAAATGATTTTGTTGCTGTAGAGATTGTTGAAGAAAGTCCAAATATAATTATTGCTAAGGATTTTTTGGATATAAATGAATTTACTCAAAAAGATCTTATTAGAAAAATTGATTTAACAACAAGATCTATGATAGAAGATTCTATTAAATGTGTTGAAAAGAAAAAATTTGAAAATTTAACTAAAAGAGATAAAGAAGTAAATAAATTAACTTTTTTAATTTATAAAATTTCTAAAAATGCCTTAAAAGATCCGGAAATATTAAATAAGTTAGGTATAAAATCTGTTCATTTAGTAACAGATTGGATGGCTGTTTCTAATATTGAGAAGTTGGCTGATGAAACAAAAAGAATTTCAAAATTTGTTAAATGTAAAAAATTAACAGATGAACAATCAAAAGAATTAAGCATGATTTATAAAGAAATGGAAAAATATTTTAAAGATGTAATGAAAGCTTTTTATAATAAGGATAAAAATTTAGCTCATTCTATTATAGCAAATTATAGAGTTTTAACTAAGAAATGCGATGATTATTTTGAAAAACATTATGAGCCAGTTATAGGCAATATTGTTGAAAAATTAAAGGGTATTGCTACTAGAGTTAGAAACATTGCTAGGATTATTGTATATCATGAAGATTAAACTTCTTCCTCAGCCATATAACCAGCCATAAAACCTTGTTCTTCTGGTGATATCTCGTCTTCTTCTAATAATTCTTCTTGAGCTTCTTGGTTATAAAAATCTTCTTCTCCATAATTATCTTCCATTCTAAACCCCCAATAACATAAAAGAAAACATTTAAATATATATACTTAATCCATATAATCAATATATAGCATATATTAGTATTTATGGGGGTTAAAATCGTAGATTATAGAAAAATAATAAAGTTTGGAAATTCAAGTCATGTTGTATCTTTACCAAAAACTTGGTTAGAAAAAAATAATCTCAAAAAAGGAGATTCTTTGTTCTTTGAAGAGCACCCAGAAGGATTAATGTTAAAGGCAAATTCTGGTGAAGAGATTAATTCCCCTAAAGAAATTTTAATTAAAACAGATGGAAAAGGTAGTGATAATGTTACTAGAGAAGTTTTTGCTGCTTATATTAATGGAAATAATATTATTAACATACAAGGCAAAAATTTAAAATCATTTACAAAAGATATTAGAGAGCAATTAAATAATCTTGCCGGAATGGAGATTATTGAGCAAACAACAAATGGTATTGTTGCTAAAGATTTTCTAAGAATAGAAGATGTTTTACTTATGGAAATTGTTAAAAAAATGGACATTACAACTAGATCTATTCTTAAAGAAGCTATTGATTGTGTTGGAAAAGATACAGTTGAGAATATTAATTTAAAAGACATGGATATTAATAGATTATACTTTTTAGTTTGGAGAACCATAAGAAGCGCTAGTAAGAATAGTTCTATGGCAAAAACACTTGGTTTAAAACAAAGTGAATTAATAAGTCAATGGAAATTAGCTGATTCTGTTGAGAATATTGCTGATGAAGGAAAAAGATGTGCTAGGTTCTTTATTATTTTAAACGAAAACAAAGCAAAAGAACTTCCAAAAATTAAAAAATTATACAAGGAAATCCAAACAAGTTTTGAAAAAATAATGAATTCATTTTATGATGATGATAAAAAAACTGCTCACGAGATATCATCTCGTAAAAAAGAGTTGATTTCTGAATTAGAAGATTTGTCTAGCAGAAGCGATAATGTTGTTGTTGGTAAACTAATTGAAAAGATGAAAAGTATGGCAACAAATGTTAAAACAATTGCTAGATTGATTTATTATTAAAAAAGCTTATAAATAGCTTAAAAAAAATGGAAAAAACAATTGTGGCACCACAATATTCAGGAGTATTTGGTCAGGCAGTTTTAAGTAGATTATCAAGGAGTTGGGCATATGATCATAACTCTTTATTTGTTGATGCTCAGTTAACTGGAGAAATAAGAGTAATCCCTTTTGAAAAAGGAAATCAAGGAGAATTATTTTTAGTTAAAATCCCTTATTCTATAAGAAGAAAACCTATTAAAAAAAATAGAACGATTGAAGAAGGAGGAGAATTTTGTTTAGTTGACAAAAGATTTTATCAAGCTGCTGGAAGGGAAAGACATTTTTTACAAAGTTTGGGAATTCCAGAAGATTCTAGTGTGAAACTTTATCCTTGGGAAACAGAATATAAAGCTTTAGGGAGAGTTTCGGCTTGTTTTGGGGGACCTGATTCTGATTATCATCCTGTACCTGGAAAAGGAATGTTGTTTAGAAAACTAAGATCTGTTGTAAGACCCTTTGTTCAAGGAACAACTCTAGAAGATAAAATTTCAACAATGAATGCTAGAATATCTATATCTTTAGAAAGAATGCAAAAATTAGTAGAAGAAGGTAGACAACAAGAGATTTCTGAATTAGAAACAGATATGGAAAATATTGGTATAAATAGAGATAGGTATATTAGTGCTACAGTAAAACTATGTGCGGATATACATAAAGAATTAAGAAAATGTATTTCTGGTAAGAGTAAGAGCAGAATTGATGCTCCTGGTGGAGAAGAATATGCTGATGATGTTGTTAAACATTTAAGACATATTTTTGAGGGGAGAGGAATTGAACCTTCACAAAAATATTTAGATGAAATAAGGCGGGCTTTTTTAGAAACAAAAATAGCTGAAATTTTGAATGAAAGAGAAACACCCATAGTCTATGATCTTAGACCAAGTAATATTGTCATCAGAGAAACATCAAGAAATTTAGAAGATAGATCATCTAAAGAAATGGTCGATTGTGAAGAAGTTGAAAAATCTTTAGTTGTTGTTGATTGGGGCAAGTTTAGGTTGGGTTTACCACATATTGATTTAATAACACTTCTTTATAATGTACAACTTGATTTAAGAGGAGATCAAATTGAGGGATTGGTAGGTTATTATTTAAGTATGATTACTCCAAAAATAGATCCTTTAGAATATGCTGGATTTTTAAGAAAAATGAAAATGGTTGCTGTACCTACCTTAATACATGCAGCAGATTCAGAAGATGTTCCAGAATATGGACAAGAGCACCTTAGAAAAGCTATTTTATTGTTAAGAGAAGATATTAGTGGCAAACCAGCTCAAAGATTAAGAGAATTATTAGAAGAGGTACCAGATCCTGTAGGAAAGAAAGATCCAGTTTTACCTAATAAAAGAAGGCTGGATTTAGGAAATGATTTTGAATAATAATTGTACTAGAAACCTTTTTAAACCAATTTTCTTTGTTTTTAAATAAAATGAGACAACTTATAGCAGTTTTTGTAGGACATGTGGATCATGGAAAGACATCTATATTAGATCAAATTAGGGGTACTGCTGTAGCTTCAAAGGAGGCTGGAGGAATAACCCAATGTATTTCTGCTTGGTCTATTAATTTAGAAACTATTAACAAAGTATGTGGTAATCTCTTAAAAACTGCTAAAATTAACTTAACAATTCCTGGAATTTTATTTATTGATACTCCAGGACATGAAGCTTTTACAACTTTAAGAAAAAGAGGAGGAAGTATTGCTGACATTGCTATTTTGGTTATAGATATTAATGAAGGTTTAAAGCCACAAACATTAGAAGCTATTGATATTTTAAAAACTTATAAAACTCCTTTTGTAATTGCTGCTAACAAAATAGATGTTTCTTCTGGTTTTTTATCTAAAAAAAATCAACCTTTGGTTAAGACTTTAAATGAACAACAAGATCATATTCAAAAAATCTTAGAAGAAAAATTATATAATTTAGTTGCTAAATTATCTGAATTAGAATTAAATTCTGATAGATTTGATAGAGTTGATGATTTTACAAAACAAATTGCAATTGTACCTTGTAGTGCAAAAACTGGGGATGGTATTTCTGAAGTTTTAATGATGATTTCTGGTTTAGCACAAAGATTTTTAGAAAAAAAATTAGTTGAGCAAGAAGATGGTAAAGGAACAATTTTAGAAATAAAAGAAGAAAAAGGTATTGGTAAAACATTGGATGTTATTGTTTATGCTGGAAAAATAAAAAAAGGTGATAAAATAGTTATTGCTGGTTTAGAAAAACCAATAGTTTCTAAAGTTAAAGGTTTATTTGAACCTTCTGGAAAAAAATTAAAATCTGTTAATGAAGTTAAAGCTGCATGTGGTGTTAAAATTTCTGCTTTAAATATTAATGATGCTTTGGTTGGAATGCCTTTATGGGTTGCAAATAAAAATTTAGAAAAAGTTAAAGATGATATACAAAAAGAAATTAAAGAGGTTTTAATTGAAACTGAAAAAGATGGTATTGTTGTAAAAGCAGATACTATTGGAAGTTTAGAAGCTTTAACTAAATTATTAAAGGAGCAAGATATTCCTATTAAAAAAGCTGATATTGGTGATGTTAATAAAAAAGATGTTGCTGTAGCTGAATCTGAAAAAGATGATTGGAATAAAGTTATTGTTGCTTTTAATGTTAAAGCTGAAAAAGAAGATATTAAAATAATTCATAGTGATGTAATTTATAAAATAATCGAAGATTTAGTTAAATATAGAGAAGAACAGGAAAAAATGAAAGAGGCAAAAGAATTAGAAAATTTAGTTATGCCTTGTAAATTAGAAATTTTAAGGGATTGTATTTTTAGAATAAATAATCCAGCTGTTGTAGGTGTGGAAGTTTTAGGAGGAAAATTAAGATCTGGTATACCAATTACTAAAACTGGTAAAAAATTATCAGAAGTTAAAGAAATACAATCAGAAGGAAAGTCTGTATCTGAGGTTGAAAAAGGTAAACAAGTTGCTATATCTTTGCCTGGTTTAACTTGTGGTAGACAAATAAAAGAAGGAGATATTTTATATTCAGATATTCCTGAAGAAGATTTTAGAAGATTAAAAAAATTGAAAAAGTATTTAAATGAATCAGAAATTAAAATTTTAAAGGAATTAGCTGAAATTAAAAGAAAAACCAATGTTGTTTGGGGGGTATAAAAATGGCTGAATTTAAATTAACAATAAATGATACAAAAAATGGTAAAGGCTACCAAAAATCTGTTACTGGTGCTGAAGCTGATACTTTTAAAGGAAAGAAATTAGGAGATAAAATTAATGGTGAATTGATTGGATTAAAGGGTTATGAATTTGAAATTAGGGGCGGAAGTGATAAACAAGGATTTCCAATGAGATGGGATGTTGATTCTACTCAAAGAAAAAAACCTTTGATAGTTGAAGGTGTAGGTGTTAAAAAGAAAAGAAAAGGTCAAAAACAAAGAAAAAGTGTTAGAGGAAACATCCTTTCTACTGAAATTGTTCAAATTAATTTAAAAACTATTAAGTACGGAAATGATTCTTTAGCTAAATTATTTGGAAAAGAAGAAGCTCCTAAAGAAGAAAAAAAAGAGGAAGTAAAAGAAGAACCAAAGAAAGAAGAGAAACCAGAAGAGAAAAAGGAGGAAAATAAAAAAGAATGAATAAAGATTTGGTTCCTGAAATTAGTGTGGGATTGGTTTGGAAAAGATGAAATTAAAAAATAAAACTATCTTAATCACGGGTGGTTCTAAAGGTATAGGAAAAGCAATAGCTCAAAGATTTCAAAAAGAAGGCTCAAAAGTAATAATTTTTGACATAGATAAACCAGATTATAAAGTAGAATTTTATGAAGTTGATATTAGCAAAGAAGAACAAATCAAAAAAGCTATTCAAAAAATTAAAAAATTGGACATTTTAATAAATAATGCTGGCATTTATTTTCAATCTTCAGTAGAAAAAACAACGAAAGAACAATTAAATAATATTGTTGATGTAAACATTAAAGGAACTTATTTAATGTGTAAACATTCTATTCCCCTAATAATAGAGAACGAAGGGAATATAATAAACATTTCTTCGGGATTAGGAATAGTCCCAGAACCAGAATCCCCTGCATATTGTTCAACAAAAGCAGCAATAATAATGCTAACGAAATGTTTAGCTCAAAAATATGCTTCAAAAGGGATAAGGATAAATGCAATTCTCCCTGGCCCAATAGAAACACCAATGCTAACAAATGCCTTTTCTTCTAAAAAAGAAAGGGATATGTATAAAAAATTAAATCCAATGAAAAGAATTGGTAAACCAGAAGAAGTAGTAAGTGTAGTACTTTTCTTAGCATCAGATGAAGCATCTTATGTCACGGGAGGGATATATTCTGTCGATGGAGGAGAATCTAGCTCTAGTTTATTCTCAAAATAAGTAAAATGACTATAAAAGAATTGATTTTATCAATTTTGGGATTTATTGTGAGCTACTTTTTGAAAAAGAGTTTTTCTGAAGCGCTTTGTAGTATTAATCAGTTTGGTTGTTTCATGGCGTTTATTATGTATAGCCTTCCAATCATAGTTGTTGTTGCTTATTGGATGATAAAAGTATATCCTTATATAGAAACCTTTTTATCTGAATAAAAAATAGTTGTCGTGCTTGCCAAACTCGCGGGAAGACTTTATAAATGATTTATAATTATAATAACTAATGTTAATAAAAATAATCTTGAAAGATTTATTAGATACTAAAGCTATGTTTTACTTAAATGATAAATTCAGAAAAGAGATGTTTAAGAATCTTAAAGATAAATATAAAGATTGGAGAATTGTAGCAAAAAAGATTGGGATAAACCCAAGACATTTATTTGGATTAAGAAGAGGTTTTGAAGTTAGAAACAATAAGAAAAGTAAAAGATTTATTTCTTCTAGAGAAATTATTAAGATTTCTAAATTATTTAAGATTAATCTTAAAAAAATTGAAAAGAATTTAAAATATATAAGGTTGGGGAGATCTGGCAGAAAAGCAAGTATTAATCTCCCTAAGGAAATTGATTTAAAAATAGCTAAAATAGATTCTGTAGAAAGAGCTTTGGCTGAGATGATTTATATTAATAAATTTAAAAGTATAATTTCTTTTAAAATGGACAATCTTCCAGAAAAGAAAGAATATTTTGTTTTAAATAAAAGCCACATAAAAAGAAAAGATAATTACCAAGATCGACCAATTCCAAAAAAGATAGTTTTTAATGAAGAATTTGCTAAGGAATTTGGAAAATGGATTGGAGATAGATGTGGGGGTGCTAGGAAAGTTGGTGTGAGTAATAAAAATATAGATTTTATAATTGATTTTAGAAATTTTATGATAAAACTTAATCAAGAAAAACCTAAAATTAATCTTATTTTAAAACCTGGATTTATTCCTAATAATTTCATTAAAAAACATGCAGATAAAATATCTTATAATAAACATCAGTACGGAGATTATGCTTACAGAACTGAAGTTAATAACAGAATTTTAAAGGAATATGTTTTTGATTATTTTGAGAAAAATATTTTTAGTATTCTTTATTATTCCCCAAAAACAGTTAGAGGTGCCTTTTTTGCTGGTTTAATTGAAGCGGAAGGAAGTGTTTCTCCTAAAGAATATGATATTACAATCGCTTTTGGATTCAAGAATCTAGACAATAACGAAAAGATTATAAAGCTTCTAAAAACCACAATTTTATACAAATATTTGCTTAAATTAGACAACATAAATGCCCATATATCAAGAAAATATTGTAATACAAAGAAGTCTTCAACTTTGAAATATGACATAAGAATCAAAAGAGATAGCTTTATAAATTTTAAGCAGAAGGTAATGCCTTATATAACTCATAAAGATAAATTAGAAAGGTTAAGGAGGTTAGAAAGCAAGTTGACAAAAAAACAAGAAGAGCACCTAGTACCAGAAATTTCCATTGGTCTCATTGGACATTAGAGAAGGTTTCTTTTCTATACCAAAGATGTTGATCATGGAAAAACTACTTTAGTTGCTGCTTTATCTGGTAAATGGACTGATACTCACTCTGAAGAACTTAAAAGAGGTATTACTATCAGATTAGGTTATGCAGATGCAACTTTTTATAAATGTAGTAAATGTAAAGATTCTCCTTATTGTTCTAATAAAAAATGTCCTAAATGTAAAGGGGTTTGTAAACCAGTTAGAAAAATAAGTTTTGTTGATGCTCCAGGACATGAAACTTTAATGGCAACTATGCTTTCTGGAGCTGCTATTATGGATGCTGCTATTTTAGTTATAGCTGCTAATGAAGAATGTCCTCAACCTCAAACTAAAGAGCATTTAATGGCTTTAGATATAATTGGAATAAAAAATATTATAATTGTTCAAAATAAAATTGATTTAGTTGATGAGGAAGGAATTTTAGAAAATTATAATCAAATAAAAGAATTTGTTAAAGGGACTATTGCTGAAAAAGCTCCAATAATTCCTATTTCTGCCCAACATAATGCTAATATTGATGTTTTAATTGAAGAAATAGAAAAGAAATTTAAAACTCCAAAAAGAGATTTAAAGAAAAATCCTTTATTTTTTGTTGCAAGAAGTTTTGATGTTAATAAGCCTGGTTCTGAAATAGATAAACTAGTTGGAGGCATTCTTGGTGGTGCTATTAAACAAGGGAAGTTGAAAGTTGGAGATAAAATTGAAATAAAACCTGGTTTGAAAACAGAGAAAGAAAATAAACAAATTTGGGTTCCTGTTGAAACGGAGATAGGTGGTTTACATTGTGGGGGTATTTCTGTTAAAGAAATAACTCCTGGTGGAAGCTCTGCTATTATGACTAAATTAGATCCTAGTATTGTTAAAACAGATCAGTTAGCTGGAAATGTTGTTGGTTTGCATGGGAAAATGCCTGGAGTTTGGTATGAATTTGAATTAAAGCAAAAGTTATTAGATAGGGTTGTTGGGGCTAAAGATGATTTGGTTGTTGAGCCTATTAAAAAAGCTGAAGTTTTAATGTTAAATGTTAATTCAACTGCTACTGTTGGTGTTGTGACTGATTTACATAAAGATACAATTCATATTAAGTTAAAAATTCCTGTTTGTGCTGATAAGAAAGATAGAATAACTATTTCTAGACAGTTAGGAAATAGATGGAGATTGATTGGGTTTGGAGAGATTCAGAAATAATTACTTATATGCTACTATTTTTTTACCTGCAATTAAGATATTTTCAACTGATTTTTTTAGTTGTTCTGCTGATTGAATGAATCTCTTTTTTTCTATTTCGTTGACATTAATATCAGCTATTCCCCTTATTTTTCCTTTTTTAACTTTAAAAGGTATTGAGATTGATATATTTTTAACTCCTGCAAATTGTTTTTTAATATAAGACGAAACTAAAATTATTTCTTCTTTGTTGCCATTTAATTTTTTAAAAAATTCATAGAATATATCTCCTGCAGCCTTATGGGGAATTCCATGTGCTCTGATATATGAAAGAAGTTCTGAATCTATCTTATTTAATAGAATATCATATTCTTTATTTGATTTAGCATTAATAATTGGGATAGCTCTTCCATGAGTACCAATACATAAAACTTTTTTTCCAAGTAAATTACTGTATCTTTTCGCATCTAATTCTAAACCAAATCCAAGAACTCTTGGATGATTTAATTTAATCCTTAAGTAATTGGTTAATTCGTCAACTGGATTTGTTACTATGATGATTGTGCTTTTTTTAGCTATTTTCTTTAATTGGTCTTTAAGATCTATTATCGCACCAAGGTGAAATTTTAATTCATCTTGTCTAACTTGATATGTTGTTTTACTTTTAAACATACTTTCTTTTCTTGCAGAGTCTGTTAGTCCAGAAAGGGTTATTATTATATAATCTATGTTTTTTAAATTTTTGATTTCTTCTATTATTGTAACCTTTTTAGAATTAAGGTTTTTTGCTAAAGCTTTTGAACTTTTAAGAGTTCTGCTATAAAGAATGAATTCATCAATGTTTTTTAGTTCAATTAGTTTTTCAGAAATTGCTTTTGCTGTTCTTCCGCAACCTATGATTAAAATCTTCATAATAAGTTTTTGTTATGAGATTTTATAAAGTTTTTGTTGAAACTCATAAATAAAGGTCTGGAAGGAAATCTAAAGCTATTCTCCTCTTAATTCTTTATAAAAATCATAAACTTCTTCATGTGTCATTGGTTTTTGCGAAGTAACTTCTTCTAATGTATCAGCTTCATCTGCATTTAACTCATTATAAACAAAACCGAATATTTGTGGTTCAATAATTGCTAAAGAATCTAAACTAACTTTTTCAGAGATTGTATGGTTTGGTCCAATCCTATAAAAAATTTCAGCACCTTCTGGACCAACTACTATTAGATCACTTGTAACATCACTTTCATTAACTTTAGTTTCATATCTAGTTTGTATGCCTCGTTCTAAGGAGATTCTAACATTATCTCTCATTCCTTTTATTTCTATGTTTGATTTAATAGCAGCACAACATAAATAACTCCCTATTGTCAAGAGTCCAAATAAAAGTGTTAATCTTAGACGATTAATTTGATCTTCTAAGCTTTCACTCATTTTAATCTTCAACCTCCTCATCAAAAAGCGATAAACAATATAAACCAACACGGCTGTTCTCTGCAATTTCCAAATCTGTCCAAGGATGTGGATCAATAATCAATCCATTATCAAAGTTCTCTTGAGCAGAATCTCTATAGTATCCAATAAAATCAAAAGTAAAATGTGAAGGAAATATAACTCTTTGAGTAGCCCTTTGAGTATCCGCACAAGTTCTTCCAAGCCTATACAATAGTTCATATAAGTTATCTATATCTGGTCTCCCACCCAAGGAAGGATTATCATTTTCAGTCCAATATCCATGAAAAGATACTAAATATTTTTTCCAATAAACCAATTGTCCTATAGCCTCTTCTCCCCCAATTCTTTCATCAAAAATATCTTTCTTTTCTATCCTATCAATACACCCTATTCCTCCAGTGAATCTTCCTGAATTTCCCCCACACATCCTTCTTAATTTATCTTTTCCTATAACTTTAATAGATGGAATTAATGGTAATTGTATTATGCTTTTTTCTCCTTCTCTCACAGGGGTTCCACCATTAGTTAAATCAAAAAATTCATTAAATGCTCTTTGTAATGCGCTTTGTAATCTACTTGTCATTTTTCTTCCTTTTGTTGAGGGTAATCAAATCTGTATTTACATCTAGGACATGATTTTGGATTTTCTATCCTTGATTCCCATTCGTAATTACAATGATTGCATTTCATTTTGTTACTCCGTGCCTCACATCACCTATTACTCTGCCTTCTAAACTAGGAAGTTTAGTTAAGTCTAATGTGATTATTTCATCTCCAATCGGCTCGGTTTGGGAAACGTAAGGTCCACAACCTAATAAATCGTATAAAGCATCTTCTTCCAATCTTGCTTTTGCCACTAAATGCTTAACTTCTTCTCTTTCTTCTTTGGTTATTCCTCTTTCATATTTTAAAGACAATGCTGTTTTTATTCCTACATGCCATAAAGCCTTTAGTTTTCCTATTAAACCCACATTTCTTTCTTCTCTAATTCTTGGAAGTCTAAACGGAACACCGCTATTATTGTCATATCTTTGAATCTTGCTAGGTATAGAGTCTACTCCTTTTACCCCAATAAAGTACATAATATGGGAATAAACTGAAGGTTTGCCTCCACTAACAGGCTCGTATCTTACTACTGTTTTTTTTTCAGTAATTCTTCTTACTCTTGCGTGTCTAAGTTCCGCGCGATTATATTGTTTTGACATTTTTTTGATTCTCCTTATTTAAATTTAAAAAGAAAAAATTAAAATCTTAAACCAAGTTTTCCATACAAACCTGCATTATTGTGCAAACCATCGTAAGTAATCTCTCCAGTTACATCAAGTGGCCCTAAGCTTGTACTTCCGCTTAAACTTCCAGCTAAACCATATTGGGTTTCTTGGCCATCTTCTACATCTGCTGTTACTCCAGCACCTACATAGAACCAATCCTTGAATTTTCTTCCAAGTTCAGCTAGAACATTTCTGCTTGTTTTACTTCCTGAAACTTGCAATGTTAATTGTTCAACACCTTTTCCACCACGTATTTTGTGTGCTTTATCCCATTTACCATCTACTTGTTCTCCTATCACGGCGTTTGCACATGCTGTAGTAAAAAGTCCACCTGGTTGGTCTACTACAACTAATTTTCCATAATGGTTTCCATTTTCATCCCAATTTGCAAGCCCAAATAAACCATAATTATCAGTTCTAAACATTGCTAATGCATGATCTCTACTTGGAGTTGTTCCTAAGGCAACATATGTTCCGTCTTCTTTTGTATGCCCTGCAGCCCATGCTGAAACATCAACCATGTCAAATTGACCGCCTCCATACCAAGAAGCATCTGCACTAACATTATCGTCTCTTAACATACCCATTGCAAATAATGCTGGCTCTTGTCCTGGTTTAACTACAACTTCTAAATCTGCTGTAACTGGTGTTCCTGGAATATTAAACCAAGTGCCTAAATCAACCATTTGTCCTTGGCCTAGATAGAAAACTCCAAAATCGGGTGTTTTTTCTTCATCACCATCAAGATCTCTAGCATATTTAACATGCAGTTTTGCATCAGCATCTTCTGTTTCTTGGATTCCTATGTCAAAACCTGCTCCTTTAAAATAATGTCTTGAAATTATTCTTTCAACACCTTGTTCATTAACAGCTAAATTTGTATCTGTTGAAACCTCTAAAGATTGTGAAACTTTTGGCGATAAAAGAGTCAAACCTACACCTGCTAACAAACTTGTTAATCTTTTTCCATTCATTTTTTTCCTCCGTTATCACCTCTTAATAGTAATAGTAGTAGTAACACCAGAAGATATAAACATTTTTATTAAACTATATATATTAGTATAAATGTTTAAATAAAATAGAAAAGTTTAAATAATAGTAATAATAACTTAAAATTATGAAAAGAAAGCTTGTGAAACAAGGTGCAGCAACTTTAATGATTAGTTTACCTGCTAAATGGATAAAGAAATATTATTTAAAAAAAGGAGATGAAGTTGATATTCAAGAAGTTGAAAATGATTTAGTTATTTCTAAAGAAGGGATCGAAACTAAGAAGAAAACTAAGATTAATCTAGGGAATTATACTGAATCTTCTACTAGGACAGCGGTTGTAAATGCTTATAGATCAGGTTTTGATGTTATAGAAATTAATTTTAAAGATAAAAAGCATTATAATATAATTAAAGATGTGTTAAGAGATTATATAATTGGTTTTGATATTATTAAAAAAGGTGAAAATTATTGTATTATTGAAAATATAACTGAACCTTCTGAAGAACAGTTTGATATTATTTTTAGAAAAATATTATTTAGTATTTCTTCTTTAATTAAAAATACAGAACAAAGATTAAGAAATGAGGGATTTGAAGATTATAAAGAAATGGTTATGAAAATACATAAATATGATAATTTTTGTAGAAGAGTTATTTCAAAAAAGAATTTATTTGGGAGTAAATCTAATTTGTTTTGGTCTTTTTTAACATTATTAATTCATGGTCAAAGAGAAATTTATCATTTAAATAGGTTTTTAGATAAAAATAAAGTGAATTTTAGGGGTTTTGAATTTTTTGGAAAAGTAGAAAAGATTTTTGGCTTATTACAAGAGGGATATATTAAAAAAGATTTAGTAATGTTAGAAGAAATTCACGAACTAGAAAAGAAATTTATTTATGATGACTTTTATACATCAATTCAAAGAAATCAAAAAGAGAGCATAATTCTATTTCACTTAGCAGTTTCAATAAAGAATTTTTATTTAGCTTCCAGTCCCTTAATCGGATTGTTGTTGTGATTCATAATTTTCAAGTTCAGTATAGCTTGTTTTGAAATATTTATTTATTTCAGTACCTTCTGTAGGAATATGATTCTCGTCGAGCACCTCAGTATGAACATCTCCTTTCTCGTCTGTTATGTAATATAAAGCAAGAGCTCTATCTATTAATCTTCTTTTAACTTCGGGAAGATAATCTCTATATCCTGGACGAACTCCTTCATCATCTTGAACTGCAAAATAGCTTGTATTTCCTGCTCTACGTCTTGCATCAAAAATTTCATCCATTTCATCACAAAAGTAAGTTGCATAAATATCTGCTATAGATGAATGTGTTCCTATACAACGTTTTAAATATCTCATTGCTGGATGAATTTGTTTTAATTCATCTCTTCTAGTTTCCACAACAACGGTTCCACCCTCCATGCCTTGGAGGTTATAAGCATTTACATAAAATTGAACTGGAACTAAAGTTCCTAAAAATCTTGCCCTGTTAGGGCCATATTCTTCTTCTTTGGATTCTTGGTCTTCCATTAAAGAGGCTCTAATAATTGAATATGCCATTCTTCTGCTCATTCCCCCTAAATCGCACGCTGCACGAGCAGAACTAGTTGCATCTTCATGATCTTCATCAAAAGTTTCTAATTTTTCTACAACTTCTTCATAAACTGAACCAAGAGATTGTAGTGATGCATGGTCAGTTTTGTTAACTACATATTCTAGATCACCATCACAGAAATTTTCGCTTGAAAGTATTTCGCTTATTGATGGTTCTGACAAGGCCCATTTCTCTTCTTGGAGTTTCATCCAATTACAGCCACCAATAATTCCTGTAGTAAACCCTGCAACAGCTGCAACAGTCCCAGCATATTGCCCTATTTTTCTCCAGGGAACAATATTTTTTAATCCTTTTTTAGTTGATCTTTCAAAATCTTCTTTTAACCTAGAATATAAAAACCAACAATTTACATCATATCTATCAGATTGTAAAGACATTAAATTATGTAAAAATCTCCTATAATGAAATGGGACTTTTTTAAGTCTTTTTTTCAAAATTCTTTCATGTTCTGCTTCATCAATTTTATCTATTCTTTCTCCGTTTAGTTTTAAGGCTATGTTAATTGTTCTTCCATTAAGTTCTATTGGTTTACCTTCTGGGTCTTTTATTAAAGCTAAATCTTGTAATGGTTCACCTGTTAAAGCTTCATACATTGTTGTTCCTAAACTATAAAGATCTGTTCTTATTGAAGTAGGTATTCTTTGTCCTGAAAGTAAACCATTAATTAAATAAGGATGAGAATTTTTTGTCCCCCCTTTAGAACAGAAAGGTCCATCTGAAGGATCATCTATTTTTCTTGCATTTTGAAGATCACACCATTTTACTTGGCCTGTTTTTCTTCCTATCAAAAGATTTGATGGTTTTATATCTCCATGAATAATTCTTTCTCCATCATGAAAATACTCTAAACCTGAGATTGCTTGTGAAAAGATATTTTTGAATTTATCAGGATCCATGATTGGACCAGACATTCTTACTAGATCTGTTAAAGAAATAGCATCAAAATCCTCTTCTATTGTTACAGTTCTAGCACCAGAAATTGGAAATGCGTCATAAATTTCAATTACATTGGGATGAGAAAGTTTATTTGTAACAACAAGCTCTCTTTCATTTATATCTCCTCCTTTAGTAGTATTTATTAAAGTTGTTACAGAAGAATCATCAATTTCGCTTCTTGGAATTTTACCAATTCTACTTCTAACTAGTTTTCCACTTTGATATTTAACTTTAAAAGAACCTCTTGTATGACCCTCATCTGATACTTCTTCAACAATAGTATACCCTTTTCTTCTAAGATCTTCTATGTCTTTAGAAGTTAAACTGAATTCGTCCATAATTTTTTCTAGTCTAGAAGGCATTCTTTGGACTTTAGAAGGAAATTCTATTCCTGCAATCTGTATTGTACCAGTCATTCTTCTTCAGCCTCCTTTAGAACATCAATTGTGAGTTTTACAATTGTTTGAGGTTTTAATTCATTTTCAAGAATTTTAGGAATAACTATGATTGCTTGTTTGCCATGTTTTGCAATCTTTTTTGTTATGATAAATTGATCCATTTTTATGTATAAAATATGTATTTCCTATGGAGTAGTAATAATAATAATAGTATATAAAGCTTTCTATTTGTAATTACTTACAAATCGTAACATTTTTATAGTGGTATTATTATTAATTAAATATGGAAAGAATAAGATATGGTCGTTATACTAATGAGCAATATGAATTAATGAGAGGGTTACATATTGATACTGATAGAAATGCTTCTGAGGCTGCTAGAATATTTTTTGAAACTACTGGGGTTAAAATTGATAGATCCACTATTATAAATCATTGGAGAAATAGATGGGATTTAGAACCTGGACAACGTGGAGGAAGAAGAGAATCTTTAGAGGAAAGTGTTTTTGGAGCCACCCCCAGAGATGAAGAAGATGAAATAATAAGAATTTCTGAAGAATATGGGCATGTTGTTGCTGAAGTTGCTAAAGATCCAAGAATTGAAAAAGTTTATTCTACTGTTGAAAGAATATTGAGAAGAAGAGGTATAACCCCTGTTAAAGGAACTTATAGGCCTAGAAAAAGTAATTAATTTTGTAATTATTTTATGGTAGTTACAAAATAGTAAGATTTATAAATAAGTCATGATAGTAATAATATTAGATTAAAGGAGGTTTTTAATCTTAAAAATGACAGATTATCAAGATTTAAAAAAAAGAATAGGAAATGGTTTAAAAAAGGCTGCTCGTGTGGGAGGCAGAATTGCTAGTGGTTTAGCGTTAATTGCTAGTCCTGTTGTTTTTAGTGGTTGTTCTGGTGAACCAAAAGGTCTTACAAGAGAAGACTTTGATCGAAGTATGTGTTTAGTGGAGGAATTAGGATGTATTAAAGATCTTAATCGAGATGGAAGTTTTGATGGTATAACTGGGGATTATGAATCCAGTATATTAAGTGTTGTTACAGAAGATTATTTTCAAAGTGATGATTTTAACGAGTACTATACTACTCATGATTTAATTGTATTAGATCAAGAAGGAACCAAAGAGTTAAATGATCTTGTAAGAAATATTGGAGATTTTAGGTTTAAACTTTATAGAATTAGAACAGCAGAAGCGCAAAGAGATTCAACACAATAATTTTTTTCTTTTTTAATCATGATTATTAATAATTCTAGCTACATTTACTAACTTATCTTTTTCTTTTAATTTAATTAACCTTACACCTTGCGTATTTCTACCTATAGAAGAAATATCTTTTACTGGTGTTCTAATTAAAATTCCTTTTTTGGTAATAAACATTAATTCATGATGTTCATCTACAGTTCTTATAGCAATAACTTTTCCATTTCTTTCTGAAGTTTTAATATTAATTACTCCTTTACCACCACGATTAATTAATCTGTATTCAGAAATAGAAGTTCTTTTACCATAACCATTTTCTGTAGCTGTTAAAAGTGTTAAATCATCATAAGCTATTTCCATGCCCACAACATTATCTTTTTGTAATTTAATACCTCTGACACCCATTGAGTTTCTTCCTAAAGGCCTAATTTGTTTTTCATTAAATTTAACAGCTAAACCATTTTCTGTTCCTAAAATTAATTGCCTTTTTCCATCAGTGAGTTTAACTGTAACAAGTTCATCATTTTGTCTTAATTTAATTGAAATTATTCCACCTTTTCTTGGCCTACTAAAGTCTTTTAATGGTGTTTTCTTAACTAAACCTTTTTTAGTTGCCATAATTAAGAATTCTGTATCTAAAAATTCTTTAATTGCGATACAAGCATTAATTTCTTCATCTTTACTTAATCTGAGTAAATTAACAATATTAACTCCTACCGCATATCTTCCTGCAGAAGGAACTTGATAAGCTTTTAACCAGTAAACTTTTCCTTTATTGCTAAAGAACAATAAATAATCGTGAGTGTTAGTTATAAATAAATTTTCCACAAAATCTTCTTCTTTGGTTCCGGTTGCTTTAATTCCTTTTCCTCCTCTTTTTTGTTGTTTGTAAGTATCTATTGGAATTCTTTTTACATAACCTTTATTAGTCATTGTAACAACTACATCTTCTTTTTTGATTAAATCTTCAATTTCAACCTCTTCTTCTATATCGAGAATTTGAGTTTTTCTTTTGTCTGAAAATTCTTTTTTAATTTCTAAGGTTTCTTTTTTGATGATTTCTTTAACCTTATTTTCATCTGATAAGATTGATTTTAGTTCTTCAATTAATTTTAATAATTCTTCATGCTCTTTTCTTATTTTATTTGTTTCTAAAGAAGTAAGTTTTTGTAAACGCATTTCTAAAATAGCTGATGCTTGTTTTTCGGATAGTTTAAAAGAATTAATTAAAGATTCTTTTGCAACTGAAACAGAATTACTTCCTTTAATTATTTTTATTACTTTATCAATATTATTTAAAGCTATAATCAAACCTTCTAAAATATGGGCTCTATCTTCTGCTTTTTTTAATTCAAATTTAGTTCTCTTAATCACAACTTTTTTTCTATGATCTATGAATTCTAAAATTAATTTTCTTAATGTAAGAATCCTAGGTTGTCCATTTACTAAAGCTAGAAGTATAATTCCAAAAGTATCTTCTAATTGTGAGTGTTTGTAAAGCTGATTAAGAACTAATTCTGGGTTTGCTGTATTTTTTAATTCAATGACTACCCTCATACCTTTTCTGTCTGATTCATCTCTTATATCTGAAATTCCTGTTATAGTTTTATTTCTAACATGATTTGCAATAACTTCAATCAGATGAGATTTATTTACCATGTAAGGAATTTCTTTTACAATAATTGCTTTTTTCTTATCTGATTCTTGGATATCAGCAACGGCCCTTATTCTTAATCTTCCTCTTCCTTTTTTGTAAGCTCTTAAGATTCCTGATTTTCCACAAATAATTCCTCCAGTTGGGAAATCTGGTCCTTGAACTGTTTCTATTAATTTATCAAATTCTAATTCAGGCTTATCAATTAATTTTATTATTAAATCTGCTACTTCTGAAAGATTGTGTGGTGGAATGTTTGTTGCCATTCCAACTGCTATACCAGAAGAACCATTAATTAAGAGATTTGGTATTTTACTTGGTAATATGATTGGTTCTTTTAAAGAATTATCATAATTTGGAATAAAATCAACTGTGTCTTTTTCAATATCTGCTAATAATTGTTCTGATATTTTCTTTAGTTTACATTCAGTATAACGCATTGCTGCTGCAGAATCGCCGTCAATACTACCAAAATTTCCATGACCATTAACTAAGGGGTATCTTAATGAGAATGGCTGTGCCATTCTAACTAAAGAATCATAAATAGCTTGATCTCCGTGTGGATGGTATTTTGCCATACAAGTACCAACAACATTTGCTGATTTTTTGAAAGGTTTATTGTGTAAAAGCCCTAATTGATACATTGTATAAAGAACTCTTCTATGAACTGGTTTTAATCCATCTCTAGCATCTGGTAATGCTCTAGAAGTTATAACTGACATAGCATAATCTATGTAATTCTCTTTCATTTCTTCTTCAATTAATTTAATTTGGATTCTTTCTTCAGTCATTTTATCTTGGATCAACATAAATAGCTTGTTCAGTTTTCATACCTTCTAAAAAAGTTTTTACAACGTAGGGATCTCCATTAATTTGGATATTCATTCCTGGTTGGTAAAATCTTCCTAAATCCATTATAAATGGAAACGGACCTCCTTCTTCCATCTCTTCTGGAATATTTGGGCTTCTAGCTGTTTTACTTGCTATTGTTTCTCCTTCTTCATTTACAAATGCAATATCTACTAATCTTGAAACCATTTTAAATATCTAAATTCATTACTCCTTTTGCATTTTCAAAAATAAATTTTCTTCTTGGATCTACTTGATCCCCCATTAATGTAGAAAATATTTGATCTGCAATAACTGCATCTTCTACTGAAACTTTTTTTAGAATTCTTTTTTCTGGGTCCATGGTTGTTTCCCAAAGTTGTTCAGGATTCATTTCTCCTAAACCTTTGTATCTTTGAATCTGAGAATCTTTTCCAACTTTTTCTAGAATTTCTTCTAATTCTTTTTCATTATAAGCATAATAAATTGATTTTCCTTTCTTAACTTTGTATAATGGTGGCATTGCTATGTATAAATAACCAGCATCAATAAGTTCTTTCATGTATCTATAAAAAAAGGTTAATAATAAAGTTGTAATATGGTTTCCATCTGTATCTGCATCTGTCATGATAACAACTTTATGGTATCTTACTTTATTAACATCAAATTCTTCTCCAATGTTTGTTCCGATAGCAGATATCATTGTAGAAATCTCATTATTAGCAAATATTTTATCGAGTCTAGCTTTTTCTACATTTAGAATTTTTCCTCTTAATGGAAGAATTGCTTGAAATTCTCTTGATCTTCCTTGTTTCGCACTATTGTGTACAAAAACTCCGGAAGCTAAAGCAAAATTGTGTGTATTTGGAACTTCAATATCATAAACGTCAATTTTTTTGTTTAATTTGATTATCTTTTTTACTTTATGATTCATGCAGGCCATTTGTTCTTTTGTTTTTTCACTTCTCCATTTTAATAATTCAGGATCCTTCCATTGTTCCTTGGCCATTTTAGATAATTCTATTTTCTTCTCTGGATGTTCTTCAAAGTACCTTTTAACTCTTTGTGATTGTTTATCTCTATTTTCTTTTTTATTCCAATATTTTTTCTGTTCTTTATTTAATCTTTCAATGTTTTTCTTTCTATATTCTTCATTTGAATAATAAAAATCCAAAAATTTTTTCTTCATATATTTTTTATATTCTGGATTTTGCCATTGTTTCTTTGCTTGCTCTGAAAGGATTTTTCTTGTTTTTGGATCTTTCATCCTTTTACTCATTTTCTCTCTAAATTCTTTTGTTCTCTTCAATTTTCTTAGTTTATCATAAACATCTTTTTTATGGAGAGTTTTGCTTGCATGTTTTCTATGGTGTTGTATATGGTCTTCTTTTGGTTTTCTTGTAATATTATTTGGATTATTATTCAATTTATTAAAATCAATATGATGTTTATGACTTCCATAGCTTTCATCATAAATTTTATTTCTTAAGTTGTATTCATCTGCCAGCAGATGAGTAAATTTCCATCTGCTATTCTTTGGATTCAATACCATTTCATAACCTTTTATTGTAATTCTTCCTTTTCTTTCAGAAAGTTTTTTGTATAAAGGCATTAAAGAATTATCTTTAACTAATTTGATAGCTTTCTTAAAGTTACCAACCCTCTCCATAAATAAATGATCTGGAGTACAAATTATTTCTTCATTGTTATCTAATATAACTTTAATAACATCTACCCTTTTTTTAGTAAGTCTGGGGTTTTTAATTTTTTCAATACCAATATTTCCATCTTTTAAGATAGTATAACAGTAATTTTTCTTTCCCTGATTATTTTCTTTAATTAACTCTTTGAAACTTAAATTTCTTCCATCGGCAAGCGCAACTTTTGTATCCCCTGAAAAACATCCTCCTGCAGAGTCTCCTTCTACAATAAATATTTCTGCTTTACTTGGATCTCTTTCTTGGCAGTCAGCTAATTTACCAGGTAATGAACCAGAATCTAAAGCTGATTTTCTTCTTGTTAATTCTCTTGCTTTTCTTGCAGCGTCTCTTGCTTTTGCAGAAAGTAAACATTTAGAAATAATTGATTTTGCAACTTTTGGATTTTCTTCAAAAAAAGTGGATAATTTTGAAGTTACTATGCTGTCAACTAAACCTTTTATATTGCTATTTCCTAATTTGGTTTTTGTTTGTCCTTCAAATTGAGGTTCTGGGATTTTAATTGAAATAACTGCTGTTAATCCTTCTCTTACATCATCTCCTGAAAGTTTTTTATTATCTATTTTTTTCTTTTTAATATAATCATTAATTACTCTGGTTAGAGCAGTTTTAAATCCTGATAAATGAGTTCCTCCTTCTACAGTATTAATATTATTTACAAAACTAAAAACATTTTCTAAATAAGCATCATTATATTGTAATGCTATTTCAACTATTGTTTTTTTACCTTCTCTAATAAAATAAATTGGTTCATCATGAAGTTTATTTTTCTTTTCATTTAAGAAATTAACAAAATCTATAATTCCCCCTTCATAAAAAAACTCTTCTTTTTTATCTGTTCTTTTATCTTCAAAATTTATTTTTAATCCTTTGTTTAGAAATGCTAATTCTCTTAATCTGTTGATAATCATATCATTTTGAAAAGTAATATCTTCAAAAATTTCTTTATCAGGAAAAAATGTAACTTTTGTTCCTGTATTTTCTCCATTTGGTTTTTCTTCAAGTTTTGTAATTGATTTTCCTTTTTCATATTTTTGGGTGTAAATTTTACCTTCTCTTATTACTTCTACTTGTAACCAAGAACTCAAAGCATTTACAACAGAAATACCAACACCATGTAAACCTCCAGAAACTTTATATGTTTTTTTATCAAATTTCCCACCTGCATGTAAAACAGTCATGACAACTTCAACAGCTGGTTTTTTTAATTCTGGATGTAAATCAACTGGGATTCCTCTTCCATTATCTTGAACAGTTATGCTTCCATCTTTGTTTATGTGAACATTAATTTTATTACAATAACCTGCTAAGGCTTCATCAATTGCATTGTCAACTGCTTCAAAAACTAAATGATGTAAACCACGAAAACCAGTATCTCCAATAAACATACTTGGTCTTTTTCTGACTGCATCTAAATCTTTTAATACTTGTATACTTTCAGCTTTATATGAAGATTTTTCCATTTTTTTATTTAAAAATATAATAATAGAAATGGGTCTTTCTTTATATACTTTTCTACTGCTGAAACGCTTTAATTTGAAGGTTATAAGCCTTCTAAAGGCATTTTAGAAAAATAAGAAAAAGTGTTTATAAAGAGTTATTTAACTCTTGTTCTAATCTGTCTGGAAATCCTTCTTCATCAAGCATTCTTTCTATTTGATCCTTTGTTAGAGTATCAAAAAAAGGCCTATCATCTCCTTCTCTAATTCCAAAATCATATCCTCCTTCTGGTGAAACTGGAACTCCAAAAAGACCAGGTCCTTCATAATCTACATCTTCATCCTGTATCCTTGAATCATCAGTTGTTTTAGGATTTACTGTAACAGAAACTCTTTGTGTATCTGGGTAATTTCCATCTCCATAAGAAACTAGTTTACCTATTCCTCCAGAAGATTTTGGAGAAATTGGAGATTTAGTATAACCTAATACATCAAAAGGATCTCCAAAAGTTGATGCTCCTGGAATTCCTCTAGGATCAACTTTGATTACTTTTTTTGGTTTTAAATCATATCCCATTTTTTAATTTTTTATATAAATTATTTTTATAATCTTTCTTCTTAACATCTAATCCAATGGGTGTTTTGTAACTTTAACTCTTTCCCCATGTTGATCTAATTCTATTGTTGGAGTTGTTGGTCCATTCTGAGCTGCAATGGCATCTAATTCTGCATCAGTTGGTTCTCCTCTAGCATAGGGTACACCAATATCATTTAATTCATATTCTCTTAAAAAGGCTGCCCCGGAACCTAGAATATTACATACTGGATAAACTTCTCCACCCATATCTCTTTCTCTTTCTGCCATTTTTCTCTCCTTAAACTATGCTTGCTTCTTGATAGCTTGTTCTTCTATCTGGTAAAGGATCACTACTTAATGCAGATTTAGCTTGTTCATATCTTGCTAAATATTCTTCTCTTGTTTTTGGTGGAAGACCTCTTTTCCTTAAAAGAAAATTAAATGCATCATCTATTCCTGCTCTTTCTCTAGAAGATTCTGCGGAATCCCAATAAAATGCAAAATCCTCAACTTTTCTATCTAAGAATTCTAATGAGAAACCCTCAAGCGAAGGTAATGCTGTTTTATCTCCTAAAATAGTAGATGGTAATTCTAACCCATCAAGTGGTTTTATTGAACACATTTTTAAACATCCTCCATTACTTAAAGTAATGAATATTATAGTTATAAAGCTCCTTTATAAAGATTTCGTTTTTTGTATATTTTGTATATATCGGTATATCCTTCCAAAGATTTATAAAGAAAAAGATTAAAATTTTGAATATGAAAACAATTTTATTTGATACTAATTTTTTAGTTGAAATAATAAAATTTAAAATAAATTTATTTTCAGAATTAGAAAGAGTATGTGATTTTAATTTTGAAGTTAAAGTTTTAGATAAAACAATAACAGAATTAGAGAAAATTAATTCAAAAGAAAGTAAAATTTCTTTAAATTTAATAAAAAAGAAAATAAAAATCATAAAAACTGAAAGTGATAAAATTGTCGACGATATTTTATTAGAAATTGCAGGAGAAAATACAATTGTAGCTACTCAAGATAAGTTATTAAAGAAAAAACTAAAACAAAAAAATATAAAAACCCTAATAATCAGACAAAAAAAATATCTGGTGATAATATGAATCCATGGCACGCAATTAATCCTGGAACATTAAAAGAAGTTAATGCTTTTATTGAAATTCCAAAAGGAAGTAGAAATAAATATGAGCTGGATAAAGAAACTGGTTTTATTAAGTTAAGTAGAGTTTTATTTAGTCCATTTCATTATCCTTTAAATTATGGTTTTATACCAAGAACTTTAGCAAAAGATAATGACCCCTTAGATTGTATGGTTTTGGGTGATGAATTACATCCTGAAACTATTGTGGCAGTTAGAGTAATTGGTTTATTAAAAATTAATGATGAAGGTCAAGTAGATGATAAAATTTTAGCTGTACCTGTTCATGATCCTAGATTTGATGAATATAGAAGTATAAGACATGTACCGAAACATTTATTAAAGGAGGTCCAACACTTTTTTACCCATTACAAAGACCTTGAAAGTAAAAAAATTAATGTTATAAAATGGCTTCATGGAAGGGTCGCTAAAAAAGAAATAAAAAGGGCTTTGTTAAGATATAAAAAGGAGTTTTATCAAGATGTTTTATGAACTTGAAATTAAAGATTATATAAGAGTGCCTCCAAAGGCATTTTCAGAAGATATAAATGAAGCTGTTTTAAAAGCTTTAAATGAGCATTTTGAAGGTTATATTTCCCAGGATTTGGGATTTGTAATTGGTATTGTTTCAATTGATGAAATTGGAGAAGGAATAATTATTCCTGGAGATGGAGCAGCTTATTATGATACTAATTTCAAAGTTTTAACTTACAAACCAGAAATGCAAGAGATTATTGTTGGTAGAATAAGTGATATAACTGATTTTGGTGCTTTTATTGAAATTGGCCCAATAGATGGTATGATTCATATAAGTCAAACAATGGATGATTATGTTAGTTTTTCAAAAGATGGAGTTTTGCAAGGAAAAGAAAGTAAAAAAGTTTTAAAAATACATGATGTTTGTATTGCGAGAGTTATTGCAATAAGTTATAAAGATCCTGCTAATCCTAAAATAGCTTTAACTATGAGACAGCCTTTTTTAGGTGCTAATGCCTGGATTGAAGAAGAAATAAAAAAAGAAGCTGAAAAAGGAAAAAAAGCTGAGAAGAAAAAATGAAAAAAGTATGTAAAAAATGTAAAATATTTGTACAAGGAAATGTTTGTCCAGTTTGTAAAGGAAATCAATTTGTTGAAAATTGGAAAGGTAGGATTGTGATTACTGATCCAGAAAATTCAGAAATAGCTAAAAAATTGGGAATTACAGTTAAAGGAGAATATGCAATTAAAATATGAAAGTTTTAAAACAAGAAGATTCTAGGATTTTAGAAAGAAAGTCTTTTGTTGTTGAAGTAGATCATCATTTAAAAGCTACTCCTAAAGAAGATGCTATTAAAGCAGAATTAGCAAAACTATTAAAAGCTAATGAAAAGTTAATAGTTGTAAAACATATTTATACTAGCTTCGGAAAAGGGAGTTCAAAAGTTGAAGTTTATGTTTATGATAATGAAGAAGCTTTAAAAAAAATAGAGCCAAAATCTAAAAAGAAAAAAGGTGTTGAAGATAAAAAAGAAGTTCCTAAGGCAGAAAAACCCAAGGAAGAGGTAAAAGAAGATGGCGAAAAAGCCAAAACCGAAGAACAAAAATCCGAGTAAAGTTTGGACTAAGTATAAAGTAGAAGGTGGTAAAGTCAGTAAAGGAAAGACTTGCCCTAAATGTGGCCCTGGTAATTTTCTTGGCGAGCATAAAGATCGCTTTTATTGTGGTAAATGTGGTTATGTTGAGATGAAAGCTAAGAAAGCTGAGAAATAAACTTTTTCTATTTAATTTAGCTTACGCTGTGCGTTATAAAAACCCTAGGAGAATCACAAGGACTCTCCTGGGGAAAAAAGAGGTGATATTAGTATAGTAGATTAACTGATATATAAACTTTTCGGTTTGATTCTATTCTGGAGTGGTAACAAATTAGTGTTTTTTCTTTACGTTGAATTTGTAGTCTAAATAGAATAAAATACCTAAGATTAATAAAGGTAATGAAAGTAAAATAAAGGTTATAAATTCTCTATATGTGTTAAACCAAATAGTAAAAATTATTGCTATTCCAATATAAATATAAGCTCCGATTTTTGGATTTTTTCTAGCTATTAAGTAAGCGGCAAGTAAAAAGTAAGTTGGAACTAAGTGAATTAGAAAAGCTCCTATTGCAACCCAAAAAGAGTATCCTTCTGAAAAAACATCTAAAGCAAAAAGAGTTATGAAAACTATGAAAGCAACTGCGATTATTCTTGGTAACCAAAACCATTTATTTTTTCTCTTCTTTTTCATGATTTTTTATTAATTCTAGAGTTTAAAAACCTTTATATATCTCTTCTTAGGTTTTATTCTTATGCAAGATCAAATATTAGAGATGTTGCTAAAAAAGGATGAAATAACTTGGCAAAGTCTGCTTTATGAATTAGTTAAAACAGAGCAAATGGATCCTTGGAATATTGATATCTCTTTATTAGCTAAAAAATACTTAGAAACTGTTCAAAAACTTAAGGAAATGAATTTTTTTATTTCTGGAAAAGTTGTTTTAGCTTCTGCTATTTTACTTAAAATTAAATCAGATAAATTAGTTAATGAAAATATTGCTAGGTTTGATAATCAATTATTTTATACAGAGGAGATGGAAGAAACAGGAGAATTTGAAGATGATAAAAGCGTTATCTTAGATTCTATGCCTAGATTAACAATTAAAACTCCTCAAGCAAGAAAAAGAAAAGTTAGTATTAATGATTTAATTTCTGCTTTAGAAAAAGCGTTAGAAGTTGATAAAAGAAGAAAAATAAGAGTTTTAGAAAGAAATAGAATTCCTGAAAATTTGAAACTTCCTGAGAAAAAAATTGATATAAGTGCTTTAATAAAAGAGGTTTATAAAAGAGTGAGTGATTTCTTTAAATTTAGAAAAGAGAAATTAACTTTTGATAAGTTGGTATTAAGTGATAAAAAAGAAGATAAAATTTATACTTTTGTTCCTTTACTTCATTTAGCTAATCAGGAAAAAGTTTATATAGACCAAAAAGAACATTTTGGGGAGATAGAAATTAAATTAAAATGATACAAACTATTTTAATTACTATAATAATAGTAACTTTACCTTTTTGGTTTATTGTTTTACACAAATGTGTTGTCAAAGAGCATAGAACTAAGAGATTTCTTTGGTTATTATTAATTATTTTTACTTATACAATTGGAACAATAATTTATTATCTAGTTAAAAGAAGATATTTTAGAAAAACTTATAAAAAGGTGAAATCTAAAAAGAAAATAATTAAAAGAAGAAAAAGGAGGTAAAATTATGGTAGCAAATTTTGGTGAAGCAATAAAAAGACCATTTACAGATATCAAGATTTTATTGATAGGGATTGTACTAAGCATTATTCCAATAGTTAATTGGTTAACTTATGGTTATTTTTTAGAGTGTGCAAAAACTTCAAAAAAGAAAAAATTGCCAGAATGGAAAGAATGGGGATCTTTATTTGTACATGGATTATTATATTTGATTATAGGGATTATTTATTTTATTCCTGCGTTAATCTTTTTAGCGATTGGGTTTGGAAAAGCATTTTTTACTCTGATGTCTAGTGGTTTTTTAATTAATTATGGAACAACTGCAAGTTCAGAAGCACTTATGGAACAATTATTGCCTATTTTAGCAACAAATGCTGTATTTTTATTGATAGGTGGTATTTTGGCAATAATAGCGATGTATGTGATTTTTTCAGCAATTGTGAATTATTCTAAGACGTATAAATTCAGTGATGCATTTAGCAGTAAGATTTGGAAAAAAGCGTTCACAGGAAGATACCTTTTGACATTTATTGTGTTTTTGATATATGCTTGGGTAGTTTCATGGATATTGGGTTATATTCCAATTGTTGGTCCAGCGATTGCTAGTTTCATAGTAGGTGTTGCATGGTTTACAGGTTTTGGAGAAATTTACTCAAAACTTTAATTTTTTATTTTTTTTATTATATCTTTAATTTTTAATAAAAATTCTTTGCCAGAATCCATATCTTTTATTTTAAACTTTCCTTTTTTAACTTCTGCTTCGCCTACAAAGATAACATAATTAATTTTTTTATTGTTAGCATGACCAAGCGATTTACTAATCTTTCCGAACATAACAAAACAATTTATATCCTCATTTCTTAAATTTTCACTTAGTTCTATGGCCTCTTTATCTTGACCAACAGAAAGTACTAAAACATCATTTCTTTTTGAATTTACCTGGGCTAATTTACTTAATCTTTCTAGACCAAAAGAAATTCCAGTACTTAAAAATCCATCAATTAGATAACTTCCACCTGCACAAACAGTTTCCTTCATTGTTTTAGTTTTTATTTCAAATATTGTTCCAACATAATAAGATAGTCCTCTAGCTAATGAAGGTTGAAAATTAAAGTTAATCCCATAATATTTACAGTATTTTTTTAGTTCTTTTATTTCAGAATAAGCTTCATATTGTTCAAAAAATTGTTCTTGTTTTTTAAAGATATTAATTAAATTTTCTGCTCTAAACTTTTTTAAGTTGGATTTAACTTCTTTTTCACTTAATTTGTCTAGTTTATCAATTTCTCGAATAACTTGTTCTCTGTCTTTTTCTTTTATGCCTTCTCTTTGTAGAATTTCATTTAGTAATTTTCTATTATTTATATTAAAATCTGCTTGAATATTAAGTTCTTTTAAAATTTTTGAAACTAAGGCAAGAATTTCTGCATCTTCTTTTATACTAGAACCAATGATGTCTATATCACATTGTGTAAATTGTCTAAATCTATTTGCAGATATTGGTTCATCTCTAAAAACCTGACCAATTTGATATCTTTTATAGGGGAGTTTTTTGTTTTTTGTTAATCTTTTTAGCTGGAAAGTAAATTCATATCTTAAAGCTAAACTTCTTTTTCCTTTGTCTTTTAATTTGAACATGTCAGAAATAACTTCATCTTGTTGATTATTTCCTTTTACAAATTTTTCAAATTCTAATATTGGGGTTTCTGCTGGTTCAAAACCATATTTTTTAAAATTTTTAATTAAGATATTTTTGATTATTTCTCTTTTAATTGCTTCTTGTCCAGAATAATCCTTAAATCCTTTAATTGTTTCCATCTTTTTGTTTAAGGGCGGTAGGCGAGAATCGGACTCGCGCCATACGGACCACAACCGTATATTCTACCATTAAACTACTACCGCCATAAGAATATACCTCCAACTATGTATTTATAAAGTTTTTTGACAGAGTTATAACTATAGAAATCTTCACTAACAATGAACTAAATCAACTCTTGTCATTTTAATCTATATATTATAGAATATATGTGTATTTAAGGGTTTCTATTTAGGTTCTATCAGATAAATCTTTTCTTCTGAAAGGGTGTCTTGGAGGGGCTTGAGTATCATATGGACTTGGAGGACAATCACATCTATAGTTTGAAGGAATTCTATATTCTTCCATTTCTGCTTTTATTTCTCTAGATCTTATTCTTCTTTCTTCTCTAACACCACTAAAGTTACCCATGTAATAAAATAGAGAAAACAAGAAGTTTATAAATTTTTATTTACTGCAGTAAAAAGATTTAAATAGGTGCAAATCAATAAATTATTATGAAAGATAAGAGAAGAATATTAATTGTTATTGCGATCGCGGTATTATTTGCGGTTTTAGTTTTTTCAGTTATAGAAGCTGTTTATCCTAAACCAGAATATGAAGATTTCTGTGGTTATGAAGAATATCCTAAGGTAGTTGGTAATGAGGATTGTAATAATGTGGGATATACCCAGGGTCAAGAAGAAAATTGTGATGATTTAGATGGATATTTAAAGCCAGTTTATGATGAACATGGTTGTGTTATAAGTTATGAATGTGATACTTGCAGAGGAGAATTTGATCAAGCTAGAGATTCTTATAACCAAGTTGTTTTTTATATTTCAGCTCTTCTTGCTTTAATTGCTATTTTTATAGGATTATATTTGCCGGTTGAGAAAAATAGTTTAAATGAAACTGTTGGTGGTGGATTTATGCTTGGTGGTATTTTTGCTTTATTTTTTGGTACTATGATGAGTTTTAGTTCTTTAGGAAGATTTGTAAAACCAGTTATTATCTTTATTGAACTTGCTTTAGTTATTTTTATTGCTTATAAGAAGTTTGGTAAGCAAAAATAAAAAGGTTTATTAAAGCGATATTTTCTTTAGATTTTTATGAGAATAGCAATTATTGATAAAAAGAAATGTAATCCTATTAGTTGTGGAAATTTTCTTTGTATGCGGGTTTGTCCAGTTAATAGAATGGGTAAAGAGTGTATTATTCAAGAAAGAGATAAGCCTGCAATTGAAGAGGAACTTTGTACGGGATGTGGTATTTGTCCACGAAAATGTCCTTTTGATGCTATCCAAATTATTAATTTGCCTGATAGATTAGAAGAAAAACCTATTGTTAGATATGGAAAAAATCAATTTGAATTATTTAGATTACCTATTCCTAAAGAAAATGCTGTTGTGGGTTTGTTAGGGAGAAATGGGATTGGTAAAAGTACTGCTTTAGAAATCTTATCTGGAAATCTAATTCCTAATTTAGGAAAATATGGTGAAGAAGTTTCCCAAGAGGAAATAATTAAACATTATTCTAATTCCATTTTAGGGGATTATTTTAAGAGATTATACAATGGTAAAATAAAAATTGCTTATAAACCACAAAGAATTGAATTTTTACCTAATATGTTTAAAGGAAAATTAAAGGATTTATTGAAAAAAGTTGATAATAAAGGAATTTTTGAAAATTTACTAAAGGAGCTTGATATGGAACATTTAAAAGATAGAAAATTAAATCATTTATCTGGTGGAGAATTACAGAAATTTTGCATTATTGCGACAATTATTAAAAAAGCCAATTTTTACTTTTTTGATGAGCCAGCTAGTTTTTTAGATGTTACATCCAGGATAAAGGTAGCCAAATTGATTAGAAATTTATCAAAAGACTCTGCGGTTATAGTTGTTGAACATGATTTAGCCACTTTAGATTATATTTCTGATGAAATCCAGATTTTATATGGTAAACAAGCTGGTTATGGTGTTGTTTCTCAATCAAAAGGAGTTAGGAGAGGAATAAATGAATATTTAGATGGTTATCTTCCTGATGATAATGTTAGATTTAGAGATTATAAAATTGTTTTTGATCATTCTTTAGATGAAAAAACAACTGAACAAGAAGTTCTTTTTGAATTTCCTGAATTAGAAAAAAAGTTTAAAGGTTTTAAATTAAAAACAAATGCTGGAAAAGTTCATAAGGCGGAAGTTTTGAGTGTCATGGGTGCAAATGGTTTGGGAAAAACTACTTTCTTAAAATTATTAGCGGGATTAGAAAAACCAGATAAAGGCAAAATTGATAAAATTAAAATTTCATATAAAGAGCAATATCCAGAATTTGCTAAAGGAAAAGTTAGGGGGTGGTTAGAGAAATCAAAAGATTATTCAACTGGATGGTATAAACAAAACATTCTTGAGAAATTAGGATTAAATAAAGTAATTGATTCTGATGTAAGTAATCTCTCGGGTGGAGAATTACAGAAACTTTATATTGCTGTTTGTTTAGGTAATGAAGCTGATCTTTATGCTTTAGATGAGCCAAGTGCTTTTATTGATGTAGAAGATAGATTAAAAGTTGCTGAAGTTATAAAAGATTTTATTATTAGAAAAGAGAAAGCTGCTATTGTAGTTGATCACGATGTTCAATTTGTTAATTATATTGCTGATTCAATGTTAGTTTTTGAAGGAAAGCCTTCTGTTGAAGGTAAAGTTTATGGTCCTTGTTCAAAAAGAGAAGGAATGAATAGAGTTTTAAAGATGTTGGATATTACTTATAGAAAAGATAAAGAAAGCAATAGACCAAGGATAAATAAAGAAGATTCTCAATTAGATAAAGAGCAAAGAAGTAAAGGAGAATATTATTATTCTTAGAAAGATTTAAAAATAACTGAAGTTTAAATAATTAAAGGAGGTGTAAGGATGGATAAACCTAATGATTTTGTAAAATTGGCTGGAACTGTTTTGGGGATATATTTAGTTGTTGTTATTTTATTCCTTATATTTGCTAAAGATCAAATTGTATTTGTTGCTACAACTATGATTTGGGGTTTTGTAGTATTAGGAATAGCTCTAGCAGCTTTTATGTCAAAAAAACCAGTAAAAAAGAAATAAATTTTATTTTATTATTATATTTTCAGCTAAAAAGAAAAAGAATAAACCAACAATAACTAAAACAAAAAGAATAATCATAACAATTTTCATAATTTTCTTTTCTTCTTTATCCATATTTTTCCATGTTCTTCTATTTCTCTTCCATTTTTTCTTGTTTAATAAACCCACTAAAAAGAAAACTAACCCTAAATAAAATAATGGATTAAAACTTTCTTTATATAAAAATAACATAATAGCTCCAAAAATTACCCATACCAAACCTATCCAAAAAAAAGCATAATAATCTGGTTCTCTTGTTTTCTTTTTTTTAGTTAAGACAATTACTAAAATCCCTAAGATTACTAAAGGGATTAAAACTGCAATTAAAATCCATGGAAAGGTCATAGTTTTTTCTTAATAGAAAGCTTTATAAAGTATTATAACTCCTCTTAAGTGGTAATAAGGTATAAAATGAATCAAGTTGAAAAAAATATTTCAAAATCTTTTAAATTAGTTAAAGGGGATATTATAAGATTACAAAATGATTTTCTTAGTTTAAGTAAAAATCAGAAAAAAATCATGGAATTCTTTAACACATTACGGGATAATCAAATTAAATTAAATGAAAAAATAAAGAAATTAGAAGGATCAAAAAGTATGCCTTCTATTGTTATTAAAAATAAGAAAAATAAACAATATGTTGCAACCAAAGATGGAAAGAAATTTCATGTAATAACCTGTCCTTTTGCTAAAAATATTAAAGCTAAAAATAAAGTTAAATTTAGTTCTATGATTGATGCATTAAACCAAGGTTATAAAGCTTGTAAATGTATTAAATAAATTTTTGTTTATAATCTATACTTTTTAGAAACTAAAAATTTATATATAAGCTTGATTAAAAACAACAACATCTTGTGTTTTTTGATTTTAAATACACTATATCTAGTGGGGAAGATTATAGAAAATGAGGTGTCCATATTGTTCAAGTAATAATACAAAGGTTCTAGATTCTAGAGAAAGTTCTGATGGAAATAGAAGAAGGAGAGAATGTTCTGATTGTGGAAAAAGGTTCACAACCTATGAAAAAATAGGTTCTATACCAAAAATAACTAAAATTAAAAAAAGAGATGGTCAAATTCTTGATTTTGAGCCAGAAAAAATTACTGAAGCTATATTTCGGTCTGCTGTAGCTGTTGGTGGCCATGATAGAAAAACAGCTGAAAAAATAAGTGAAAAAGTTATAGAAGAATTAGAAAAGAATTTTGATGATAAAAATATACCTTCTGTTGAAAATGTTCAAGATACTGTTGAAAAAGTTTTAATTAAAGGCGGGTATGATAAGACTGCTAAAGCTTACATACTTTATAGAGAAAAAAGATCAAATATAAGAAATACTTTGGCTTTTTTAAAAAAAGCAAATAATATTATTGATGGTTATGTTAGACAATCAGATTGGAGAGTAAATGAAAATAGTAATACAAGTTATTCATTATCTGGATTGCAACAACATATTTCTGGAGCAGTAGTTGCTGAATATACTTTAAATAATGTTTATCCAAAAAAAATTTCAGATTCTCACAGAAATGCTGATTTTCATATTCATGATTTAAGTTTAGGTACTTTTTCAGGTTATTGTGCGGGATGGTCAATAAAACAATTATTACAAGTTGGATTTAATGGGGTATCTGGAAGAATTGCTGCAACACCTACTAAACATTTTAATGCTGCTCTTGGTCAAATTGTTAATTTTTTTGGAACATTACAAAACGAATGGTCTGGTGCTCAAGCATTTAGTAGTTTTGATACTTATTTAGCTCCTTTAGTTGCTAATGATAATTTAAGTTATAGGCAAGTTAAACAAAGTATGCAAGAATTTCTTTTTGCAATAAATGCCACATCAAGATGGGGCAATCAGGTTCCATTTACTAATCTAACTTTTGATTGGGTGGTTCCAGAAGATATGAAAGAACAAAAATCCTTAGTTGGTGGAAAATTAATTAATAATACTTATTCAGAATATCAAAGTGAAATGGATATGATTAACAAAGCTTTTATAGAAATAATGTGTGAGGGAGATATGGATGGAAGAATTTTTACTTTTCCTATTCCAACTTATAATATAACTAATGATTTTAATTGGAATTCTGAAAATTCTAATTTACTTTTTGAAATGGCTTCTAAATACGGAACTCCTTATTTTCAAAATTTTGTAAATTCAACTTTAAAACCTAGTGATGTAAGATCAATGTGTTGCAGATTGCAATTAAACCTAAAAGAACTAAGAAATAAAACTGGTGGTTTGTTTGGAAGTGGCGAGCAAACAGGTAGTATTGGGGTTGTTACTTTAAATTTACCTAAGGCTGCTTATTTAAGTAAAAATAAAGAAGAATTTTTTAATAGGTTAAAAGAATTAATGTATTTTGGTAAAGAAAGTTTAGAAATTAAAAGAAAAAATGTTAGCATTAACTTAGAAAATGGGTTATTGCCTTATACAAAAAGATATCTAGGAAATTTAAATAATCATTTTTCAACTATTGGTTTAAATGGCATGAATGAAGCTTGTTTAAATTTAATTAATGAAGATATTTCTACAAAAAATGGAAAACAATTAGCAATAGAAACATTAGATTTATTTAGAGAAGAATTATCTAAAATCCAAGAGGAAACAGGACATATTTATAATTTAGAAGCAACACCTGCTGAAGGAACTAGTTATAGACTAGCCAAAATTGATAAGAAAAATTATCCTAGCATAATTACTTCAGGAAATGAAAATCCATTTTATACTAATTCAACTCATCTTCCAGTGGATTATACTGATGATATATTTGAAGCTTTAGAACACCAAGATAAATTACAAACTAAATATACTGGAGGAACTGTATTTCATGGTTTTATTGGGGAGAGAATCCAAAATTTAAATGCTTGCAAATTATTAATTAAAAGAATTGCTTATAATTTTAAGTTACCTTATTATACTATTACTCCTACTTTTAGCATTTGTCCGGTTCATGGTTATATTGCTGGAGAACATCATACTTGTCCAATTTGTGTTTAGGAGGTAAAAATGTCAGAAGAAAAAAAAGTTTGTGGAAAAAAATGTGATGTGTACAGTAGGGTGGTTGGTTATTTTGAACCTGTTGCTCAATGGAATAAAGGAAAGGTAGAAGAATTTAAGAAAAGGAAAACATTTAAACTAGAAGATGAAGGAAAAATAAAAAAACTTTAAAGTGATAAATATGGATATAAAAGGTATACAGAAAACTTCTTTAATTGATTTTCCAGAAAAAATAGCTAGTGTTATTTTTGTTGGTGGATGTAATTTTAGATGTCATTATTGTCATAATCCGGAATTAATAGAAAATAATTTAGAAAATATTAATGAAAATGAACTTTTAGAATATGTAGATAAAAGAAAGAAATATGTTGATGCTTTAGTTATAACTGGTGGTGAGCCTACCTTACAAAAGGATTTAATTGATTTTATAAAAAAAGTTAAAGAAATTGGTTTATCTGTTAAATTAGATACAAATGGTTCAAAACCAGAAGTTATTAAAGAATTAATTGAAAAAAAATTAATAGATTATATTGCTATGGATGTTAAAGCTCCTTTTGGAAAATATTATGAAATTGTTCAAAATAAAATTGATATTGAAAAAATAAAAGAAAGTATAAAAATAATTAAAGGAAGCGGAATTGATTATGAGTTTAGAACAACTTTATTACCTAAATTATTGAGTAAAGAAGATATAAAAGAAATTTGTAATGATATTGGAAAATCTAAAAAATATTGTTTACAACAATTTAGAAATAACAAGACTTTAAATAAAAATTATAGGGAAGAATCTAGTTATAGTAAAGAAGATATTTTAGAAATAAAAGAAGAAATAAAAAATAATTTTGAGAGATGTGAGGTTAGGGGGGTTTAATTTGGTTAAATTAAAAATAAAAAAAATACACCCAGATGCTAAATTGCCTAGTTACGCTCATGAAGGTGATGCTGGTTTAGATGTTTTTTCATGTGAAGATTATGTTTTAGGACCCGGAGAAAGGAAATTGTTTAAAACAGGGGTTTCTGTTGAATTTGATAAAAATCATGTTGCTTTAGTTTGGGATAAATCTGGTTTAGCTGCTAAAAAAGGTATTAAAACAATGGCTGGAGTAATTGATTGTGGTTACAGGGGTGAATGGATGATCACTTTATTAAATACTTCAAATGAAGATCATGAAGTTAAAATAGGAGACAAAATAGCACAAGTTTTAATCCAACCTGTTGTAAGTGCCAATATTGAAGAAGTTAAAGAACTAAATGATAGTTCTAGAGGAGAAGGGGGTTTTGGGAGTACAGGAAGATGAAAATAAATAAAAAAATGAAATTAGGAGATGTTTTAGTTAAATATCCTGAAACTTTTGAAGTTTTTTTAAATAATGGAATGCATTGTTTTGGATGTCATATTGCTCAATTTGAGACTATAGAAGATGGTGCTAAAGCTCATGGAATAAATGAAAAAGATCTTGATAAATTAATAGCTGATCTTAACAATGCTGTAAAAAATAAAAAAGAAAAGAAATAGATAAATTTTTATCTCAAGTTTTATTCTTCTTTGTTATCAGAATCTTCTTCTTCTGATTTTTCTTCAGAATCGTCAGATTTTTCATCTCCACTATCTTCTTCAGAATCGTCAGATGAATCTTCTTCTTCACCTTCTTCAGGTGTTTCTTCTTCAGTTGAATCTTCTTCTGGAGTTTCTTCTTCAGTAGATTCTTCTTCTTGAGTTTCTTCTTCAGTTGATTGATTTTCTTCTTCAGACATTTTAAGTAAACCTCCCTTACTATATAAAAATGGGTTTTGGAAGCTTTATAAGCGTTTTGGTTGTAGAAAATAAGAGTTATTTTAGGCTAGTTTTTTGATGTTTTGAATTGTTATTAGGATAGCTCCTTTAGCTGGAAATCCTTTATGAATATCTTTAATCATTTTATACCATTTGCCGGATTTAAAGTATTCTGCTGTTCCTTTTAGTTCATATCCAATACAGTTTTCTTTCCAATTTTTATTCCAGACAGCTAGGGCCACATTTGAGTTATTTTTGATGTTTTTGACTGTTTCTGCCATATAATTGTCTCCTATTAAGATTTTATCTTTAGAAACAACTTTTAAATCTCCTACGGCAATACAATGTGGATTTCCAAACTGATCTATTGTTGCAAAAGAAAGAGGATTTGACTCAATTAGTTGTTTTATTTGTTTTAATTCTGTCATAGTTTTGAGTGGATTAATTTATTTAAAAAGCTTTTTAAATTGGTGATTTTATAGAGATTTATGGTAACTTGTTTAGCTATGTTTTCAGGAGGATTGGACAGTTTCTTAGCTATTAAATTAGTTCAGGAGCAAAATATTAATGTAATTGCTCTTTATTTTGATAATCCTTTTGATTCTGGAAAAGTTGATTGGCCAGAAATTATAGCTAAAAAGCTAAAAGTTAAGTTAGTTAGAGTAAAATTAGGTAAAGATTATCTAAATTTGGTTAAAAAGCCAAAATATGGTTATGGATCTGCTGTAAATCCTTGTGTTGATTGCAGGATATTTCTTTTGAAAAAAGCTAAGAAGTTAATGAAGAAGTATAATGCTGATTTTATTATAACTGGAGAAGTTTTAGGTCAGAGACCAATGTCTCAGCATAGGAAAGCAATGGATTTAGTTGAGAAGGAATCTATGTTAAAAGGGAACTTGTTGAGGCCTTTAACTGCTAAGAATTTGGAGGAAACTTCTGTTGAGAAGAAGGGTTTGGTTGATAGATCTAAATTGTTGGGCATTTCTGGTAGGTCTAGGAAAATTCAGTTAGAAATGGCTAAAAAGTATGGAATTGAAAAGTTTGCTACTCCTGCTGGTGGATGTTTGTTAACTGATAAGAATTATGCCACCAAGTTAATAGATTTATTCAAAAATGGAAAGTTAGATGAAAGAAATATTAGATTATTAAATGTTGGGAGACATTTTAGAAAAGGAAAAACAAAAATAATTGTTGGTAGAAATCATGAAGAAAATTTAGTTTTAGAGAAGTTAAAAGGGAAAGATGTTTTATTAAAGCCAATTGATGTTCCTGGACCCTCTGTTTTAGTTCAAGGCAAAGATTTAGATGTTGGTGCTAGAATTTTAGTTTATTATTGTAAAGCAAAAGCGGCCGTGGTTAAGATTGATAAAAAAGAAAAAAAGTTTGAAGAGATTTCTAGTAAAGAGTTGGAAAAATATAAAATTAAAAATTGATGGTATTTTGTTCTTTCATTTTTAACTCCACCTTGACCCGAGTACAGCAGTCCCCATTTCCTCAAGTCCACTGATGTTCCCCGTATCTATAGTTGTTATATAAGTAATATATTCTTCTTCACAAAAAGTTGTTATTGCTTCATAGATTTCTTTAGTAGAAGGTCTTGTGGTTCTATCTTCCTTAGCATAAACCCTGACTCCGGTTCCCACCTTTGGTCGTCTGTGCTTGCCAGAATAAACATAGGCTGGCCAAACCAAAACTTCCATTGACTCGCCAATTAAAACATCGCGCCCCCCATCTTTCTTTAATCCTAGTACTTTTTTAAGTTCTCTTTTTATAGCACTTTCATGATCTCCTATTAGGGCTAATTCTAAACACCTATCCCTTGCTTCTAATTTCATTTTTACCCCCGCCATTTTTTAAGGAAATGTAACCATTATCATTTACTAGTAGTAATAAGAAAAGCAGTATATTAATATTTATCCTCCCTTTTGGGACTATAATAGAAACACTTAAAAACAAGGAAATAACCTTAATTTCATGGATATTGAAATCTTAGAAGATTTAGGATTAACCGCATCTGAAATTAAAACTTACATAACTTTGTTAGAATTAGGATCTTCTTCAGCAGGAAAAATCTTAGAAAAATCTGGTTTACAAAACTCTGTTGTCCATAGAGCTTTAAATTCTTTAATAGAAAAGGGTTTAGTTAACTTTATCTTAGAGGGGAGAATAAAAATATACCAAGCAACAGATCCAGAACATTTCAGACAATTTATTGATAATAAAAAACAAAGATTTGAACAAATACTTCCAGAATTAAAGAAAAAACAATCATTAGCTAAAGAAACATCTCAAGCAACAATTTACAAAGGAAAAAGAGGAATAACTGAGATTTATTATAAAATGATTAGTTTGAAAGGAGAATATTTAACCTTTGGTGGTGGAGAGCCTTGTGTAGAAAAAATGGGTTTAACTTGGTGGAATAATTTACATAAAAAAAGAGTTGCAAATAAATTGCCTTCTAGACAACTTTTTGATGAAAGTGTAAAACCTCAAGCAGGACAAATTTTAAAAAATCCCATGACTAAAGTAAGATTTTTATCTAAAGAATTTGCCCAATTTCAAGAAACAGTTATCGTAGGAGATTACGTCGCTATTAATGTTTTTACTGAAAATCCATACGGAATATTAATAAAGGATAGTTCTGTTGCTAGAGGTTACAAAAAGTACTTTGAAATGCTTTGGAAACTAGCAAAATGAAAGTTTTCATAAAAACTTTTGGATGTCAGGCTAATTTGGCTGATTCAGAAGCTTTAGCAGGAATTTTAGTTGAAAATAAGTTTAAGTTAGTTGATTCTATAAAAAAAGCAGATATTGTGATTGTTAATAGTTGCGGAGTAAAAAATACTACTCAAAATAGAGTTTTTAGTTTTGTTGAATCTATTCCTAAAAATAAAAGGGTTTACATTGGTGGATGTTTACCAAGAATGATTAATTTAGAGAAATATGTTAGGTTTGATGGTTTATTTGATTGCAATTCTATAACTAAAATTGTAGATTTAATAAAAGGTAAAAGAAGTTTATATTTTTCAGATGAAAAAGAAAATAGGATTCTTTGTAAAAGAGTTAGAAAAGATGTAGGAATTGTTGTAATAGCCCAGGGATGTTTAGGAAATTGTTCATATTGTTCTGTTAAATTTGCAAGAGGAAATTTAAAATCTTATTCAATTAATAAAATAAAAAAAGAAGTTGAAAACTTTGTAAAAGACGGATGTAAAATAATTTATTTAAGTTCTCAAGATAATGGTTGTTATGGTTTAGATATTAAAACAAATTTAGTTAATTTACTTAAAGAAGTTGTTAAAGTTAAAGGAAATTATCAGATTAGGGTTGGGATGACTAATCCAGAATATGTTTTAAAATATTTAAAAGATTTAGTTGAAATTTATAAAAATGAGAAAATAATGAAGTTTTTGCATATTCCTGTTCAATCTGGTTCTGGTAAAGTCTTAAAAGATATGAATAGAAAATATAAAGTAAAAGATTTCAAAAAAATAATAAAAGAATTTAGAAAAAAATTTCCTGATATTTCTATTGCAACAGATATAATTGTTGGTTATCCCACTGAAACTAAGGAAGATTTCAAAAAAACTGTTAAATTATTAAAAAAAATTAAACCAGAAGTTCTAAATTTATCTAAGTTTGGACCAAGACCAAGAACTAAAGCAAGCAAACTAAAACAGTTGCCTTCTCAAGTTATTAAAGAAAGATCTGTTAAAATAAGCAAATTATATAAAAAGAAATAAAAAGTTTATTTTACTGATTTAGCTGGTTTTAAATTGCTCCAAGTAAGATCAAACATTCCTTCTAAAGCTTTTGCAAAATAAGGTGTATTTACCCAAACACCAACATCATAACTTGGATGTACACTTTTATCATCCATAACCATAAACAAAAGCTCTTTTCCATCAATAATTGCAAACCTAGCATCCATTTTTGTAAGATTTCTTACTTCTGCAAATTTAGAAACATCTTTAATTGCAGATTTTGTTTCCTTTGTTACTGGGGCAGCAATCCTTATTTTAACGTTTTTCTTTGCTAATTTTTGGAATGCGGGTGTTAAAGCTTCTATTTTTCTTAATACGCCTTTAGAAGTTGTCATAAGAGTAATGGACTTCTCTGCTTTTTTAGTCATTAATTCTAAATGGGAATATAAGTTATGTCTACCTCTTATTGCTCCAGATAAATCAGAAGGCTCAACAAATTCTATGCCTTGGGTGTGTAATGTATTTAATTCTGTTAATACATCTGTATCAGAAAGTTCTCTCAATTTCAAAATATTTCTTTCTGCATCTTCCTTTATTGATCTTTTTACTCTTTCTACAACTTCCTTTGGATCTACTGCAAGGTACTTAATAGGTTTTCCTAATTTCATCACAACAAAACCTTTTTTCTCTAAACTTTCTAGAACATCATATGCTCTGCTTCTAGGAACATCCCCAATGTCAGAAAGTTCACCTGCAGTAGAAACACCACGAGAAAGAAGTGCGGTCCAAATTTTAACCTCATATAAATTTAAACCAAAAAATTGTCTTAGTTTATTTAAAAACTCTTCTTTTACAATCATATGAACAACCCCCTAGGTGTACCACCTTCTTTTTTTTTGTTTAAATAACATAATATTACTACTAAAGGTTATTACTCTTTTTTTTCACTATGTTAAAGTATAAACTATGGGTTAATAGTAAACTACTCATATTTAAAGATTATTATAATAGAAAGATTATTTTTTCTGTTGTTTGTATATTTTTTCTAATCTTTTTAAAGTTGCTACATCGTTGCTGTTAACTCCTAAATCTGGTCTAAGTCTAGTTATTCTTGGAAATCTTAAAGCATAACCTGAGTTATAATTAGAACTTTTCTGAATTTCTTCATATTCCACTTGAACAACTAATTTTGGTTTAACTTTTACATGTTTTTCTTTTGTTTCTTGAATTAAAGGTTTAAGTTCTTTTGTTAATTGTGAAAAAGTTACACCTTCTGATTTTTCTTTTATTCCTGTTCCAACTTTTCCAACCATTAAATATTTTCCTTTATCTTTACAAGATAATGTAAAACTACTTAACCATTTTGCTCTTTTTCCTTCTCCCCATTCTGCTCCAGTTATAATCAAATCTAAAGGTTCTAATCCGGGTTTAATTTTTAACCATCCACCAACTCTTCTTCCAGAAGTGTAATCCTTGTTTAAGTTTTTAATCATGATCCCTTCATTACCTTTAGATAAAGATTCTTTATAGAAATTTTCCATTTCTTTTTCAGAAGATGTTATTAATTTTTTTGTTATGACGATTTCTTTTGTTTTTTGTTTTATTGTTTTTTCTAGAATTTTTCTTCTTTCTTCTTGTGTTTTATTAATTAAAGATTCTCCATTTTTGTATATTATATCAAACACATTTATTTCAACGGGTATTGATTTTGCAGTTTTTTCTAAATGGTATTTTCTTCTGATTCTCTGAGAAATTGATTGGAAAGGTAAATATTTCTTAGTTTTTGGATCAATTCCTACTACTTCTGTATCAATTATAAAAGATTTTGCTTTAACATGTTTTTTTATTATTGGGATTAATTCTTTGAATTGTTTTGTTACGTTTTCTAATCTTCTTGTAAACAGCCAAACTGTATCCCCCTCTTTATGAAATTGGACTCTAAAACCGTCTAATTTATATTCTGCTTGTGCTGGTTTTCCTAATGCTTCAAATGCTGTTTTGAAATTCTTTGTTTTTATAGCTAACATTGAGTTTATTGGTGTTCCTGGTTTCATATTAGTCTCTTTAAGTGCAATTTTGATTCCTTTTTCCCTTATTTCATGAGCAACAGTTGCAAAATCATTAGAAAGATCATAAAGATATTGAACTTTTTTAATTAAATTATCATATATTTTCCTTGCTAATTTTTCATTTTCTGCTTGGATAAAATCATATTTTCTAAGATTCTTTTTCTTTAATTGTTTTATATCTTTTATTTTTAATATTTTTTTATTATGTTTGAATTTTTTGTCATTTATTCCAATAACTTTTGGAAAATAAGCCCAAACAATTGCATCTCTTAATGTTCCTGCTGCAACTCCAACTCTTAATTGATTTAGAACTGTTCTTGTTATAAATTTTGCCTCTTCTGAACTTGATGAAGTTAATAATTCTGATATTAAAGCTATTTTTTTAGAAACTGTTCCAGATCCTTCTAAAGTTGAAAGTTTTCTTATATTCTCAAAAACTTTTTTAATTGTTAATTTTTTAGAAAATAAGGTTCTTTGATGTTTATTTTTAATTAAATTTGCTGATATTTCCCCTAAATCTCCTATTTTTGCCCATTGTTTTTCTATTTTATCTTGAGAAATTCCTGAAGCTGAAGCAATTGCTCTTAATATTAGTTTAGAACTCATACCTATTTTTTGTTCTGACCATCTTGGGAATACATTTCCTTGTAAAAGATAAATAACTTCCGTTAAATCTTCTTTTGAGGTTTTTTCTAATAATTCAGAAATTATAAAGGTCTTTTCTAATCTTTTTGTTGTTGATTCCAGCTGATTATAATAAGAAACTAAGGTTTTGTATTCCATAGTAACATTTAAATATCTGGTTGAATAAAAAGGTTTTGGTATGGAAGTTGGTAAATGTATAAAAGAAAGAAGAAGTATCAGAAAATATAAAGATAAAATAATTGAATGGAAGAAAATTACTGAAATTCTAGATTGTGCTAGATTTACTCCTGCTGCAGGAAATATTCAAAATTGGAGATTTATTTTAGTTAGTGATAAAGATAAAAAAGAAAAATTAGCTAAAGCTGCTTTAAAACAATATTTTATAGAAGAATCTGCTTATATCATTGTTGTGTGTAGAGATGATAAAGAATTAAAACGTTTTTATAGAAAAAGAGCTGATTTGTATGGAGTTCAGAATACTGCTGCAGCAATACAAAATATAATGTTAAGAGCACATTCTCTTGGATTAGGAACATGTTGGATTGGTGCTTTTGATGAGCAAGCTGTTAAGTCTGCTTTAAAGATTGTTGGAGATATTCATGTAGATGGGATGATAACTTTAGGTTATCCTAATGAAAAAGTTAAAGCTCCAAAAAGAATGGATTTAAGGGATATGGTTTATTTTGAAGAGTGGAAGAACACAAGTAAATAATTAAGATTTATAATCTCCTTTTTCTGGGATAATATTTCTTATCCCTCCAGTTTTATTTTTAACATCTCCTTTGAATCTTGGGATTATTTGAATGTGTAAGTGGTGAATTGTTCTTCCTGCTGTTGCACCTTCATTATTTCCTATATTGTAGCCATTTGGTTTTTTATTTAAATACTTGCTGGAAAGAATAGATTTACAAAATTTGGAAACATTTTTTGTTTCATTTTTATTTAATATTTCTTTATAGGTTTTTTCTAAATTAGTTGATTCTATGATTTTTATGGTTTTTTTAATAGCTGGTTTTAAATCAATCCATTCTTCATCTGTTAAATCTAACAAAGAAATCACATGTCTTTTAGGAATTACTAAAGCGTGTCCTGGAGAAACGGGATGTATATCAAAGATGGAATAGAATGATTTGTTTTCAAAAATTATTTTGGATTGGATATTTTTTATCTTACAAAAATGACATTTTTCCATAGATTTGAAATTATATTTTAATTATATAAACTTTCTCTTTTAAAAAAATTAAAAAAATGGGGAAAGTTGTTACACCTCTTTTTTCCCCAAAAAGAAAAAATGCTAATGCCGAAGCATTAGCTAAGGAGAGACGCGGGCAACTTTTAAGGGGGGTTAAAAGAGAATTCTGCCCACTATCTCAGCATGTCTATCCCGAGCTCCTGCCCCATTTGAACAGTTTCAGGATTTGGCTTGGAATGATCTACTTTTCCAAGAATATACGGAGAGTTAACTCCGGTAATAATTGTCATTACCCTCAACTTTCCTTTCATATCTGGATCAATTCTTGCTCCCCAGATTACATTTGCATCTTTATCAAGAGCTTCGGTAACTACTTCTCCAATTTTACTTACTTCATCTAATAATAAATCGTCTCCACCAGTTATGTGAATTAAAGCTCCTGTTGCTCCTTCGTAACTAACATCTAGTAGAGGGTTTGTTAATGCTCTTCTAACAGATTCTGTCACTCTATTTTCTGTATCTGATTCCCCAATACCAATAACAGATACTCCTCCATCCATCATAATTGCCCTTACATCAGCATAGTCTAGATTGACTAAGCTAGGAATTGCAATTGTTTCTACAATACCTTTGATCATGGTAGAAATTAATTCATTTGCTACTGCAAAAGCTTGTTGAATGGGTAAATTTCCTGCTATTTGAACCAATCTATTATTATCTATTACAATAACTGTATCAGAAACTTGTCTTAATTGTTGTAATCCAAATTCTGCTTTATCTACTCTTGCTCTTTCAATATCAAAAGGCATTGTTACTGTTCCAATAACAATACACCCTGTTTCTTTTGCTATTTGTGCAACTACTGGTGCAGCGCCAGTTCCGGTTCCGCCACCCATTCCTGCACAAACAAAGACCATATCTGTTCCTTTTAATATTTCTTTTAGGTCTTGTAAAGATTCTTTGGCAGATTCACGACCTTTATCAATAAAACCACCACATCCTAAACCGCGAGTAAGTTCCCTGCCAATAAGTATTTTACGATCAGAAGATGTAATATCTAAGTGTTGTTTATCGGTATTAACCGCAGCAACTTCTGCTCCTTGAACACCTTTTTTATAGAGCCAATTAACCATATTATTTCCGGCTCCACCAACACCAACTATTTTTATATTTGCCTGTCCTACTTCTAAGTCCTCTAAATTATTTTGTGTTTCAGATTTTTTTAATGCGTCTTGTATAATAAATTCCATTTTAGCTTTTTAAGCCCCCTTTTTTATTTTTTAATATATATTTTTTAGTACAATAATGTTTATATTTTTCTTTAAACAGTATTGCCTCTAAGAAAGAGTTTTAATCGCCCAATTGAGACTCTGACTTAATATAAATTTAACTGATAGAAAACACGTACAGAACAATTCATTTCGCGCACAAACGTGAAATCTCGCCCAAGATTAAACGTTAATGAAATGAAAATTGTTTAAATTATATATTTTATTCTCTAAAGTTGTATTTAAATGTTCTTAAACTATAAAATATATGTTAGCGTATATAAATTTTATTTAATTTGTATTTTTAGATATGTTAAACATGATAAAAAAAGGTTTAAAAATTGGTGATGAAGTTATGGTCACCACTAGTTCTGGAACAATTTTTGGAAAATTAATGCCGAGCAGTAGTAAATATGTAAT
>Ga0272442_10000335_pt1 | contig 78084 bp, 61 predicted proteins | sample SSMForm2O_FD_200262 | JGI IMG/M metagenome (GOLD analysis project Ga0272442, IMG submission 200262) | Marine sediment archaeal communities from Little Sippewissett salt marsh, Falmouth, MA, United States - SSM-Form-2O | ecosystem: Environmental > Aquatic > Marine > Wetlands > Sediment ...
ATCTGATCAGGTTAAGGATCGTATCTCTGTCAGCCTGTTCCGGAGGCAAATGCTTCAGCAGCACAAAATACGGCTTGTCCTTGAAATCGGTAACGCATATCGACCCGTTGGCAATATTCTGGTTCCACCTGAGTGCCTTGTCAAAAAAGGGGGGAGCGGCCTCACAGCAGATCGAATACATACATATGATCGGGTTGCCGTCTTCATCAGTAGTATCATACGATACCGATATCTTCTGACGTCTTCGCCCCTTATCCGTTGTGATGACGAACCTGTAGCCTGTTTCCTTTCCTCCTGATTTGATCTTTTTCACGTCGGAATACTTCTCCTCAGTGATAATATCCTCAATTATCTTCCTGACGTCTCCGGGAGAAGGAGGCACAGGCTTTGCCTCGACCACTTTTTCAATCACTTTCTCTACTATTTTGACTTCAGGTTCAGGTTTAGATTCAGGTTCTTCTGCTTCAGTATCGTCCTCTTCAGTGGTTTCCTCGGCCTGAGCAGGTTCGGGATCCAGCTCCTCTCCGGTTATTTTTCTGACCGCCTCCTCGCATACGGATTCGAACGTCGGGTTTTTTGCGCATTCCCTGAGAACGGGTACAGCTTTTTCACTTCCGATCCTTGACAGGATATCGATAATATTCCACTTGACGTTGTCTCTGATAGGTGATTCCAGTATTGCAACAAGGCCGTCGACGCATTTCTCTCCCATATCGAGTAATACCGTTTTCGCCGCTTTTCGGGTTTGAAAATTATCAAGATCCCTTATCAGACGGTCTATCTCCTCTCCCGTGCTCATTATAGTCTTCCTTCCGATACAGCGAATCAACTATAAAATATCCGACTCCCACGCATATGAAAACATCCGCACAATTAAATGTGGGCCACTGGATAAAATCACGCACATATCCGAATCGGGCCCTGTCATAAATGTTGCCGAGTGCACCCCCCGCAAGCAGAGCGCATATTATATCAATTGTAAGGTTTGAATGCCTGAATCTGAAATAAACAATAAAAATGACAAGAGCGCATCCGACAATAATAACCGGGATATTCATTCCCCCCCAGCTGATACCGAACGTAATACCGGGGTTTCTGACCCTGGCTCCTATTACAGGAATGGATTCAAATTTCCCGCTGAAAGCACAGTATTTCGTAACGAGGTCACACAACAGCACCCCGAACACCATTCCCCCGAATAGAAGGTCATGTTTCAGACTTCTTTTTCTATCTCTTCCTGGCATGTGATACAATACTTACAATAAGGGATCACCTTCAGACGCCGCTTCTTTATATTTGTATTACACCTCTCGCAAACACCGTATGAACCCTCTGTTATTTTGTTGAGGGCGTTGTGTATCTCCTTTAATTCCATTCCCTCCGCCTCTATTCTTTCATACGTGAAATCCTGTTCAAAATTATCTCCGCCTATATCAGAGGGGTGCGTTGGGATCTTCGAAAAACTTCCGGAGCTTCTCCGGCTGGAGTCCATATCCTCTTCCAGCATAGAGACGTCCCCCTCGACCATTTCAAGCTGCTGGATCAGCAATTTCCTAAACTGTGTCATTTCTTTTTTCGTAAGTTTCTTTGGTTTCGCTCCCATGTACGTTGTCCTTATTCTTGCTTTAACTGACCTATTATCTTCATACACAGGGGATTTATTATATACTAAAATACGGATTTGTCAAAAGAAAAATAGGAAAATCATCCACTCATATCCTTCCCAGGATATCCTTATATTTGTCCGACCTGACACGGTCTCCCTCTGACTGGACAAGCCAGGTCATCCAACACACTTCGATCGGTCTGTATCCGCACAAAGGAGCCGTTTCTTCAAGAAAGGTGATGAAGTCAATATCCGATTCCGGCTTAGAAGCTCCGGATTGGTCAATTATCTCAGAAATGACCCGTTTGACTATTTTGTCGGGCATAACGGTGTCAACACCACCCATCATGCGCAGGTACTGGAATGTATTGATCCCCACTCCTTTGACCCGCCCTATCGGATCATTCGCCAGCCCTGAAGGATCCGCCGTGCGTGCCCACGTTCGTAACGCGATCCGGTCGTTTTCCTGTTCAGCGAGGTATGAACTTATTTTTTGCGCAGTGTTCCAGGAGCGTTCATTTTTCCATATCATTTTCAGTTCAGCCAGGGGGACAGCGGCAAGATCGGAACAGTTTTTGATAATTCCGGGTTCTGCATATGTTTTTCTGAACCGTTCAACCGCCGGAACAACGGACGTGAAGTAATTAAGGCCTATTGACGTAAACGCCGCATCAATCACCATGCAGACCACACTGCTGTCCCACCGTTCGGTTTTAAGGCAGCGGTCGCACGGTATATGGACATCAGGCACACTCTCCATATACGAGGCAAGCACATCCTTGAATTTCTTTTTCATGATAGTATTGTAAAGTGTGTAACGGAAAAGTCAATCGGAAAAGGATTTACTTCTTAAAACGTGGTAGTTGGGTTAGGGTCAGGATGCCGGTTTGGTAGTTGGGCAAGGGTCAGGTAGCCGCAGGCTTTAGCCTGCGCTTTCCTGTTTTTTTCTTTCTTTTTTTGCTTTTGACTTTCAACTTTTAACTTGTAACTTTTAACTAATTACTACTTACTAATTACTTCTCCCTCTATCCTGTGATCCTGTCTAATCTTTTTGTTTTTTTAACTATACCTTTTCTCTGTGTGCTCTGAGTCTCTGTGGCTTTCTTCCTTTTAAATCGCAAATCGGCAATCGCAAATCGCAAATAACTTCCCTTTGTTTTTCCCCGTTTTCCCTTGCAATTTCCAGGTTATGATTATAATACAGACCGTCAGAAGACATTAACCTGTGAGGATATATTGTATGGATATATGGAAATCTTTTCCTTTAGAACAGGATACATGTTATCAATGGCAGATAGGGGTTCTGCAGATCTTTATACTGCATTCGGGTGATGAATGGGAGGTGGGATTTAAAAGGGGAGAGGAATCTCCGGATGAAGGATCTGGTGCGGGTATTCCGACCGAGCGGCCTGACGATGCCGAATGGCGGCGCTGGGTAACCGGGATATCAGGGAATACAGCCGTTTTTTCTCCCCGTATGCCTGACAAGCCTGTTGTGGTAAGGCCTGAGAAACCCCTTACTATAGCTGCCGGGGCAAAAGCCGGTTTTGCAGTTGAGATCCCTTTATGGGTGCATATATCCGCAGGTGCGGATACCGGTATTCCGCTCTTTGAAGAACCGGTTTCAGTGCTTTCCAATACATGGTTTGGGGATCCTACCTCAGGGGAATTATGCTATTCACTCGCGAATGAGGCTTTCAGAACACAGGATACCGCTGCCGGGGAAATCCACAGAGCTGTATGTCCTCTGCATATCATCAATAAAAGCAATTCTGAACTCGACTTTGAACGGGTCTGCATTCAAGCCCCATTTCTCAGCATATACAGGGGTTCTCAGGGGCTGGTTACCAGTGAATTACAGGTTTCCTATAAGGGAGATGATCAGAAAAGCCGGATAAAAATAGGCAGCGACGCTCCTTCCGCGGCAAAGGATGCTTCTCTTGTTTCAGGGCCTCGTGAAATCCTGAAGGATACGCTCATTCGTAAAAGCTTCAGCCGCATAGCTTCATATACAGGATTTTAGGGGCAAAGCATCTTCTTGACAAATATTTTAGACAGGATCACAGGATATACGGGATTTAAAATAAATGAGACGGAGCAATAAAGGGACCAGGATGGCCGTATACATTTTCATGTCATCATTTTTTTTATTACTTTCTTTTTTCTTAATAATAATCCTGTCGATCCTGTGATCCTGTCTAAAAATCTTATTGTTTTTTTATTTATCTTAACTTACCTCTTTTTAATTCCGGTTTGTCCGGGTTAGGATAAAGTATGTCATTCACGGAAATACTTGAATGGATCAAGGGATCTGAAATAATGCTTATGATAATCCGCGCGGCTGCCGTTGCTGTTATCGGGCTTCCCCTCCTGCATGTCATATCATTTATAGTAAAGAAAGCTGCAAAGAAACGTTTTTCTCCGCAGTCAGGCATGCTTCTGGGAAAAGCCGTTACATATACGGGGTCCGCTGTCATTATCCTTATGATAATGAACCAGCTCGGATTCAGGATAACCGCTCTTCTGGGGGCCGCAGGCATTGCAGGCATAGCCATAGGGTTTGCTGCTCAGACCAGCGTGTCAAATATCATAAGCGGACTGTTTTTAATATCCGAGAAGCCGTTTGAGGTGGGTGATCTGATCAGAGTGGGGGATACCCTCGGTATTGTCTTTTCCATTGACCTGCTTTCGATAAAGCTGAGAAAGCTTGACAATCTGTTTGTAAGAATCCCGAACGAAACGATAATCAAGGCCGAAGTAACGAACATAACACGTTTCCCCATACGCCGTCTGGATATTGATATAGGCGTTGCATACAAGGAAGATCCCGAGCACGTGCACAAGGTTCTTGCCGAAATAGCAGTAGAAAATCCCTACTGTCTTGATGAACCGGCCCCGCTTATCGTATTTAAGAATTTCGGGGATTCAGCGCTTGAGTTCATGCTGGGGGTCTGGTTCTATAAGACAGACTATCTGGCGCTGAAAAATTCGGTAATGAAAGAGATCAAAAACCGGTTTGACCGTGAAAACATCGAGATACCTTTTCCTCACAGGACGGTCTATACAGGCTCGGCAACTGATCCGTTCCCCGTACGGGTGATCGGTGACGATCTTCCAGGGCAATCAGAAAGCACATAAAACAGAACCGCGATATAAAAAGGATATCAGCATGAGAAGAATGTTCCACACCAGAGCAGGGAAACCCGGCCTTCCTCCGGGCACGATCGAGTACCCCTATGAGGGAGCTGAAACCGTTATCAGTATATTCGACTATGATGAAAAGCATGTACAAACCCGAACAGACGCATCGCCTTCAGACTGTTTCGAATATAAAGACACAAAAACAGTAACGTGGATAAATGTGGACGGCCTTAAAAATGTTGAAGACATAAAAAAGATCGGTGATCATTTCGGCCTCCACCCCCTTACGATAGAGGATATAATCGATACAGACCAGAGGCCAAAATGCGAAGAGACCGAAACATACCTGTTCGTAGTCCTTAAAATGCTCCGTTTCAATGAACAGGACAATGAAATACTGTCCGAGCAGGTCAGTTTTGTGATTTTCAATAATACCGTTATATCCTTCCAGGAACTCAGGGGGGATGTGTTCGGCCCTGTGCGGGAAAGGATAACCGAAAATAAGGGACGGATCAGGAAAATGGGAGTTGATTATCTGCTGTACGCCCTTATTGACGCTGTTGTTGACAACTATTTCCTTATCCTCGAAGTATTCGGGGACAGGATAGAGCTGGTCGAGCATGAGCTTGTTGATGATCCTGAGCCGGAAACGATGCAGGCCATACACAAATTCAAACGGGATACTGTCCTTCTGAGGAAATCGATATGGCCCCTCAGGGAAGTGATAAACGGCATCGACCGGCTTGAGTCCTCATTCATCTCAAAACCGGTAAAAAGGTACTTCCGGGACGTGTACGACCATACGATCCACGTTATTGACACGATCGAGGCATTCAGGGATATCGTTACCGGCATGCTTGAACTCTACCTTTCGGTGATCAGCAACAGAATGAACGAAGTCATGAAAGTGCTGACCATTATAGCTACTATCTTTATCCCCCTTACGTTTATCGCGGGGATTTACGGAATGAATTTCAAATACATGCCCGAACTTGACTGGAAACCAGCATATTTTATTACACTCCTGATCATGTTCACTGTTGCGCTGGGCATGTTCGGGTACTTTAAAAAGAAGCAGTGGCTTTAAATTTAAAATTTAAAGAAATTCCTTGACAACCAGCAATATTGGGATAAAATCGCACATCCTGCATTAAGCGAACCGGCGAGGTAGCTCAGCGGTAGAGCACTGGACTGAAAATCCGGGTGTCGGCAGTTCGATCCTGCCCCTCGCCATAAAAAAAGCCCTACGCTACTTGTTAGCGTAGGGCTTTTTTAATATTGGATTAATGGAGTGATGGGACTCCATTCCCCTATGGTTGCTCTGTGCTTTTTCCGAATGCTTGTGCGTCCGCCTGAATCGCAGCGAACACGCTGTTCACAAGCCCCACCAGATTCTCTTTGGTTGTATCTTCATTTGAGTACAGAATCTCAACGCAAAAAGGGCCGCTGCTTGCGACTATGCTCTTAATCTGTATGTCATTTAGCATTACGGTCACTGTCTTGCGGAAGTATATGCCCTGCCAAGACGATTGCTTGACCGGCTCATACACGGCATTCTTGATTTTTATCATCCCCTGTTTCATCTTTGTATCTTTGATGCGCACCAGCTTCTCAGAGGCTGCTATATAGTGAACTGCTTCCGAGAGTGAAGAGAACACGTATGCACCTACCACTATCATCTTCGATTGAGGTGCAGCCTTGGGATTTATTACGATCACTCGGTTGGCTTTCATATGCCGTATGATCCTCTGAACCGTTTTTTCCGGCAAGTACATCAGTGCCGTCTTGAGTTGGGGCTGGGTAATGGTTCTTAAAGCATGATTCCATACAGCTTTGTCGTACTTCTTCTCTACACAGGAGAAAACCGTATCCAAGTCAACGCCGGTCTTCGGACGCGCATCAGGATTCAGAAACCACTCCGGATTGCTTATAAGGCTGAAATCCGCGGGTGGCTGCGTGAATGCTTTCCTGATCGCCTCCTCGCCCTGCTTCTCGTGTATCGCACTGATGAACCGCTCACCATCATAGTACGCAGCAGCCAAATCAGAAACCAGTATACGGGCCATAAATCGAGCAGCCTCACTTGCGTTCTCGTCCTCAGGGAGCTTGGTCACACACTTGGTAAACACCTCAAATGACGCACCCCATCCCTGGGCTTTACAAACGCTCCTGGCAACGAACTGCGCGTGTCCTTCTACTACGGCATTGAAAGCCAGGATAGCATCCCGGTCCTTGAGGATGGCCACGGTCTTGGTAAAGCCGTATTTCAGGTCGTCCGCTGCATGAGTGCATTCATGCACCAGAACAGCACGGAGCACCTCTCTGCTCACGAGAGCAGGCTCACCGACCAAGTCAGACACCTTCGTGAAATTCTCAGGGCAAACCATAATGGTTTTTGATTTTCCAGTATACTTTGCGAGCATGCAAGACGCCATCATCCTGCTGAATGCTTTGGCTTGAGCTTCGGCTTGCACCTCGTCACTGAACTGAACGCGCATCTGTGGTCTTGCTTCCTCAAGCAGCGCTTGTTCAATCTGGTCTGCCTCTACTACATGGACGCTCACTGTCTTCTGGATAGAAGTCCCCGTTTCCTTCTCTATGAGCGGGGCAACTTCCCTGAACAGATCTAAAACGACCGCTTCCGTGATTGTGAACTGTGATAGAATGCCTACACCTGCTGCAAGAGCGAACACCAGTACGCACAGAGTCACATATCCTTTCCAAGAGATCTTCCTCACGGTTTTACCCTCCCATTATTATACTTAAAATTATGCTTCTATTGACAATTATACCGCATTTTTCCATGATTCAAGCGATTTTCTTCTTGAATTTTAAAAAAATACAGGTACAATCAGGGACTTTGCCGTTTACGTTACGAGGATAATCATGAAACATATTGACATGCATGTACATCTTTACATGGAACATACGGATGATCAGATATCGGTATACGCTGCACAAAAACGTGATGAGGGGATGCTCAAAGTCCTTCTGATCGGAGACTCTGCTTTTAAGCACGGGAACAAGGCCCATACGCGGCTTATACACGTATGCGAAAGCAACCCCGGGTTTTTTGTCCCTTTTGCACGTATCAACCTTGCCGAACCGGAAAAAGTGGATGTACAGGCTCTGTTCGATATGGGGTGTGTGGGCTTGAAGTTCATCGGTTCACATAAAAACTATGATGATGAATGCTATTTTCCCATTTTTGCCAAAGCTGAAGAGCTCGGCATGCCTATCCTGTTCCATACCGGGATTCTCGCAGGCAGCCCGACCCCTGAATTGCGTGGCAAACGGGCAATTTCAACAGCACGGTACAGACCCGAATACCTGGATACTGTTGGCAGGGCGTTTCCCGACCTTATCATATACGGTGCGCATCTCGGAAACCCCTGGTACGAAGCAGCCCTTGAAATAATGCGCTACAACAGGAATATCTACTGGGATATCTGCGGTACAACCCTTACAAAGAAAATGACACCCGAATGGTGGGCGCGTATCCAGTGGGAGGCCGAATCCAGGAAACAGTTCCTGTACGGTACGGACGAGATTGCTGTTCTTCCCGAGGAGAGCGAGCCGTCGCATTACACAACCGGCATTCAAACCCATATAGATTTCATAAACAGTATCGGATGGACTGAAGAGGAGAAAGAAGGATATTTCTATAAAAACGCGCTCGGTATTCTCGAAAAAACGTATGCACGGCAGAATAGGGAATTTTCATTAATATGAATACAAACCGTCTGTGTTTTCTGCCGCTGCTTATATGTGTTGTGCTCTCGGGGTGCCAGAGCGCGCCCAAACCGAGGGGGAGAACCGCTGTTCTTGATGTTCCTTTTGTAAAACAGGAGAAATGGTACTGCGGAGCTGCCGCAATATCAGCGCATTCGCGGTTTTATGGCAGATGCATAACCCAATACGAAGTGGCTTCAAAGCTCTTCAGCAGAAAAAGGGGGGGTATCATAAACATACACATGAACATGTTTATGAGGGAAAAGGGGTTCTGGACAAAAACGCTTGTGCTGACAGATTACACGACTGAAAAGATAAAAAAGGAAAATACTTGCAGGCTCCTGCAGGAAATCAAAAAATATATTGACAGGGGACACCCTGTTATCGCTCTGATCGGCCCGGTGTCAAAGAATATATTCGGCATGAGTTTCCGTGTTTTTGTCGGCCCGTTCTTCTACGTATCGGATTATGAAGATATGGTACAGCTGAACCATTATGTCCTTATTACAGGTTATGATGATGATGCAAAGGTTTTTGTTATGCATAACGGGCAGAAACCGAATGTGCGCATTTCCTACAGGATGTTTTCCGAGAAATGGAAGAAAGTCGACTGCTGGGCCCTTGTCGCCGTCCCGCCTCTCAGGATAGAATGGGAGCTCTCGCCAGAGGAGATGCTTGATGCGGGATTGATACTTGAACAGCAGGAGCAGTACCTGCATGCACGTGCGTATTACAAAAAAGCTCTGGAAAGGGCGGCGGTGATAAAAAATCCTGAAAAGAAAAAGGAGCTTGAATTCAGGATACTCTTCAACACAGCGAACGTCCATCTCGCACTCGGTGATTATGATGCATCTGAGCGGATCCTTACCTCCCTTCAGGACAAGGCGGGGGAAACAGGACCGCTCCTGAATAACCTGGCCGAGGTATACCTGAATAAAAAAGTGCATATAGACAGAGCTCAGGCTATGGTCCTGAAAGCCATAAAAAAGGATTCTGATAATATGGTATATTATCTTGACACCCAGGCTATGATATTCCTGGAGAGAGGAGACACGGAAAAAGCCCGTATACTTCTTGAACAGGCAATGGATATAGCCCCCAATAAAGACACACTGTCAGTTCTGCACTACCATATGGGAAAAACGTACCAGACGAGCCGGAACTTCAAAAAGGCTTTTTATCATTTTAGAATTGCGGTCGACAGTGTGGATGAGGAAAAAATGCCGAAGCGGGAAAGTGAATACACTCTCAGGTATGCTTTGTGCGGACTGATGATCGGCAAAAAGGACAAGGCAATCGAAGGATTCCAAAAGGTGATCGCCCTTGACAGGGGGCCTCTTTCGCTTGAAGCACGGGAAAACCTTCTGAACATAACGAGGGAACCGGAAAAGAAAGAAGAACCATCAAAGGAGAAATAATCCAATATTCCATTTTATATATAAGGAGCATTGTATGGCACGATTTGCGCGTCTTGATGTGCTAAGGACTATGATCGACGTCGGTGTTGTTCCGGTATTCTACAACGGCGATATCGGAACTGTTAAAAACATCGTTACAGCCTGCAGCGAAGGCGGTGCGAAAGTAATTGAATTTACGAACAGAGGCGACTTCGCTGTTGAGGTTTTCGGCGAAATGGAAAAATTCTGCAGGGAGAAATATCCCGAACTGGTTACCGGAGTGGGTTCTGTGCTTGATCCGGTTTCCGCAGGCATGTATATTGCGCGGGGAGCTAATTTCATTGTGGGCTCCGTTTTAAACGCGGATGTTGCAAAACTGTGCAACAGGAGAAAAATACCCTATTCTCCCGGATGCGGAAGCGCTTCCGAGATATCATATGCAGAAGAGCTCGGGTGCGAGATAATTAAAATATTCCCTGGAGGGCTGGTCGGAGGCCCCGCTTTCGTTAAATCAGTGAAAGGGCCGACACCGTGGACATCGATCATGCCGACCGGCGGTGTTGATATTACAGAGGAATCCCTGCGTGCATGGTTCGAAGCAGGCGTCTCCTGCGTTGGTATCGGATCAAAGCTTATAAGGAAAGACCTTGTTGCTGCTGAAGACTGGGACGGGATCCGTGAAAATGTGAAGAATACGGTAGGGCTGATCAAGGAAATAAGGAAAAGCAGTTAAAAGTTAAGAGTTGCAAGTTACAAGTTGGCCGGCTTTGCCGGCTAACTCTACTCTTCTCTTCTAATTCTTAAATCAAAAACATGTCCTCCGACTCGTTCGGGGGATCGTTAATCGGTGTTCGATATTCGATACGTGGTAGTTAGGTTAGGGTTAAGTAGTAGGTTCGGTAGTTGGGCAGGGGTCAGGTAGCCGCAGCTTTTAAGCTGTGTTTTCCTGTTTTTTTCTTTAACTAATTACTAATTTACTAACTTCTAATTACTTCTCCCTCTATCCTGTGATCCTGTCTGATCTTTTCTCTTCTTTCTTTGGAAATTGATTATTGATGATTGGATATTGGTTATTGATATCCTAATTTCCGGCTCACCCGGCGAACCGTATCTCCTTCAGTGCTTGCCTGATGTCGTCATCTGCTACTTCCACCCCGTGCAGGCAATTCCCTATTCTGTCGGGAAGGGAATAGAGTATAGTTCCGCCGGCTGTTTTTTTATCGTGCAGCGTTTTCTGGATAACAGCATCAATATCACATGTACCGGGAAGGGATGCGGGAAGCCCCGAAGAGGTGATGCACGCAACGATCCGTTCGCATTCAGAATGCTCCAGAAGCCCCATATTCCTGGCTGCGGCAGATTCAGCGGCCATCCCTATTGATACGGCCTCCCCGTGAGCCATGCTTCCCTGGGAAAGGGTTTCCAGGGCGTGCCCGACCGTATGTCCGAAATTAAGGATCCTTCTGAGGCCGGACTCTTTTTCATCCGATATAACAACAGCCGACTTTATTCTGCAGTTCGTTTCTATCAGCCCGTCCCACCCGAAAGAAGGGGGCCCTTGTTTAATGCTCTCCATATTCTTTTCAAGTTCTCCGAACAGTGATGCGTCCCTGATAATACCGTGTTTGATTATTTCAGCAATACCGTTGAGAAGGTCCTGCTCAGGAAGTGTGCCTAGTGTATCAGGGTCTATCAACACCTTTTCCGGCTGATAGAATGTTCCGATCAGGTTCTTTCCGAGAGGATGGTTAACAGCCGTCTTTCCCCCGACGGAGCTGTCCACCATGGCCAGAAGCGTAGTAGGGATCTGAATAATGGGAATCCCCCTCATGAACGTTGATGCTGTAAATCCCGCGATGTCTCCTGGTACTCCGCCTCCAAGTCCGATTACCTTTGATGAACGGTCGAACATCGATGCAAGCATTGTGTCCTCGATCGTTTCCTTTGTCCGGCGTGTTTTGCTTTTTTCTCCTGCTTCAAATACTATAATCTCCGTACTGATATCATGCTCCCCGAGAACACGGGCAAGCTCTTTGCCGTACAGATCCGCCACATTCGCATCTGTAATGACAGCATACCGTCCCGGTTCAAGGTGTGTGTGTATTGATTCCAGCAGGCCTTTCTGTATTATAACAGGATAGGATGCGCCGGAAATGCCCGGAATCGCCACGTCAACTGTATGAGCTTTCATATTTCTCTCCCTACGGCTTTGGCAACAGCTCCTACATCCTTCATCAGTGCTTTGAAGTCTTCACAGGATATAGCCTGAGATGCGTCAACATATGATGTTTCCGGTTTGGTATGGACCTCAACCATCAGGCCGTCAGCACCCGCTGCTACAGCGGCTCGCGACATAGGAAGGACCAGATCCCTCTTTCCCGTACCGTGGCTCGGATCCACGATCACCGGAAGATGGGAGTTCTGTTTGATGTAGGGCACGCTTGTCAGTGACAGGGTGAAACGCGAAAAGGATTCAAATGTCCTAATCCCGCGTTCGCACAGCATGACATTCGGATTCCCTTCGGAAAGTACATATTCGGCAGCAAGCAGAAATTCCTCAACAGTGGAGGATATCCCTCGTTTTAGAAGAACAGGCTTATTCGTTCTTCCTACAGCTCCGAGGAGCGTAAAATTCTGCATGTTACGCGCTCCGATCTGGAACACGTCCGTATACTGGCTTACAAGACCGACTGTGTCAGGGGAAATGACCTCCGTAACTACAGGGAGCCCCGTTTTTTCCCTTGCAATCGCAAGAAATTCAAGGCCTTTGACCTGAAGGCCCTGAAACGAATAGGGGGATGTCCTGGGTTTGTAGGCACCGCCGCGCAAAGCGGTCGCACCCGACTCCTTGACGCTGCAGGCTATGTCAATTATCTGCTGTTCGCTCTCAACTGAGCACGGCCCGGCTATAACACCTATCTTTTTTCCGCCTATTGACGTCCCGTTGATCTTTATGCATGTTTTTTCCCTGTCAGGGGATGGACCGGCAAGCTTGTAAGGGGAAAGGATCCGTATAGCCCTGTCAACACCAGGCATTGCATTCACATGGTCCATGTTGATTTTTCGATTCTCGCCAATGGCAGCAAATACCTTGCGAGTAACGCCGTGAAGAAGCACGGGCTTCATATTGGATTCAAAAATGAAATCATGGATTTTCTGCACGTCTGCTTCTTCTGCGTTTTCTTTCATTACGATAATCATAGTATCTTTTCCTTATGCAAAAAAAAAGCCCCGGAACCTTCAAGGCCCCGGGGCGTAACTGTTGCAACACCTACAGGACCACTCCCTTAAAAAAGAAGTAATATGAATTGAGCCAGGGCCAGTACCCTATCATGGTCTTCCTCTCCTCCCCCATTATCCAAACACTTTATTCATGGTCAGCATATTGCCGCCCCTGGAGGGAAGGTCTATGATCCGGACTTCATCCATCATCTGCTCCATTTTCTGAAAATGGTCATTCTGACTGTTGATTGCGAGCACATCCTTGTAATTCACGAAACCGATGGAGAATTTCTTTTCATCGGCCACGATAAGGACCAAAATGCTTTCATTGGGAAGCGGCTCTTTTGAATCGATAATAGAGAATACCTCCTCAATTGAATTCGATATCGGTTCTGTAGCTTTGCGTGTAATACCGAATTTGGCTATTGATGAAGCGGCCATCTGTTTTACGCTTTCAGCAAGGTTCCCGTCAAGGGGGATCTGAAGCTGCAGCACATTCGGCTTCCGTATCGCATAGGTTTCAACTGTCCCATCCTCTTCAGCGGAAAAATAGTCTCCGCATTTGGGACATTTATATTTGCCTGCTTCACGTATATTAATCCCCGCTTTGCAGGAAGAGCACTTGAGCTGTATGGGGAATTCCTTTTTCACCCTCTTCGGCCCGGCAGCAACTTCCTCGCCTTCCTTTACCGCAAAGGAATCAATAGCTTCCTCTATCGTATCGAATGTTTCAAACAGGGCGAGGAGGCCCAGCATTTCGAATAGGGCGATCACCTTGGTAGGGATGGCAACCATCTTGATATCACCGCCTGCTTCCCTGAATGTGTCAACACATTTTACAATGGTGCCAAGGCCGGTACTGTTTATATATTTAATGCCGCTCAAGAGAAGAATGACCCTTTTTACACCTTTAGTCAGTATTTCAGTAAGTTCGTCCTCAAACTGCTGATTGGTTGTGGCATCAATTGACCCGGTAAGGCTTATAACAGTACCTTTTTCCCCTCCAGATAGGTCTATATTATCAATATTAAAATCAAGAATCGCCATTCGTAACCCTTTTTGCTATTACATAAAACATATGATATAAGGATAATTATTATAATTAACTGCTATTTTAAGTCAAGAAAAATATAAAAAAAATCGATCAAGGATCGGCTATAATTATAATAAAGACAATGTCAAGATTTTTATTGATTCCGGCGGGATTAATGATATACTTGATTCTGTTGTGTTTTCATTTCATATAGATGGACTGGCGAAACCCGCTATGAACCCCTTGATAGATATAATAATACTTGTTCACAATAAGTACCGATATACGGAATTCTGCCTTAAGGGACTGCTGCGTACGCTGTACAGACCTCTTCACGTAATTTTAGTCAATAACGGATCTGAAGACAGGACACCTGAAACCCTTGCTGAATTCAGGCACAAGGCTGAATCCCGGGACATCAGGGTATCAATCATCACGAATGAAGCCAATAAAGGGGCCGTAACAGGAAGAAATCAGGCTCTTGAAAAGCGTATTGGTGAATTCACCGTCTTTATGGATAATGATGTGGTCCCTGTATCACGCACATGGATAAAGCCCATGATTGAGTTCCTGCGTTCCCGTCCTGCAGCAGGGGCCGTTTCGCCGAAACTTATATATCCGGTTGAACCCTTTCGCATACAGTGCGCCGGCTGCGACGTGGCACCCACGGGAAAGGTGAATTTCAGGGGAAGGGGGGCTGAACGCAGAGATCCGCGGTTTTCGGCTGTTCTGAAAGCACAAGCCCTGATCAGCGCATGCATGTGCGTGCCTTCCGATGTGATAGAGAACGTGGGCCCCTTTGATACCCTGTTCTCTCCTGTTCAGTTCGAGGATATTGACTACTGCTACCGGATCAAGCAGGAAGACAGGGATCTGTATTATTATCCGGATATTGAGATGTATCACTTTGAAAATGTGACTACATCGCGTACGCCAGCCCTCAATCCCGTTTACAATACGGTTAAAAACGGGATGAAATTCAAGAAAAAATGGAAACACGTATTTTCCCTTGAAAACGGGCCTGACGAACGGTCTATGGAATGGCAGGCTATCGATACTGTAGATATCGGGGACATAGATCCTGATATGATAATCCCCTAACGGGGGCGGGAATGAAGTTATATCCTGTAAATCCTGCCTACGGCCCCGCAGAGTACGCAGTACTGCTCGGGGTGATCCTGTCTTTTTTTCTAGAAAATATTACAAAAAAATACTTGACCTTTTCTAACATCAATGTATAATAAGTCCCTCTTTACTATTAAAAATATAAAGGAGTTACAGATGAAACTTTTTAAAGTGCTTTGCGTGTTGTCGATTGTTGTACTCTGGGGCTGTACCGGTGTGCAAACAGGTAAATTTTCAACTGACCTTGCCCGAAAATTCAATATGGTCGAACTTGAAGAACTCCTTCAGAATCCGGATCAATTCAAGTCAATGCCGATCACGTTCAGGTGTATCATGGGCCAGACAGGCAATCTGTTCCTGGCTATGAACACCCATTTCATTGAAGGCAACTCGATTAATTTCGGCATATGGCCTGAAAATACAAAACTATGGATTGAGGGTGATGCCCGCGAAAAATACCATCCCCTCTTGTATTTTAAAAAGAATTCCCCGATATTCCCCCTGTTCAGGGATATCAGCAAATACGAAGTTATCGACGTATTCGGCATGCTGAAGGACAGCTATGCTGGGCAGGCATGGATCGAAGTGTATGCTATTGAGCGCGTACGGGACGAGAGTACGGGAGAGTTCGCCAATCATTTCACAACGAAGAGCCTTTTTTATATCAAGAACGCAATTGAATACGAAAATGCAAAAGAATATGATTTCGCGATAGAGGATTTCACGCGTGCCCTGAAACGCAACCTTCCCCGTTTCGCGCGTGTTTCGATCCTTTTCAAAAAAGGCACACTCCAGGCAAAACAGGAAAATTTCAAGGGAGCCCGTGACTCTCTCGAACAGTGTGTGGCAGCTGATGAGGAGAACGAACATTACAGAGCATACGCTCTTCTTGGAGAAGTATACAGACAGCTCGGAGATTTCAAGCTTGCTGTACATAATTCAAAAAAAGCGCTCGCAATAAAGCCTGATTTTATCGGTGCTCTCCGTACCTACGGCATCTCTCTTGCGCTGAGGGGCAAAAACCCTGATTATATCGAAGCAGAACGAAAGTGCCGAAGGGCCCTTAAATTCGACACAACAGATCCTGAAACCAACTATTACCTCGGCATTATATACGGACTTCAGAAGAAATATAACACTTCAATAGATTATTACAAGATCGCCATTGACAACCTGCCCCAGGATTTCAGGTTCCATAAAGGCCTTGCCGGCATATACCATAAGCGCAGCAATATCAAGGGAGCAGACACCAAACAGGCTGTTAATGACAAGGAGATAGCTCTTCATGAATATGAAATAGTCAAAAGGATACTTAAAAGGACAGGGGAAGAGGATCCTGACGTCTATTATTTCTCCGGAGTCGTACAGGAGGAACTGGGCGACTATTATATAGGAAGGGATCCCAAAAAAGCCCGCTCCTTCTTTAACCAGGCAAAAGTAAATTACGAAAAATGCGTTGTTATAGATTCATCCTATAAGAACTGCTGGTATGAACTCGCCTACCGGTATGTTGATGACAAAGAATTCAAAAAGGCCGCCGATGTATATGATACCCTGTCAAAAATGGAGCCGAAATCTGCTGAGATCAGGATTAAAAAAGCCGTTATGCTCCACGACAAGCTCAATGACAAGGCAAAAGCCCTTAGTGCCCTTAGGGAAGCCCTTAATCTCAATAATGATTCAGTACCAGCAAACTATCTTTCAGGAAGGTATCTTCTCGAAACAGGGTGGGACCTTAAAAAAAGCAACGAGAAAAAAGCACGGAATACGTTTGGGGATTCAAAAAGGTTCCTTGAAAAAGCGTTTAAACTTGCTGCTGAAAAGCATCTTCTCGCAGCACGGGACCTGGTGTACGTGAATCATGACCTTAAAGACCCCAGAGATGTTATGGCAGCCTATGAAAAGTTCGAGGGAATATATGCCGAAGGGAAACAGACTGTTTCCAATAATGACCTCATTCAGGTGTACCTGCAGGCATCACAGGCCTACAAGTCCTATAAAAAAGAGGAAACAGCAGCGGAACTCCTGAAGAAAAGCCTGAAACTCGACCGGAATAATGCCCAAACACACATCGAACTCGCCGTATACTACCTGGAAGTGACGAGTGACGCTGCACAGGCCCTTTCTCACAGCGAAATCGCGGTTCGGCTCAAACCGGGCTGGAGATCATACGATATGTACGGATGGGCCCTTTCCAAAAACGGCAAAGACGCTGAGGCGATACGCGACGCCTATTCAAAAATCGATAAGCCAGACATCGCCAAAAACCCGTTAGTCCGTTTCCATGTGGGAGTGATCCATTACAACCTTGGAAAATATCCACAGGCTGTAAAGTACCTCAAGTTCAGCCCTATCCTAGAAAACGATGAGCTGAAACGTGAAGCGAAGAGGATTATCAGAGAGGCAGAAAGGAAATAAGTACACACACATAATCATAACCTGATTATGCTGCTTTTAAACATCGTGAAGTACCCGGTGTCTCCTGACCGCATGGTATCTCATCGTTAAGTCATCAATTTTATTACTACCCGGGTTTTGCATGGAGACGCGCTGAAATTTCTTTAACATATTGATAACTATATAAACCTGTAAGGAACAACGGTTATGTATGAAATAGTCCATAAGGAAAACCTTTCGGATGAAGTGGTGTTCATGAAGGTCAAAGCACCCCTGATAGCCCGCAAGCGGAAGGCGGGCCAGTTCGTTATCCTGCGTTCAAATGAGGAAGGGGAACGGATCCCTCTTACCATAGTGGACAGCGATCCTGAGAACGGAACGATAAGCATTATTTTCCAGGTTGTCGGACGGTCCACTATGGAATTCAGCAGGCTGTCTGAAGGGGACTCCTTCAATGACATAGTAGGGCCCCTCGGCCATCCCACTGAAATAAAGAATTACGGAACCGCGGTATGCGTCGGAGGCGGAATCGGGACAGCTCCTATTTTTCCAATCACAAAAGCCCTGAAGGAAGCCGGGAATACGATATATTCGATAGTAGGGGCGCGCACTGAAAAGCTGCTTGTTCTGACGGACACAATGGAAGCCCTGAGCGACAAATTCTTTATTACCACGGATGACGGGTCAAAGGGGCATAAAGGGTTCGTAACGGATATACTGAAAGATCTGCTTGAAAACGACCACGTAGATATCGTATTCGCCATAGGCCCGGCGATCATGATGAAATTCCTTTCCGGCCTTACCAAGGAATACGGGGTCAAAACAATGGTAAGCCTTAATGCGATAATGGTCGACGGAACGGGCATGTGCGGAGGATGCAGGGTGACTGTGGGGAACGAGACAAAGTTCACCTGCGTTGACGGCCCTGAATTCGACGGACACAAAGTTGATTACGACGAGCTTCTTAAAAGGCTCGGGATGTATAAGAGTCAGGAAGAACGTGCAAAATGCAGATATAAAGAGGAAAACAATGGCTGAAAACCGTATACACATGAAAGAACAGCCTCCAGAAGAGCGCATACATAATTTTAAAGAAGTGCCGTACGGATATACAGAGGAGGAGGCGGTACAGGAGGCGGAACGATGCCTTCAGTGTAAAAAACCCAAGTGCATGGAAGGATGCCCTGTCAACGTGGATATTCCGGGTTTTATAAAGCTTGTAAAGGAGAAAAAGTTCATTGAGGCTGCTTTAACAATAAAGGAAACGAATTCGCTCCCCGCAGTATGCGGCAGGGTATGCCCGCAGGAGGAACAGTGTGAAATACAGTGTGTCCTCGGGAAAAAAGGGGACCCCATAGCTATCGGAAACCTCGAACGTTTCGCTGCTGACTATGAAAGAGAGCACCGGACTGAACAGGTCAGCAGAATAGAGCCCGTGCATGATGAAAAAATAGCGGTGATAGGGGCAGGGCCTTCCGGGCTTACGGCTGCAGGCGATCTTGTGAGAAAAGGATACAGGGTTGATATTTTCGAAGCGCTCCACAAACCGGGAGGAGTATTGACATACGGAATTCCTCAATTCAGGCTGCCCAAGGAGATCGTATTCCAGGAGGTCGAAGAGCTTGTATGCATGGGAGTGAACCTCAAGACCAATCATATCATAGGCAAGATCATTACCGTGGACGAGCTCTTGAACGAAGAAGGATATGCCGCTGTATTCATCGGGACCGGAGCCGGTCTTCCCATGTTTCTGAATATTGAAGGCGAAAACCTCTGCGGCGTATATTCAGCCAATGAATACCTGACACGAAGCAATCTCATGAAAGCGTATCTTGACGAAGCAGTCACTCCGATACTGCGCGGAAAGCGGGTGATAACGGTCGGAGGAGGAAATGTCGCAATGGATTCTGCACGCACAGCCCTCCGTCTCGGAGCCGACGAATCAATAATCGTGTACCGCAGGGCAAAGGAACAGATGCCCGCACGTAATGCTGAGATCCACCATGCTGAGGAGGAGGGGATCATATTCAACTTCCTCCACAACCCCGTACGCATATTCGGGGACGAAAACGGATATGTCTGCGGTATGGAATGCATCAAAATGGAACTGGGAGAGCCTGATGCGAGCGGGCGGAAAAGGCCTATTCCGATCGAAGGCAGCGAAATCCGGCTGGACTGCGACACGGTTATCATAGCAATAGGCAACAGGCCGAATCCCATAATACCCTCAACTACCGAAGGCCTGATCGTGACAAAATGGGGCACGATCGAAGCGGATGCAGAGACCGGAAAAACATCCATGGAAAGGGTATACGCAGGCGGGGATATCGTTACCGGAGCTGCTACCGTTATTCTGGCGATGGGTGCGGGAAAATCCGCGGCTTCAGAAATAGACCGTCTGCTCAGCGGGGATACACCTGAAGAGGGTTAATGACATCTGAAACATATACGATACCCTACGGTACAGAAGAGATATACGTTCCTGCAGAGCATCCTGGTAGTGCCGTTGAAAAAAACAGTATTCCCCCGATCCCTCACGTAAACCTTAAACAAGAGCTTGATGCCGATTTTCTGCATCCCGAAGGCGGAAAGCCTCTGAGCACCATACTTAAACAAGCACGGGATGTTGCTGTCCTGTTTTCGGACAGAACACGAAAATACCCGGCAGGGGAGATCATTGAAGCGCTCGGAAGGGAATTCAGCAGAGCAGGCATCCCGGATGAACATATAACCCTTGTATGCGGGGCAGGAGCCCACCCAGGGAACACACCCGAAATATGCAGGAATATAGTGGGGCCGCTCAACTTCTCCCGTTATACAACCGTTATACACAACGCTTCGGATAAACATGAATGCGAATATGCAGGCACCACATCCTTCAACACCGAAGTGTATGTTAACAGGAACGTGACACGCGCATCATGTGTCATATGCACGGGACTGATAACAGCTCACTATTACGCGGGATTTTCCGGAGGGAGAAAAGCGGTCATCCCCGGAGCTGCAGCTGAAGAAACGATCCTGAACAACCATTCACTTAATTTTTACAGCACGGAAAAGGGGAGAAATCCTTATGCTGAACCCTGTACGCTGAAGAACAATCCTGTGCACATGGACATGGTTGAAGGTGCGCGAATGTGCGGCGTTGATTTTATAATAAACGTGACAATGGGTTCGAACGGAACAACCGGGGTATTCTGCGGGGACATGGAACAGGCCCACGAAAAAGGCTGCGAATTCTACAGAAAGCACTACACGCGGAATTACACACAACAGTACGATTTGATAATAGCTGGAGCTGGCGGGCATCCAAAAGATGCATCACTGTATCAGGCCCATAAAGCACTCGATAATGTTTTCAGGGTACTGAAACCTGGAGGGAACATTGTGTTTGCGGCTGAATGCGGTGAAGGTATGGGCCCAGAGCATTTTTTCGACTGGCTTACAATGACAGACACTGGTGAAATGGAGCAGCTTTTAAGAAATTCCTACTCGGTTGAGGGACACACAGCCTACTGTTTCCGCAAAAAAGCTGAGGCTGCTGAAATATTTCTCGTGTCAGAGCTGGAACCTGATGCTGTAAAGCGCATTCGATGCAGGCCGTTTGAAAATATAGAAAAAAGTATATTCGCAGGCATTGACATGCTTGAAAAGAAAGGCATACAGGATCCGTCAATCCTATGTGTACCGTGCGGTGATCAGTTTATCGCCAATATACAGCAACATTCCTAAATTGGATATTCAGCAGGGATAAAAACGGCTCAGAAAGCCGATATGCGTGTTTAACGGCACGTTTAAAAGGATGTGGTGAGGTATTGCGGTGCGGTATGGGGGATATCAACAACAATACATATGATATATTATCGGACGGTCCTGATATTCAGATTTATCAGTGTATATACCGCAAATCTACGTCCCCTTTTATATTAAAGACTCCCCTGCTGGACCTCAGGGCCATCCGATAATATGAGGGATACATTTAATTTAAAGCCTGCATACATGTATGAGCGTGTGTGTTGCCGACCTGCTTGACTTATCGGACGGTCCTGATATTCAGATTTATCAGTGTATATACCGCAAATCTACGTCCCCTTTTATATTAAAGACTCCCCTGCTGGACACAGGGCCTTCCGATAATATGAGGGATATATTTGGTAAAGCAGCTGCATACAGGTATTTCCGTGTATGTTTTCGATCTGCTTGACTTATCGGACGGTCCTGATATGCGCTTATATCATTGTAAATTGCAAATTCAGCATTTTAAAATTATCATTTATTGTCTTTGACTTTTTCAACTTGGTGGGTAGCCGCAGCTTTTAAGCTGCGTTTTCCTGTTTTTTTCTTTCTTCTTTTAACTTCTTAAATCTTAAATCGTTAATCGGTGTTCGTTACTCTCTTAACTCTTAACTATTGGAATTTGCGTTATTGCGGTATTGTTATTGGTTATTGATATTCTTTTATCGGGCGATTCTGCGGATCTGCCCTACCCATACCTCTTACCACATAACTCATAACAAAGCCGGCCCGCCGGCATACGTGCAACTAAATACTAACTCACTAATTACTAATTACTTCTTATTACTTCCTGATATCGTACTTCTCCATTCTGTACCGGAGCGCATCGTAACCTATGCCAAGGGCTTTGGCGGCTTTTTTTATGTTCCACCTGTTCCGCTCCAGCTCGTTCAGTATGGCATTCTGCTCTTTGCCCGAACTGGATGTGTCGTCTTCTCGGTCTATTCCTGGCAGGCGGATACTGGTTTCCATGCATAATCCGGGAAAGCATTCCATTGAAAGTGCGTCTCCCCCGCAGAGTATAACAGCCTGTTCCGTCATATTCTTCAGTTCGCGGACATTCCCAGGGAACTGATATCCTTTCAGGTTCTCAACTACTTCAGGATCAACGGCTGTTACTGTTTTTCTCAGTTTCTTCGAATACATGTCAGTGTAATGCTCGAAAAGGATCTCTATATCCTCTTCCCTGCCTCTCAGGGGGGGCACGGAGATGTGCATAATATTAAGGCGGAAATAGAGGTCCTTTCTGAAATCCCCTTTTTCCAGAAGTAACGCCAGGTCTTTGTTTGTTGCGGATATCAGCCTGAAATCGACAGGAATGGTTTTACTGCCCCCCACTCTCCGCACTTTCCGTTCCTCAAGCACCCGTAAAAGCCTCCCCTGCAGTTCTACGGGCATATCCCCTATCTCGTCCAGAAGGAGCGTCCCTTTATCTGCAAGCTCGACCATCCCCTTTTTGTCCCTGTCAGCTCCTGTAAAGGCCCCCTTCACATGTCCGAACAGTTCGCTCTCGATCAGGCTGGCAGGAAACCCCGAGCAGTTCACCGAAACAAAGGAACCCTCATGCCTGCTGCTTTGCCTGTGTATGAGATTGGCTGCAAGCTCTTTGCCCGTACCGCTTTCACCTGTAATCAGCACACTGGAATCCGAGGCCTGTGCCGCCCTGTCGATCATGTCCCTTACTGCGCGGACGTCAGCACTGTTTCCCATGAACGAATCTGTACCGAGGTGTGCGAGGTGTTCACTGTCGCTGTACTCGATCCGTTCCCTGTACCGCGCGTTCTCTCTGCGGAGTTCGCTGACTTTTTTGACTTTCTGCACTGACAGGATTATGTCTTCCATGTCAACCGGCTTCAGAAGAAAATCTGACGCCCCCTCCTTGAGTGCTTCAATAGCGTTCTGGAGCGTACCGTATCCCGTAATAATAATAACCTCGGTCTCAAACGATATGTCCTTCACTTTTTTAAGGATGCCGATCCCGTCAACCTCGGGCATCCGTATGTCAGTTATAACAATATCGAACCTGTTTTCCCCGATAAGGTCCAGAGCATTCACTGCTCCGTGCGAACATGTAACGGAGAATCCCTCCTGCTCGAGCACGGAACTCACCACACTCGCCACTTCCGGGTCATCATCTATAACCAGGATTTCCCCTGCTGCCGGCTGTCCCATGGTTCTTTGCTCCCTCAATAACAGAAATAACCACGGCAAATAATATGAGTACACACCCTAAAATCAAGTAAAAAATGTTATTTAACGGTTGATTTAACCCGACAGGACCTTTTTCAGGATATGTTTAAGTTCCTCTATGTCATACGGCTTCGGCATGCACGCTTTGAATCCGTACCGTGTGTAATCCGCAAAAACAGGGCTGTTTGAATAACCGCTCGATACTATGACCTTTGCTTCAGGGTCTATGTTGAGGAGCTTTTTAACCGCTTCTTCTCCCCCCATTCCCCCGGGAACGGTCAGATCCATTATTGCGGCGTCAAACGGGTCGCCTGATTCCATTGCCTGTGTGTACTTCTCAACAGCCTCCTGTCCGTCCGCTGCAGTATCCGCAGTATATCCGATCTCTTTGAGGATATTCGCGGCTACTGCAGTGATAACCTCCTCATCATCCATTACAAGTATCTTCCCTGTTTTCTGCTGTCCATCCGAAACGTACCGTTTTGTGGTGTATATCGACTTTTCAGAAACAGGGAGCAGGATATAGAACGTCGTTCCCCTTCCCGGATCCGAATCGACCAGCAGGTATCCGTTATGCCGCTTGATAATGGAATAGGCAACTGACAGGCCCATCCCTTTATTTCCCTTTTTAGTCGAAAAGAATGGATCGAAGATCTTGCTGATAACGCCTTCGGATATTCCCCCGCCCTGGTCCCTTATGGATATCTGCACATAGTTCCCAGGCAAAAACGGTGTGTTATTCTTCTCTTTCACCTCTATTTCCTCGATGCCGACACGCACAGTGCCCTCCTTTTTCATCGCCTCCTTTGCATTGATAAAAATATTGCACAGTGCCTGATTGAACTGACCCGTATCAATATCAGCCTTACATTCCTCATCCTGAAAAGAGAACTCCGCCTCTACAGAAGAGCCGCTCAATGCGAACCTGGCAGCTTTTGCTACCTCGTTCGCTACAGATACGGTCTTTTTCACCGGGGCCCCACCGCTTGAGAACGTGAGAAGCTGCTGTGTAAGCGCTTTGCCCCTGATCGCTGCCTTTTCAGCTATGCTCAGGTAGTCATAGGCTTCGCTCTCCCCGTCTATTCTATGCCGGGCCAGTCCTATATTGCCTGCAATACCCATAAGTATATTATTGAAGTCATGTGCAATACCCCCGGCAAGCGTACCCAGGGAATCGAGCTTCTGATCCCTCAAAAGCCTCTCCTCCAGTATGCGCTTCTCTGTTATATCCCTGGCTATGCCAAGGACCACCCGTTTGCCGTCAAGTGTAATTGGATACGTGGTGATCTCAACCCATACCGTACTCCCGTCTTTTCTGTTGAGCATAAACTCATCGGGCCCGGTGGATTTCCCTATAACGTTCTTTGCAAGGTTTTTCATCGCTTTAGGCAGATATTTTTTCGGCAGGATCCCCTGCTTGAGAAAATTGCTTCCTATCAGCTCCTCTTTTGTATAGCCGACAATATTTTCAGCAGCAATATTCCCGTCAATAAAGATGCCTTTGAGGTTACAGATGAAATATCCGTCAGGCGCATACTCAAACAGTATTCTGAACCGTTCCTCCGACCTTGTAAGCTTCAATTCAGTTTCCTTGCATGTTTTCATCTTCTGGATCTGCTGTCTGAGCTCCAGCACCTCTTTTCCCAGTTCTTCTCTTGAGTTTTCATCGAGCAACTTTTCCATACCATGTTCCTTTGTATAAGCCGTATCACGTGTTGCACTATCCATGCCAACCCAGCACCAAAAGCATCATAGTTATAACTGCCTGACTTTTAATAAGTTATAAATTGCTCAAACATACCCCCCCAATGCTCACTTCCTGACCTTCAATGCAAAAAGTGACCAATGACCCGGCTCTACCGTATTTCTTTTCTAAAAAATGTTTAAAGGATACTTATCCTTAATATACACATTAAACCGGATTCCGACAATTTACATCCGATCCCGTATTGCATTGGCATGTTTTTTGCAACACTGGAATATAAGATCTTTTTTAAAGGAAAACACAATGAACAAAATATGCGCTGTTGAAATAGAACCCCAGGGAACTGAAAGCGGAAATATCAATTCCATAATTGATAATTTCTGTGACGGGATCATGGTAAGCTGTGCGGGCAGGATCGTCTACGCAAACAAAGCCCTCGGTCAGCTTCTGGGTAAACCACATGAAGACCTTTTGGGCAGGGAACACCATGTGCCCGGCCCGAACGAGGAAGTTCTTGAAACGGCATTCAGACTTCCTGATGGGTCTGTTAGGATCTTTGATGTAAAAATCAAAGATGCTGAATGGTATGGAAAACCCGCGAAATTACTTGTATACAGAAACATCACCACACGAAAAGAGATTGATGCCAGACTTAAACGTGAATTGCTGGTTTATAAAATGCTTGCGGAAAAAAGCCTGGATATCATGTTCTCTCTGGACGCCAAAAACCGTTTCTCATATATATCACCCTCGATAGAGTGTATCACTGGTTTTAGAAAGGAATATGTTGACGGAGATTACCTGAATTCAATTGTGCAATACAAAGATACGGCTTTCGTTGATAAGGCAATCGCGGAAGTACGCGAAAAACATATACCCCGGACCATAAAAGTTACGTTCCGCACCTTTGACAGGTTCTTTGTAAAGGTGAATCTGCACATACACCCCCTGGTAGTGAGAAATAAAACGGTCGGGGTCTACGGAGTTATATCAAAAGCCTGGTAGGGAGAAGTAATTTCGGCCTCTTTAGGAAGAGGGCTGCTCCTGCTGCTCTCAAGCCTGTAGGTATACGTAGTATTGACCGTGTTTATTATTTCCTCTTTTTGATCATGAAAGAAATCACATAAATGGATCTGTTCGATATCTTCATCATTCAGTACCACCTGTATTCTGTATATCTTCGGCTTAGTAAAAAAAATTGTTTTCGTTGATACTCGAGACATACCCTCTATCCTTTCATATGCAAACTGAAATCCCTTAGAGTATATATAATGTGCACTTTGCATTCCATGTGTTCCTGTTTTTTGAGTTATTTTATAACTTATTACCTGTCAATGGGTTATAAGTATCTACCTATTTTCATATTTCTGAATACGTATATATTAATCACCAATAATTGGGTATTTTTCTTTATGTATGGCTGAATATCGGTTATTTTAAACCCTTATACCCTTTTACTTTTCTACGTAACTTCGTGTCTTCGTGCCTTCGTGGCTTTGGTAAATAGTTGAGCACCGGTACATTATTGATTAAAGGCCCAACCCTCTTTTCTGCCGCCTTACACCCGGTATATCCGTTTTCAGAATAAAAACACTCTGAAACGTGTTCAAAAATCCACCACATCCTTCTCTGAAAATGCATAATTGTATCTTTTATAACTCCTTTTATATCAGTTAGTTAAAAAGTTCTCCCTGTATCCGTAATTGGCACGAACCTTGATTTATATCTATACGGCTTTGTTAAGGAGAACTCGGATGATTAAGAGAATGTTTCTGACCTGCGCCATCATGTTCACCCTTGTGTCGGCTCTGTCAGGTGAAGAAAAAGAGAAAAAGGAAAAATGGCTGAAAGTCTCAAACGACTCTTTCACCGTAATACTGTCCCAAAAGGCGGATATTGAAACGCTCTACGGAAGAATCTGGGCGAGGAGACTGAAGGAGAATATACGAATGGAGGAACCTGAAGAGAAGACAAAGAAGGAAAAACTCGAGCTTCTTATGGGCCGGATCACAAAAATCTTCGAGCACGTCAAAAAAATAGGGGAGCTCGATCCTGAATATAAGGGAAATGAAAGGATCGTGATCCTTCGCAACAAACAGCAGCTTAGAAAAATGTTCATGAAACTGTATAATCGCGACTACAAACGGGGGATTTCATTCTACAGTTCGCGCCTTAACACGATCTTTACAACGGAGGATGTCATCAATGCTCCCATACTAGCGCATGAGATGACTCACATGGTGAACAATCTTGAATTCAAAGGGCACATGACTGTTGACGATGATGAAGACTCGGCATACCGCATGGAGGTCTTTTTCAGAAAATGAGTTTTTTTTTTGTTGCTTTTACAGAGAAATATGTAATAATTTCTCGGGGTTACTATAGAAAATAAGGGGTTTCTCTATGGCCGGCAGCATCCTGATCCTTGACACCCGTGATATCTCGTATGAACTCGAGAGTATTCTCTCATCCGAAGGGTTTACTGTTTTTCACCCTGAGGATATCTCACTGGATGCGGTCAGATCTTCACGGGCGGATATAGTTATCACTGATATGAAAGTGTCCCTGTGCGCGGGGACCCCTCTGGACCATATAATCCATTCCATACATCCGCATGTATATATAGTATTTCTGGATCCTGGTTCCCCGATTTCACCTCCCCTTTCCCCTGCAGCTGCTATTTTGGCAGGAGTGCCCTTTCCTCTGCCGGTTAAACAGGTGTGTAAAGCGGTCCGTTTCCTGTTCGGAGACAGAAAACGTAAAGAAAAAACCATAACACCTGTATTAATGCAGTTCAACAGGGAATTCCCCAATGTCAATTCAGGACCGGATTTTAAGTGCTACTTTAACTAAATTCCCCGGAATGTGTATAAACAGCTGCCATTGGCCCTTCCGGTTATGTCGTCATGAGGAAGAAGGCAGTCCGGTTTTTACCATTTTCTTTGATATTTTAGCGATCATTTTTCTGGGTAAAAGACGGTTAAGAAAAGCCATGAGCCCATTTACCACCCCATGAATGGAAGATAATCTTCCCTTCTCAAGTATAGTAATCCCGTACTCAGCTACAATTTCCGGCTTGATTCTCTTTGTCGTTGAAAAAAAACCTTTCTTTGTTGGGGCAATACCGGCTTTTTCAAACCAATCGGTATCTGTCATGCCAGGGCTCAGACATGTCACGGTAACGCCGTAATCCTCGAGCTCCATTGCAAGAGCTTCTGAAAAATTCAGCACGTAACTCTTGCTCGCAGCATATGCTGCCATATAGGGTACAGGCTGATATGCTCCTGTAGAAGCTATATTCAGAATGCTCCCCGATCCTCTCTGCTTCATGTCCTTTGCAAAAAGCATTGACAGCTCTGTTACGGCTATACTATTAAGGTATACACTTTCCCTTACCTTTTCATGGTCTAGGTCAGTCGATTCCCCGAAATATCCGGAACCTGCGTTGTTAATGAGAGTATCGATCTCTATGCCTTCTTTCCTGCAGGTGTCATATACGTATTCCGCAGACCCAGGTTTTGAAAGGTCGGCAGAAACAACTGTAATCGTACATTTTTCCGATCCAAGCTCCTGTTTACAGCTTTCAAGTTTATCCTTATTCCTGCTGACAAGTATTAAACGGGCTGCTTTTCCGGCAAGGTTTTTCGCAAATGCCCTCCCTATTCCTGAAGTAGCCCCTGTAATCAAGATCGACGTTCCTGTCATGAATGATTCCTTTCATAAAGGAGGTGCTGCAGGGAGCCATTATACTGTGTTCAGCACGTAATTCAATATTTTTCCGGCTTTTTATTATGTATTTTTTAAAAGAAATACTTGTAATTTGTGTTTTTGTTTATTATAATAATATTGGACGTTATATAGGTATTACTGATCTTCCTTAAATGGATGCACGATGGATATATCACCGTATGTAATATTCCAAATTATCCTGAGCTTCCTTGTCCTGCAGCTTATACTGCTCCAGCTATTAATATATATTAAACAGAGGGAAAAGGAATATATATGGGGTATCGGAATCGCTATCCTTCTAATCATATTCTGCCTTTCTGAAGCATATGTTTCAAGAGCATCATTTATTCCCTCAACAGAAAACCCCGGTGGACTTCTGCCTGTACCGCCATTCTTAAGCCATCTTGTTACAAAAATCCAGCATACAGCTATTTCGATCTATCCTTTAAGCATAATCATGTTCTGGATTGCTATTTTAAATGATGACAGGCTGAAAAAAGCATTAAAGATATTTTCTGTTATTTCTATCTTGTGTATTGCATCGATCTGGTTTACCGACCTCTACCTTTCAGGGAAGTATATATATAAAACATTAAATGAAGGCACTGGTTTTTTCAGGCTAAGTCAATGGGACTATGAAAATATCGGTTATTGTGCCCTTTTATCCATGTTATCAATATTTGCTTCATACATAGTGGCTGCCGTATACTTATTTAAGTCCCCTATTCAGTATATTCAGAAAGAGAAGAAAGTATTTGTTTATGCAATTTTGATCCATGCAGTGTGCTTAACCAACGACCTTGCTCAATGGGTTATATATGGGTATACAATGTTTCATATAGTCGGCGTAGGCCTGATAGCAATTCTCATCTCTTTTATATATATTATATCAGCCAAACAACATAATATTTTTCTTGAGGCAAACCGTCTGAACCTGCAGCTGGACAAGACTGTGAAGATAAGGACCCATGAACTTCAAGACCTGAACAGGCATCTTGAAGAACGGGTACAGGAACGGACAGAAGATCTGATGAAAAAAGAGGCCCAGCTCGCGCAGACTTCAAAGATGGAATCGCTGGGGCTTCTTGCTACAGGTATTGCCCATGACATGAATAACATCCTGCTTGCGATCACAGGCAACCTCCAGCTCATAAAGGATGAGGATGTCAGGAACGAGGCTGTTGACAAGGTAAAGGGATCTCTCAGATCCTGTTCAAAAGCAAAAGAGATGATCAGGAGGCTGTATACGTTTTCAACGCAGAAAAGTGCAAGCCTTCACCTTGAGAATGTTTCTGATGTGATAAACCTCTCCCTGATTATTTTTAAAGGCTCATCGAAGTTTGTGCACATTGACCTGAAAGAGCCTGAAGAGTCTGTATATGCCTATATTGAATCAGCATCATTTATGAGCCTTCTTCTCAATCTGTTCATAAACGCGCGTGATGCAATGGAGGACAGAGGAACCCTTTCAATTTCGTATTATACCGCCGTGTTCCCGAACCGAAATTATCCCAGACAGGTGCCTGAACAGGAATATATTCATATGAAAGTTACAGATACGGGCAGCGGTATTGAAAAAGAAGCAGCAGAGAAAATATGGAGCCCGTTCTTCACAACCAAGAAACCGGGCAAGGGAACAGGCCTGGGCCTTGCAATGGCAAAGGACATCATGAAAAAACACGGCGGAGATATTTGGTTCGAGTCAAGAGAGGGAGTAGGAACCACGTTCCATCTACTTGCCCGCACAGCAATACCCGGAATTAACAACGAATATATACCAGTACAGAGGATCGAACTCCCGGACCTTCTCAATATTATGCTTGTTGAGGACAGACATGATACTGTTGATGTTATTTCCGGGTTTCTCGAATCCTTCGGATATTCACCCGAAGTCTATAAACACAGCACGGATGCACTCTCAGCATTCAGAAAAGAAGCTGACCGTTTCGATATCCTGCTTACCGATTATGCAATGCCGGAAATGAACGGGATCGAGCTGGCGCGCGAATGTAAAACGATCAGGCCCGACTTTCCAGTAATCCTTTTCAGCGGAAATATTCAGCAGGATCCGAAATCCCCGTATATTGAAAAATTCATTGCAAAACCCTTCTCCCCTGTCGAGCTCAAGAATTCTATATTGGGTGTAATACGAACCAGGAACTGACAGGCGTAAACCCTACTTTGCATTGATTACAGCACATTGGAAGCCCCCTGGTGCTGCTCCGGGTTATATAATTCCGATCTCTTTCCCCGCCTCTGCCATGATTTCCACTGTCCTGTCTATATGCTCATCCGTATGTGCGCCGATAGGAGTAAGTCGGGTGAATCCTGACCCTTTGGGTGCAGCAGGATGGAAATACGGGTGTACTATAAGCCCCATCTCCTTTGTGCGGTTGATAAACTGCATCGCACGGTCCTCCCCCTTTATCTGTACCGTGACCATCTGCGTGTCCTTTGAAAGCGGATTGAAACCCGTTTCAATAAGCCCGCTTTTAAGATGCTCTGCATTTTTCCACATCCTCTGAACCATCTCCCTCCCTTCATCACTGTAGAGGATGTCTATTGCTGCAGATGCCGCTGTACATATAATAGGCATGAGGCCCAGTGAGAATATATACGGCTCTGCGAACCTCAACTTTGAAACAACATCTTTCCTGCCTAATGCAAAGGCCCCGGGGATGCCGAACGGCTTGAATGAAGCCATAAGTATATCTACTTCTATATTATAGTGATCCGTCAGCCCGCACAGGTTCGGCCCGTAAACCCAGAAAAAATGCACATCATCAAGAAATGTTCCTGCATTGTATGTGTGCGCAAGCTCCGTCACTCTGGGAAGGTTAACCCTCTGTCCCAAAAGGCTGTATGTACCCACTGACAGTATCCATTTGTTTTCCTTGTCCGAGTTGTTTTTTAAGAAATATTCAAGATTCTCCATATCACCGGTTATATACCGTGAACAGTTTGCACCCCAGTGGCCCCCGAGATTCTTTGCGGCGGATAAACGTATCCCCGTAAGAATGGAAGGATGGATCTTCTGGTCCGTGATGAAATAGGGGTTTTCCCCGAAAGCGGGTGATGCGATGCTGATATTCAGGTTGTACCCGTTCTGGAACAGCACGCATTCTTCAGCTCCTGAAATATCTGCTATTTTTTCTTCAAGTTCCCTTACGACCTTCACATGGCCCATATTGTAACGCGAACCGGCCCCCACACCGTATAAAGAGAGTTTTTCCCTCATAGCTTCTATGACCTTGGGATGCCTGAACAGGGGTACGTATGCTGTGGAGTTCATGGCTATCTTCTCCCTGCCGTCCTGAACAACCACAGCCCCCATATGCGCGTCAGGGCATTCTTTTAAATAATTCTCTGCCTCACGAACCATTGTGTTCTGCTTGTCTTTATTTGGAGTGTCTGTCATAGTTTTCTCCGGAATATTCATAATAAAAAGGTTGTCAACAGAACCGGCACGGTCTGAAGACCGTGTACTACCTTGCGCAGCCCCTCATGCACAGTCTGAAGACCGTGCCCTACCTTAGGGGTCCCCCTTATATACTGACATGACTTTTTTATCAAGTATATAATAGTATACAGTATATTCCTTTTCCGGATGTGAAAGGATCCTAAATACTGCTTTTCCTGACATGTCAATATGCTGCAGAACAATATCATTCATTCCTATGTTTGTGTTCAAAGCCTTAAAAAGGGCTTCCCTGCATGAATAGATAATGGTGCAGACATCCTCCTTTGAAACAGGAACCTGTTTCGTATATGCTTCGATCAACCTGTTTTCCCCGTTATTCAAAACCTGGTCAATAAAGCTGCTGTCACGGCTTTCCATTGTTTCAATATCAACACCGATACGTTCATTGGCAAATGAAGCACCTGCAAAACCCCATCCGGATGCATGAGAGAGCGAAATATGTATCCCTTCCAGGACTTCATCCGTCTGTTTAACAACAAAGCGGTTATCACTCGTTTTTTCACACACAAGATCTGAAACAGGTATATTCTGTCTTTCAGCTATTTTTTTCTTCAACGCTTCCAGTGCTAGACGTGAAGCGGCCCAGTCTAAACGTGCCTGTCTGTGAGGAAGGCTTGTATATTCTTCTGCTTTTAGGTCAAAGCCAAGTTCTTCAAGTTTGTCCAATACCGAATCACCGACTGCGAACAGAGCGATCTCGGTCCCTTCAAAGAAGACATCGAGGCTGCCATATCCTTCTTGAGATGTCATGCAGTCAAACAGTGTTTGGTTTTTATCTATATAATCCCGGATATATGTTTCTACACTCAAAGATATCGCGCAATTTCCATTTGAGTCGTACACTTCCCCCTCAAGAATGGCGATTCCCCTATTCATATCAAATGAAGAAACCCGTGTTTTAACACTAAATGTTTTCATTCCAATAGCAGCATCAGTCCATTGTAACGTTGCTTGTACAGGAAGAACCCTGAACATATACCCCCAGAAAAAACACTTAATTTGATTTTGCATGCAAATATCCATAGGGAAAGGATTTACTACACAGGTAATATCATTATTCACATTCGCAAGAGGTCGCGTATTATGGTAGTTTTCTGAAAAACAGCATGCAGCATCCGCTAAAATACCCTCTATGTTACCGACCATTATTGTGCCTAAATGATAATTAACATATTCACTTATATTATAAGCATATTCAATCGGCATATATATATGCAGGCCGGACACTTCTTTAACCCTTTTACTCGGACAGTTAGTATTCAGCTTGTGCCTGGAACCCATGTGCATCACTGCTTCAAACTTTGTATTATCTATTGAAACCAGCTTTCCTGCAGTGTCGACCATGTATTCAGACAGCTCTATGCGGAACCAGGCCTCCTCATCCGTTCCCTTGTCTTTTTCTGCTGATGCAACGATATATATCGGCATACGTTTCTTTATCTGAAACGGCCTGTTGAACCGCACATTGTCAGCTCTAATAATATATGTGCCAGGCATAAGGAACTTCGCCGCTTCCGCCATTATTTCAGTTCCTATAACACCGGGTACGATCGGTATGCCGTCAAACACGTGGTCCCTGAGATACAGGTCATTGTCAAGCGATACTTTCTTAACAGCCTTAATGGATTTTCCGGGAACATATTCGATTATCCTGTCGAGAAAGGGATATATGTTTTTATTCTTCTGCAGGATCCGGTTGGCCTCAAAAACATCCCTTGTCTTCAGCAGGCCTTTCAGTTCTGCATGATTATACCTGCCGGTTACCGGCACCGCGGCAATATGCTCGATATCGGAGAACAGCGCCCGCATGAAGATATCCCTTCCCTCTTCAGGATCGATCATATTGATGCCGTACGAACTGAAATATTCTTCCAGATACTTACTCCCCGCCATTCCCTCTGATTTCCACGGACCCCAGTACAGTGCGGTTGCACTGAGGCTGTTCATGCCTTTTGGAATGCAGGACGCGCATTCTCCCAGGAACCTGTTGCCTGCTGTATAGTCCATGCTCCCCTGCATTCCCTGCCACGCGTAGAATGATGAAAACAGGATTAATTTCTTCATATCGGGGAAAAGGGTGATATTGCTGAGCACATTCATGATCCCGAGCATCTTTGGCCTGAGCACTTGTTCAAAAGATTCCATATCCTTATTCAGCAGGCTCTGGCTTCTGTCAACACCCGCCCCGTATACGATCAGATCAAGCCTCCCGTACCTGAATTTTATCATTTCAAAAAATGTTTCAACAGATTGAGGTACCGTTACATCACACGAAACATACGTCACTTCAGAGCCTGTTTTTTCAAGGTCTGCAACGGTCTGTCTGATCGTGCGGGTCCGTATAATTTTCCTGCAGCAATCATCACACTCGGCAGGCAGCATTTCCATGTCTGCTTTGTCAGCAGCATCAATTATCCCCTTTTTCAACTCCGCTCCTGTAATACCCAGCTCGACAAGATGTGAGAATGCAGGTTCAATCTCAATTCCGGTACGTCCCGCAAGCACAATTCTGCAGGGGCTGTTCTCCGCAACCTCCCGTATGCATTCAGCTGTTATTCCCGTACCTCCGCCTATTCCAAGTATGACCGTATCAGGGGTTATATTCAACGCAGCATCTGTTTCATATCCGCCGATATCCTCATACATCCATTCATTGACAGACCTCCGGCCCTCATCATATCGTACAGACCAGTAATCATCCTGAACAGTCAGTTCCGCCAGAAGACTCTCCGGAGAAACCCACTCTTCGGAATAGAAGTCAACCCCTTTTACAATCGCGTTCTTCCGATACTCAAGAGGAAGCGTGTTCAGCTGTGAATGAACAGCCGCCATGAACGGATCGTTATGCCCTTCCGAAAGCCCGTTGAACGTGACCGCACCGAAAAACGGAACAGGATCACTGCCGTTGATCATATGCGGATAAAGGGCCTGGGCGCACCCGAGGATATGTTTCATCTGAAGAAGCCTTCCGTTAAACACGGCCCCGGTATCCGCATGCATAATCCCTTCAGTGTTTCCGGATGCAAAATAAATACAACCTCTGACTTCAGCCTTTACATCTTTGATCAGCTCCGTAATAACCTGACGTGTATTGTCAGGGTCTTCTGTATCCAGCCTGCATTCCAGCACTTCTATGTCTGCTGATGCAAGCAGATCTTTACAGGCTTTCATGGATTTACCGGGCACTGCTGATGCAAGAATAACCGCTGTTCCTGTATAACGGCTTAAATCGGCGGGGGGAAGCTGATACAGGTCAAGCCTGCGTTTTTGCAAACACTCGCTGGATACCCTATCCGGTTTTGGAAAAACTTCAGCCGGTTCAGCAACCGTTCCGGAAACGGGCCCTTGGTCAAGAGCGGTTCTGCTGTATTCTTCGTACATTCCCAGAATCGTGTTCCTGAGAACCTGCTGAACCGAAGTGGCATTTTTCTGAAGGAAATCAGAAAAAGCAGGCGAGCTGCCAAGCTGGTTTATGATATGATCGTTGAAATACGAAGACATAGGCTGTTCCTTGTATAAGAAGAAGTATTTAGTATTTAGTAATTTAGTAATTAGTAAAAATATTCTTTATTTGTTTCATTGACTTCAAATCTATCAGTCCTGCAAAACGATTCTGCCTTTAAGATCATTGAAGTGAGCATTGCGCCTATTTCCTGAAGACCTGAATACAATTCTTCATATATTCCTTCCTTTAAGTATTCACAATCATCAGATGTTTCAACCCAATGCTGAGTTTCGAACTGTTCTCCCTGAGCATCTGTCAGCTTGCTCACAAAATGTTTTACATATCTCCGCTTTGCCCATGCTTCTGCTATTTGGGCCCCAATTGCCCGCGAAGACCTGCGTATTTGATCCGTTAACGAATACATTTCCTCTTTTGGGAATTCCATGGTTATCATGAATATTCTGCTGGCAATATCCCTTGTCTTTTGATAAACTATAAGATCCTTGTAACTTCTAGCATAAGGTTTATTTTCCATTTTCTATCCATACCTTTCTACCTTTGCTCAGCGTTGATCCACTAAAAACTAACCCACTAAATACTAATTCACTAAATACTATCTTCTACTATCGTTCCTCCTGCATCAGTCTGTCCACCTGTTCCAGTATCGTATTCAGTGTCACTTTTTCAAGTTCCATGTTCCGGCTTGCTTCAGAAGGGATCCCTGCCCGTTCCGAAAACATGCCTATGATCTCTGTCTGCTTTATCGAGTCTATCCTCAGCTCAGATTCGAATTCGGCATCAGGGTCTATCATTTCCTCGGTATACCCGGTCTTCTCCGTAATGACTTCAAGAAGTATTGCCCTCACATCAGTATCACGGTTCTCTTCCTCCTGTTCAGCAGGTTCCCCGTCATCGACAGGAACAGAGGCCGCCATCCTGGTGTGTGCGGCAGGGATCCTTTCAGGTACAGGAGGCTCCGGATCCAGTTTCTTCCTGAATTTCGAAAGGTCGTACGGCTGTTCAGACCCATGTTCGGAAAACTCCTGCCCTGCCTTTTCAGTTTCCTTTTTCGCCTGAACTTGATGCAGTGCAGGTTCCGGAGGCAGGGCAGGAAGTGATATTCGGTCCTTCTGAGGCACATGCGTTCCTGCAGACATGCTGAACATGTCAAGTAGGGTCTGGCGCGTCAGCATCCTGATCCCTGTTTTTTCATTGTTGAGGAATCTCCTGAATTCAGGGGAATGGAGCATGTTTGTAAGCACCGGATCGTTCATGGCCAGAATGAATTCCTCGATATCGCTTATATCTTTTTTGTGCGCCGCATCCATAATGGTCTCTCCTTTTTCTGGGGTATGACTTTTTATGCCATGTTCCGCATTGGTGATATGCTCACGGGGAGCATTGCTGTATGTTACGATCTTTGCATTGTCCGTATTATCGAACGGAGCCGCTTCTTCGGGCGGGGATATGCCGGAAAAATCCTGAATCGGACGTGACCATGCCTTTACCGCACGTGCAGCTTTTATGAAATTCACGGGAATACCTGTATTGATACAATCGGCAATGGAGCCGTATATCGTGTCTGAACGTGTAAGCATATCTATGCATACCGCTTGTTTGTCAGTGATGTCCTTCACAAGCCCCGAAAGGATCCTTCCCGGCCCTGCTGTTATAAACACACCGCATCCCTCCTCCTGCGCCCTGTGCACCTGCTCCGTAAAGCAGACAGGGGATATAATGTGCCTGGCGAGGTTCTCAACATACCATTCGGGATTTTTTTCAGCATCGGGATACACCACTGCATCAACATTTGATATAACCGGGCACCTTCCGTGTGCAAGATCAAGCGTGTCAACATGCTCACGGAACCGCGCTGCCGCATCCTTGACCATATCGGAATGAAACCCGTGGGACACCTTCAGCTCTACAGCCTTTATCCCGCGTTCCCTGCAGAGAGCTGCCGCGTTTTTCACACCCCGGGAGGAGCCCGATATAACATTCTGTCCAGGACTGTTCTTGTTGGCAACAACCGCGTACCCCTCAGTCTGTGCGGTTATGTCCTCTGCTGTTGTATAATCTGTAAAGAGCGCCGCCATTGCCCCCGTGTCTCCATCGGCGACCGACATAATTGACTGTGCCCTCGCAATAACGGTCTCAAACCCCTGTTCAAATGATATCACCCCGGAACACGCAAGTGCGGAGAATTCACCGAGTGAATGGCCCATACAAACATCCGGCTCTATTCCGAGTTCCCCGAGAGCGGCACCGCACATACACGACACAAGATACACTGCGGGCTGACAAAAGAGCGTGTCCTTCAGAATATCCCCGGGCCTGCCTTCCAGTCCGGAAGTCCCGGCGATAATATCCGAAATAGGCACGCCCAGCTCGGATTCGGATATGTCATCCGCTTTCCGTACCATGTCTTCAAGACCGGGGAACATACGCGTCATTTCAAGACCCATGCCCGGAAACTGGGCTCCCTGGCCGGGAAACAGGAAACAGATTTTATGATTTTTATTATCAACGGGTTTTTGTGTCCTGGAACTGCTGTCAGAAACCGAATGCATAGAAGCCCCCTCACCCTCGCCATCTCCCGCAGGGGGAGAGGGAATAATCGGAAGGGATTTTCGTAAAGAGTACGAATTACCGACTTTGGAAAGTTTTTTAAGTAAATCTTTTTTATTTTTAAACGGGACAGCGTATGAATTCAGAGGCTCAGCTGCAAGAAGTGATTGTGCTGTATAGGATATTATATTATTCCGTTTTTCAATTTCCCGTATTTCCGCGCCTGCGGTTTTCTCAATTGATGTTTCATCAGAAGTATCCATTACAAACACACCGGAATTGTCGATGCTGTTATCATGTGTGTATTCGGGATTGCGGGTGTATTCCTCAAGGACAACATGAAAATTCGTCCCGCCGAACCCCATAGAACTGCATGCCGCCCTGCGGGGCAGTGCCCCTTCTGTCCATTCCGAACACGCTGTATTAATAGTAAACGGGCTTTCTGATATATTGAAATCCGGATTGACATGCTTTACATTGATCGTCGGAGGGAGCACTCTGTGATGGAGGGAAAGGATGCATTTAATGATCCCGGCTATTCCTGCTGCAGCTTTGGCATGGCCTATCTGCGATTTTACAGACCCGATAGGAATTGCCTGTCTGGCTGATGTATGTTTAATGAAAAATCCGGATGCAGCTCCGAACTCAGCCGCGTCTCCTGCAGGTGTTGAGGTACCGTGGGCTTCGTACAGCCCGATAGTCTCAGGACAGACTCGCGCCTCCATATATGCATTCCTGAGCGCTTTTTCCTGGCCCTCGGGATTCGGCGCTGTAATTCCCTTGGCGCTTCCGTCGGATGATGAGCCTATCCCCTTGATCACTGCATAGATCCTGTCTCCGTCACGTTCAGCGTCCTCAATCCGTTTCAGGATCAGAACACCTGCCCCTTCTCCCATTACGAACCCGTCGGCACGTTCATCAAAAGGACAGCTCATCCGTGCTGAAAGCGCACCCACTTTGGCAAAGGATACATACGTGAGGGGATCGTTCGAAACATCGGAGCCTCCTGCAAACGCTGCATCAACCTGGCCTGACTGCAGAGCCCTGACAGCGTTCATGAGCGCAGCGGGAGAGGAGGCACAGGCAGCGTCAGCAGTGTAGTTCGGCCCTGTAAAGTTGAAAGCGTTGGCAATCCTGCCAGCCACGATATTGCTCAGTATTTCAGGATTTGAATCCTCGTTAATCGCATCTTCCGGATCGTGCAGAACAGCGCTTATATCGTTCAGCACGGCCTCCTTTTCACCGTTTCCAAAAACGCCCGCCCGTGAGAGCGTATCAATGATCCTGTCTTTTTCCACCTGGAGAGAATATTCCGCTATTCTTCCCGCACATACGGATGTGCCCATAAATACGCCGATCCGGTCAGAGGGAATACCCCAGTCATCGAATCCGGCCTGTTCAGCCGCTTCCTTCACGCAGAGGAGTGCCAGCCGCTGCACTCCGGGGATATTGTTGGCGGCTTTCGGCAGTATACCGAACTCCGCCGCATTGAAATCGGAATAATCGGTGAATCCCCCGATCTTTGAATATGTCTTGTTGGGAGCGTTCCTGTCAGGATCCCAGTAGAACCGGGGATCCCACCTTTCCGGCGGCACTTCTCTGATGCAGTTTTTCCCTTGCAGTATGTTATCCCAGTATTCACGGGTATTCCGCGCTTCCGGAAACCGTGAACCGATCCCCACAACAGCGATGTCACCCGAATAATCATTTCCGCTGCTGTATACTGCAGTCCCTTCAAAAGGCTCAAGAAAATGTTTAAGGCCTTTTTTCGAGTCTGTAAACAGTTCTTCAACGATCGACCTGCACGTTTCAGAATGTTTGAATATACATATGTTCTGTCCGCATGCAAATCCGGCTTCCTCTATGTACCGCTTTCTGTCACCGCACGGTTTAAACACGGGCTCAGAATCATCCGTTGCTGAATCCGGGTTATACACCTCTCTTCTGCTTGCCATGCGAAGGGCACCCCGGTTGACAAAGTCCTCAAATTCCCTTTTCATGTCCGCCCGGCTCCTCCCCTCCTGAACACCCCTGTGTTCCCATTCGTCAATATATTCGGTCTTAGGGCTGGGAAGCATCCTCTGGGGCCTGCCTATCCTTTCAGCAACGATCGTTGTCCGGTTCCCCTTCAGAATGCGCTCCATGTATTCAGGGTCCAGCGCACCTGTGCCCACAATCTCACGTGCTGTAAGGAAAACAGTACCCGCCTGAACCCCGAACTCGATCCCTGAACCGGTAAAAGGCGCGGCCATGCCTGAAAGAAAACGAACCCCCGTGCTGCTGGATATACCTCCGGCAAATACGATCGACAGTTTCTTTTGCGTGTATCTCTCGTCTTTCAGAACATCCAGAATATCCTGCCAAAGGACTAACGAAGTGAATGGCGAAATATGACCGCCCGCTTCACTGCCCTCAAGTATGACATGCGTGATCCCCCTTGATACGGCACGTTCAAAAAGCTGACGCACTGGAGTGTGAAAATATACAGTAACGCCGGCTTGTTCAAGCCTTTCCGCATACTCTATCTCCCCGCCGCCGAGAATGACATAATCCGGACTGAAATCAAGTACAGTCTCAGTTTGTGTGAAACCGTCACAGTCCATGATACCAAGCATTCCCATGAGGCCGATTCCGAGAACGTTCCGTTCAGATGTTTTGCGGTACGTATCAATGATCTCCTTAGAAGCTTTGTCAGGAAGTGTGCCCACGGCAATAAATGGCATTGCCCCGGCCTCTGCAACACGGTCGGCGAATTCTGCCGATTCGGTTATATTCGCCATTGGGCCCTGAAAGAACGGATATTGTATGCCGTGCGACCTGGCAAAACGGCTGTTCCCTGAAAAAGGCAGTTCCCGGCAAAGACCGGAACATACAGATTCAAGATGTTTTGTTATTCCTTCAGATAATCCTGCAAAACAGGCGTACCTGTTCATGAACCTGTATGCGAACGCTGCGTCTGCACCGAGCAGCAACAGCTTCGTATCACTTCCAGCATCCTTAAGGTATGAGGTCGACTCCTGTTCTATATGCTCACGCATGCGATCGGGACCCGGATCTTCGGTGTCTATAAATTCAGTCAGCGCATCAGCCCGGGGCGAATGGACTTTTCTATGGAAACGGACCGAATAGCCGTTCTTCGCAACACTGTGTATTTCATCCTGCTTCAGGTTCAGCAGAAAAGCACGGGCTTCTTCAGAAAGGGGCGACTCTATGAACAGGAACGTCTGCTCATTCAATACGGCACCTGCAGCACCGGCTGCGAACAGGCCGCCCAGTGCATATATGCCTATCCCCCCTTCGACATACACAGGCAGATCGGTCAATTCCGCCGCAGCCTGAAGGAACACGAAGTTATTCAGTTCACCTGCGATCCCTCCTGCTTCATTTCCTCTGATCAGTATCCCCGAATACCCTTGTTTAGACGCTGCCCGTACCTGCTGCGGATCAAGACTCTCTGCTATAATGTCCGCGGTTCCGCTCCCTTCGGGCCGGGGCGGAGCAGGCCCGCCAGGATCGGTTATGATATTGAAACCCCTGTGTATATAGCCCAAAGCCTCGGTGTTTCCGCATCGTATGAAAATCTTTCCCGGGTATCTTCTCACAAGCACTGCAACCTCGGCCCTGGACCGTAACGCCTTCTCATCAGTCGCATTAATGATAAGCAGAAAGCCGTTATCAAGGGCACGCGTATCGAATGCGGATAACGGGCAGCCTGACGGATGGGTGCAGAATACTCTGAAGCCTTTATACATGTCTGCCCCCTTTCATGGCATATACTGCGGTGTAATATCACTGACGCATATCTGCTTTTCCCCGCTTCTGTTTATATTGATCGAAGAAAGGTATGTGATCATCTCGTCAGTGGATTGGAACCTCTCCTTCCGCTTCGGTGACATCATTCGGGCTACAAACCGGTCGAACTCACGGGAGACGTAGTCGTTGATGGACTTTACAGAAGGAACGTGTGTTTTCTGTTTGCGGAATATTTCGTACGAGTTGCCGTGGAACGGCTGTTCGCCTGTCATCATATAGTAGATAGTGGCACCCGCTGAATATATATCCGACCGTGGATCAAGCGGTTCGTCCTCATATATGGCTTCCGGAGGCATATATCCCGCTGTACCCGCTGCATAACCGGGTTCCGTGACATTCTGGTGAGAATCGATGTGCTTGGTAAGCCCGAGGTCTATCAGCTTCACAACGTTATCGTTTGAAATAAGTACATTTGAAGGCTTAATATCCCTGTGTATCACATTTTTTGAGTGAATGTATTTAAGTGCCGCGAATATCTGCAGCATGACATGCACAGCATATTCGTTCTCAAAAGGGCCTTTGTCGTATATCAATGCGTCAAGGCTTTTCCCCTCAATATACTCCATGACAAGAAAACAGTTTTCGCCGATCCTGCCCACATCAATGCCCTTGATTATGTTCGGATGGTCCAGCTCTCCGATAAACCGGGCTTCCCGAAGAAACCGCTTGAAGGAGACATCCTCCTTGATAAGATTGGGGAAGATCACCTTGAGTGCCACAGTCCTGCCGGTGGATACTTGACGTGCCCTGTATACAACACTCATGCCTCCGCTCCCTATCTGCTTGATCAGGCTGTAATCACCTATGGACTGCATCGATTTCTCGACTTTTTTCGCTGTTTCGCTGGTCTTCTTTTTGACAACAAGCTCCCTGATCACTTTCTCAACCTGTTCCAGCTCAAAAGGCTTCGTTATATAGTTATCTGCACCGATCTTCATAGCTTTGACAATATCCTCAGCATCACCTTTGCCCGAGATCATGATAATATCTATTTGAGGGTAATTATTTTTTATTCTCTGGACCATTTCCATTCCGCTCATCCCGGGCATATTTATATCTGAAATGACTATCTGTATTTCTTCCTCGACCAGCTTCGTCAGTCCCTCCATCGCATTGAAGGATGTAACAACATGAAATCCGCACTGCTCCTCCAGGTAGGTCTTTAGCACCTGAATGATATTTTCATCATCATCTATGACAAGTATATTCCTTTTATCCATATTTTCCTCCGTGGTTGCAGTACAATGGAATCATATCAGCCGTTTCCTGTTATCTCAAACCTGTTCACCCGGTCCCGCATCGTATTCCTGCTTATCCCCAGCATCTCAGCGGCCTTTGCCTGATTTCCGTCGGTCTTTTTCATAACAGTCCCTAAAAGGTTCTTCTCGAATACTGAAACGAACTGCTTGTATATGTTCCCGTAATGGACGGTGTATTCCTTTTCCGGAATCTTTTCAAGGACGGAACAGAGGATCTCGTCAATATCCTCTCCTTCAATATCCTCTGCGGTTATCCGCTCCTCCTTGTTCAGGAACGGAAAATGGTCTTCTGAGATAAATCCCTCCGTAGTAAAAATAACCGCCCGCTCAACAGCATTTTCAAGCTCACGTACATTGCCGGGCCAGGCGTATTTCTTGAGCTTCGGTATAAGTGAAGCTGATACGTTCCTGATCTTCTTTCCGTGTTTTTTATTCGTTTCAGTGAGGAAATAATTGAAAAGCTCCACAATATCATCTTTCCGTTCTCTCAGTGGAGGTATTTCGATCGTCACCACACCCAGCCGGTAATACAAATCCTCTCTGAACGTTCCTTCCTTGACCCTTGCGGCAATATCGGATTTGGCTGCTGCAATTATCCTCACGTCCGCTGTACGTGTTTCAACACCTCCGACCCTTTGGAATTCCTTCTGCTGAATGAGCCTCAGAATTTTGCTCTGCATCAGCAGGGGCAGGGTGTCAATTTCATCAAGGAACAGAATCCCGCCGTCAGCCGCTTCCGCTTTGCCGATCTTCTTCGACTCAGCCCCTGTAAAGGACCCCTTTTCATGTCCAAACAATTCACTCTCAAAAAGGGTTTCGGGTATGGCGCTGCAGTTGACTGTCAGCATCCCGTTCCGTTTACTGCTCATCGTGGAGATCACCCGGGCGATGAGCTCCTTGCCCGTACCGCTTTCCCCAATGATCAGCACATTGCTTTCTGCATCAGCTATCCTGCCGACTGTTTTATATATCTCGAGCATGGCTGAATTCGTACCGATGAGCTTCTCAGACTTCTTGGAAAAGATGCTGGAATGCATCACTTTGTTGATGCTGCTGTCCGTATGGACAGATGCGTGCCTTATCACTTTGTCAATGCTCTCCATAACTTCTTCGATCTCAAACGGCTTGTTTATATAATCGGATGCTCCGAACTGGATCGCTTCAACAGCCAGTGTAGTGGTAGTATAGGCCGACATTATTATTACGCTCACTTCAGGTGCAGTCTCCTTGATCGTTTTCAGGGTTTCAATACCTGTCTTTCCCCGCATCCTGACATCGGAAAGCACAACTGCGGGTTTTTTCTCCCTTATCTGATCAAGGGCCTTGCCAGGATCCCCGAATACGGAAACGTCATATTTCTCGCTTAAAATGTCAGTCAGCACCTTGAGTATCGATTTATCATCGTCAATAACGTATACGCACGGCTTGTTCTTTATATGCATTGTTTTACAGCCTTTAAAAGGTCAACATTATCATAAGGCTTATTGATGAACTTATTCGCTCCCTTAAGCATGCACGCAAGTTTTTTCGAAACCGTTCCTTCACCCGTCAGTATGATTATCGGGATTTTTTTGGTAGGTTCGTGCTGCTTGATGAAATTAAGAATGTCCTCTCCTCTCCGTTCGGGGAGCCCGAGATCAAGTATTACCGCGTCAGGATTGTGAAGCAGGATTTCTTTTTCTCCTGTAATCCCGTCCTCAGCTTCGAGAATCGAATAGTCCGCTTCTTCAAGCATTGCTCTGAGGGTTTGCCGGACGTCTGGGTCATCCTCGATTATCAGAATCTTCTTTTCAGCCATACTGTTAACTCCTTGTATAATCAGCTGTGAAATGTAACGCTTACTTCGGCTCCTGCATCAGTTCCGGGAAATATCCTGAACTCACCGCTGTTTGCTGCCGCCATCTCCCGGGCGACCATATAGTCTTCAAGGTCTGCAGTTGTGTGTCCGTCTGTAGACTGATCCGAAAACAGCGGTATATCATCAGGTACACGGCTTTGTGTGTCACTGACACTGAAAACTATATTACTGCCGTCATTTTTCACGCCAACTGAGAGAGTACCGCCGCTGGAAGACATGCTTTTCAGGGAATGGTTAACGATCCTGAAAACCATTTCAATAATATCCCCTGATGAGGCTTTCACTTTCGGGCCTCCGTTATTCTCAGGAATTTCTGCATTCACGGAGATGCCGTATTTTTCAAAATCATGCTCCATAAGCACAAGCACCGACGAGACCAAAGCCCCGAGATCGGCTTCGGTGCTGTTGCTTCCGAAAGCCTCCGAATACTGGGCCATCATTAAGGTCAGGTTCTTGGCCTTCCTTATGTTTTTGACCGTCATGTCAACCGCTTCCAAAAGATGCTCGTCCTTCCGGGTCATCTGGGCGAGCTGGGCCATTCCGTAAAGCCCGCTCATGAGATTATTGAGATAGTGGAGGGCCATGCCGTACAATGCACTGAACGATTCTTTTTTCTTTGTCTCGATCAGAGATATTTCCTTTCCGCACATATGTTTCCCCTTTCTGAAACTACCTGGACAAAAGCACATGGTCAAGAACGGATCTGAGTTCTTCTATTTCATAGGGCTTCTGTATACACCCTGAAAAACCGTATTTTTTATATTCGGACATTACCGGATCGGTCGAGTACCCGCTTGAGACAATGGCTTTCACCCCGGCGTGTATTTTCATGAGCTCCTGTATGGTTTCTCTGCCTCCGACTCCTCCGGGTATAGTAAGATCAAGTATCACCGCGTCAAAAGGCGCACCGGTTTCACGCGCCTGTGAATACTTCTCTATCGTCTGCTTTCCGTCAACAGCGGTCTCAACATCGAATCCGAACGCGTTCAATATCCTCGTGCCGACCTTTCTGACGAACTCCTCATCGTCCATCAGCAGTATCTTTCCGTCTGCGGAAACCTCCTTTTCCACAAATTCGGTTGGACGTTCTCCGGATACTCCGTCCTCCTCGTGTGAAGGAAGGTATATTGATACACATGTACTCTTTCCGAGAACGGATTCCGCATCTATGAACCCTTCATGTTTCCGCACTATGGAATACGCAGTTGCAAGCCCCAGGCCGTTTCCTTCCTGTTTAGTCGTGAAATAGGGATCGAATATGCGCGAGAGATACTCTCCGGGAATACCTATCCCCGTATCCGAAATACTGATCTTCACATAGCGTCCGTGCTCAAGCGGCATGCTCTGCACGGAACCAGCTTTGATATTTTCCGCTGATATTCGTATATCGCCCCCCTCGGGCATTGCCTGGGCCGCGTTTGCGAGGACATTGCGGAGAGCGGTTCCGATCTGCCCTTTATCAATGTGGACCGGCCATATGTTTTCCGGGATATCCGCCTCTATCGTTATCCGGGATTCGTGCGGGATACTGGTAATGATTTCCTGAATAAATTCACCCGCGTCAGCTTTCTTTTTAACAGGAGCTCCGCCCTTTGAAAACGTGAGGAGCTGCCCTGTCAGTCCCTTCGCGCTTTTAAGGCTCTCATGTGCATCCCTGAGAGGTTCGATGATATCTTCCGAACCCGTTTCTTCTGCCTGGCGCAGAGCTATACTGATATTTCCGATACTTGCGGTCATAATATTATTGAAATCATGCGCAATACCTCCGGCAAGTATGCCGACCGCTTTAAGCTTTTCGGACTTATTGATCTCTTTTTCAATACTGCGCTTTGCCGTAATATCACTGAATACAACAACAACACCGATTATCCGTTTATCCCTGTCCCGTATGGGTGCGGCTGTATCTGAGATCGCATATTCCTTTCCTCTCAGGGACTTGAGAATTATACCGGTTCCGAGCCCTATGATACGTTTTGCGGTCAAGACCTTCTCGACAGGATCATCTGCTCTTGTACCTGTTTGTTCATCAATAATGTGAAAAATCTCTTTAAACGGCTTCCCGTTCGCCTCTTTCAGCGGCCAGCCCGTAAGGTCTTCCGCTATATTGTTCATCAAGATGACCGTTCCTTCTGTATCGGTCGTAATGACGCCGTCCCCGATACTCCTGATGGTCACGGAAAGTTTCTCCTTCTCCTCCTCAAGGGACTGTTCGGCTTTTCTCCGCTGCGACATAAGCCTGAGCATGACAAGGCTGGAAAGCATGAAAAAGACCATCACCACGCTCCTGATGTAAATTTCATAGTCAGGCACGTCAGTAAATGCCCGTTCCATAAACGTGGCTTCATAAAAAAACAACGACTCAACAGCAGACTCAACAAGCCAGAACACCCAGCCCAGGACCAGTGAGGTGGAAATCACAATATATTTAAAATACTGCAGCTTTATATGCACGTTATGTGTCCTGTATGACATGACGTATCGTCTGAAGCATTTCGTTAAGGTCATACGGCTTCTGCAGATAGGAGAAACCCTCCTGGGATATATAAAAAAATCGGGATTTTGTGCCCGCGTATCCGCTTCCGAAAAGAACATTGAGCCCCGGTCTCTCTTCCATCATTTCATTCACCATGTCCGGCCCGCTCCCGTCAGGAAGGATAACATCGGAAAAAACAAGCTCAAAATTCCCCTTCTCCCTTCTGAATATCTCCAGGGCGTCTGCAATACATTCTGCAGCAAAAACCTTGTACCCAGTTTCGATCAAAGCCCTCGAAGCAAATTCCCTTACGCTTTCCTCATCCTCCACAAGCAGTATTCTCTCCCCATGCCCGCGTATTCCGATCTGGGCGTCCGATTCCTTGTGCTTCCTGTATGAATCCGAAGATATCGCCGGAAGATAGATGAGAAATAATGTCCCGGTCCCCTGTTCCGTCCTGATGTTTATCCACCCTTTGTGCTGCTGCACAATGCCGTAGACCATTGCGAGACCGAGGCCTGTTCCTTCTTTCCCCTTTGTCGTAAAAAAAGGCTCAAACACATGGTCCAGATTTTTATCGCTGATCCCGGTCCCTGTGTCCTTCACAGAAAGGCATACATACTTTCCTTCAGCCGCTCCGTTGATCGAACGGCTCATTTCCGTGTCAATCACCGCATTTGATGTCCTTATTTTAATGGTCCCTCCTGACGGCATGGCATCGCGTGCGTTCACCGCAAGGTTCATGATGATCTGTTCAATATTGTTTTCATCCGCTTTGACCGGCCACAGATCCTGACTCAGCTCGATCTCGATAACAATATCCTCTCCTATCAGCCGTTCGAGCATTTTCAGAAGGCCTCTGACCGAATCGTTGATGATCATAGGCTCGAGTTTTACCTCCTTGCTTTTGGAAAAAACAAGGAGCTGCCGTGTGAGCTTTGCTGCCCGTGAAGAGGCTTTTCTGATCTCCTGGAGCTCCCGGTACAGTTCCGTATTTTCTTCAGTCCTGTTAAGGGCAAGGTCTGCATACCCTTTTATCGCGGTGAGAAGATTATTGAAATCATGAGCAATGCCTCCGGCAAGGCTCCCTACAGCTTCCATTTTCTGGGCCTGAGCGAGCTTTTTCTCCAGCCTGAGCTTTTCAGTGATCTCGGAACCGTAGCAGTATACCGAGCGTGTCTCTGAAAACGGATAAAATGACCAGGATACTGTTCTCCCGTCACATTCCATATCAACATGACGCTCACTGTCATGCAGCAGCAGGCACCGTTTGACTATGACATTTCTGTTTTTTGGCAGAATCCCTTCAACAGCATCCATCCTGAAGGAGTCAGCAAGCCTGTCTGCCGCTTTATTGAAATAGCTGATGCTCCCGCCCTCCTGCAGTTCGATCACGGGATTCGGGTTCAGTTCGATAAAATCTGATAATTTCCGGATGTGATCGTCTGTCTTGATCCTGTGCCCTTCCCCTGAAGGCTCCACCTGTGCTGAAGCGGGGATTCCCGGTGTTTCCGGTGTGTTTTCGTTTGTTTTCTGTTTATCAGACACGTATTCCTCTGCATTCCTTTATATGCAATGACTGGATTCTGGTATTCCAAGGTTCACTATAGAACACAATACGTGCCAAAAACCGCCAGTATGTATAACACGTTTACTTTCAAAGAGATAAAATTATACTGAAAAAACAATATGGCGCGGAATAGCCGTTTATTAGTGAAGGATAACCGATTATTGGGTAAGGAATTTATTTTGCAGAAGTCAGATAGCATGGTAATTGGGTGTGTAGAAATGTGCAGTGCGGGCCGGCAGTAGACAGGGGACAGGAGGAAGTATTGAGTGTGGTCAACAAGCCTGCCCGCCTTCGACTTTTGACCTTCGACCGGGCGGACACGCTGGTCCGCCCCTACATACTACTTATTCCTCTTTCCGAGGGCGGTATTTTTCCGTGACTGTTTCCACCTTTTCAACAAGTTCCCTGAACTTCTCAACAGGGTCAACAGGTCTCCCGGGACCCCTTTTCTCCAGATCCTCATTTACGGCGTTGATCCTGTTGATCGCGTTCTCAACATCCTCGTCCTCCATCCTGTTCAGGGGCGACTCAGCGAAATTAATAATATCCACCTCTTTCTGCAGGTTGTATAATTCCTTTTTGGTCGCCCTTCCGTCCCGTATATAACCCAGGAATTTATTGACGGTTCCCACGGCTTTTTCCTTTGCAAGGGATGCCATTCCGGATTCAGCTATCTGCTCTGTAAACAGGTTTTTAATGTAGAAATACCAGAATCCGGGATTAGCCCCCTCCTCTTCCCATACCTCTCTAACTTTTGACTCCGGTATGACCTTCTTGGCGACGAGTGCATAGAATTCAGCCAGTTTCTTTTTTATCCTGTCTTTTTCGGCCTGATCGATCGCCGACCCTTTAAGAAGGGATTCTGTCCACTGTTCTACAAACTTTCTTACTGCAGCGACCTTTATCTGATGCCTGAATACCACCAGTATTATAACGGAAATAACAATAATCAGGATAAGAATGCCGAGTACTTTTTTTATAGCGGTCATACATGTACCTTTAACGAAGTCGCACGTCACAATTTCCTTATTGTACACTTTTAAGGCCGAATGTCAAGATATTTGCGCATGAAAACAACATTTACGGCATAAAAAGTGAACTTTTAATTGAAAAATCGTTCTAAGTATATATAATAGTATTAGACAGTGATTATGAAAACACGAATATTCCTGATTCTCGTTATTGCCGCGGCTTTCTCCTGCCTTTATGGAGAAAATACCGTAATGCTCTCCCCGGAGGTTTCCGAGGAGGGCTATATACTTACAGGAACGGTACATGGGCAGTGCAGCATCATATTCGGTTACACCAACAGCACATGTTTCCATTCAATCGACGTTTCCCGCCGCGAACTGAAGCTTTGCGCAACCGGTAACGGCCTTAAAACCCTTATCCATTCATACGCTCATCAGCATACCATGCCTCTGCATATAATACTCAAAGTCCGGAAAAACAGCGTAGACCTGTATAAGGATCACATTCTCCTCTTCAGCGCACATGCACCCCGCCTCAAACCGGGCAGATACGGATACAGAGGCAGCGTAAAACAATTCAGGATACTTCCTCTGGTTAAGCCCTACTGTTCGGACGATTTCGAACGCCAGGGCAACTCTCCTGACTGGGACACAGTACAAGGGACATGGAACATCTCATCCATTCCCCATCCTTTACTGAGCGTTTCCCCCTACCAATACTCAGGGCAGGGGAATCCCGGCATTGCGGTAACAGGCAACCGTCTATGGGATAATTATTGCATCTCGGTATCCATGCTGCCGGGGAACAGAGATGCTGAAGCAGGCTTAGTGTTTTACTACAATTCCCCTGACAGGTTCTATACATGCACATGGCACAACAACACAATAAAGCTTTCCTATCACTGCGACGGCACAATTGAAGTCCTTTTCAAACAGGGGCTTCACATTTTTCCCGATTCCTGGCACAGGATATCGGTCTGCTGTGCCCATTCAGAAATCAGTGCTTATATTGACGGAGTTGCTGTATGCAGCGGAATAACAAACAGGCTCAGTTCAGGCAGAGGGGGCGTGTATGTGAAAAGCAGGGATCCTGTTTTCTTTGATGACCTGAAAGCTGTGCCGACAGAGACAGTGGAAAACCAAGCCGATTTTTCAATGCCCACACCTGACAGGCCTTTGATCCCGCCGTTATTCCTTCGTGATAAATATATGGTTTCCTGGACACATGCACCCAGGCTCAAACTTAGCGTCTCCTCCTTCGACTCTTTTGATTTTACATTTTTCCGCCAGCCTGTTGACTGGGAATTCGGTCAGGGCAACTGGGGCATCTACTCCCGTTGGTCATGTAAGCCGCAATACACATGGTTTGCAGGAATCCCGGCACAAAACGGCAGAGCTAACTCACTGTGGCTGAGGCGGAAGATCGGCGGAGACTATGCTGTACGGATCTTCTTCGCTGTAAGAATGGAAGAAAGGGAAATGCCTTTTTATGATTTTCCCTGCAATATAAACTGCACCTTTTCCAGCGAACCCGGAAAATTTGAGGATGATGTCACGTTTTCATACGGGGGTCCTGATATTCCTACACGGATCTTCAAAGGGGCTGAATGTGCGGCCGAAAACCGTTCCTTTATCAAACCAAGACTGCGTGATAACTATGATGCATTGATGAACGCATTTCACACCGGATGGATGGAAGTGGAGTTCCGGAAGCACGGGAACAGGTATTCAGTGAAAAGCCCCCGCGGATCCGCAGTATTCTGCACTCTGAACAGCAATACTGAACGCCCGTTTTTCTGCCTGTGGAGTGCTGATACAGGCATATCGATCGCCCGCATACAGCTTTCATGCGAAAAATCAGCACTGCTCAGCAAACCGGAACTTGAAGCAATGAGCATTAAAAAGCCTGTGCCCGAGCAGATGGTTCGGTCCCTTTTCAAGGACCATATAGAGGTCCATAAGGCCCGAAATATGCTTTCTGAAGACCCCTGCAGGGAACAAACCGTGTCCGACAGGGAGGCTGACAGCTATTTTCACAAGCCCGTATTCCTGTCCAGCCTCATTCCGCAGTCACCGTTCATGTACGATGATGCACTCGTATACCCGGGCAAAAACCCGGGGGAATACCGGATAGTCAATGCGCATATCGGAGGGACAAGTGAAATCATACTCTCCTCTCTGCGCTTTCTGCCTTCATCGTATCCTGAAATATCCTTTGACTACAATCTTAAAAGTCAGTTAAGGCTTTTCATGATGGTATATCTTGAGAACGGGCGTGTTCTCCGCCGTCCTCTCGATCTAAAAGCCGACGGTGCATGGCACACATATTCAGTAAATCTGGCGGAACGTCTGGCCCGCGTCCGTTCCCCGCTCATAAAGATAACGATCGCGCACAGAAGTCCCTATTCAATGGTGCAGGGGGATACATATCGGCTCAGGAACCTTTTCCTTGTCCCCTCCCTTCCCCCCTCGCGAAAGGGTGCATCTGTAAAATGCGAGAACGGCTCGTGCATCACCTGCACCGGGTCACATCTTACATATATCAACAACGGCGTCCGGACACAGCATCCGGTATCATTTGCAGATCTGAAAAAAACAGAGCCCGCATCCATCAAACAGCTTTCTCCTGACCTTGTGCTGAACGGGCCTGCAGTAACCGTACGTATCCCGAAACAGGTTGCCGGGTGTATTGATCCGGCCACAATAATCATATCAGTGAATAAGACTGCATATACGTACAGCAGGAGCAGTATAGGCTTTAACCCGGACACCGGAACTGTTTCCCTTGATCTTCAAAAAGAAGGATATACTGTCAATGGCAACAAGCTCAGTCTCTCCTTCACAGCCTATACGTTCCTTGGGACATGCATACAGACATCCTGCACACGTAAGGCCCCGGAGGATAATCAGCCTCCTTCGATCCCCTCGGTATACCCAGTATACAGCAAACATCTTCTGTATGAAACATTTTCCGACAGGAACCCTGATTTCTTCGCCCCTCTTTACCCTTCCAATCACAGAAGAGGCATTGTTCGGTATAAAGACAGTAAAAACCCCTGCATCGCATTTGCCAACACACATGACGGCAGCGGACATTCTGCCATACTGACAAGGAAAAAGTACGATTACAGGGAATACCCCCTATGCATCATACGGTACAGGTCCATGCCAGGTGTAAAACTCGCCATATCAGCACAGAAAGATAACAGGTTCATTAAGATCTACGACCACAAATCACGCTACAGCAATCAGTGGAAAACACTGGTGATAGATCTTCAGCAATATTTCAGAAGAAGAAGTGGCAGTGGTACAGTAAACTATATCTTTTTGGAAACATCAGGCTATTATTCCGAAAGGGATGCGGTACTGGTGGATGACGTGCAGATCGCTTCGCCCTCTTCAAAAAAGATCACACTCAGCATAGAATGCCAGCCCGATATAAGCGGTATCAGCGGATATTCATGGGTAACGGATCACTCCCACAGTACTGTACCGCAGGGAACAATTAACCTTCGCACAAAGACCCTGACCATCAAAAACAGACCATGCTGGTTCCACATCCGCGCCTGCGACGGCAAGGGAAACTGGGGAAGAACAAAACACCTCCGCATACACTAAGAAGTGATTTTTTAATTTGCATTTGAGGCAGGGTCAGACGGCCTTTTCAAAAAGTTTTCGTTTTTTCTCAAACACACATATGGCTTCCGCCTTACACTGAAATCCATGTGTTTTTTCCTGATTTTTTGCACGCATTACACGTGTATTTTACCGGATTTTCCGCTGCTTTTCAATTCAAGCCGCACTTCTCCTGTATAGGTTTCTGGTGTAATTGTAAGGCTTATTTTTCTGTTACGGCCCGTCCCGGGATGACGGATCCTGGGCTTTTGCCGTATGAAGACCCGGATGGAATATGCTGAATATGCTCCACACCTTCCCTCCGCTTGTGTGAAGCCATTTCTGGATATGTTCCTCTCTCTGTTTTCCCGTATACCCCGGATTGATATGGTCATCGTAAAACCGTTTTGCATAGTCGGATCCCCCTACGAATATGCTTTTTGAGTATTCCCATGTCCGTTGCAGAAGACTGCCACGCTCCCCTTCTATACCGTATTTCTGTAATCGTGCCTTCATTTCGTCTGTTATGATTATGCCGTGCTCTTTCCCTCCTTTGGGTGTGCTCCCTGCTTCGTATATGTAGGCCAGATACGTCTTGTAAAGCTCGTGTGTAAGCGCTTTTGTGTCTGTCAGGTCTTTGTGAAGTTCACTCATGCACAGCCCTTCTTCTAAGAGGTCTATGTCCACCAGACCACCAGGATTCCCCTGCTTCAGGTGGTGCAGACTGCTGTATTCATAGTCTTCGGGCCGCTTTTCAAGCGATGCGCGGAAACTGTTGAGCTCGATGTATGCTGCTCCCCGCAGCAGCGATATACCACGCTCAAATATGGTGCTGTGGAATCTGCTCTGCCACAGTGTGCCCACTGCTCCTGTGTGGCGGTTGTATGCATTGGTTAATAGAAGATTGAGTTTTTTCATGAAGCGTGATATGTCGGTCAGGGCGTTTGCCACATATTCCCGGTATTCCTCTACATTGGGGTTGAGACGGTATTCTTTTTCATGGTACCTGTTCCACCGCTGTATGGCTTCTTCAGGGTCTAGTTCCTCTCTGTCCCTGAGCACCACCATAAGGTGTGTATGATTGTCCATCGCACTCCATGCAGCGTACCGGGCATCAAATAGATATGATATCTTCTGCAGTATGTTTATAAATGCCTGTTTCATGTGGGTATCCAGCCTGAAGTCTTTATTGTTGACTCGTGATACTACATGGTAGGCTGCAGCACGGCTTTGTATCTTTATCCTGGGTCTTCTGGCCATTTTTTTCTCCTTTCAATTATTTTTTGGTTTTTCTTTATCTTCTCTTTTTTAACATCTTTTCTCGCTTTTTCTGTTTTTCTTCATATTTGCACCTATTCAAAAGTCAATATTGTACCAAATCCTCAGCATTTTTCAAGTTTTTTCTTGAAGGGGCCTGGCCCCCATTACCAACCCCTTTATTGCATGATGGTTGGGGAAGGGAAGGCGCAGGGGAGGTATTTTGCCGGGATTCCGGGGAAGTGGCTCTGTATGTAGGCGGGCATTTTCATCATGCCGGGGAGTTCTGAAGTCGGATGATCTACAACGAGCACGGGAATGTCCAGGTCAAGGGACCAGAGCCCGCAGTAGGTTGTCTGAATACCGTCGTCGGTTGCGAGAATGATGTCCGCTCCCATTTCGGCCATTTCAGGAAGCCTGGTTATTGCTCCTGTACCAACGGCAAGGCGCGATACCTGTTTTTCTCCTCTGCCTATCAGTTTCACGAACGATTGACCTAGGGGTTTTGTTTTTTTCAGGACTTCGCGCGCAACATCAGAGGCTTTCATGCCGTGGACCAGACAGATTTTGTAATACGATCCCGTTTCCCTGGGTTCAGATGGAAAACCGAGAAATTCAGCCCACGCGTCCGGTATGCCGAATTCGGGCATCCGGTCCCAGGTGTCATGGCAACGCATGAGTGTTATCCCCAGTTTATCGAGCAGCTCCTTTTTCCGTTCGTGATGCATATCTTCACTGGGTGAACCTTTGAACGCCGGATAAAAAGCCCCTTCATGGGAGACCACGAAATTAAGCCCCATATCAGCCGCTTCGAGCAGAACAGCATCCGTTGCGAGCCATGTAACTGCTATCCCCCTGACATCCGATTCAGGGCTGCCGTGCATGAAATAGTCGTTCGTGTTATCCCAGTCGACCCAGGAGGCGATCTTTTTGCAGTGATCCAGGAATTCCCCTGCTTTCATGATATTTCTATTTTTTTATCGGAAGGAACGCTTCTATGCTTTCAGGCTTCCGTGAAGCGTCATAGGCGCGGAGCATGACCCTTTTCTGAAGATGCGTTCTTATATCTTTCAGAAAGTCCGTGAATTTCCTGTAGCTCACAGGCGGGATCCGCATTGCTGGAATCGTACATGAAACAGCCATCTCGAGACGGTTCCCTTTCAGCCTGAAATCGGTTATAAAAAGCCCATACTGGCTGGTTATCACGCACCTTTCAGGAAGGCCGCACACCACGTATCCATTCGGGATAATGAACGCAGCAGTATATCGTTCAAATCGCGGCGAGTTGAGCACAAAGTCATAATCACGGTCCGTCCTTCCCAGAAATTCATCTATATCCAGGTCCTGGAAAAAGGGGTTAAATGACAGAACACTGTTCTCGCTGCGCGCGAAATTGAGGATCCTGCCTGAAAATCTGTGTTCAACCGGCTCGGAGTATGTGTCCAGATGCAGAAACGTATTGTCCCCCATGCTGATGCGGGGCAGTATCTTTCGTGCGAGCGTCTCGCGTATTTTTTTCTTTTTCTGAGGGTCACGGACGATCTTTCTCAGTTTCGCTGCAAGAGCACCGAAAATATAGCCTTCCGCTTTCACACCGCAGTCCCCTGTCTCTTCAAGGGTAAAGGTCAGGTAATACTCGGAATTGACCAGATCGTTCTCTATCTCCTTTACCCGTCCTATAATGATCTTTCCTTCCCGTTTGAAAATGGCGGCTTCATTCACAGCATTGCCGTCAATGGAGAATATATCGGAAAAATGATAATAACTGTTTATATCTATCCAGAGCCCTGGTTTGCGCCTTCCTCCTGAAACCACCAGAAGACTGTTCGGAAAATACGTTAGGCCTGAAATTCCGGTTTCCCTGTTCTCCCTCAGATAGAACTGCTTGTTCACAAATGCGTCGCTGGATCCCATTCCCTTCTTTCCAAGCCAGTACCTCAAAAGCTTTTTCCTGAGTCGGGGAGGCCCCTTGCCGGTCAGCACGCAGTCCCTAATTGTCCGGGCTTCATGGCCGTCCTCAATATTATCACGCACCCATTCAAGGCAGTTTTTCAATCCTGCTCTCCATCCCGTTCCCTGTGACAGAAGTTTCTCACCCTTTGCATCGATCTTCTGTGATGAATAGAAATGTTCAGTGTCATAAAAATAAGAGGCAAGGAATGTATGCCACCGGTCTCTTCCGGCAATCCTCCCTTGCTGAGCGATCTCATCCATGGACGGCATATTCAGTTCCTGATGGATTGCCGGCAGCCTGCTGCGTCTCCAGCAGTAGGTACGGTACCCCTCCTCAACACGCTCTTCAGGCTCAATGCCCTTGTTGTCCGTATAATACAGCTTTTTATCCTTTGGGCAGGCGACCGCAAGCACAGCATGCAGTGTCGGTTCTCTTGACGCACCGAACTCGTAAGACGTCGAGAAGTCACTGAACTCATTCAGCTTCTTTCCATATATCATATAAGCATATTCAACGATCGCCCCGGGCACAACATCGGGCATGGAAGCGATTCGCGTGCTTCCTGTGTCCTTTATTGATGCGGGGAAGGATATATCTCCCTCCGGAGAGATAGTCCTGCACATAATGAGGCTGTCGGGATCAGACGGGAGTTTCACTTCACCCAGCTTCTGTACACTGTTTTTCGTGACTGCCAGATACGCGTTATGTATCAGGGCCTCGTATGAACCGTCCTTATGCACCTGCACACAGGAAACGTCGAGCAGGTTGACATGATCAGACCTGGGATACTGCTCCGGCTGCAGTGCCGTTTTTGTAAATGTTTCCATGAGGTCAACATCATATCTTCGAACGAACAGTTTCTCATGTTTCAGGTTCCGTATCCGTCTGTAGATGTGAGGAACATCTTTACCCTGCTCAGCAAGCTTTTCCAAACAGACTGCTGCAGTATCACCATCACCCTCTTTCAGGGCTGTGCGCGCATATTCCCGCAGTGCGGGAACATACGCAGGATCGTGCTCAAGGGAATGGTTTAATGCCTTTTTCGCTTTGGCCTTCAAACCGCACGCATTGTAATAAACACCGAGCTGTGCATATATCCGGGGTGACTGTTCAGGAAAATGAGCAAGGATCTCATCAGCCGTTTTCTCCACCTTTTCCAGCGGTGCATACGTATCGAACTCGTCGAAATAAGGGATTACGGAAATCGCGTGTATCCTGTACGCTTTTTCAAGTATTTCACGGGCCTGTACGTATCTTCCATCATTTTTAAGGAATCTGCAGTAATCCGTAAGAAAACAGGGAGCTGATCCTGTTAGGTTTTTATATACCCGCTCCTCCTCTATTTCCCATTTCCTCTTCCTGAAATAGGCTGCAAGGGACGCCTGTATGGCAGTGCTGTTATCCGACACAGTAAGGGCTTTCTTAAGATCTGCGTATCCCTTATCGAGAAGATTGTTTTTGATCAGGAATTCGGCCCTCCATTTCAGCAGAAGAGGCATTTCCCCGAGATATCCGACAGCTTCATCAAGTTCTTTCCTGTATTCCCTCTCCATCCTGACTGGGGAATCGGGACCGAACTGTGCAGCCTGTTTATAATACTCGGCAAGGACCAGATGCCCAAAGCCCGACTTCTCAGGCATTGAAAGGGATGCGAATACGAACTCTCTGTATTTTTCCATTGAAACGGACCTGAAATAATCCCGCTTCAAAGAATCATACCAGACCGTTTTATCAGTAAAGCCGCATTCCGGAGCCGGAACCTTCTGTGAAAAACGGAACCCGTAGAACGTTTCAAGGCCTTTTTTCAGTTCATTTTCGGGAAGGGACTGGACAGGGATATATGTAAAGGGAGTAAGGTCCTTGTTGAAAAGGCGCACGCTGAATTCCTTTTTCATGGTCTTTACAACAATCACATTGATCCCTTTGCGCACCGTAACGTTAACATAGGTGGGGGTGCTTATCCTGAATTCTTCGGGGAAATACACAGGATATCGGTTCAGCCATATCTTCACAGCATCTTCGGGCTGACATGAAAGAAGGATGTTCCTGTCCCTGTCAGATCTGAAGCCCGAAACACAGTAGATGATCCCCGGTCCCCTCTTCCGTATTTTTACCCGGGATGCAAGGGTGTCCATGCAGAAACCTGATGGTGTCCTGTGTACAGTGTCCCCGTTCCATGTATAGTGTCCAGCGGAAAGATCCGTTTCAGGAGGAAGGATCACGGACAGGAAAGAATCCTCTTTCACGTAAAAAGGGCCCGCCATGAAATTCCAGCGGGCACCAGAAGGATTCCGGGAAAAAAGCTGCTCAGCACGCGTATAATCCCTTTTTTTGAGTGACAGCCGGTACAGGTACTGTGTGACGGAATTTCGCACGACAGGATGCACAGTGTCATCCAGTAGAAGTTTCGTGAGTATGGTATTAATATCTGCAGAGCAATCGCATAATACAGACCATACCTTTAGTCTGTCTATGCATACACTCGCCAGCGGTATTCCTTTTAAACGCCGGAGAAGCTCCAGGTTTATCTCAACGCATCTCTGTACACGGCATTTCAGACGGTATATCTGGTACAGCCCCTCCAGGTCCGAAACACTCCGTTCCCTGTCACTGTCCGCTTTTTCGAATTCGCCCAGAGCTTCTTCGATCCTGTTCTTTTTCAGCAGGTCCCATCCTGCCTGTGAACAGTAGACATGTGTACCGGCAAGCCAGAAACACAACACCGCAATACAGACAGCCGATGCGGGCGGCTTACTTACTTGTGGTAATATCTTCAATTATACCCCCGATCAGATCCGCTGTCCCTTTGTGGCCGGCCGCATCCTCCCGGTCTTTTAATTTACGAAGGGTTTGCAGGGGTTTCTGGCTCCCTATACTCTGGATCGCCTGCAGCGTAACATAGAATATCGATCCTTTCCCAAAGTAGCCTCTGGGTTCCCGGCACCGGGCGCAGAAAAGATTCGTGTAATTATACATATGGCCTGAAGTTTTGCCCCCGAAACTGCATTTTGAGCAGGTGGTATGATCAACTATCTTTACCAGCATATCCAGCGATTCACGGCTTTTCAGTTTTCCCAGAGCTATGATCGCAGTCTTCACAAGAGGTCCGTTCTTTGAATATATCACAATTTTTTCAATGCCTCTCCTGAGGTTTGGCATGTCCTTTATCTCCACATTTCCGGGAAGAGTGGCCAGGATACCCGGAGCCAGGTTCGAATCTTCCATAAGACCTGCCAGAAATACCCCCTTGTCCATTCCTCCGTGTTTACATATATATTGGGCAAGGTCCTTAGCAAATACTTCAGCGTCTCGCGGGATTAAGCCCATTCCCCTTCTGTTCTTTCCGCCTCCTGTATGTTTATGATAATTCTCGAATATTTTCCTGAACATCCTGCCTCCGGAATCACCAACCACAAGAACAGCATCAAGGGCGGGGAAATACAGGTCTTTGCTTTCAAAAGCCTCCTCCGCAGCCGCAAAAAATATCTCATTCGCGTCCCCTTCAGGTTTTTTCCCGGTCGTTGCGATTATTTCAAAAGCCTTTTTTCTTCTCGCTGCATTTCTGCTTTTCAGATCATCTATAACATCTCCTGACCGTTGTATGTCTTTCGGTTTCTTCTTTTTCTTGACCTTCTGGACGACTTTGTCTCCTCTCGATTTGCGTGAAACTTCCGTCATTTTTTTCGTCACAATCCTTGCAAGGTGAGACGGCAGATCCATTTTCGACAGCCCGAAAAGGATATCCTTTGCAGTGTCAAAATCCCCCGAAGCTATCAAAGCATTTACATGCTCCAGCCGTTCGTCAACATACGCTTTGCGTATTGCGTCTATCTTCTCCCCCAGTCTTCTATAACGCGAACGAATATCGTTGTATTCGTCCCTGTACTGCGCTTTTCTCAGTATTCTGATAGATCTGCACTTCTGGGCCTCTCCCCTGACCTTTGCCGCAAACCTGTATGCCTGGGAGAATCTGTTTTGCTTGGCATGTTTCAATGCCTCCGCTTCCAGTCTATCTACGGTTTTCATTATTTTTTCGTACTCTTCGAGTTCTTTCTTGACTATCGTCTTTCTGGTTATTTCGATCCTTTTTTTCGTCTGCTCGGTTCGTTTGCTGTCGGAAAATTCTTTTTTCATTATCTCATATTCTTTAACAGCATCAGAAAGGGCCCGCCTGTTTTTTTTGTCAAGATGTTTATATATTTTCGCCTGTACTTTAGCGACCTTTCTGTCGTCCCACCAGGTTTTTGCCCAAAAAAAACAGATGATCAGTCCAAGGACAGCCCCAAGTTTAATAAAAGTCTTAGTCAGGGCTATTGTTGATTTTTTAGTCCCTTTCTTTAAGGCTATTTTCACTAGCCCGGAAAATTCCTCGTACTGTTTCACAGGCTTAAACTGGTCAGCACCGAATATGGCGACCTTGTCGCCTCCTTTCAAATTACCCTTATTCACCATGTCAGCCATGTCAATAAATTTTATCGGACCGATCTTGCCTTCCGGTTTTGCTATGACATACTGCCGTTCCCCGCTTTCCTCCGGCACTGCAACATTCAGTCCGCATTCAGGGCATTGTATGTTTTTTCCCGCGTGTCCGTCACTAACTGAAATGAACGCATCACAGTACTGGCAATTAAACGATATTTCCATCCTGTATCTCCTGATCAATCCTGATTCAGCAGTAAAGGCTTGTTAACCATTCCGGGGTTTCAAGCCATATCAATTCTACACGCCATGTGCGAAATGTCAAGGAAAATTGTACGGGAACGCGGGAAGAACAAAAGGTAAAAGAATGAAAGGGTGGAAGAGTTAAAAGTTAAGAGCCAAGAGTTTTGAGTAATGATAATTTTACAATGCTAAATTAACAATTTACAATGAATAAGTTTTTATCCGTTTCCAACGGAAAAAACTTATTCCGGATTATATACAACTACGGTCAATTCCCCTTTTATTTTTTCCGCATCCTGTATCCTTTCGGATACTTCCCTGACCGTACCTCGTATAAACTCCTCGTACATTTTGGTCATTTCCCTTCCGATAACGATCTGCCTGTCCGGGATCACTTCAGCCATGAGCCCGAGGGTTTTTTTGATCCTGTGAGGACTTTCAAAAAAAACGGCTGTGCCCCTGATGTTCTCAAAGAATCTCTTCTTTTTCCCTGATGTCCGGGGAATGAACCCGGTACATTGAAAACCTGTCATAGGAAGCCCTGAACAGACAAGCGCGTTTATCAGGGAGCACGGCCCAGGAACAGAGGTCACCGGAATACCCCTTTGCACAGCCTCTCTGACCAGCAGATAACCCGGGTCCCCTATGCCCGGCGTTCCCGCGTCAGACGTCAAAGCCACTTTTCTGCCCTGCTCTAACAGCACGATTATTTTCTCAGTCCTTTTTTTCTCATTATATTCGTTATAAACAAATATTTCTTTTTTTCCCGCGTCATATTCATTCAGCAGTATCGATGCCCTTCGGGAATCCTCTGCAACTATGACATCGCATGTTTTAAGCACTTCAACTGCACGAAACGTGATATCTTTCAGGTTCCCTATCGGTGTGGCTACTATGTACAGCATGTTTTTTTAAAGACAAAACATAGACAGGATAGTTTGTAGGGGCACGGCATGCCGTGCCCCTACAGTAAATAACGAAAAAACATTGCCCTTCAGCATGAAACGAGCGGTTACAGCTCCATGTTGCCTTTCATGAAAAACACGTCGAGCACGAGCACCATTGCTCCTGTATGGGCTTCCAGGTCCCCCATGATTTCTTCGACCTGATTGACGACAATCGGCACTTCACTCTCCTTGAGAACAACCATGATCGTCTTGCTCGTATCCGACTTTTCACCCAGAAAATTGAAGAAACTGCTGAAAAGGGGTATAGTGGAAAGGTCATCCCTGATGCCCCGTGATTCTATCACGGTCGCACCGCGTACACCCCGCTCCAGAAGAATATCCAGAATATCTTCAAGGAATTTCATTTCGTACAGTACGATCAGAAGGAGTTTCTTTTTTCCTGAAGCACCGGATCCTATTCCCATATCGGAAACAAAACGCGTAAAAACCTCCTTGAGCACAAAAGGCGAAGCAGCCTGCAGCATCTCACGTCTGGCTTTTGTTATCCGTGATATCCGTGATATCTGCGCCAGGATCTGAAGGTGCTCTTTATCCCTCCCCTCAGGGCCTATCAGTACAAAGAAGATATGTGACTTTTTATCGTCGAGACTGCCGAAATCGATACCTTTTTTAGAAACTGCAACACACAGGGCAAAATCATCCAATGCGGGAATTTTTCCGTGGGGAATGGCTATACCGTCCTCAAATCCTGTTGAGCCTATCTTTTCCCGCTGCTGAAGGCACTCGAACACATCCTTCTCTTCAATATTCTCAATACTTTTCGCAAGGGATTCGGCCAGTATGTGCAGGCATTCCTCTTTTGTGCCGGGAGTAAAATCAGTTAAACAGGATTCATCTTTAAAAATATCGAGGATATTCATTGTATATGTTCCTTATCACTCAAGTTCCGCCCCTTTAGCAATGCCGTATTTTGAAACGGAAGGCCCTATCAATTCATTGATAAATATACTGAACAGAACGATATTAACGCACAAAACGAGGATTCTGTTCGCCAAAGGTGAAGCGTCCGCAAAAACTGGAGATGTCTGGACATACAGGACAAGTCCTAGTGCCACTCCTGCCTGCGGGAAAAGGCATAAACCGAGAAAATTCCGGATCTGCCTGGATGCCTTAACTGACAGGGCCCCGCAAAACGTACCAGCGTATTTACCCGCAAAACGGCTGGCAAGAAACATGAGCCCGTATACGATCACCATACCCTCGGCAAATATGCTGAGATCTATCTCGGTCCCTGCCAGCACAAAGAACATTGCGAATATTGGCGGGGTAACTGGTTCAATAGCATGCAGGATCTTCTTGTTCCTGGAGGAAAGATTGATAACGATCCCTCCCAGTGTCATATTCGCGATCAGAAGCGACACGTTCAGTGCAATAGCGGCTGCAGTCGTAAGAAATATTACTGCCAGGGATATCAGCAGCAGTTCATTGACATTCGTCTTTTTCCTCACGCACATATTCAGAAAATAACCGCCGACACAGCCGAGGACACACGAAAGAAATATTTCAAGAGCAGCGTGAAGCAGTCCTGGCACCAGCCCTGCATGCGCCGCATTTGAAACGATGAGAGGGGCGGCAACCGCGAACACAACGCTGAATATAATCACGCAAATAGCGTCATCTATCGCCACAACTCCGTACAGGTAATCAATGAACTCACCCCGAGCTCTCAGCTGCTTTACGATCACAACCGTTGCGGCTGGAGCTGTGGCAGTCGCTATCGCGGCAAGGATAAGGATATAGGGAACCGGTATATCAGTAAAAAGGAAAAAGACAGTAACAAAAATAAATGCAAAAACGGCCTGGAACAGGGTGATTATCATTATTTTCAGCCCTGCCCTCCTGAGCCTTGAGAAATTGAACTCCGCCCCTATTATAATGGCTATCAACCCGAGTGCTATTTCAGTGATGTTGCCGAATTGAACAGCTGGCTTCTCGGGAATGATATTCAGAACGGACCTGCCGAGAAAAAGTCCGGCCAGTATGTATCCTGTGATAACAGGCAGCTTCACCTTTTCAGCTACCCTCCCCAAAAAATAACCGGCCAGCAGCAACAGACCTGTGCTGAAAACGATATGAGCGGTAAGCAGTTCGCGGATACTGCTTATCCTGGTGAGGATTTCTTCCATATCTATGATCCAGCCCCTTCCTGTAGAAGATCCAAATGCTTTCCGATATGTTCCTGTATCAAGCTGTAATGGATATCCTCACTCTCCTCCCACGCACTGTAGAGCCTGTCCCTGAACCTGTACGATCCGTCCCTGTTCCTGGCACGCAATATAAAGCCGTATGTTATATGGATAAGCTGACGCGCATCGTTGTTGTCAAAAAGGCCCGGAAGCCCGTCATCATCAACAGATTCCAGTGCCGGTATATTGCTGATATCTGTTGTGACATGATACAGCTCGGCAGCTTCTGAAAACGTTTCGAGTGCATACGAATGTACTTCCCGATAAAGATCGGGATATGCGGACGCTATCATTTTTACGGCTTCCACCCATGATGTTCCTGCTGTTTTCACATGATATTTCCCCCCGGTCACCTCCCCGATCACAGGATAGACCGAAAATTTGTCGCTTCCGGAATGGATGCTGAGCTTATATCCCCCGAATTTCTCCGCAATGCCGAAATGGAACTGAAGATGTTTCCTGAATTCTTTTGTATCACCGATATAGTCTATGGCTTTCTGGAATTCCCCCACGAAACAGGGTGCGAGTGAATCTATACTGATCTGCCTCTTTTCAAGCTCACTCGCTATGAAAAAATGGCTTTTGGGTTCAGTTGGGAAACCTACCTCGTCAATGGAGATCTCAAAATCGATCCTTTCGTCAACCCCGTGCTGGAGATACATATAGACCTGCTCGGCCAGTTCGATCCCTTTGTAGTAGCATAAAACATTTCTAAGCACGTCTCTGTACAGGAACTTTATCCGTAGTTTGCTGCCCTCGACTTCTACAAAAAACTCCTGGTTTTCATACGCGTTAAGCAGGGTTTCCCTTTCATCCTCTTCATACTCATCCTCGAACAATGATTCAAGATCCTCCTGCTCAAGCTCAAAGGCCTCCTTTTTCAGCACATCGGAAAGATCAAGCGTAACCATCCGCACGCCTGTCTCAACAGCCGTCTGTATTTCCTCAAGTGTTTTGAGATGGTCGCCGTCAGCCCCGAAACCCTGGGTATATCCCTCCTGGAACACAGCCCATGTAGCACTGTCTATCACGTCCCTGTACGAACGCTCTGTCTGGCTGAGTTCTCTCATGGACTGTTGGGCAAGCACGGGGAATATGTCCATTCCCCGTATGCACCGCACATGTGCAGGCCCCGCGATCCCGAGGCGGTCCCCTGTTCCGAACGAAGACCGTTCCTTTCCGCACGCAACCGGACGTGTGAATGGAAGCACAGACCGCAATGCTTCCGCATTATCCGGATTCCATGGACACAGGATGTATCCGTCATATTCCTTCCCTTTAAAAGGAATATTCGATAAACCGTCCGAGCAGATCAGAATATACCGGTCCCCTGCCGATCTGACAGCACAGTATACAGCACCTTCGCTCTCCTGCACTGACTGCTCATACCATCTCAGGCCTTCACCGAGATGTGCGGAGAGCATTGCATGGATCTTCTCTGCATCCGCTTTTCCCCTCAGCATGTCCTTCAATTTTTCCATGTTTTTCATTCAGCCCGCCTGTGAGTTCTCAACGCAACTTCGCAGGGCTTGCAGATTCCTTTTATAATATTTCTCGCCTTCCGGTGTTTCAAGAAACGCGGGAATCTCACTGAACCGTGGGTCGTTCAGCAGAAAACCGAAAGCCTTCTTTCCTATGTAACCCCCGCCGATATGCTCATGTCTGTCAACGTGTGAACCGCATTCCTTCTTTGAGTCGTTCAGATGAAAGGCTTTAAGCCTGTCAAGTCCGATAACACTGTCGAATTCCTCAAATGTCCTGCGAAATGATACTTCATCCCGGATATCATAGCCCGCCGCAAATGTATGGGCCGTATCATAGCACACACCGATACGGCTGTCCCCTCCTGCTGCGCCTATCATATCCCGTATCTGCTCAAACCTGTAACCGAGTGACGTGCCCTGCCCGGCAGTTGTTTCAACAAGGAGGCTGACCTGCAGGTCAGACACGGCTTCAAGGGTTATACCGATGGCCTTCCCGGCAAGATCGATCCCTGTTGCCTCACCCGCACCCACATGGGAGCCCGGATGAAAAATAAGGAAGGGGATATTCAGCGCATCAGCTCTCTCTGCTTCATCCAGAAACGCCTCCATGGACTTGCGGCGCATATCTCTGTCAGCAGTCGCAAGGTTGATAAGATAGGAATCATGTACAGCGCTTGATACAATACCGAACGCATTCATGTTCTTGCGGAAAAGCGTCTGCTGTTTTTCCGGAATAGGTTCAGCCCGCCACCTTTTCTGGTTTTTAGAGAATATCTGCAAAGCTTCAAAACCCATCTCCGATGCGCGCCGGGGTGACTTCTCAACACCTCCTGAAACCGAAATATGCGCTCCCAGTATCATAGTATTTTCACAGCGCGGCCTTAAGCCGCATCCAAAAAGGTTTTTAATTTATACGTATTGTGCATTTCTTAAATATCATTATATATACAAGTTTTTTGTCGTTTTCAACGACAAAAAACTTATTCCACTGTCAGAGCTTGTATCTCAACATCGGTGTTGGCTCTCAGTTCAATACCGCCCTGCGGCTGATGTACAAATCCAGGGTTCCTGAAAAACAGTATTCCGTTAACATACAGGGACAGCCCTTCTCCTGAAAAATCCGCGCACAGTACCGCCTTATCCGCATTATACATGTGGCTCTCCCTTAATACGGTATACCGTGTTTCCAGTTCCGGCATGACCGTGCCTGTTCCGGCAGGGGAATCAGCCGGGCTCGCCTGCGCGGATGCTTCTATAACAGCAACACTGTCCCCTTTGATCCCGAACATGAATCTCTGTCTGGAGGATCTGCTCACTGCGGGCACAGGAATTGCAAAAAATACATGTCCCGTGTCTGAAAACCCCCTGTCCCCGGCAACAGCAGCAGTAAAACGCCGGTCTGCCGGAGAACCCCCGTACTGCAGGACGGCCTCTGTACCTCTATACCCCTGCACATAGTACCCCTCACCGCGAGGAGTCCATTTCCCTGCCCTGACGAACCATCCCTGGGTATTAAGGGGGATCAGTGTGCCCTCAATGCGGACACGGTAAATTTTGCACAGTCCCATACTGCTCCACAGTATGATGTTCCCCGATCTGTATCCTTCCACTTCCGTTGTAAAGACCGGATCACCGCACTTCTCATCCCTGCTGCACCAGAATGAAACTGACGTACCCTTTTTTCTGAACCTGACCGTATACACGCGCCCCGTCTCAACAGGAAATGGCACAGTCAGCGGTCGGGTAAACTTCCGCCGTCCCAGGACGCTTGCCACGAACATATTCTTTTCGGAATCTGAAAACCTGCCAACATTGAAGGACAGGCCGTTCCCTGTCTGGTCGTTCATAAAGGAGACTATTATCGACGGATAACGCGCGCGCTTTATCTCCACTCGCATCTCGCATGAAACATCATCAGCCCAGGTGAGTTTGCTCACAAACCCCTCCACTTCTTTCAGTGAATTATTGACAAGGGTTCCGTCGATTATATGCCACGGGGGGGGCTCTGCTGTATACTGCAGCCTGTACGTGCGCAGAAGGGCTATCTTCTGATAATCCTTAATACTCCTGATCCCTTTCATCACCTCGTACGCCCGTGCGCGCAGCATTTTTTTCCGCCAGTATACATCCGGAATCCAGTCGTCGAGCTGGGAGTCAGCTGAAAAATCATATATCACACTGACCTTTCCGTCCTCACCTTTTTCTGCTTTTCCAAATATGTATGGATAGACCTGTTCCTTATCGTCGGTGCTGGTTTGATCTCCTTCACCGCCATTGTCATCCGGCGGTATTGTAACACTTTCTCCGTTACCCTGATGGTCCGTCTGGTCCCCATTAGTTGAGGTCATTACGATAAATGCAGGGATAATTATACCCAGAAGCACTGCACCTGCAATACAGGCCCGCCACCATGCACGTTTTCTTTTTCCAGTGCTGTACAAACGACGGCTCACCGCCCTGCCCTCATCCTCCTCAATCCTTTCAATCTCCTTTATCACCTCCCCTGGAGATTTGAAGCGTTCGTCGGGCGATTTCGACATCATTCTGACAACAAGATCGGAAACAGCAACGGGTATGGAAGGCTCAATATCAGCAGGATATGGGAATCCCCCCTTTATCACTTCTGAAATTATCGCATACGAACTTTTTCCGCTGAAAGGAGTCCTTCCGGTCAGCATATGGAAAAGGGTGGCTCCGAGTGAATAAATATCGCTTCTCTGATCGAGTTGTTCTCCCCGCGCCTGTTCAGGTGACATGTAATGGGGAGTTCCCATTACAATACCTTCCTGGGTGATACTGCCTCCTTTGTCAATATCAGCTCTCTTTGCCAGGCCCAGGTCCGAAACTTTCGTGATCCCGTCCTTGGTGATAATAATATTATCCGGCTTTATATCCCGGTGAATAATACCGAGTTTTCCGGCAGCCATCAGTGCCTTCAGAACGCCTTTTGCTATTGTCAGCGATGTAACGGCATCGAATGTCTCCTTCTCCTTCAGCAAATGCCCGACTGTTTCACCATCGATGAGCTCCATTGAAAAATAGAAGGTATCCCCGTGTTTGGCTACATCATGCACATGGATTATATTTTCGTGGTTCAGTTTACCGGCTGTCCGTGCTTCATTCACGAAGCGTTTTCTCAGCATGGGGTCTATTTTCTCTTTTTTAAAGGAAAGCACTTTCAGGGCAACTTCCCTGTTCATCGAAAGCTGTTTCGCGCGGTACACGGAACCCATACCCCCTTCACCTATATGCTCAATGATACGGTATTTTCCTATACGGTCACCGGGTTTAAGCTTTTCCCCCATTCAAATCTCCTTCCCTGATCCAATGTGCTTTTCAAGAAGACTGATGACCACACTGTGGTCTGCCTTTCCCTGAGTTGATTTCATGACCTGTCCTATAAGAAAACCGATAGCCTGTTTTTTGCCGCTGAGGTAGTCCTTCACCCCTTTAGGATTGTTTTTCACTACGTCACTGACGATAGCGGAAAGCTCCTCCTGGTCACGTATCTGCATAAGATCCTTCTCGCGGATTATCTCATCAGCCGTTTTCCCGGAAGATACCATTTCCGGAAACACCGTATCCCTGGCTGTTGAACTGCTGATCTCTCCGTTCTTCGCACATGTCAGCAGACCGGCAAGATGTCCGGGGGGAACAGGAAATGCGCGCATTGTACATCCCGTGTCCTTAACAGCCCGCAGAACATCGTTGATCACAGCATTAGCACACTCCTTGGCATCAATAATAGGGTTGCCGGAAGAACAGGTTTCCTCAAAATAATCTGCAAGATATTTATCCTGTACAAGCACACCTGCATCATACTCGCTGAGCCCCATCTCGGTCATGAACCGTTCCTTTCTCCTGAGAGGAAGCTCACACACGGACTGCTGCGCCTCCCTGATCATAGGCTCAGTAACGTACAGTGGAGGGATATCCGGCTCCGGGAAATACCGGTAGTCATGGGCCTCCTCCTTCGCCCTCTGGACAATTGTTTCCCCCCGGTCCGCATCCCACCCCACAGTTTCCTTCGGCGCATCCTTTTGTGTGCGTCCTGTATTCCGGTATTCACCGAACTGACGTTCCGCTTCATATGCCAGCGCGCTCTCGACTCCGCGGAACGAATTAAGGTTCTTTACCTCCGAAATGGGAGTCACGTCCTCTCCGACGCGAATGTTGATATTAGCGTCGCACCGCAGACTCCCCTCCTGCATGTTGCAGTCGGACACATCAAGGTATTTAAGGGTAAGCTTCAGCGCATTCAGGTACTCGTATGCCTCCTCCGGCGATGTTATGTCAGGTTCGCTCACTATCTCCATAAGAGGCGTTCCGGTCCTGTTCAGATCTACACAGCTTATATCCCTCCGGCTGTCATGCACCAGTTTTCCGGCATCCTCCTCAAGATGTATTCGTATAAGACGGGCGGATTTCTGCCGGCCGTCGAGGGGAAACTCAACCTTTCCTCCATGCGCGAAAGGCATGTCATACTGGGAGATCTGGAAATTTTTGGGCAGATCGGGATAATAGTAGTGCTTGCGGTCGAATTTGGTATACGGCGCTATGGTGCATCCGAACGCGCAGGCTGTCCTGAGCGCGAGCCTGAATGCTTTCCTGTTTAGGACGGGAAGAACACCTGGATGTCCCAGGCACACCGGACAAGTCTGGGAATTCGGCTTTTTTCCGAATTCAGTACTGCACCCGCAGAAAAGCTTTGAGTCTGTTTTAAGCTGGGCGTGCACTTCAAGCCCTATTATAATTTCATATTCAGGCTTCATGCCTCTCGTTCCTCAGGATCGGATGTCTGCACATTAAATCCCCTGAGCCTTTCATACAGGGCAGCGTAGCCGAGCAGGGCCTCTTCAGTGAAATACGGGCCCATGAACTGGACACCCACAGGAAGCCCGTCACCGCTGAATCCTGCAGGAACCGAAAGAGCGGGAACACCTGCAAGATTAGCTGAAATAGTGAATATATCGGAAAGATACATTTCAAGGGGATTGTCAATGAGTTCCCCGATCCTGAATGCAGGAGTCGGGGCTACCGGGCAGAACAGCATATCGCATTGTGTAAATGCCTCCAGAAAATCGTTCTGAATGCATTTCCTGACTTTAAGTGCCTTATTGTAATATGCATCATAATAACCGGCACTCAATACGTGGGTTCCCAGCAGTATCCTTCTTTTTACTTCATCACCGAAGCCGTCTTTTCTGGTGCGTGAAACCATCGAGATCAGATCATCGTATGCTTCAGTCCTGAACCCGTAATGGGCTCCGTCAAAGCGTGCCAGATTCGAACTGGCTTCTGCGCATGCGATAATATAGTATACGGCAACACCATACTCCGTGTGAGGCAGTGAAATATCAACAACCTGTGCCCCGCTGTCCTCCAATACGCCCCGGGCCTGTTCGAATACGGATAGAACATCCTTGTGTATGCCTTCAACTGTATATTCACGGGGAATACCTACTCGTACACCGGAAAAATCATCCATTGTGTCTACATCCGGGCGAACGGCTTCAGACTGGTTATGGGTCCCGTCACACGGATCCGGTGCAGATATCACGCTTAACAGGAGAGATATATCACTTATATATTTCCCGAACGGCCCTATCTGGTCGAGCGAGGACCCGAATGCCACAAGACCGAACCTTGATACACGGCCGTAGGTCGGCTTCATTCCCACCACCCCAGTATGCGAGGCCGGCTGCCTGATTGACCCGCCTGTATCACTCCCCAGGGAAACAGGCGCCAATCCCGCAGCAACGGCCGCGGCAGAACCTCCGCTTGAACCTCCGGGAACGTGTCCGGCTGATCTGGGATTCAGCACCGGACCGAAAGCTGAATTTTCATTCGATGAACCCATGGCGAATTCATCCATGTTTGCCTTGGCTATAATAACCCCGTCTTCTTCACGTATCCGCCTCACAGCGAATCCTGTATAGGGAGGTATATAATTCTCAAGCATTTTTGAACCGCATGTTGACGGAATATCCCTGATGCAGATATTATCCTTTATAACGACCGGGATACCGGCACACATACCCAGATCCTTCCCGGAAGACCGCTTTGCGTCAATACGTTCAGCCTGTTTGAGGGCATCGTCCCTGCTGTACCAGAGGAGAGCATTCAGGTCCGGATTGAATTTCTCTATCCGGTCGAGGAAAAAGGAGGTGATTTCACGGGCACTGACCTCCTCATTCTGCACCGCCTGTACGAGCCTATTGCATGGCTCATGTAGGATATTCACGCTCTTCCCGCACCTTGTTAAAACACTTTTGGGACTCTAAACGATGCTCCGTCCTCTGAGGGGGCATTTTTCAGGACTTCAGCTGTATCAAGAGACTGCTGTACTGAATCGTCCCTGAATATGTCCGACAGACCGGTTATGTTTCCCACCGGCTCGATCTCTTCAGTATCGACATTATTCAGGGAATCCATGTAATCAAGCACAGCGTCCAGTTGAGATGAAAATTTTTCTATTTCCCCTTTACGGGGAGTAATTCTTGAAAGTTCAAATACCTTGCGTACGGAAGAAGATCCGAGAGGCATCAGCTCACCCGCTTTTTGACCTTGCCGGAACGGATGCATTTGGTGCATACCTTCATTTTCCGGGCAACTCCGTTATCGTCATATACACGTATTTTCTGAATATTAACCTTGTAGGTACGTTTTGATTTGCCGGTAATCTTTTTTCCGACACCGCCCTTGGACTTGGCCAGTCCGCGGCGGGTTATTGCATTGCCGACCTGTGTCCCGCGGCCGCATATATCACATGTATGAGCCATCTGAAGCCTCCTCAGATTGAGAATTCTTTATCAGGTGTAATTCTCGAATTCTCTACAACCTTTTTATATTAAATGACATTTCCGGAATCATTACATACTTCTTCATTCTCCAACATTCCAACAATCCAGTATTCCAATCCGACTACGCCAAAGCGCTTCGTCGCGACGGCGAGTATTCCTTTTAGTGAACCCCTCGATTCGCTTCGCTCACTCGAAACCCTTAGCAAAGTCGAAGGGCAAAGCGAACCATGTTCACTTATATCATCATACCCTAATTTCCCCTTTTTTCAAGTTTTTTTTAAAAAAAGGTTTGCATGCAGACAGCGCTGGATATCGGCGTTACGACCCTATCACCTTTATATGGACATTCCGTTTGCGGGGTCCGTCGAACTCGGCAAAGCATATGCCCTGCCATGTTCCAAGGACCAGTTCTCCGTTCTCAACCAGGATCGTCTCCGAATCGCCGACAAGGGATGACTTGATATGGGCATCCGAATTGCCCTCAATATGGGAAAAGGATGCTGAACGGGGGATCAATTTCTTTAAAAACTCAGAAATATCCTCTTTTACAGCTGGATCGGCGTTCTCATTTAACGTGACCGCTGCTGTAGTATGCGGAACAAAGACAATACAGAAGCCGTCACTGATGCCGCTTTTTTTGACCGCACTGTGTACGTGTGACGTAATATCCACCAGAGTCTCTCTTGAGGGAGTTGAAACCGTGATTGTCTCCATAATTATACTCCATTATGCAAAGATCAGTGCCCCGAATTTTCCGGGTACATGAAAATCCTCTTTTCCGGTGGGACACCAGGCTGAATATTCGATTTCAGGCCCGCCGTATTCGATCCTGAACAGATTGCCTCTCCAGGTCTCTCCCGGTTCAGGGGTCCGGTTCTCAGCCAGATGGAGCTTGCTGAACGGTATTTCGACCGTCACGCTCCAGTTGCTGTTTTTCTTCTGTTCGGTCTTTATCCGGAGCCCTTCACAGTCCCACATGAGAAGAGGCATGAAAAGCTCCCCCCTGCCCCCGTCCGATACAGCGCCGTCATTCAGGACAACAGCATCACACACCACTTCCTTGGGTGAAAAATTGAACTCGTAATAGTAATGAAGGCTTCCTGAGGGGCTAAGGAATATTTCAACAACATCCTCCTTATAGAGCGGATAGTCATGGTCAGTATAGGAAGCAAGAATGGCATCATCCTCGACAATATATCCAACAAACAGGCATTCATTGTTATACAGCATTCTGAAATGGGTGGGCAGTGCAGGCTCATTCCCGGTAACTGTTTCCACTAATGCCGTTTTCTCTGCTTCCTCCCATACACCGCCTTCAGGATTTCCGTTCAGAGGTACGTGCTCGTTCACTTTGTTAATTATATATTCCATATCCGATCCTTACATTAAAGCGGGCTGAACCCGCAGCCCAGTGGTCAGAAGTCAGAAGACCGAAGTCAGAAGACATAAGGTGGGGGCGTATTGCAATACGCCCCTACAATTGCAATGTAAATGTTCCACAGGAACACTTTATTTTTTTTTGAGCGAAGCATCGAAAAAATATACGCCCTCGTATACACATTCAGCCGGGCCCGTCATGTATACAGGACCGCCTTCCTCATATTCAATTTCAAGCGTACCTCCCGGAGTCTCAACTTCCACATGGCTGCCGGTCAACCCCTTGAGACGGGAGGCAACAGCAGCAGCGCACGTCCCGGTCCCGCACGACAGCGTATAGCCGGCCCCCCTTTCAAAAACGTTCATCTCTATCTTCTCATCGGACACAACTCTGACGAACTCCGTATTCACTCCTTCAGGAAAAAACGGGTCGTGCCCGATCACACTGCCGTACTGCACCGCGGTTTCCCTGCCCAGTTCATCAGTGAACACAACACAATGGGGATTCCCCATGGAAAGTACGACTGCGCTGAATGTCCTGCCAAGGGCTTCAACAGGATGGTCAATGATGGGTTCCGGCCCTTCAGGTTCGGATACCGGTATATGTTTCCGTGCAAATATCGGTGCGCCCATATCAACACGCACTGTTTCGACCGCATCTTGGTTCAAACAGAGTTCGAGCTCCTTTACTCCGGAACGTGTTTCAACTTTCATCATTGTTTCGGCAAGGATCTTCTTCTCATACACATACTTTGCAAAACACCGGATGCCGTTGCCGCACATGGCTTCTGATCCGTCCGGGTTATGCATACGCATTGCTATATCCGCTGTATCTGAAGGTTCAACAACAAGCAGCCCGTCCGATCCTGCTCCGAAATGCCTTCTGCAGGCCTCGACCGCAAAATCGGATGATGGTATACTGCCGAGATCCTTCTTCTCCACCAGTATAAAGTCGTTCCCTGTACCGTGCATCTTTGCGAAGGGAATATCCGTCATTTAGGCTTCCTTTCTTTCTCCCCTCTATAGGCTTCATATTCAAACAGAGCCGTCTCCTGAGCTGTGTTCTCAATAGAATGAGGCCTGAGCTCCCTGATTCGCCGTATTGCTTCAGACGCGCTCATACCTCCGGCTATCAAATACCCTGCCAATACAGTGCCGGTTCTGCCTATGCCGGCAAAGCAGTGCACAACTGCAGGCCCCTTAACAAAATCAATGAACCGGATTGCGTGCTCAAAGGTCTCCATGTCAGGGGCCGTAAAATCCTCAACAGGAAGATGGCAGTAATCCAGACCGTCAAGGACCGGAAACGGTATTGGCGTTTCAGTCAGGGAAAGGATTCCCGTTATCCCGATCTCCTTGAGAAGTTCAAGAGCATCGCGGTCAGGACGGCTCATACCTGCAAGCTTGTCAGGTATGACAAACGAAAAATTATAGTTTCGCTCTAAATCCTCAATAGCTCCCAGATGCCGTCTCCTTTCAGTCCGTAAAAAGAAGAGTATTATATCACTGATCAATTAATTGTCAAGTCAAAATCTATATGAAGAGGAGTAAGTAGTAAGAAGAAGTAATTAGTAAGTAGTAAGAAGTAAGCAGTAAGTAGTTAAAAGTTACAAGTTAAAATAAGAAGCTTCGCTTCAATACTTCTTAAATCACAGATCGTTAATCGGTGCCTGCCCCGTGAAATCACGCTTCTTCGAGACACTTGATCGATATTCCACCGGTGTTCGATATTCGATACTTGGTAGTTAGGTTAGGGTTAAGTAGTAGGTTTGGTAGTTGGGTAAGGGTCAGGCAGCCCGCGATTTTTCTTGACAAACCGGGTATTCCTGATATAATTATCTTTTACCGCATAAAGCGGATAAAATTAATTATCGGACGTATATGCAGTATTCAGAAACCCTCAAAGACATAAAGAAAGGTTCTTTCCGGCCTATATACATCATCGATTCTTCAGAACTGTTCTTCCGCGAAGAGATCTTCGGTGCCCTGAAGGAACGTTTCTGCGAAGATGAAGAAGCGAACGTCCTCTCGTTCAATGCTGCCGAATCGCGGCACGGGGACATCATAGACGAATTGACAACAGAATCCCTTTTCAGCCCTAAACAGATAATCAAAGTAACGGAAGGGTTCGGCTTCCTGTCCGAGAACACGGACTGGTTCAGTGAATACACAGCACAACAGGATGCTCTGCAGGAATTGGCATTTGTACTTTTTGTCGAGGATGACTTTTCAGCATACCCCAAGACAAAAGCCCTGGGCGAGACAAAGAAGCTGCTGAATAAGCTCGACAGAAAATATGATATATTCGTGAAGATCCCAAAGGTAAAAAAATACAAGATTCCCAGCTGGCTCGTATCCAGGGCCGCCCGTGAATACGGCATCACGATAGGCAGCAATGAAGCGGCCCGTATTGTCGAGAACACGGGAACTGAGCTTAAACGGATCGATATGGAACTTGATAAAATAGCCACGTTCATACTGCCAAGGACCCTTGTTGAATCTGAGGACGTGGAACAGCTCTGCCTGTTCAACCGGGAAAACACAATATTCGAAATGCTTGATGCTGTCAGTGCGGGCAATATCAGCATGTCCCTTATATACATGAAGCAGCTCCTTTTTACCGGAACCAGGCCTGTCCATGCTGTGTATATGATATTCTGGCATATCAAAAAACTCATGACTGCCTCGCTTATGATGAGCCGGAACATTTCCCAGAAAGAAATACTGTCCGCAACAGGCACGAACGCGTACTTCAAAAAAAAATTCTTTGATCAGGTTAACCGGTACAGGCCCGAGCAGCTTATGTCAGCTATGCAGCTTGCCCAGAGGGCCGACAGCCTCTGCAAGACAGGCAGTGATGAAAAACGCACACTGGAACGCCTGATAACGATCCTATGTACACGTGGCCAGGACGCTGCTACACGGCTTTTATAGACGTACATTTATACCGGATGCAAGGATGCACACATGAAACGATATTTCTGCACGGAATGTGAACGGTCCGTAATAGAAGCTGAATTTGAGGAAGGAACCGCATTCAGGATAGATGACCGCGTATACTGCTATGACTGCGGTCTTGAATACATGCAGAGGAAGGAGGAGGAACAGCAGGAAGCCCCTGCTGCCGCGGAGAACAGTGCTGAATCCGATGAAACAGCGCCTGAACCGGAAACGGCCGAACCCGAACAGGGCGCTCCGGAAGAAGAGACTGAAGAACCTGCTGACGATGAAGAAGAACAGGAAGCCGAGGGAGAAGAAACTGAAGATT
>Ga0272442_10000336_pt1 | contig 77934 bp, 56 predicted proteins | sample SSMForm2O_FD_200262 | JGI IMG/M metagenome (GOLD analysis project Ga0272442, IMG submission 200262) | Marine sediment archaeal communities from Little Sippewissett salt marsh, Falmouth, MA, United States - SSM-Form-2O | ecosystem: Environmental > Aquatic > Marine > Wetlands > Sediment ...
CGATCGGGCCCGCCAGACCCTCGTCTTCCGTAATCGTCGCCCGTCATCGTCGTCCGTTCCCCGTCTCATCCGTTTTCATCGAACTTTTGACAGAAGCCTGAGCTTTGCTGGCGCGATTAAGGGCTGACCCCGGAAAGTTGAACTCGGGCCGGTAGCCCAGCAGCCGTTTTGCCTTCTCTACGGTGTACCATTCGGTACCCGGACCAAGCTTCAGTGTTCCGTTCCGTACCAGCTCACCCGCGCCGGGCACGACGCTCTCCAACGTCCCGCCCGAATCCTCACGGAACTTCGCCGGATCCACTTCGCACAGCGGCGAGTCGGCCGTGATAATGAATACCTCGTGCATCATATCGTCCGGCGCCTTCAGCGCAAGCGCATGCGCCTGTGCCACGTCCTGCACGTGTACCACGCCCATCAGCGGGCCCGCCGAACACGGCTCGAACCCGTCTGCCGGACGGATGCCGCCGGGCCTCAGGACAATCGTGCTGAAGCCGTGCTTCGCCGTTGCGTACCGGCACATCTGTTCGCCCAGTATCTTCGTCAGACCGTAGAGCTCGGCCGGCTGACGCGGGAGCTCCTCGTCCATCGGAAGATGGTCGGCCGGCGGCGAGTTGTGTCCGCTCGCCCATATCGAGGATGTGAAAATCACTCGTTGGACCCCGGCGGCGGCGGCGCCTTCCAGGATGTTCTTCGTGCCGACAACGTTGATCTCGAACGATTTGTCGTCGCCGAGCTCCTGCCATGCCTTCCCGTGCAGGGCAGCGACATGAATCACCGCATCCATCCCTCTGCACGACTCGGCGACGCCGGTTGAATCGAGCAGGTCGCCCTGTATGAACGGCAACCCGTCCTCGGGGTCTTTCATTTCGAAGTGACTGACCTCGTAGTCGTCCCTCAGCAGCGGAACGAGCGTTCGGCCGACCAACCCGCAACCGCCTGTCAGCAGTACTTTCTTGATGTCCATATGCAATTCTCGTCCTGGAGGGCCGGGCTCCGTCCCGGCCGTGGACTCCGGCTCGCGAGGACGCTCGCCCTCCCATCCCGGCCAATCACCATTTGCCCGGTACCGGGAACGGCTGTTCAGGGTCGCCGATGCACCAGAGGTAGCCCTTGCTGCGCACGAACAGCCGGTTTGCCTGTGCACACGGCGAGCTGTGGTTCATGTTGCGCGTCCAACCCCACCGGAACTTCCATTCCTTGTCCTCTTTGACACCGTTGTCGTTGAACGCCTTCTCAACATGAACGTACTTGCCGCTCTTCAGTCCGAACACCCAGGCCTGCTCCCAGCCCAGCGCGTATGCATGATCACCGGCTACGATAGGCGACCGGTTCTGTGTGTCAATCTTTTCCGGCCCCGGCTTGGCCACCGCATCGACTTCGCCGTTCAGCGGGTTGACGATCTTGTTGTTCAAAATGATCTTGCCGTCGTGGAAAATGTCGGTCGCACACCGTGCACCCGGCGCGCCTCCGCCATTCGGTATGGACCATAGCGGCTCTACTTCCACCTTGTCGCGCGATACCGCCTTCAAGCGCTGCACCCCCCGCTTACCCTTCACGAGCGGGCCGGCCGAGCGGTAGCAGTAGAGGCCGTCGGAGAACACGGGGCTGACCCAGGTCATCGTCGCCATCTCCGCGGTCAGTATCTTGCCGTCGTCCAGCCGGTACAGGTTGCGGCCCGCGTCGGTGAAGGCGGCCAGACGCCCCCCTTGGGCCTGCCCTGAGCCTGCCTGTCCCGAGCCTGTCGAGGCGGTCGAATGGGGCAGTGGAAGCCAAATGCAGGCCGGCGTCAGGCTTTCCGGATGCGGTCGCCACGGGCCCTGGCCCATCTTGTCGTACGGATTGTACTTGCTCCACAGTTTCTTACCTGTCTCCGCATCGTACACCCGCAATTCGCCGTTGTGGTTAACGATCAACTTGTTGTCCATGAGCAGCGGCGAGGAACAGAACCGCGTGCCGACCCCGGCCGTTCCCCACGCTTCGCCGGGCCGGTTGTCGATATGCGCCCACACGATCCAGTCGATCTTGCCTTTCATATCCACGCGCGCGATCGCGTTGTTGCACGTCGCAACATAGACGTACTTCCCGTCGCTGCACGGCGTGGCGAGTGTTTCGGTAGTCCAGGGCTCGCCCCACTGATCGGTGACCAGAAGATCGAACTCACGCCAGGCTTTCTGCAGCCGCCTCATCGTCGGTGTCGTTGTCTCGCCGCGGCCGGCCTTGATCCCTATGACGGCGTATTTCCCACTTGCCGCAAAGCCCTTTTCCTTGTTGCCCTTCTCGATCTTCCTGAATTCCGCCAATTCCTCGGAACTCACGCCGCCGATGTCCATCGACGGTCCCGCCATACCGTCGTCCCCATCCTCATCCAGGTCGCCCAGGTCATCCAGTATGTCGTCACCGCCGCCCTTCTTCGCCGGCGTGGCCGCGGCGAGCTTGCTGAACGACGCCATCGTCTTGCCCTTCTTCTTTATCTTGGCCTCGAACGCCCTGTAGTTGATCAGCCATTCGCCGTATTCGCGACGCAGGTTGGCGATGAACTTCCGTTCAGCACGCGCCCGTTTGGCTTTGTCCGGCGGCATGGCCAGCGCGTGGTCCAGCTCGGTCTGCCACAGGATCTTGCCGTTGTGGACGTTGACACACACGAGGATGTGCGGGTCGGCCAGCGTGAACACCTTGTCACCCACGACGATCGGCTGCGCGAAGCTCGGCGCCGGCATGGGTGATTTCCAGACGATGTTCTCGCCGGTCTCCGCGTTCCATGTCGTGACAACCTTGGCCGCGGGCCAGGCGCCGGTCCCGTCACCCCGCCAGCCAATCGGACGCTCGGCGCTGGGGTAGTAGTCCGGATGGCCCAAAGGCAGAGCGTTCTTGTCGTCACCATACGCGCCGCGAGCAAGCACGGCCACTACAACGAGGCAGAGAACAAGGCGCCTCATGATTGTCCCTCAAAACACAATGGTAGCCTCTCTACGTTACACCACCTTGTTGTCGGGACCGATGACGCCCTTGGACAGGATGAAGCAGCCGTAGCCGCGGCGTTCGCCGGCGGCACAGACGACGGCGTGGCAGGTACGGGCGCGTTCGTAGAACGCGAACCTTTCAATGTGACCCATCTTCCACTCGCGGTCGCAGGTCTCATCCATCGCTTTCCGCATATCCTCGTGGCACCCGACTATTTCGTCGGGCGCACCCACGACCTCCATCCGCAAGACCGGTTCCTCGACAAAGCTGTCGAGCGGGAACACTGACAGGATCGCGCGCGCGGCGCCCGGGATATCGACTCCCGCGAGAATGATAGGATCCCCGTGCACCGTATCGGCCGCCACCGAACTGCAGGGGAAATTGCAGTCCACCAGCGCCAGTTCATCGCCGTGCCCCATCGAACGGAGCACATACAGTAGTTCGGCACTCAGAATCGGGTCCAGGTTCTTGAGCATCATGTCTCCTTGTTGAGTTTCGTCACCCGCCCAACCTACCCGGCTTCACCAGCAATGTCACGATCTCGTGCGGCTTGAACATCACTGGACGATAATCACCGTGCCCTTGATCTTTGTCCAGTCCGCCTGTGGACCGGCGTAGAAGGTGCCGCTGCCCACGGCCTTCGTGCCAATGTCAGTCGTGCCCCCGTCGAGCAGAACCTGCGGCGGGTGATTGGTATAATCCGGCCCAATGCTCCAGGGCTGCCATATCTCGCCCCGGCGAAAAAGGCCACGCGGCCGCCGCTGCCGCCGCCCGGTGCGCCCGTCACCTGGCCGTCCGTATTACCGCCTGAAACGTCGATCACTCCGTCGACAACGATCTCGCGTCCCACGAGCAGCACCCCGTTGGTCCATAGCTTGAGCTGCGTCGTATCGAACTTGATGCTCTCGTTCCCGTCCAACACCAGGCTGCCGTAGGAATACTTCACGAACCGCCACGGATTGAACATGGAGCCGTCGTCCACCGGTATTGCGTTTGGATCGGCCGCGAAGGCCGAGCTGACACACAACGCCCAAAGGCCAATCATTGTCAAACGCATTATGGTCGGCTGCGAACGCATAGCATTTCACCCCCGCATTCTGGAACCCACTCTCGGCAGGCAACAGCATAAAGACACACCCTTACGCGCATGCTCACTTGATCTTTTGCGCAGGGATGGTGGCACAGGAAAGGTCCTTCGAGAGCCGACTTGAGTATCGCGGAGAAATGCTTCTGTTCCCCCGCTATGCGCTCGTTCGAGGAACCTGCTATGTATGTAACCTTGTTGTGGGGGCCCGAGATGTGAGGACAACGCAGGTCCAGGGGCTTGTCCGCAACGAGGTCATCGGCTACACTGGTTTTCCGCTTGATCACTTCACTGGAGCACTGATGTCTATGGACGACGCAGTAGAGATACGGGATGCTTCCAACCGAGCTCCACCTCTACGACGAAGGCTCGCACGGGTTCGGCATGGGCAACCCCGACCACGACTGCTCGAAGTGGCCGGCGGCCGCGGCCGATTGGCTGCGGAAGCTCGGGCTCATTGGAACAGTCGGACAGGTCTGACCTGTCAGGCTAATCCGACTTCTCGCCCCTGTTCTTCGCGGCTTCCACGAACCCGAGCAAATACTGCGCGCGCGTGGCGAGAAAACTGCCGGGCATGCACTCGATCACCTTCCTCAGCGCGTCTTCGTTCTTCGTCAGGAGCGCGATCTGCTCGCGATATTTCCCGCTTGGATCGTCCACTTCCTCGCAGAAGAACATTATCTTGCCGCGTTTCCGGAAAGGCGGCAGCCCCGCGGGGAACGACGCCTTGATCAGTACGGGCAGCATGCCTGCCCCCTCAACGCGCACGATGGTGCCGTCCTTGATACGCTGACCGGCGATCCACCCTTCAGTCGCGACACCTTTCAGGACTATGCGCAGCACCTTCCGGCCCAGCCTGTTGTCCAGCACGGTATAGTAGTACCGTTCGGATCCGCCCATGCCGTCGCGCATGGCGTTGACCTCGATGCCCTCGCCCCGGATGTCTTTCTTCTCCACCTTCTTGAACTGGTGCTTCTTACCGCCGGACGAGAACTCGGTTCCCGCTACGGGTAGCGCCTTTGCACAGCCGCCGATCGGCTCCAACGGATCCGCCCCCTCCCGCATCCGGAACGGCCAGACATATATCCACTCTTTCGGCATGAGGCCGGTCACGATACGTTCCACCGGTGTTTCCGGAGTGACCTCCATGTCTATGCGTGCCTTCGCGTCAGCGGTAAGTACCCGGTAGATCTTACTGGGAAACATCCGCATCAGCGTGCGGCCGACCGTCTCGGCAACGAACTTCTCGCCTTCCCCGCCCTTCTTGCCTATGCAAATCAGCGACTTGTAGGTGCGGATATACATCTTGTCGCCGTCGAATGCAGGCTGCGCTATCATCCGCTCCTTGAACGTCAGACGCTCGACTCGGCCCGTCAGATCGCCCATGTGTTCGTACTGGTGGATCGTGAGGCTCGGGAGCATCTTTAGAACAGCGCCCACGCTGCCGCGTTTCACTCCCGCTTCCTTGGTTCTCCTGTACTTGGTCTCGTTCGCCGCAGTGCGGCTCCGCACGTCCTTGTTCTCGTGTGCGTGATACGTGCCGGTGATCTTTCCGTCCGCAACCTTAACATCTATGTCGTAGACAAGCGTGATGCTGGCGTCAGGCGGGGGAACCCAGCCATCGGAAACGAGCCTCACTTCAACGCGGCCTTTGATCGAGTCGCCTTCCAGCTTGCAGCCGGAGGAGTCGACGATGTTCCGAGACTTGTTGTATCTGGGCATGATCGAGACGCCCGGCAGCCATTTGCCGCCCCAGCGCCGCATCTCAAAGTGCATCGGCCTGCGCACCATGCCGAGCGGCATGGTGATCTTGAACGCGCGGGCCGACTCCTTCGCGTCGTTCGCCTTGTATTCCGCCGCCAACGCCTGAAGCTTGGCGTTGCGTGTCGCACAAATCGCCAGCACGTCCTCCTGAAGCTTGCCCACGGCCTCGGCTGTGACGGCACCGCGTGCGTGGGTTTGAGTCAGGATCAAGGCGAACAGCAGACCAAATACTGCAGTTCTCTGAATGGTGCTCATATTACGCGCCTCCCTCTATCTATAGATTACCATAGCGGGGGCCCAACCAACATGCATAATGCGCCGGAATTGGTGGAAGAATCGCCGGGTTACATAAATGCGGCTCGCGAGGACGCTCGCCCTCCCGTTCAGAAGTACGGCGGACGGGACAGAGCCCGTCCTTCCAGTTTCGGGAGGGCGAGCGTCCTCGCGAGCTGTGTCCTACACGAATTCGTGAGCCAGGATCATATGGACGCTCGAGGTCCATGTATAGGCGAAATCCATCAGCCCCTCTCCCGTGAGGGCATGGAAGTTCTCGCGGTAGAAACACCCGGCGGCCGACCGGCAGTAGCGCCTGCTGATAGTCTGTACCAGCCGGTCCTCGCCCATATCTCTGAGCCCATCGACAATCAGCATCACCGGCGGCGCCCAGACCGCGCCGCGCCAGTAGGCGTGGAAATCGGCCGAGTACTTCGGACTGTCCAGCGCCTCCGTCGCAAGACTGTGCCGTGTCAGGAACCGCTTCAGTCGTTTCACAAGCGCCTTACGAACGTCAGCCGGCAAACGGTTGCCCAGCACCAGCGGTATGCACGTGATGAGACTCTCGCATTCGATGTCCGTCCTTTTCGGACAGTATATCCCCACGAACCTGTCGCCGCGCCAGAGCTTGCCTATGAGCTTCTTCAGCATGGCGTCGGATTTCTTCCGCCAGGCAGCCGCCTCGCGTTTCTTTCCGAGCCGGGCAGCAAGCTTGCTCACGACTTCCATCTGCAGAACAAGATGCGCGGCCAGGTCCGGCGACGCGGTCGGACTGCCCACATCGAAAATCGTCGAGTTGTCCCACCCGCTGTCGTTGCCGTGCGTGTAGTAGGGCAGCCCGTGGCCCGGCCACGTGCGCTGCTTCAACCACCAGCTCGTCCACTTGGTCAGCCAGTCGTACGCTTCCTTCACGCGCGACTTCGTGAAGAACTTCGGGTTCCGCGCCATGCAGAAGTTGAGCGCCCAGCCGTGGACCGGCGGCTTGCCGTGGTGCCAGCTTGAAGTTCCGTCGTTAATCGAGTCCGGCATGAACCCGTTCTCGTCCTGCATGTCCGCCATGAGCATGAGCTGATCCCACGCCAGCTCCGGATGACCGTACGACAGCGCCATCGCATTGAAGCAGTGGTCCCACGACCATACGTTCTTCATGTGCGCCTTGTTCATCAGCATCGCCGGTCGAGACATGGCTATGGAGAATCCGGACATAGAGAAAGTAACGGCGGCCCACGACATCGCGCGCGACCTGGCGGAAATCCGTGTCCATGCCCTTTCCGCGTTCGACATCGCGCTCGATCCGGGCTGGAAGAAGACGGGGTCACTCAATCGCGAAGCGGCTTGGTGGGTTGTCTACGAGGGGAGCGTATCGGTCAGGCTGCAGGGCATGCGCGACAGGATACCGGTGGGCCCCGGCGACATGTTCTTCATGCCGGTACCCGTCAGCGGCCAGATCGCAGTGGACGGGTCCGAGCCCGTGGGAGCCGTCACCGTTCATTTCTACCCGGCCATCATGGGCAGCTGGCGACGCTTCGGCCGCCTGGGTTTCCCGAACCTCTACCCGGCCCACCCGGATGCGCCCTGGTCCTCGGTCTCCACGTACCTTGCCGATCTGTGCAGCACACCCCGCCCGCCGTCATGGCGGACAGAGGCCTCGCACCTCATCAGAGGCGCGCAGGTACCTGCTGACAACGGGTCTCAGCTGCAAGGAAATCGCCGCGCGTTGCGGCTTCTCGGACGCGGCATACTTCTACCGTACCTTCAAGCATATCACGGGGATGACGCCTTCCGCCTTTCGTCAGACTTCGGACGAGTCGCTGGATGTGTGGAGCTAGTGGAGCTGCGCCTCTGGCAGAGGTGCAGCGATGCTGGATGCCGGATGCCGGCCAGCTACTCGCCCAAGCCCGGCTGCAGACTGTCAACGGCGCGCCTCGCCAATTGTCCCAGCCGTGCCCTGTCTTCCTCCGCCATAGGCTGTGGGTCGAAGCGCAGGCGGTAGTGAAGCGCCAGCGCATCGGCCACCGTTTCCCTGACCGGTTCCGGGCAGCGCAACCGGACACGCCGCCACCAGAGTCCAAGCGGCTCGCATGGCCGCCGTCCTCCCAGCGCTTCCACGAGACACGGCTCGAGGGTGTACCATTCCGAGTCCATTCCCGTGCGTTCGGCCCGTCCCCCGTCCGCCGTGGCCCGCACACGGCGGCCGCGCTGACCCCTGAACAGCCTGAACCACAGGTACACTCCCAGCAGGGGCAGCGTTCCCCATTTCACGAAGGCCAGGAAGCCGCGCCCGACCGGTCCCTTGATCCACGTTGCCCATGCCAGCGGCAAGCCCTGAAACCAGTCGATCACCGGCTGCCAGAGGCTGAGCGCCTGTTTCTCGGCCTGCAGCCAGCTGCCCGGGGTTGTGTCCACGTACCGCCACCTTCCGTCCCACCACGCCTGTACCCACGCGTGCGCGTGCAGCCCGCGCAGCACGAAACGGCCGCGGCGCTCGTCGTATTCCCTGACCACGTGGCCGGTAACGTAGCGCGCTGGGATACCGGCCCTGCGCAGCAGCAGTACCGTCGCAGTGGCGAAGTACTCGCAGTGGCCCTTGCGGTGCTTCTGCAGAAAGGCCAGCACCGGGTCGCCCGCGTCGCGCGATATCTCGAGGAACGTGCTGTAGGCGAACTTCCCGTGGAAGAACCGTGTGAGCGCGATCACCGTCGCCTTCGGCCCCAGCCCCATCGCACCGGCTTCAGCCAGTGCGGCATCCAGCCCCGGATGCAGCCTCTCGATCACGCCCAGGTCGGCCTCGCCGGGCGGCGGGTCCGCGTTGCCGCCGGCCTTGTATCGCACGCCGAAGTCGAGCACGCGCTGGGTATCGGCCGCCACGGTCAGCCCCAGCCATGTCCGCCCAACCGTGTCCGCTTTTAACCCCTTCAGCGTCACCGGCATGGCGGGCAGTGCCAGGTGTGTTTCGTCCCCCTGCCGGCGGCCGACGATCTCGAGCTCCGCGTCCGGCGCCACGTCCGTCCCCGGGGGAATCTCCCACTCGACGTCCGCGCCGTCGCCGCTCCGGGCGGCCGCCATCATATTCCTGCCCTGCGCGACGAGCCACATCTCGCGCCGGTAGGTGTCATACGCACCGCGCCTGAGATAGTCCGGCGTTTCTCCTCTCACGGGCTTTACCCACCATTCGATCCGGCGTGACATTTTGATCTCGCCCACATCGCCGAGCCGGGTAATGGACCTCTTCATGGAGGACGACAGCCCACTGACGTTCAGGCCGACGACCACGTTCTCCAGGTAGACGTGCAGGTTGTGCAGGCCGATGTGCCCCACGAAGCCCAGCACGGCGGCGATGAGCGCGACCACGCACCACGCGGCGAAGTTGATCCTCGGCCGCTCGCGGTTCAGGAACAATCCGCACGCAACCAGCAGCGCCGCGCCCACGTAGAAGACGATACCCTCGGGCTTCGGCGCACTGGCGGCAATGAGCACGGCGCATACGTAGGGATACTCCACGTTCAACAGCCTGTCGGGTCTCGGCGGATGCCCCGCCCGGCGCCGCTTCCGCTCCATCAACCTGCTGACCACGGACAGCACCCGGACCGGTATGCCCTCGTGCGTGCTGTAGACCTGCGCCAGGATAAGCGGCAGCCCGCAAACCGGCATCCATTCAACACCAAAAAACGCGGCGCGCGCGGCGCCTTCCCGGATCAAGCCAATGATCAACGACACGAGGAACATCACCGAACAGAGCGCCCAGATGCGCTGGAGGAGCTGGTTGCCGATCTCCCACCTGGCCTGCACCACGCGCCGCGCTTCCACCAGCGCCGCGAGCAGAACGCCTATCACCCAGTGACCGGTGACAATCCCCCAGAAAACCAGCGCCGCGCCCGCCACGCCGGTCGGCGCTTTGTACTGCGTTGGAGAAACCGGGCTCATAGCTTTGCCAATCCCTCCGCGACCCGCGACGACCGAATGAAGTTCACGCCCGGCGCGGACGCGTCGTCGGGCAGCCGCGAGTCCGCGGGACACACCACGATCACCAGCAACTCGATACCCGTGGCGCGAAGCCGTCTGACGCATTCCCGCCGGGCCTCGTCCCAGTCGATCAGTATGTAGACGCACGCGCTCAGGTCGCGCGCGTGCGAGCGTACCAGCGTTTCCAGCTCGTCGAACGGCTTGTCCCGGCAGAGCTCCACGCCGGCAAGGATGTCGAGCAGCCGCTCCGGTTGCGACACGCCGCGTCCGGACGTGAAGCAGTAGGCCTCCGTGCCTACGAACATCAGGTCGAGCAGCGACTCCTTGGTGTCGAGCGTGCAGGCGAACGATGCCGCAATCGAGACTGCCTCCTCGAAGACGTTGTCACGATCGAACGGCGCGAACGTGTCCAGCGCCAGCGCGTAGCGGGGCATGTACTCGTCCTCGAACTCGCGCACGATCGGCTTCCCTGTACGCGCCCAGCTCCTCCAGTGCAGGTGCCGGATCGGATCGCCCGGATGGTACTCGCGAAGACCGATGAATTCCTCCGACTGCCCCACCGACCCGGCCAGGGTCATGCCGCAGGGCTGGTACTGTGAACGTCCCGCCAGCATGATGTTGGGCAGCGGGTACCGCTTCGGCAGCACGGTGACGGTATCGTGTTGACCCGCCTCCACGCGCCGAAGGCTCTTGAGGAGGCCGAACAGGTCGGGCCGCCCAACCACCATCTCCTTGAGCCGGATCATGCCGCGCCGCTTCGGCACGATCTGCATGGACACGGTGGCCTCGCCCCGCGGCGCGATTGCGAACTGCCCGGTTTCAACGGCATCCACCGTGCTGCACTTCCGGGTCAACCACAACCAACGGTAGAACAGGAAGGTTTGATCGAACCTGTTTCTCTGGTCCTCCTCCGGCTCCGCCTCCCCCAGGAAGTGCTCCTGCGTGGGGATCGGCTCGGGGAGGGCCTCCCGAAGCCTGAGCGCGCCCTGCCCGCGCCGGGCCCGGTTCCGTACGGTCACCTCGTACGAGAGCGGAGCCCCGGCCGTCGCGAAACGTGGAAGCCTCCTCCGGACGCCGAGCCGTGCCCTGAAGAAGAGCCCGTGCAGAAGGGCGACGGCGAACAGCGCCACGAGGAACGTGAACAGCTGATATGCGGACGCCTCGTTCGTGTTAAGGCCCACCGCCGCGGATATGATCGTGAGCGTCACCAGCAGCCAGCCGGCGGTCGTGAGCCGCTTCTTCCAGAACCCCGAGAGGCGGGCCCACCGCCGGTACGTCCGGTACAGAAAACGTTGAAACCTATTTCTCATCTTGTAGCGGAACTGCTCTGCAGTTCCGGCGTCGGAATTCCGCTGCAGGTTCAGGCCGGCGCCGGGATCTTGTTCATTACGTCATCGACCACGTTCCGCCCGGTCAACCCGCTGAACTTCGCCTGCGGATCGAGCACAAGCCGGTGAGCTATCACGTCCGCGGCTATCTCGTGCACATGGTCCGGCGCCACGAACTCCCCGCCGTCGAACAGCGCCAGGGCCTGTGCGCCCTTCATGAGCGCCAGCGACGCGCGCGGGCTCGCAGGCAGCTGCACCGCGCTTTCGCCGCGCGTGGCACCCACGAGCTCGACGACGTAGCGCTTGAGCTCTTCGCTCATCCGCACGCGCTTCGCCCCGTCCCGCAGCCTGCCCACGTCCTCCAGCGTGGCGCACGGCGACAGGGAGTCGAGCGGGTGCTGCATCTCCTGCGCCGACAGGATATCGACCTCCTGTTCGATTGACACGTATCCCAGCCCCAGCTGCATCGCGAACCGGTCCATCTGCGCCTCGGGCAGCGGGTACGTGCCCCGGAACTCCACAGGGTTCTGCGTGGCTATAACAAAGTACACGTCCTTCATCGGGTACCGCTTGCCTTCGATCGTCGCCTGCCCCTCGGCCATGGCTTCCAGGAGCGCGGACTGCGTCCGCGGAGAGGCGCGGTTGATCTCGTCGGCCAGCAGCACGTTGGTGAAAACGGGTCCGGGATGGAACGTGAACGACTGGTCCTTCGGGTTCAGGATCGATGTTCCGAGCACGTCCGACGGCAAGAGGTCGGGAGTAAACTGGAGCCGTTTGAAATCAGCGCCGTCAATCGAACTCGCCAGCGCTTTCGCGAGGGTCGTCTTCCCCGTCCCCGGGTAGTCCTCGAGCAGCACGTGCCCGCCGCTGACCAACGCGGCCAGGATCTTCCTGATCACCCGTGTCTGGCCCACCATCACCGACCCTATGTTCGCCAGGATCCGTTCGTAGATTGCTTTGCATCCCATATCGTGTATCCCTCCGTGATACGCATAGGTTAGCGTCTCTTACATCTGTTTTACAAACGTTTTACCTCCATCTGACCACCGGTCCCACCGGCTGTGCTTCAATAGCGCCATGTTCGGAAAGAGGGCCATGAACACGGACGAAGGAAAGGAGGTCATTGCCGGGTGGAAATGCGTGGAGAGATTGAGTAAGGTAACAACTGACAAGGGAGTGAAGACAGGATGAAGGCAACCAGATTCAACAACGTTCTGACAGTAGCACTGATCGCCGGTCTCGCCGCCACGGCGGGTACGGCTGATGCCAAGCAGGTCGGACTCGACGTCTCGATGGCGAACCCGCTCCTGGAGGCAGGCAAGAAGCAGGTGACCTACCTGAAAGTCGGGCTCACGGGCTTTGACATGTCGTCGAAGAAGCGGGCACCGGTCAACGTGGCGCTCGTGATCGACAAATCGGGCTCCATGGGCGGGGACAAGATCCAGAAGGCCAAGCAGGCCGCGCTGGCGGCCGTTGACAGGATGGACAAGGACGACATCGTTTCGGTCGTTGCCTACGACAGTTCCGTGCGCGTTCTCGTGCCGGCCACGAAGGTTTCCGATCGCGCCGCTATCCGGCGGGGCATCAACCAGCTCACCGCCGGCGGGTCCACGGCGCTGTTCGCGGGCGTCAGCAAGGGCGCGAGGGAAATACGAAAGTTCCTCGAAGAGGACCGCGTGAACCGCGTGATATTGCTCTCCGACGGCCTGGCCAATGTCGGCCCCGACTCGCCGGGCGAGCTCGGCGACCTGGGCGCGTCGCTGGCCAAGGAGCGCATCTCTGTAACCACCATCGGCCTCGGCACGGGCTATAACGAGGATCTGATGACGCAACTCGCGCGCCGGAGCGACGGCAACCACGCCTTCGTGGAGCACTCCAGGGATCTCGCCAGGATATTCAATTACGAGTTCGGCGACATCCTCTCCGTCGTGGCGCAGGAAATCACGGTCCGCATCAAGTGCGCGCGCGGCATCAGGCCCGTCCGCGTTCTCGGCAGGACCGCCGAGATCTCGGGCCGCGACGTCCACGTTTCGCTGACCCAGCTCTACAGCAAGCAGGAGAAGTACATAATGCTCGAGGTAGAGGTTCCCGAGGGCAGGCACGGCCGCGCACAGGACATCGCCTCCGTCGAGGTGGCCTATGCGAACATGGATACCAAGACCACCGATACGCTGAAGAGCGAGATCGCCGTTCGATTCACGGAGGACGAAGAGGAAGTGGTCAAGAAGACAAACAACAAGGTCATGGCCGACGCCGTCCTGCACGTGGCAACGGCCGTCAACAAGAAGGCGCTCAAGCTCCGCGACCAGGGCAAGGTCGCCGAGGCGAAGAGCATGCTGAAGAACAACACCGTCTACCTGAAGAGCCAGGCCAAGGTGCTCAAGTCCGAGAAGCTGTCGAAGTACGGCGACTACAACGACCGATCCGCCTCTAACCTGGGAGACAGGGACTGGGACCGCGAGCGCAAGCTGATGCGTGAGGAACAGATGCAGATCGAGTACCAGCGCAGCTATTGATGAAACCGAAACTGATCGCGATATTCCTGCTCATTGTGGTGCTGCCTCTCGCCCTGCTCGCGTGGCTGGGCTTGAGCCTTGCCCGCACTGAGCGGGATCGCGCTCAGAATCGGTTCCGGAGAGTCGTTACGGACAGGCTCTCGGATATCGGGAACAACATCACGCTCCTGGTCCAGGACCGGGAGCGTGAGCTGCTCAAGGTACACGTACCCCGTTCGGAAGGGATCCCGGGGTTCCGCCGCGTTGCCCGGAAACAACGCCTGGTAAAACAGGTGTTCATCCTCGACGCCGACGGCAAGATCCTCTACCCGCTCGTGTCCCCGGAAGCCACCGAACAGGAGCTCGATTTCCTGGACCGGACGGCGGCCATCTGGACGGCCGGGGTTCGGTTCCCCAGGAGCGGCGACGGCACCCGCCGCGCGGCTGGGACCCACGGGTGGTACACGTGGTTCTGGGGGAACGGCGTAAACTTCGTATTCTGGCGGAAGAATCCCTCGGGCGGCGTGACGGGTATGGAAGTGGACCGGATGGCGCTGATGTCGGATATCCTGGCAATACTTCCCGCGCAGGAGGCGGGCGGCTACGACGACCCTCTAAGCCGCATCGAACTCTCGAACGCCAAGAACGAGGTCATCTACCTCTGGGGACACCTCGAACAGGCGGACGGCCAGGTCCCGCTGGCGGAGCTGGCGCTCGTCCCGCCGCTGAACGCCTGGAAGCTCAAGTACTTCGTGTCCGGCCCCGCGGCCGGCGACCAGACACGCGGCAGCGCGCTTTTCAACGTGTTCTCCGGCCTGGCTCTCGCGGCGCTGAGCCTCGTTCTGCTTGCCGGATATTTCTATCGCGAAAGCTCGCGCGCGATGAACGAGGCCGCGCAGAGGGTGAGCTTCGTCAACCAGGTCTCGCACGAACTGAAGACCCCGCTCACCAACATCCGGCTGTACGGGGAGTTGCTGCAGGAGAGCGTTCCGGAATCGGAGACGAAGACCCGCGAACGAGCGGACATCATCGTGAACGAGAGTGAACGACTCAGCCGTCTCATCTCCAACGTGTTGACCTTTGCCAGGAAACAGAAAGGCGGCCTCAATCTCAGGATGGGCACGGGCAGGATCGACGACGTGATCGCCGGCGTGCTGGACAGTTTCCGACCGTCCCTGGCGAGAAAGGCCGTCGAGATCCGCTTCGACGCGGACGCCGGCGAAACCGTTCGGTTCGACGCTGACGCGTTCGGCCAGATGCTCGGCAACCTGCTCAGCAATGTTGAAAAGTACGCTGTTTCCGGTAAACTGCTCGAGGTAGTCAGCAGGCAGGATGGCGACATGACCACCGTCACCGTGGTGGACCGAGGGCCCGGCATCCCACAGGAACAGGCGGAGCGGATCTTCGAACCCTTCACCCGCCTTAGCAACAAGCTGACCGACGGGGTGTCCGGAACGGGGATGGGGCTCGGTATCGCGCGTGACCTCGCACGTCTCCACGGCGGCGACCTGGTACTCGAACCATCGGAAACAGGCACACGATTCGTACTCACCCTGAAGACCACGTCACGCCCCGTCAACCCGGTCAATCATGTCAAGCAATCTGGGGAGGCCGAACAATGAAGATTCTCGTAGCGGAAGATGACCTGAACACCCGGAACGGGCTGGTAGAGATCCTCGAAGGCGAAGGCTATGACGTGGTGACGGTCGAGGACGGCAAGCAGGCCCTGGATTCGTTCGTCCGGGAGCATCCGGACCTCGTCTGCCTGGACGTAATGATGCCCGGCGTGACCGGCTACGATGTGTGCCGGGAAATCCGGCGGTTCGACGCGAACGTCCCCGTGATCTTCCTAACCGCAAAGTCGGAGGAGATCGACAAGGTCCTCGGCCTGGAGCTCGGCGCCGACGACTACATCGTGAAACCGTTCGGGGTAAAGGAAATCATCGCACGGATACGCGCCATATCCCGCCGCGTGAATCAGAGCACTTCCGCAGCCACCGACGCGATCTTCGAGATCGGCGGTCTGCGGGTGGTGCCCGCCGAGCTCAAAGCCTACCGCGCAAAGACACCGATCGACCTGAGCCTGCGCGACGTCAGGATCCTCAAGCTCCTCTACGATAACCGCGGCAAGGCACTGGACAGGAACACAATCTTCAACGAGTGCTGGGGAATGGACCACATGCCCAACAGCCGTTCCCTGGACCAGCACATATCGCAGCTCCGCAAGCGTATCGAGTGCGACCCCAAGGACCCGCGGATCATACGCACGGTGCACGGCGTGGGGTACAGGTACGAGGGCTGAGCCGGACACGGACAAAACGGACGGGAATCCGCCCCTACGGCTTGCCGTTATGCGTCTTGCTCCCGGTCTTCCGCCAGACCGAGCCGAGAACAACGGTCAGTGTCATGAAGGATAGCAGGCCGAGTATCGCGTAGATGATCAGCCGGGTCTGCTTGCGGTCCGGCGGAGTGATGATTGACTCGGAAGGGAATTCGATCCGCTGGATTCGTTTCCACATGGCCTCGATAGCATCCAGGCGCCTCGTCTCTTCCCGGAAGAACGCAACGTAAGGGGCGCCGAACTCCGTCGGCCGCCTGGCTCCCCGTATGTCCGACAGGTCCGAGATCAGCTGTTCGAGGGACTCCTCGACCGAGATGTAACGCTTCAGCTCCCTGACGTCGCCGAGGTCGGTCCTCAGGCCGTTCTCGAGGCTCCGCGTCCGCTCGTCGTTCACGTTCCACCTGTCGCGTATGACCACGTTGAAGACTTTCGTCTCCCCAGCCGCCAGCTTGAGTCCGTTGGTGACGACATAGCAGACGCCCTTCCTGGTGTCGGCCCCGATGCTCATTCCATCGGCATCGAGCACGTCGCCCGGCGCCACCTCGAACGGGAGGTTGCGCCGAACGTCCAGCGTGCGTGCCTCGGTGGTTGAAGTATTCTCGACCGAGATCCGGATCATGGCCTTGCGCTCGCCCGTGGCGCCGGTGTTCGATGCGGATTTCGGCTTGAAGAAGTAGGGAACGAGCCAGTTCGGGTCCGACTTCTGGCTGATAAGCGCGTCTTCGATGCGGCGGCAGGCGTTCACCACCTTCTCGATCGCCAGTATGTTTCTCTCGTACGCGTTGACATGCTTGTTGATCGACACCAGCCGCGCGGCATTCGCCTGCTGGCGTTCGCGTATGGCTCTCGTCTCCGCCAGTGCCCTTTCAGCGACCTCGGACACCATCACGTTGCCGCTGTCGATCCTCGGCGCGAGCGCCGCCAAGTGCCGCTCTATCCGGTCGATATACTGAGTGGGAACAGTCCAGATATCATGGAACTTGATCGCGAACGTCGTCGCGACGTGCGGGTCGAGCCGGGGCGCGGCACGGACGTAGTACATGTTGTGACGAACGTCGTAGGCAAGCTCGGTCCCGGCAAGATCGCGAATGTGATGCGGGCGCACCTCGGGAGGAAGGTACGACTTGATCGCAACCACACGGTTCGTCTCGTCCGGATTCCGAGCGGTGATGCGAAGAACCACGTCACCCGCGTTCGCACGGGTGGAGAGCGCGAACAGGATCGTTAACAGCCAATGAATGTGCTTCACTTTCGTGGTCGAGGTCCGTTACTTCATGTTGACACAGGCGAGCTCGCCTTCCTTGCTGCGGCAAAAGACCATGCCCCGGCAGAGAACGGGCGCGGTCCAGCACTGACCCTTGCCGACAGCCTTGGCCCGGGAATGCTCCTTGTAGCCGACAGGCGATGCGTCTGCCACCGACAGCACGCCTTTTTGATCGAGGATAATGAGCTTGTCCCCCGCCGCCGTGAACGTGCAGAACTCGGATTTCCGGGCCCACTTCTGTACGCCCGTGTCGCGGTCGACACACTTGATATTGCACGACCTTCCCGCGTTCCCGTGGACACCGTAAAGGAACCCCTTGACCATCACGACCGGTGACAGGTGGCTTGCAACCGTTTTGTTCTCCCAGGCCTTCTTCGCGTTCCTTCCCGAGATACCGGTAACCAGCCCACAGCCCCTGCCGTAGCCGGAAGTGAAGAAAGCCTTGTCGTCATAAACGATGGGATCGACCGAGTTCACCTTCCATCGGTTCTCCCACGGGAAAGACCACATCTTCCTCCCGGTGGCCAGCTCGACCCCGACAATCTCCTTCAGAGCAAAGATAACGGCATACTGCTTGCCGGCCTTCTCATGGATAACGGGCGTGGCGTAGCCCCCGGTGCCCGCGCCGCTTGACCAGATCTTGGCGCCTGTCTTCCTGTCCAGCGCCAAGCCATGCGGGCCGGCGTTCAGCACCAGCATCCTCCCCGCGATGCGGGGCGACCCGGAGTGTCCCCAGGTATGCGACTGAGCCTTGAACTCGGTGGTGATGTTCTTCTGCCACTTCACGGCGCCGGTAGCGGCATCGAGGCAGAAAACGTGCCCTTCCCTGCTCAGGGAGTAGACCACACCGTCCAGGACCGCCGGAGTCGCCCGCGGGCCGGCCCACTTGCCGGTGCTGCAAGGGTACGTGTGCTTCCACTTCTCCTTGCCGGTCTTGATGTCCAGGCACTGCACGTGGTCGTTCCTGTGCTTGTTGCCCATGATGTAGACCAGCTGCCCCTTCACGGCGACCGTGCCCCATCCCACGCCCACGTTCGCGCGCCAGAGCACCTTGGCGCCACCGGAGAGTGCTTTGGGGTTCCAGTCGGTCTCCTTCGATACCCCGTCGGCGTCGGGTCCGCGGTACCACGGCCAATCGGGCTCGGCGGCACCGGCCGCGCCACGGAGGGCCAGAATTACGGCAGATGCCAGAAAAACGGAAGCGGATACGGTCAATCGCATGGGGTGTCCTCCATTCACAGATATCCTGGGCGTTCGGGTATTGTGTTTAGGGCTCACACCTGATGCAAGTGCAGATTTTTCCGTGGCTGGCGCCGTGCCCGGCAATTTTTCTCACTGGTGAGAGAACAACGGCGTTGGGGACAGGTACCAAAGGGAAGGGGCTCCCGGACATATAACCGGGAGCCCTCGTCTTGACGGCCAATCCTCTGTGGCGGATATCCTGGTCCCCCGCCACGCGGAGTTACTTGCCGTGCGCCTCGAGCGTGTGGACTTCTCTGTAGACAAGGTGATCGACGTGTGCGCCGAACCTGTTCAGGAGCGCACAGATGGCGCCGTAGACCGCAATAAACAGCCCCAGCGCGATACGCTTGAAGTCGCCGTCGCGCGCGAGTCCGATAACCAGCACGCCGTACGACATCACCAGGACGCAGCACAGCTGGGCTATCTTGTACATGTTCTCCGTCTTCCTCACTTCGCCGCTGTCATGTTCTTTCAAGCTCATCTCTCCCCTCCTTCTGCCTTAGTAGACCGGGTGTTGTTCTCTGCTCTTTTGCTCTTTCAAGGAAGCATCAAATGTGCCAAGGGACACTCACCCGGAATGTGGAATACGCCGCCAAGTTAGTTGATGAAACAAGTCACCGGACCTGTTACCATTTGCGACATGAAGATGTGGCGCTATTTGACCGTTCTCCTTCTTGGACTTTCCTGCGCGAACGCATCGGATGTATTCCAGTACGCCGTCTCGTGGGAATCAAAGGGAAAGAAAAGAACACAGACTATCGCGGCTTACCTGTGGGTGCCGCCAAAGGCTGAGCGCGTCCGCGGCCTGCTGATCGGCGGCAGAATCCTGATGGAGCCGGACTTCGTTCGCGACGACGTGATCCGGGAAGCGTGTGCCGAGGAATCGCTGGGCATCGTCTACTTCGCTCCCCATTTCTCCGCAGTGTTCCCCTACCGCGACTCCACCCGGGCCGGCGACACCATGGAAAAGGCGCTGAAGGACCTCGCCGTGAAATCGGGGATGCCGGAAGTGGCAACCGCCCCGCTCTGCCCATTCGGCCACAGCGTGGCAAGCATCTTCGCCAGCCGCGTCCTGAAATGGAAACCCGAACGCTGCTTCGCCGCTATCACGTTCAAGGGCGGTTTCTGCGTGGGAGCCGATGAGCTGGAACCATTGCGCGGGATACCCGCGCTCCATATCAAGGGCCAGTTCGAGGAATTCGGCGGGGGGCCCAGCGGCGTACTCCGCGACTTCGAAACCCGCGAAGCCAGTTGGAAAGGCTCCCGCAAGAACCTGCTCAAGCTCAGGAGCACCGACACGGACCTGCTGGTCGGCTACGTCGTGGAAAACGGATCAACACACATGCCTTGGACCGGGCGCCTGTCCGAGTTGACGGCCGACTTCATCCGCGGCGCGGCGCAGCTGCGGATCCCCGACGTCCAGGCAAACGGCGCCGGACCGGTCACGCTCTCGAAGGTAAACGCGCGGGACGGCGCGCTCCTCGATGGAAATATCGCCGCGCCCGGGCACAAGCCCGCACCGGCCCGCAAATACGCCGGTCCGGCAACCAACGCGCTGTGGTACCCGTCCATGAAGGTGGCCGGGGCCGTCGACAAGATGCATGACGGGATCCGGGCGAAGCAGCCGCAGTTCCTGACGTTCCAGAAAGTCGGCGGCGGGCCGATCTGGGTGCGACACGATATGCGGATGGGCATACCGGCGCACTGGGTGGGGCCGGACACTTTCAAGGTGGCGGCCATGTGGCTCGACAAGCCGCCGAAGAAGTACCCGCCGATTGAAGGCGCTGTCGGCCATGCCTGGGGCAGGATCCGCTTCCAGGCCTACGGCGGTGCGCTGGAGCAGGTGAAAGACGACGTCTTCCGGATCCGTCATGACCCGCGTGCCACCCGGCCCTGCGTCTTCGCGTACCACCCCGGCAGCAGGAAGTACCGGTACGCCGAACAGCCCGCGGGAGTCGGCGCGGGCCCGGCGAAGCGCGGCTCCGAACAGACCATCTCCTTCAAGCTACCCGATGAGATCGGGCGGAAGGAGTTCGCGCTCAAGCTCAAGGCCACAAGCGATTCGGGCCTGCCTGTCCGATTCTGGGTAGAGTACGGCCCGGCCGCTGTCGAAAAGGGAGCGCGCCTCGTCCTTGCCGACGTGCCGAAGCGTGAGAACCGGCCGATCGAGATGGCCATTGTGGCCTACCAACTCGGCAGCCATGTCGATCCCAAGTACAGGGCCGCCGTGCCTGTGAGACAGACCATGCGGGTCCGGTGAGACATAGCGCTCGATCGGCGCCCGGTTTCTCCCTGTTTACAATGCTTTCCGATCACCCCTTCCCCGTTGGCCCGACTTATGCTCAGGCCTAACCGATATGTTCGACACAGAACACAATAGGAGCAGAAGGTCTACAAGGATCGCCGTAACATCGACGTCGAGAAGTACAACTGCGAGGGTGGCTGGGTGCTACCGCGACCTTCATCGTTGACAAGAAGGGCGTGATCCTTGACTGCATGGTCTACCTGGACTACGCCAAGCGGATGGAACCCACCGACATCCTGGCCGAAGTGAAGAAGCTCTGATCGTGGAGCTTGCAGGTTCCGCGGCGGCCCGCTAAGATTGCTCGAACTTTTCCGGAACAGGTCCTATTGAGACCTATAGGGCCTATTGGAACCATGAAGAGGAACCGCGCAGCGCTGCTGGCTTATCTTGTTCTTGCCCCGTGCGTTCTCCGCGCCGCCGCCGCTCCGCCGCCCGAGCTCAAAGATCTCAATAGCGGATATCGCCGGGAGATCATCGCTCTCGCGCGCGACAAGATGAAGACCCCGATCGACCGCAGCCGCGCAATCGTCACGGCCGCCCGGGCATATGCGCGCAAGTTGACCGATCTGCAAAAGGTCTTCCTCAAAAAGGGCGACCTCAAGAGCGCAACCGCCGTCAAGAACGAGCTTGATCGCGCCATGGCCGACAAGCTGCTCCTCGCGGCACTGTCCATCACGAACAAGGCGCGGAAGGAGCACGCAAATGCACCGCCGCCCGTGGAACCGGCCATCGACAGGGATCTCGTCCTCCACTACTCGTTCGAGAACGATCCGAAAGGCTTCGCTGCGGACAGCAGCCCGCTCAAGAACCACGGCCAGCTCGTGGGACCGGTTACTCACAAGGAAACGCGTCGCGGCCGCGTTGTGAGGCTGGGCGGCCCTGGAACATACATCGCATGTGGTGCGAAGTCGCTCAACACCGACAAGTGGCCGGCAATCACCCTATCCGCCTGGGTCCACATGAAGAAGCACACCGGTTTCGGCGTAGTGATGGCGCGCGGGGAGATATCGGGCAAGACCACGGGCGGCTTTCACATGCAGGTCGGCGGCCGCAGTCCGACCGGCTGGCGCGCGGGCCGTTTCTCGACCGCCGGCTCGGACCTCGAGCCCACGACGTTCAAGGGCGGCGTCGATCCAATGCCGAAGCTCAACAGGTGGTACCACCTCGTCGGCACATACGACGGCAAGGAGATTCGCTTCTACGTGGACGGGGCGCTTGACTCCGCCACGCCCGCCACAACAAAGGGGGCTCCGCTTTCCGATTCTCCCTCGACAAAGCTCGTAATCGGAAACCACGCTGCGCAGCCCTATATGGGGTGGGCCGACATGTATTTCGACGGCTGGCTGGACGATATCCGGATCTGGAAGCGCGCCCTCACCCCGGCCGAGGTCAAGCAGCTGCATGCGGCGGAGGCCCGGCACCAGAGCAAGCAAGGTACCGGGCAGGCCCGCCGCTCTCCATAGGAATCCCTCCCACATCCATTGGAGCGCGGCGCGACACGCGACACGCTCTCCCCTACCTCGGCTTCGGCCACCGATAGTGTGGCTTCGTATCCACGGTCATGCTCTCTATGCGTTGCTCCAGGCCGGCCGACGTCTCCCTCAACTCCGGACAGCCGTCGCAGAGCTTCTTCGCTTCCTTGAACTTGATGAGCCCTGCATCGGCCTGACCGGCAAGGCAGTATGCTTCGCCTTCGGCAACCAACGCGTCGGCAACGCGCTTCGCCGACCCGGAATCCGTTGCCCAGCCTTCACCTTTTTCCTTCACGAGCATGTCGACCAAAATCAGGCGGCGCAGGGACGCGAGACGTGTCGCCTGCTGGGGGGTCAGCGTGAACGTCGCCGCTTCATCGCACGCGGCCGTGGCATCGACCATGCGCCCCTCCTTGTGCAGTGCGATGGCCGTAGCCAGCACGCTCTCGACATCGCCAACCGGCGCCTCGGCCAGGCTCACCGCTCCCGCAGTTGCCGGTGGAAAGGAAGGCGGCTCGTCACCGGCTTCCCGGCCCCGGCTGCGCAGAAGTATGCCGGCCAGCAGCACGACCGCCACGGCCCCGGTCGCGACGGGCACGACGGGGAAACGCCTGCGCCCCGGCCGACGCATGGTATACACCTGCGTCGCGGGCGAGCTAACCGCCATCGCCCAGGCGAACTCGGTGCAGCTCGGGAAACGCCGCTCACCGTTTTTCGACAACGCCTTCGACAGGGCGCGCCACGTTTTCGAGGGGATACCCGCGGGTTTGACGGGATCGCTGTGCAACACGGTGGTCATCAGGACTTTCATGTCGTTGCTCGTGAACGGTTGCCGTCCCGCCAGCATCTCGTAAGCCGTGACGGCGAGGGAGTACTGGTCGGTTGCCGCATTCTGCAGCCGCCCCTGCCACTGCTCCGGAGCCATGTACGGTCCGGTGCCGCGCGCGGTGAAGTCGGTTTTGCTGATCTTGCTGATCGACGTGTAGATCTGGGCCGCGATTCCGAAGTCCAGTATCTTGGCCGTGCCGTCCGCACAGATCACGATGTTCGCGGGCTTCACATCGCGATGGATGATCTTCTGCGAGTGCGCGTAGTCCAATCCCTCCGCGACCTGCCTGACGATGTCGGCTACCTCGTCCACCGGCAGCTTGCCGCCGCGACGTTTCGCGTGGTCTTGCAGGTTGGCCCCTTCCACATGCTCCATCACCAGGTAGTAGTTCCCGGTGTCCGAATCCTGCTCGAGCACGTTCATCGCCGCGATGTTGTGGTGCCTCAGCTTGTAGACAAGCTGGAAGTTGTCCTTGATTTCCAACATCTCCGTCTCGCTCTGGGAAAGCTCGGGAGGCAGTGCCTTGACGGCAACGTCTATGTCGGAAACACGGTCGTGGCAGCGCAGAACGACGCCCATTCCGCCGCGGCCGAGAGTCCCCTCCACCGTGTAGCGACCGAGGAGCGTTTCGCCTACCGGAATGCCCGCAGTGGGAAAAGTCTGCAGTGGGACGGTCGCCGGCAGTCCGTCCAGACGAGCCGACGCGGCTTCTACAGGTCCGGTAGCCTTCATCACAAGCAAGTCTAACCAAAGACCGGCGCACCGTCCACAGACTAAATCCGACAGCATCGCGGGCATTGCGCGACACATGCGTCCATGAAGGTGCTGCTTTTATGCTTGCCGGATTCGGTGATCCGTGTAGGATATCCGCGTTCATGTGTTGTTTTCCCTAGCGCGATCCCAGCTCGCTCTCCCGTTACCTTGAACCACATCGGCCCTTAGGAGTCTGCCGTGAACATTGGTGTGCCCAGAGAGACAAGAGATGACGAGTTCCGCGTGAGCCTCGTCCCGCGCAGCGTGGCGCGCCTCGTCGACGCCGGCCATGCTGTCTACGTCGAGCACGGCGCCGGAGCCGCCGCCGGGTTCTCGTCCGTCAAGTACAGGAATGCCGGGGCCCATATGGCGGATGGCGTGGCTCGCTGCGACCTTGTGGTCGGCGTCAAGACGCCTAAACTGGAACGCTTGCGCGACCGGTCGATAGTCATGGCCTATCTTCACGTTGAGAAGGGACAGAATCCCCGGACTCTCGGCATCCTGAAGAGGAAGAGGATCCTCAGCTATGCATTCGAGGAGATACGGGACAGCAACGGCAACAGGCTCGTGAACCTGGGGTTCGAAGCCGGGGTCGTCGGCATCGCCGAAGGCCTGCGCGCCTGGGGCCGGAGAGCAGGAAACGGCAGGAACGGGAACCCTTTCAGACACCTGAAACATGTGCGGGACTACGGCTCCAAGAGACGGATCTACTCCGATGTCGCCAGGCTGAATGCCGGGAACGGCGCAAAAGTCGTCATAATGGGCAGGGGCCGGGTTTCCCGCGGTGTACAGGCCCTGCTCAGGCGGACCGCGATCAGGCCGGCGGTGCTCTGGCGGACCGAAACGGCTAACATCGAGAACTACCTCGACGGGGTCGATATCCTCGTCAATGCCGTCGATTGGTACCCGCGCGAGCCGCATATCGTGAAGCGCAGCATGTTGAAGTCCATGAAGAAGACGGCCCTGGTGCTCGATATCTCGTGCGACGAGAAGGGCGCTGTCGAAACCTGCGTTCCCACCACCTGGGATGACCCGATTTACGAGGCGGAAGGCATCAACCATCTCTGTATCAGCAACCTGCCGACGGCCATCCCGCGGGATTCCTCGACCCGACTCAGCGCCATGATCCTGCCACACGTCATGCAAGTGGCAAGCGGCAAGGAGCTGGCCACCGGCATGATGACCAGGAACGGCAGGTTCGTGTACCGGTGATCATGCCGACCGCCTTGTCTCCTTCCATCGCCACAAACACTGCCCTGCGCTCATCACACAGGTCGCCCTTGAGGTAGCTCAGATACTTGCCCTTGTTCTCACAAATCGGCTTCAGCGACCTGTTGTATCGCCTTTCGCTTCCCTTCGCCCTGAGCTTGACCTCCTTCAGCCCCTCGTAATCACCCATGGTCGCTCTTCTTATTTCCATCTTGTGCCGCCTATCTCTCTGACGAGGTGCTTTGCCAAGTTGAACCTTCTCACTTTGGGAAACCCGGGAAAGGCGTTGAGCTCTATGACAACCGTGCTGTTTCGATCAGGATCAAGCATCATGTCCACCCCGGCGAAGTCCAGACCAAGCGCCCTCGCGGCGCCAAGCGCCGTTCGCTCCGCCTCTTTCAGCAATCTCTTCGGAACGTCCGCGAGGAACCGCATCGTTTCCGATCTCGCCCCCTGGGAGACATTAGTGGTTACCTTGTCGGCACTGTTGCTCCTGGGATACATGTAGAGCACTTTGTTGCGGAAGACGAGGGCTCTCAGGTCGAAGTGCCTGCCGCGTATCAGCCAACGGGGAACGGCCTCTTCCACCACAATATCCCCTTTCAGCAGCTCCGCCAGGAACGCCCTGTTGCCCGTCACATCCCTGAACCGCCATCCATGGTCGGAATGCCTGTTCAGTATCCTGTTCTTCCTGAAGACGAAGTTGGTGAGCCAGCGGTCCTGCTCGAGATACGTTATCCCCTTCCCCATGGATCCGTACCGCACCTTGATGAAGAACCTGCGCCCCTCCCGCAGCAGATCCGTGACTTTATCGAGATCACGGGTCCGGTAAGCGCGTGGGGTCGCTATTCCGGCCCGCCGCAACAGCCGCTTCGTGGCTTCCTTGTCCCTTTCGGGAGGGATGTCGTCCGGGTCATTGATGAAGACTAGTTTCCTGTCCCCGTAACCTCTCCTGAGCTTCTTTCCCACTGTCCGCCAGAACCTCTTCAGTTTCGAGTAGAATTCCTTGCTTCCATAGACGCCCGTGTAGCGCCTGGGCTCTATGTGCCTGTCCCAGTACTCGAACGGAAAGAACAGGAAAAGCACCACGACTCCCGTCTCGACAGCAGGAAGACTGTCGCCCAGCACGGAATCGTAGTCAGTGGTCACGAAACGAATGCCGTGCTTTGTGAGCAGGTGTCCCTGCCTCAGGAATTTCAGGTATGAATCCCAATCCTTCTCATCGCCTACTGCGAGTAGCGTGCTGCTTATGTCCGGCCCGGCCATGCTTGCTCCTTTGCGCGCTGGAAATGTAGCTTCCCCGGCCGCCGCCGTCACGGAAAACCGTCACGCGACAGGAGACATTCCATCACGGGCTCTTTCATCACCGGCATTGCGCGACACGCACACCCGTGATAGGTTTCCGGCAAGGAAGAATGTCTATGAGTTCAACAAGGACCAGCCACGCTCTCGCTACGCTCGCCATCCTGGTCCTCTGTCGGGCCGTGACTGCGGGTGGTCCAACAACCATCGCCGTTGACCTCGTTGACGGGTCACACGTGGTGGGGACGGCCGAAGCATCATCGGTCGTGGCGCAAGCCTCCTACGGCAAGATGGACATCGCCCTCCATCGCATCGTAAGCGTCACAGTCAGCAACGACCACGAGGCAGCGCTGTTCCGCCTCCGCAACGGGGACCGGGTCCGCGGCACTCTCGACGGGAGCCCGGTAAAGGTCAAAACCCGTTTCGGCCCCCTCGCCGTGCCGATCAAGCATGTCAAAGCGATCCAGGTCTACCGCAGCACCGCCGCGCCCCCGGGGTTCAGGAAAGACCTGTGCCTGCACCTCTCTTTCGACAAGGAGCAGGGATTGACCGTCCCGGACAACAGCGGCTGCGGCAACAACGGCGAGGCAATACGCGGCACCTGGACCCCCGACGGCAGGTCCGGCGGCGGTTACATCCTGGACGGGAAAGACGACTACGTGAAGATCGCGGGGGAGTCATCCTTCGACTTCGGCTCCAGCCCGTTCACCATCGCGCTCTGGGTGAAGGTCACGAAGGTGACGCCGGCGAGGAACAAGGGAAAGACCCAGATCCTCCTTGCCAAGTATGACGGTCGCAGGGGCTGCCAGTGGCGCTTCGAGCTCACCGACCGGGGCCAGTTCAGGCTGGTCACGGCAACGCAGCCTGAACGCGGATGGGAACAGTCCAGGACATCGGGCAACAACACGATGAACGACGGCTCCTGGCACCACGTTGCGGTCAGGAAGTTCGGCCGCGAAGCCCTGTTCTACGTGGACGGTCGACCGCTGGTGACGCCCAACGACAAACGCGCGAACACCGCCGGCAGCATCGGTCGCGGCGACGAGCCGGTCAGGATCGGCGCCTACAGGAACAGGGACGGGAAATTCGACGGGTTTCTCGGCGGAACGGTGGATGACGTGATGGTGTGGAAGAGGGCGCTGTCGGAGAACGAGATCCGGTGGCTGGCCGGGAAGCGGAAGTGAATGGTGAATCGTGAATAGTCAGTGGTCAGACAAGCGTATCGCGGTGATGGTGGCCGGTATCGTCTTCGCCATGACATTGGGCGCAATGGCGCAGTCCACCAATGATGTGCAGCTTGAGCTGGTGTTGAAGGACAACGGCCTGCTCCGCGGCAGACCGGTGAAGAGCACTCTCAAGGCGCGGCTGGAAATGATCGATACGCCGGTCGAGCTGAAACTGGCGAAGATCTCGCACCTCGAACACAAATCCGACAAAACCGGCTTCCTCGTGACGTTCACGAACGACGACACGATATCGTGCAGGATCCTGGAGCCGAACATCGAAATAGTCACGTTGCTCGGCAAGCTGACGATCTCGCCGGCGGATATCAGGGCGATCCGGAATGTGGGCGGGAGCACGAAGAAATGGAAAGCTGTTCCGAACCCGCGGCCGCGCTACGGCGGCTACAACGAACAGATGGATATGGCAGCGGACAAGGGCGGCGTGATGTGGGTAATGAGCCGCTACGGTCTCACCAGGTTCGAAGGCGGCGGAAGAAGGAACATCGGCTTCAGCACCGGCTTCAATCTCGCCATGATCTTCGGCGCGCCGGATCGCGGCCTGTACGTTACCCAGTTCGACACCAGCAGGAACAAGGGCCTCCTTCACCGCATCACCGACAACGGCCACAGGGCCAAGCCCCTGACAGAGTACCGGCTGAACAGCATCTACCAGGTGCCCTGCCTTCACGTCGCGTCCACGCGCAAGATCTACAACTGGGGCGAAAGCTTTGTCCGCGTTTTCACCCTTCGACCCGGCTCGGGGCAGGCTCTCGGCGAATGGAAGGAATGGGAGGCGAAGCTCACGCGCCAGGAGACGCGGGTTCTGGAGGTGGACGGGCGGATGCACTTCTTCTGCAACAACCGCGTCTGGACCGTGGACGCGGACGACAACTTCTCGACGAACAAGGTCAAGCTGACAACAAAGGTCATGAAGGCCGGGAAAGGCAAAAAAACCCGCAATCCGCCGCTCGTACTGGCGAGATGGGACAAGCGGAACATCGTGAGTTTCTCGCCCGGCGACAGCAGCATCCAGGCAAACGACATAGACAGGTTCACTCCGGTGGACGTGGACAGGATCAACGGGAGGCTGAAGGAATACAGGCTCCATGCGGTCTTCGGCTCGCGCGGCGGGTCGGTCTACTTCTGCGCCACCCGGCGTGCGGATGGCGAGAACATGCTGGTTCGCCTGACCAGGGACGGTACGGTGATGCCCCTTCCGGAGACCGGCCTTTTCCTCGGCGGTTCCACTACGGTTTCGAACGTCTACGAAAGCCCGCACGGTGCGCTCTGGCTGGCGGCGGGCAACCGTGGCGTGGCCCGGTACCGCAAACGCAACGTCACGGTGTTCGGACCGGAAAGCGGGCTTCCGGGCGGCCGCTACTTCCAACTGGCGGCCGATTCCGACGGAAACATCTGGACGCTGAGCAGGTCATCGCCATATGTTCTCCAAGCGGCAGGGCGGAACAATGGCTGACAACGAGCGCATCTGGCACCTCTCGTTCTACCTGGCACTCGTCTGGGCCCGGGTGCTCGGCCTGATCTACTTCATCAACTCCGACCGCCTCGACTGGCAAAAACACTCCTACGGCCGCCTGCCCTGAGCGCCGCGGCAGTTCCCCAACTCTCCCGAAGTTTGTCCCATTGGTCCCATAGGCCAGATTTTTCGAGAAAGTATTAAAATAATCATTTGAATTATCCGTTTAACCAGTGTAAAGAGGGTCTTCCATGGAGAAGTCGGGGAGAACAAAGGATCGGGTCCTGGAGGGGGCCTGCGGGCTGTTCGCAGCTCACGGCTACAGGGATACCACGATCCAGCATATCTGCGAGGCCGCCGAGGCCAATGTGGCGGCCGTAAACTATTACTACGGCAACGAGGCCGGCCTGTACCGGGAGGTCTGGCGGCGTGCGGCCGCCGTCGTCGACGAAGTGCACGGCCCTGCCCTGGGCGGTACCAGAGGGCCTGCGCCGGGCGAAGTCAGCACCCGGATAGAGGGCACGAAATGACGTTTTCATCCATGCAGAATGCCGGGTGGTGGACCATCATCGTCCTACCTCTCGTCGTAACGTCATGCGTAATGTTCCCGCCACCCGACCGCGACGACAGCGCCACTCCGGCGCTGCCCGACAGGTACGAAGCCGTGCCAGGCTCCAGTTCGTTGCCGGACGCCTGGTGGGAATCGTTCAGGGACCCCGATCTGAACGCTCTTGTGGAACGTTCGCTGCAGGGCAATCTCTCCCTCCAACAGGTAGCCGCACGCGTCCGGCAGGTGGCCGCCATCGCAATGCAACGCAATGCGGCGCTTATGCCCGAACTCTCGGTGGAGGCGCGCGCCTCTCAGTCGCGGCAGACCGGCGGCGATACATCATCGGGGGCGGACACGGGAACGGAGGCTTCCGGCACCACAACACGCGAGACCTACTCGCTCGGCATGGCGTCCAGCTACGAGCTGGATCTGTGGGGACGGGTGCGGTCCCTCAGCGCCGGAATCGAAGCGGATTTCCTGGCATCCCGGGCTGACCTCGAGACCGCGGCCATGACCCTCGCCGCGCAGGTCACCAGCAGCTACCTCGAACTGCTCTTCCAGCGCCGTCAGGCGGACATCCTGGCCGATCAGCTCACGACATCGAGAAAGATCCTCGAGTTGATGAAACTCCGCCAACGCCGGTCCGACGCCTCGGCACTGGACATCCTCCGCCAGAAGGAGGCCATCCACCGGATAGAGTCGCAGATCCCCCCCGTTCTCGCGCGGGAGCAGGCCCTCTTGAACGAACTCGCGGTACTCATCGGCGCAACACCCGGTACGCACATCACGGCCGGGGCCCGGATCCTTCCTTTGCCGCCGCCCTTGCCCGACACCGGTGTACCGGCCGACCTGCTGTCGAAAAGACCCGACATACGGGCGACATGGCTCAGGCTCAAGGGGGCCGACTGGAGTGCCGGCGCCGCACGGGCCGACAGGCTGCCCGCCATCCGCCTCACCGCCTCGGCATCGTACAGCTCTTCCGAGCTCTCAAGCATCATGGACGACTGGATCAGCAACCTGGCCGCGGGTCTTGTAGGCCCCATACTCGATAGCGGTCGCCGCAAGGCGGAAGTGGACAGGACACGCGCAGTCACCGAGGAACGCCTTGCGGCATACCGGGAACGGGTGCTCAACGCCGTGCGTGAGGTGCAGGATGCACTGACCAACGAAAAGAAGGAATCCGAACAGATAGCGGCTATCGAGAAGCAACTGACCTCTGCACACGAGGCAAGCACCCTCGCCCTGGCGCTCTACCGCAAGGGCGCGGCATCGTACCAGGCAGCCCTGTCGACACTCGTCAACGAACATTCCGCCCAGTTGACGCTGGCGAAGGCTCATCATGACAGGCTCGCAACGCGGGTGCGGCTCTACCGCGCCCTCGGCGGCGACTGGGCAGAAATCATCGCCGATCTTGAACAGGAGAACAAGCAATGAACAATGACGAGGAAAACACCAATCACGAGCCAAGCGCCGAATCGCTCTGGGCAGGGCGCGGGCTCGGCGTGCTACTCTTGATCGCGGCTGTGGTCGTCGCGATCATATTCGTGAAGACCCGGCCGAAGGAAACCCGCCGCAAACCCAAACGCCAGGCCCCGGTTGTCGAGGTCATGCCGCTTGTGCCGACGAATAGCACCGTGGTCCTGCGCGCCGCCGGCACCGTGATACCCGCCGTGGAGATCGATCTTCGACCGGAAGTCAGCGGCCGCATCGTCGCACTGCACCGGGAATTCGCCGAGGGGGGACGTGTGGGCAAGGGCGATATCCTTGTGGAAATCGATCAACGCGATTACCACGCCGGACTTCAAGAGGCCGGGTCGGCGCTCCGAATCGCACAGACCGCCCTGGCGCTCGAGGAAGGCAAACAGGACGTCGCGCGACGTGAGTGGGAGCTCCTGGGGCTCGAGAAGGAGGCCGATGCGAAGGACCGAGAACTCGCGCTGCGCGTACCCCAGCTGAAAGCCCGCCGGGCAGAGGTGGCCATGGCCGAAGCCGTTGTTGCCAAGGCGAAGCTGGCCATGGAAAGAACCGGAGTGAAATGTCCCGTGAACGCGGTGGTCGCATCACGAAATGCGGACGTGGGCGACACCGCAATGCCGACCGCTTCGCTGGCGCGACTCGTGGGTACCGACAACTACTGGGTCCGCGTATCCGTGCGCGCCGATGAAATCAGGTGGCTCAAGATCCCTCGAAAAGGAGGCGAGAAAGGCTCTCCCGCCGTGATAACGCTGCCTACGGGCGATACCCGGAACGGGTACGTTATCCGGTTGCTGCCGGACCTGGAGCCCCAGGGCCGGATGGCCCGCGTTCTCGTGCAGGTGGACAACCCGCTCGGAATCGACAGCGGCGGCGCGCCAATGCTCCTGGACTCCTACGTGCGCGTAACAATCACGGGCAAACCGGTCGAGAACGTGTGCGTGATACCCAGGACCTCGTTTCGTAACGGAGGCGAGGTCTGGCTGCTGGACCCGGAGAACCATCTCCAGATCAACAATGCCCAACCTGTCTGGGGCGACCGTGATTCGATCCTCTTGAAACCGACCTGGAAAGAAGGAATGAGGCTTGTCGTGTCGGATCTCTCCACACCCATACAGGGGATGAGCCTGCGGCCCGCGCCATGAACGCAGAAATAAGAACTGATATCTACGACGAGAAACCCGGCCCCATTGCTTGGATGGCACGCAACTCCGTTGCCGCCAATCTGCTGATGTGGTTCTGCCTGGCCGGCGGCATGGTTGCCTTCCTGAACATCACACAGGAAGTCTTCCCCGACATCGAACGCGATACAGTCACGGTACGCGTACCCTACCCCGGCGCCAGCCCCGAAGAAGTCGAACAGGGAATCGTGCTCGCTGTCGAAGAAGCGATACGGACCGTTGTGGGAATCGAGGAAGTCACCGCCACGGCGAACGAGGGCTCGGCAACAATCCGCGCCCAGTTGCTCGAAAATGCCGACGATATGCGGGTCTACCAGGATATCAAGAGCGAGGTGGACCGTATTCGAACCATCCCCGAAGACGCCGAAGAACCGAGAGTAACCCTCGATGTCCGGCGCCGGGGCGTCATGTCCATCGTACTCTACGGCCAAGCGAGCGAAAGCGCGTTACGTACGCTGGCGGAACAGGTGCGGGACAGCTTTCTCGCCGATCCCGACATCACGCAGGTCGATGTGTACGGGGTCAGGCCCCCGGAAATCAGCATCGAAGTGCCGCAGGAAAGACTGCGGAGCTACAACCTGACGCTTCAGCAGGTCGCCGACATTTTGCGCCTCAAATCGGTGGAGCTTCCCGGCGGCGGCATCAAAACAGAGGCCGGCGAGATCCTCGTAAGGATGAAGGAAAGACGCGACTATGCACGGGAGTTTGCCCGGACGCCTATCCTCACACGGCCCGACGGCTCGACCGTGCTGCTGGAAGATATCGCAACGGTCACCGACGGTTTCGAGGACATCGACCGGTTCGCCACGTACAACGGCCGGCCGGCCGCGCTGCTGGAGATCTTCCGCGTGGGACGCCAGACACCGATCCAGGTTGCGGACGCGGTCCATAGACAGATGAAACTGATCAGGCCGACACTTCCCGAAGGCATGGACCTGGCCATCCGCAGGAGCATGGCCAAGATCTACCGAGAGCGCGCGGGCCTGCTGTTGCGGAACGGCGGACTGGGCCTGGTACTCGTGCTCTGCCTGCTCGGCTGCTTCCTGGAGTTGCGCCTCGCGTTCTGGGTCATGATGGGTATCCCGATTTCGTTCCTCGGATCCATGATTCTCATGAATTTCATCGGGCTGTCGATCAACATGGTGACGTTGTTCGCCTACATAGTGGCACTTGGAATCGTTGTCGACGATGCGATCGTCGTGGGCGAGAACATATACCGCTACCGGCAGGAGGGAGTCCCGTTCCTCGATGCCGCGGTCCGGGGTGCGCGTGAAGTGGCCGTCCCGGTCGGCTTCAGCATCCTCACCAACATCGTGGCCTTCATGCCGATCTACCTGCTGCCCGGCATCATGGGTAAGATACTGGGGATGCTGCCGGTGGTGGTGGTGACCGCATTCCTCATATCCTGGCTCGAATGCCTCATGATCCTGCCTGCCCACTTGGGTCATGCAAAAGAGCGCGCGCCACGCGGACCCCTGGCCGGCTTCACCAGGTGGCAGCGTTCCTTCAGCGAAAGATTTCGGGCATGGGTCCACAACCGGTACGGCCCCTTCCTCGGCTGGTGCCTCGGCCACCGCTACCTTGTCATTTCGGCAGCCGTCGCGATTCTCATTGTCACACTCGGTTACGTAAAGAGCGGCCGGATGGGATTCCAGCTCTTCCCGACGGTCGAAAGCGATTTCGCCTACGGTTACGCAACACTGCCCTACGGCGTCAATATCGACAGGAGTGAAGCCGTTGCCAACCGCATGCTCGAGGCGGCACGGAAAGTCGTTCTGGGTTCCGGCCATCCCGAGCTTGTCGAGGGGATGTTCGCGGATATCGGCGACAATGGTTCGCATACGGCCGAAATACGCGTCTTCCTGGCCGATGCCGAGATCCGTGACAAGATCATGAGCACGCAGGAATTCGTCGACAAATGGCGCAAGGAGCTTGGGGACGTCCCGGGGGTCAAGTTCATCCGGCTGCAGTCCGACCGCGGCGGGCCGGGAAGCGGCCCGCCGTTGACCGTTGAGTTGCGCCACCGCAACGTTTCGACTCTGGAGAAGGCATCCACCGACCTGGCCCAAGTCCTCGAGGAAATGCCGAAGATACGCGACATTGATGAAGGGTTCCAGCTCGGGAAGGAGCAACTCGATTTCAAGGTCAGACCGGCCGGCCAGAGTTTCGGGCTCCAGGCGCGCAACATTGCGCGCCAGGTGAGAAATGCCTACGAAGGAGCCGAAGTTCTCAGGCAGCAACGGGGCCGGGATGAGATCAAGGTCAAAGTCCGGCTCCCCGAAGAGGAACGCGTTTCGGAATACGATCTCAACGCCATGGTCCTGCGTAACGCCGCCGGGGCCGAAGCACCGTTGCGGGAAATGGTCGATGTCACACGCGGCCGCGCGTTCACGCAGATAAACCGCCGCAACGGTCAGCGGGCCCTGACCGTAACTGCCGATGTCAGGCCACGCAAGGATGTGGGCCAGATCACCGCCATCCTGGACGATGACGTAATGCCGAAGCTGATGATGAAGTATCCGGGGCTCAGCTACAGCTACGAAGGGCGCCAAGCCGAAGCACGCAAGAGTTTCAACCGTCTGTTCGTCTTCATACCGTCTGTGCTTCTCGCCATCTATGCGCTGCTCGCCGTGCCTTTCAGAAGCTATGTGCAGCCCCTGATTGTCATGGTCAGCATCCCGTTCGGGATAGTCGGCGCCGTCGCCGGCCATCTCATCATGGGCTACGGGCTCAGCATGATAGGGATAATAGGGATTCTCGCCCTCTCCGGAGTCGTGGTAAATGACTCGTTGATCATGGTGGATTTCGTCAACAGGGCACGGAGTACGGGCCGGCCGCTCAAGGAGGCCGTCGTTCAGGCCGGCATGCAACGGTTTCGTCCGATCATCCTCACGACTTTCACCACGTTTGGCGGACTGTGCCCCATGATCTTCGAGACCTCGCGCCAGGCCCGCTTCCTGATCCCCATGGCCCTGTCTCTGGGCTACGGGATCCTGTTCGCCACGTCCATCACGCTCATCCTCGTTCCGTCGCTCTACATGATCATCGAGGATTTCCGAGGCCGGAGACGCTAATCGGGCGCATATCTTTTCCAAACAAACGGGGTTGCCATCAGCGCGCACGCGCGCTAGAATCGGCTGCGGAAGCAAGTGGGGGTTGTAGGTTCGGGCATCCTGCTTCCGAACGGGAGCCCAATGAAACTCCGGATCCTCCTATTCGAGGACGAAGAGACGGTCCGCACGTTTATCGGCCGGATTCTCGCGCACCGGGACTACGAGTTGATCTGCTACGACGATCCCCGCCGCTGCGAGCTGCTGCAGTCATCCAAGTGCGAATGCCCGGAGGGATTCCAGTGCACCGACGTGATCATGTGCGACAGGTACTTCCACGGCAGGGACTGCATGGATTTCATCAGGAAACAGAAAGAACGTGGCTGCAAAGCCAGGTTCATCGCGATCCTCTCGGCTGTCGTATCCTGGGATGAACGCGAGTGGGCCGAGGAGAACTGCATAGAGGTATTCACGAAACCATTCAGAACAGATACCATCCTCGACTGGCTCACCGACTGCGAGTCAAAATCCGACCCCGAGCGGCAGCTGATTGGTGTCGACGGCGAAGTCTTACCACCATGGGTGATAGATCAGTAATCATTATAGGCGCCGGGATAGCCGGGCTGTCGGCCGGCTGCTATGCACGGATGAACGGGTACCGGAGCCGCATCTTCGAGATGCACGATCACCCGGGCGGGCTCTGCACCTGCTGGGAACGCGGCGGGTATACCATCAACGGCTGCGTCCACGTCCTGGTCGGGGCCGGCCACGGGAGCCCGTTCCGACGGATATGGGAGGAGCTCGGCGCCATCCAGGGCAGGGAGGTGTTCTTCTACGACGAGTTCGTCCGCTTCGAGGGAAGCGACGGCCGAACCTTCATTTTGTCAACAAATATCGACGAGCTCGAGGAACATATGCTGGAGCTTGCGCCGGACGATGCCCAGCTGACCCGCCGGTTCATCAGGGGGGTACGCAAGCTGACGGGGTTCCAGGCGCCGGTCCTCCGGGCACCCGAACTGTACGGGCCACTCTCCGGGCTCAAGCTCGGGCTCAAGATGCTGCCCTACGCCCCGGTGGCACACAGGTGGCTGCGCCTCTCCATGCGGGAGTTCTCACGGCGCTGGACGGATCCCCTGCTCCGTGAAGCATTCTCCGCCCTGTGGTTCCCGGAAGTGCCAGTGCTCATGTTCATGATGACCATCGCAATGCTGCACAGCAAGAGAGCAGGCTATCCGGCCGGCGGATCGCTTGACTTCTCGCGCGCCATCGAACGCCGCTACCTTGGGCTCGGCGGTGAGGTCCGCTACGGCGCCGCGGTCACGGAGATACTCGTCGAGAACGACCGTGCGGTCGGGGTCACGCTCGCCGACGGCGGCGAGCACAGGGCCGACTACGTGATCTCCGCCGCCGACGGACATGCAACCACGTTCAACATGCTCGGCGGTCGGTACGTGAACGACAGGATACGCGGCTACTACAAGGACCTGCCTATCTTCCCGCCCCTGGTCTACCTCTCGCTCGGGTTGAGCAGGTCGTTCGATTCGATGCCCTCCGCCGCCACGGGGATGAGCATTCCCCTGGACACACCTATCGAAATCGGCGGCGAACAGGTGGACAGGCTCGGGGTCCGCGTGCACGACTTCGACCCCGCCCTGGCACCGGAGGGGAAGACCTTCCTGCGCGTTCTGCAGTCGGCCACGTACGACGCCTGGGCGCGGTTCGAGTCGGACCCGGACGGCTACCAGGCCGAAAAGCGGCGCATCACCGATGCCATCATCGCCGCGCTGGACTCGCGGTTCCCGGGGCTGGCGGACTCGGTGGAGATGAGCGACCTGGCCACGCCGCTGACCTTCCGCCGCTATACCGGCAACTGGCAGGGGTCCCACGAGGGCTGGCTCGTCACGACGAAGACCTGGAAGATCCGAATGAAGAAGACGCTGCCCGGGCTGGACAACTTCTACATGGCCGGCCACTGGGTCCAGCCCGGCGGCGGACTTCCCTCCGCCGCCATGGCCGCCCGCAACGTCGTCCAACTCATCTGCCACCGCGACAAGAGGCCGTTCACGACTTCTACACCGTGAGCGGCCTGGTGTTCTGTGTTCAGTGCGCGGTGCAAGTGTCCAGTCCCGGCGAACATGGCACCACGGTACTGAACACCGAACACTGAACACCTCCCCTACCAGACGGCCTGGATGCGGTCGAGGGTGCGCATGAGGGCGAGCGAGATGTCGTGCGTCAGGACGGGTGACTCGGTGAGACCTTCGCGCAGGCAGCGCACCACCTCTTTCACCTCGTGGGTAAAGCCACGCCCGGTCGGCGGGATGTGGAGCTGTTGCGCCTCGTCCTCGCCGATCTTCACCGTGAGATGCGTGGGCCTGAAGCAGGGGGTGTCTATGGTAATGTAGCCTTCCGTGCCGTAGATCGTCGCGCGTATCTTTGTCTGCGTCCTGGCCGCACAGTTCAATGACGCCAACCGCCCCCCGTCGAACCGCAAACACATGGCCGCCTGTTCGTCCACCCCGCTCTCACCGATATGCGCCACGGCCCCCACCTTCTCCGGCTCGCCCCCCAGGAAAAGGTTCGCAAGCGCCACAGGGTAGATGCCGACATCAAGCAGCGCGCCGCCGCCCAGCTCCTTGTTGAACACCCGGTGTCCGGGGTCCCAGTCCATGCGGAACCCGAAGTCGGCCTCCAGCATCCGCACCTCCCCAATCTGGCCCGACGCGATACGCTTCTGCGCCTCCACTATCACCGGGAAGAAGTACGTCCACATTCCCTGCATCAGGAACAGGCCCTTATCCTTCGCCACGCGCACCATGTCCGCCGCGTCGGCTTCGCAAAGAGCCATCGGCTTCTCGCACAGAACGGGCTTGCCGTTTTCCAGGCACATTATCGTGTTGTCGTGGTGCATCGGGTGCGGGGTCGCCACGTAGACAACATCCACGTTCTCGTCCGCAGCCAGCTCCTCGTAGCTGCCGTAGCGGGCCGGTATGCCGTATTCCTCTCCGAACTTGTCCGCCGATTCCCGGGTCCGCGATCCGACAGCAGCGATCTCCATGTCATCCATCAGTGCCAGGTCGTTCGCAAACCTGTGAGCGATGTTGCCCGTACTGATTATCCCCCACCTGCACCTGTGTTCCACCATGTGTCCATCCCCTGTGGCCATGCGGTCTTTCCGTAGAGGCACCCCCTCTACATCCTCCGCGTCTTTCGTCCTCGTCCTTCGTTCTCGTCCTCGTCCTCGTATTCGGAACCCGCTGTCCGCCAACTGTATCCGAGGACGATGACGAGGGACGACGACGAGGACGATCTTATTTTTCGCTATGTCTCCCTCGCCCCAACGTGCTACGATCATCCAGAAAACCAACGGTCATATCAACAAGCTTTTCGGGAGGCGTGACATGAGATACACAGCCATAGCCTGTGCCGTCATCTCGATGTTTCTCAGCCCCGGCACGAATGCCGCGGAGCCCGACTGGAAGGCCCGCTACGCCGAGCTCAAGCAGGAAGAGCTGAAGAACTGGCAGAAAACAGCGGTCAAGGGGAAGCGCCTGTCCGTCGTGCTCACGAACGGACGTAAGGTAGCGGGGGTACTCACCGGGCTCACGGACCAGGGCATAATACTCTCGATCCGCGGCAAGTACGAGTCGATCCCCCGCGCGAAGCTGGGCACCCAGTCGCGAATGGCTCTCTTCGCGGCCGACTACGCTCACATCAAGGCAATGGCCCGGCTCAAGGAGGAACGGGCCGCGCACGAGGCCAAGGGCGGCGGCGGGAAAGAAGCAGCCGAGGGAGCCGGGGGGAAGAAACACCCGGGCTACGTCGTCGCCAGCCTGAACCAAAAGTCCGGCTATATGCATGGCCGGATCACTATGACAGGCACCGTGAAGAACCGCACCGGCGTGCCGCTGCACAAGGTACACGCATACGTCACGCTCCGTGACGCCAACGGAAACGACCTGGGCACATACAAAGGGCCGATCGCCTCCGAAACGCTGCCGCCCGACACAACCTGCTCGTTCGAAGTCACGTGCCACCGCAACAAGCGGACCGCGGCAAAGCAGCTCAGCTTCAAGACGGGCGACGGCCAGGAACTGGAAGTGCGGTATAGTGAGTAGGAGCAGGAAGGTGTCGGGTGTCAGGTGTCGGGTGTCAGCTCCAGGGGGGACAAGGCCTGGTCCATCACGCCTGTCTACACTGATCATCACTCTCGCTCTCTCTATGGCTCTGAGCCCATCTGCCCACGCCGCCGATTTCAAGGTTCGCACGGCGACCTATATCGGCGGGCCGGCGGAGGCTGATGCGTGGAACGCCGTTGACATAGCGCCCGACGGCAACATCGTGCTGGCCGGGCGGCTGCCCGACAAGAATCCTGGCGGCGTAAAGGCGGCCTGGCTGATGGCGGGCGGCGACGGCGTGGTGCTCCGCGTTGCGCCTAGCGGCACGAACGTCCTCTCCATGGCGCGCATAGGGGACTACATCGACGACATGCAGGTTGGCGAGGGCGGCAGGATAGTCATCACCGGCTCCTTCGGTGTCGGAGTCCTCTCAACCAACGCCACGAAGCTGCTCTGGCGTGACGGCAGCATCATCCGCGGCACGAAGGCGGCCGCGTTCCGCAACCAAACCCCGCCGTTCAAGCAGGACCGCTACAGGAAATGGTGGTCTCCCCGAATTTCAGGCAGCGGCATGTCTGGACCGTATTTTCAGGCGAGCAAAGCGAATCGGCATCGTGGGGAATAAGTGTGCGGGGAAGGACCGCGGCACTGGTCTCGGAAGTATACGACGGGGAGATGCTCGTCACGAAAAACGCAATGCAACGCGTCCCGATGAACGCCGTCGACGGCTATCTGGTGGTGTGGGAGCCGGAGTTGTAGCAGATAACGCAATCGTCCTCGTCCTCAGTGAAGCGGTCCTCGTACTCGTACTCGACAGTACAAGTACGTAACAGCCGATGCACCCGAGGACGAGGGACGAAGACTAGTCAACAGCGGAGGAGACTATCATGACCCCTGAAGAATGTATGCCCATTGCCCAAGGCATGTTGATATCGGGCAAGTCGAAAGGCGCGGTGATACGGCGTCTACGAAAAGAGGGCCTGAGATGGAAGGAAGCCAGGCAGGTCTACAAGGAGTGTGTCGGCGTAACCGCCGAGCGCAAGAAATCGAAGCGCCACATCAACCGCAGGGTCGGCGTCGTGGTGTTCTTCATCGGGTTCGGCGGCGGTCTCTACTGCCACTTCGCCATGGGCGACTACAGCACCATAGGCTACATGTTCATCTGCGCCGCGGTCGTAATGCTGGCGGGCATCCTGAAATTTATCTTCGGGGTCTAGAACCGCCGCCCCGGGGCCGGGAGCCGCCGCGGCTGCGTGGGCGGCGCCCACCGCGACGCGGTGGGCCGGAGCGCTCGGACCTGGCCGGGCGGGGCGGACGTGACGGTGGCGGTATGGGCTCGAGCAGCTCGGGTTCCGGCACCGTGCATTTCAGCGGCTGGCCGATGTATTCCTCGATCTCGGGTATCACGAAGGACTCGTCCTCGCATGCGAACGAGACCGCCGTCCCGGCCACCCCTGCCCTGCCTGTCCGCCCGATACGGTGCACATAATCCTCCGGCTCGTAAGGGAACTCGTAGTTTATAACGTGGCTGATGTTGTCCACGTGCAAGCCACGCCCGGCGACATCGGTCGCCACGACAATCCTGATCTTCCCGGCCCGGAACCCCTCCAGAACCTTCTGACGCTTGTCCTGACGGACCGCACCCGAAAGGTACTCGCACTCGATCCCGTGCCTGCGCAGGTTGTCCGAGAGCCTTTGCGTGGTATCGCGCCGGTTCCCGAACAGCAGTACGCGCTCCATCTTCTCTTTCTCCAGGAGATTGTACAGCAGCCGAAACTTGTCCCGGGCGGTCACGGCATAGACAACCTGCTTCACGGTGTCGACGGTAACCTGCTCGGGATCCACTTCGCAAATCACGGGGTCGGGCATCCACTGCGATGCCAGGCGCAACACGTCCTCGGTCAGCGTGGCACTGAACAGCATGGTCTGGCGCTTGTCCTTCGGGGGCGTCGCACGAATTATCTTCTTCACGTCCGGGATGAAGCCCATGTCGAGCATGCGGTCCGCTTCGTCTATCACCAGCACCTCGAGCTGTTTCAGGTCCAGCACGCCCCGACCCTTGAAGTCGATCAGCCGGCCGGGCGTCGCCGCAATCAGATCGATCTGGTTGTTCCGGAGCTCGTTCCGCTGTTTCTCGAAGTCTATGCCACCGTAGACCGCAAGGCACCGGAAGTCGCAGTGCTTGCCCAGGTCCTCCGCGTCTTTGGCGATCTGCATCACGAGTTCGCGGGTCGGAGCAAGGATCAGGGCTCGCGGCGTGCCCGGGCTGCGCCTTGTCCGCTTTTCCTTCAGGAACCGGGAGTAGATGCATATGAGGAACGCGGCGGTCTTGCCCGTCCCGGTCTGCGCGCGGCCCGCGATGTTCTTGCGCTGGGTCGCGTAGCCGAGCACCTTGCCCTGGATCGGCGTACAGTATTCGAAACCAAGGTCATACACCGCGTGCATGACCTCGTCCGGCAGGTCGAAATCGTGGAACCGCGTCTCGCCGTCCTTCGGCGCAACACGGAACTCGTCACGCAGCCAGGGCTTCCGTGGCGGACGTCTCTTCTCCTCGCGGCGCTCCTCCGGCTTCTCCTGCTGCTTCGGGGCAGGACGTTCCCCGGTACGCCGACGCCTTCCCCGCCTGCGGCGCGGCTTTCTCCCGTCCGACGGCTTCCGCTCCTCGGCGGGCCGTTCTCGACGGTCGGATTGCTCCTGCTCTTGAGAGGCGCGCTTCCGCCCCTCGCCCGGACGCCATTCCTCGGGCTGCGCACGCGTCGGCCTGCGCTCCTGCCGGCGCCCCCCCTCGCGGGCCTCCCCGGGCTTCCCGCGGTCGCGTCCGCCACGCTTGCCGCGCCGCCGCCGACTACGACCGCCGCTCGGCCGGGGGTCCTGGTCTCCACGAGCCTTCGAAGGCGACGATGACTTCGGGCCGGACTTGGGCTCTCCCTTGCCGGCCTTGGACGAAGCCGTCGATGAAGCTTTCTTGCCTCGGCCCAGCACTTTGCTGCTGAGTTTCTTTATGAGTTTCTTTACCATTCGGCGTGGCCTAGCATGACTGGAAGACAGGAATGTAGCACATGGCAACGTCCAGTCAAAGGACATATTGGGAAACGACCAATAGGGTCCGCGCTACGCGTGGACCCATCGATGGTTCCGCGTGTAACGCGGGACCTACCGGAGAAAATGTCATGGTGAAGCAGAAAACCCCCGAAATGGTGGTGAATTTCGCGTGTCATACCGGTGAAGGGCCCATGTGGCACCCGGATGAACGTTGCGTATACTGGGTGGATATCCCGAATGCCAGGCTGTTCCGCTATGATCCCGCGTCGGGTAAAACTGAGCAATACGAGACCGGGACGCCGGTGGGCGGATTCACCGTCCACGAGGACGGCAGGCTCCTGCTCTTCATGGCGGACGGCGCCGTGAAACTCTGGGACCATGGACGGACGGAAACCATGATCGAGGAGCTGCCCGACGAACGAGGCAACCGGTTCAATGACGTCATAGCCGACCCCGAAGGACGCGTCTTCTGCGGCGTGATGTCTACTCCCGGGCGCGCCGGCCGCCTCTACCGGCTCGACCCCGGTGGAACCGTGTCCGTGATGCTCGAGGGAACCGGGACCGCGAACGGGATGGGCTTCACCCCGGACCTCACGAGGATGTATTTCTGCGACTCCCGCAAATGCGAGATATGCGTCTTCGACTACGAGCGCGGCACGGGGAACCTGGGCAACCGGAGGATAATAGCGAAGCCGCCGCCGGATGAAGGCAAACCGGACGGCATGACGGTCGACGCCGAGGGATTCATCTGGTCGGCCCGGTGGGACGGCGCGCGCGTGGTCAAGATGACGCCTGACGGCGATACCGTCGAGCACATCGACTTCCCGGTCAAAAAGGTCTCCTGCGTCACGTTCGGCGGCGAAGATATGACGGACATGTATCTCACGACCGCCGGCGGGAACAACACCTCCGAGAACGGCGAGCTGGCCGGCGCCCTGTTCCGCCTCAACCTCGGCATCCGGGGAAGGGAAGAGTTCAGGAGTAGGACGTAGGATCGGTTGACGATAGCGGCGACGATAGCGGAAGCCTTCGGCGGGGCTTCAGCTCCGCCGGCTCATTTCCCGCACCTGATCCAGCGGCCGGAGCGCTGCGGCACTGTGACCGCGGAGCCGAGATCGATACTCTCGCCCGTCACAGCGTCGCATGTCTCTTTGTAGCCAAATCCCTTCGCATCAAGCGTCACCGACGTCTCCGGTCCGTCGTTCACCAGGAAGTAGTGGTCCGCGGCCGGTGATGCCAGCCTGTAGGCAATACAGCCGTCGCAGCTGAACGGAGCCTCGATATCCGCGCCCAGCGCATGCCGCACCAGCAGGTCCTGCGTGCCGGCGTTGCCGGGCCGCCGGCAGTCGTATCCCGCCTGCGTCCCGAAGAGGACGGCGGACCCCTTGCCGACCTTGTTCTCGACGATGGCCGGTTTCCCCGTGGCGTCGTAGGATGCCACGGCCCGGCCGCCGGTCACCGACAGCTCCGCCAGGAAGCCGCCGCACTCCACCCCCTCGATCGAGTCCGGCGTGTGCCGCGGATTGGAGAAGGAGAACTCGTGAAGAACGCAACCGAACGTCCGCTCGAACAACGTTCCTTCATCGGTCATGTAAATGCGGCCGAATTCGTCATAGTAGGCGCCCGGCATATCCATCACCACCCGGCCGCCCTGTTCCGCGTAGGCAAGCAACATTTCGTGGAGCTTCGTGGACACGCTGATGAACGCGGGCAGGTATATCACCCTGTAGCGGGGGCCCAGCCCGGCCTCCAGGTTCCGTGTCGTAACGTATTCCCATGGTACGTTGGCGTCGATAAAAGCCCGTGACGCCCCGATCCGGGCGTTGATGGGGACCGACCGGTACATATCACGGCCGGTGATAGCCATCGCGCCCCAGAACGCCTCGTTGTCCCAGTCCACCATGATCCCCACCACCGGCTCCTTGTGTGCTTCCCACAGTTCGCGCCGGTACTTGACGGCCGCCTTGCCGATGGCCCCCACGGCCCGCGTTCTCTCGACAGGCTTGCGGTTGCGGTCGGTGAGCGCAAACTCGCCGCCTTCCCATCCGGCCGACCGCGCGTTCCAGCACCACAATCCGAATCCCCTGAACCCCGCGGCCAGATAGCTGAGCATCAGCTGTGTCATGGTGCCTGCGTCAACCGTGAACCCGGGAAACTTGTCTCTCACCTCGGGAACGAACGGCGCCTTCCCGCCCGAGAAGTACTGGGGACCGCCGGTCGATTCCCACGTGGCGCTCCAGACGCCCTTCGCCCAGTCCGCCGCGATCGATGCCTGCATGTAGACCGGCCGTGTCACCTCGAAGTCCACCTCCTCGTAGTGCCACGCGAGGTGCATTGACGGGTAGAACGAACCATCGTCCGCCAGCCGCCCGGCGACCCCCTCCATGTCAACTCCGCGAGCGGCGAACGGCAGGAACAGCCCGGCTTCGCCGCCACCCCGGATGGGCTCGTTCGGATCGAAGGCGCGGCGCAGTTCGCATGCGCGGCCGATCTTGGCTTCGAGCATCCGGTCCGCGTTGAACCGCATGATGTCGCGCAGGTGCCTGTACTCCTTGGAATTCCCGCCGTCCACGAGCATTGCGCGTATATCATCCCAGGATTCGTGGGCGGGCTTGCCGTCGGCCAGGCTCACCGCGCGCATGTTCCACGCCTGCAGCAGCGTGGGCACGTTGCCGTACGTGGTCTTCAACCACTCGATGAAATCATCGAGGTTTTGATCGGTCAACAGGTGGCCCCGGTGCTGGCCCACCACGCTCGGCACGAGCCATTCGGGTTTCTTCTTATCCTTGAACTCGTCCGCGCCGCCCGCGCAGGTGGACACCCGCTCCCGCTCGGCGCTACGGTCGATACGTTCGTGCATCAGCTTGTTCTGGTACGCCAGCATCTTCGGGTCGGCCATGGCCTCGTCAACATCCATATCGGCCGGCAGGCCGAGCTCCTCGAGCAGCTCCGGGGTGATCTCCTGCCAGCCGCCCTGATCGTACCACCAGGGCGAGATCCCCTCCTCCACCGCCATGTGCTGGATCCGGTCGCGCGAGAAGGTGTCGCTGCCGCACACCCCCTTGAGAGCCGTATATCCGAGCTCCTTCATCGTGCGCAGATGCGAACGGATTTCCTCCTCCGTTATGCCGTTCCAGGCAAGGAAGACGCAGCCCAACGGCATCGGCGCCATTTTGCGGAATTTCCGCTGCATGGGCGCGTCGCCCAGGGAATCGTACAGCTCATGGAGAAACGGATCGGATTTCATCGGGTTACCTCTTCCTTTTGGAGGGAGAACCCCGCACGGGGCCTCCCGGATGGACAAAACGTATTTTAGCCTACCAGCGCCCTGAATCCGACTGCAACCCCGAACTGCAATCATTGCTTGCAGGGAGGCCGCCCTGTTGCTATATATCGCCCGCGGAACCCGCGTAGCGCTACCGAGCACAGGAAAGTTGGCATGATACCCAAGTACATGTGGGCAATACTCATCGCCGCACTCGTCTTTTTCCTTGCCGCGGCCGCGTGCGTCATCGTCATGGTCCTCTTCCCCGACTTCGGTGGGCCCGTCCTCGCCAAGACCTACACCGCCTACCGGGAGGCTCTCCAGAACGGTGATATTGCGGCCCTCGAAGAGCTCATCGCCATCGAGAAACGCCCCGAGCTTCTCGGCGAGGGCGCCGAGCAGAAATTGAAAATCAGCAGGGAGATGATGCCCGACGAGTTCACGGTCAAGGGACAAACGATAGACGGTAACGAAGGCACGCTGAAGCTCGAAGCGGTCTCTGATGGCGACACGATGTCGGGGACCGTAACCTTCGTCAGGGAAGTCGGCTCCTGGAAGGTCTTCAAGGAACACTGGAGCGTTTCGGGCTCGCTCGCCGCCGGCCACGCGCTGTTCCCGGACCCGTCGAAGCCGCCCCAACCTCACGTCATTATGCAGGATCACCAGGGCGCGGTCACGAAGCTCGCCTTCTCGCCCGACGGCCTGTTCCTGGTATCGATCAGCTACGACGACTATACCATCCGTTCGTGGGAACCGGTTACGGGCTCGCAGATATCGTCGGTGAAATCGGTCAAGCGGCCCAAGGATCTCGCAATAACGCCCGACGGCAGAATGATCATCGTCGCCGACGTATACAAGAACATCATACTGTACCAGTTCTCCGGCGGCAAGATCGGCGGACCGCGGACACTGGCTACGGATGCGGGCGACTCCCTGGCCTTGAGTCCGGACGGCACCATGGTGGCCGCCACCGCCTACAACCATCCGATCGGGATCTGGTCCGTAAAAGACGGCAAGCTCATCAAGAAAATGTTCACAGGGAAAGACCAGCGGGTACTCGCCTTCGACCCCGCGACGCGGAACCTGGTCAGCGGCGGCCGCACCACCTACAGCGTGTGGTCGGGCATGCGCTGGAAAGAGGACCGGCACACCATCGCGAAGGTGAACGGGGACATGTTCGGACTGGACGTCAGCCGTGACGGCAGGACGCTGGCCACGGCACACGGCGACAGCAGCATAGTCATCTTCGACCTCCGCGAAAGGCAGGAGCGCCGCAATTTCATCGTCAAAGGCGCCGCGACGCTGGCGGTGAAAATCAGTCCGTGCGGCAGGCTCCTGGCGACCGCGAACAGGAAGAACATCTATCTCTGGGATGCCCTGACCGGGAAACGGAAGGCCCGCCTCGAGACCCACGAGAACGACGTCGAGTGTCTGGCGTTCGGTCCGGGCGGCGCAACGCTCGCATCGGGAAGCCGCGACCGCAAGATCATCCTGTGGCGCGGCGGTGCCCCCCCCGCGGCTGTCGGCACCAAGCCCCGGGAGATCAAGGCCCCAATCCAGACCGGCAAAGTGCTCACGCTCACGAAGTACAAGAACCTCATCAAGAACCCGAGCGCCAACGAGAAGACGGCATCATGGAAGACCGATGGCGAAGCATCCGTGGAACCGGATCAGAACGGCAACCCCCATTTCTCCATAAGGTACAAGGGCAGTTTCATGCAGGACGTTGATATACGCGGCTATATGAACAGGTACGCGGTTCTCATTGCCAGAACCAGCAGCTCGCGCAAGAACATGGGCGGGAACCGGACCGGGTACCCGTACCTGTACGGCTACTGGGTGAACGTCACCGAGTCCGACAAGTTCAACGGCTACCTGCAGGGACAGCAAATGCTCTTCACACCCGACGAGGCCGATGGCTGGGGAGTTGCCTACGGATCCTTCCAGATTCCGCCGGACACCGGATCGATCCGCCTTTTTCTCCAACAGGCCGACGGCAAGACGGCACAGAACGGGTCGTCCGCACGCTTTGATGACGTAGGAATTTATGTTGTCGAAACCGAGGCGGAAACTTATGATCTCGTTGACGCCTACAAGGCTGAAGCAAAGAAGTTCGTGCCATGAAAAGAATACTCTGTGTTGACGACGAAGTCGCGATGCTCGAGTGCTTGAAGACCGCGCTCTCGGCCGACGGGTACGAAACGATCTGCGTCTCCGATTCTACGGACGTGATCGACACGATGCGAGAAGAGAAGGTGGACCTCGTTCTCCTGGATATCCGGATGCCGGGCCTCACCGGCATCGATGTCTACAACGAACTCAGGAAGCGCGATTCCATTCCCGTTCTCTTCGTGACGGCCTTCCACCGTTCCCTCAACATGGACTCCGAGCCCATGCTCCAGATGTGGCAGGACGAGTTCGCGAAGGGCACGACCGATGTACTCTACAAGCCGTTCGAGATCGATGAACTGCGGGCAAAGGTCCACGCGCTCATCGGCCCCGGCGACGCCACGGGATGGCCGGCGGCGCCCGGATCGCCAAGTTGAAGCTCCCCCCGGCTTCAGCCGGGCTCCTGTCCCCCGGCACGTCGCAGGAGCATCCCCAGACACACGGCCAAGCCAAGAACACCCACGGGTGCCAGCCGCCAGCCCGAACCCGGCAGTGCGTGCTGTACCGTGTCCACGGCGAGGCCCAGAACCGGCGCCACGATAGCCGCAAAAAGCGTCTTGGCCTGCGATTCGACGCTCAGAACCGTGGCCATGTGCGACTCGTCCGTACGTGAAGCCACGCGCCCTATCAGGATCGGTCGCCAGAAGTTCTCCAGCACGGTCAGCGCCACGAATGCCACGATCGCGGCCGCCTGCAACCCGCACAGGACGCCGGCCAGCAGCACCCCAAAAGCCGCGGTTTCCAGGGCCCAGAGCCTGCGCGCGCCCCGCTCCTCGGACCCCGTCCGGCGGACGAACAGGTCGGCATGCCGCGATGCCAGGCTGCCCGGCACATAGAGCACAAGGTAGACTGCCCCAACGAGCACGGCCGTGCGCTGCCTGTCCGCCAGCCCCAGCAGGAGCGGCGCGGACAGCGCCACCGTCTCGAGCAACGGCTGGAGATAGTCTTTCGACACCTTGTGACATCCCTCGAAAGCCATGGACTCCGCCAGCAGACCGCGCAGGCCGGGATTCTTCACGCTCTCGCGGACGCCTGTCCACAATGTCGCCGGCACGCTCGCTCCGTCACCGCTCCGTTTCCGCGGTCCGTCCAGGTACGCCGGGTACGACAGCATGTTGGCGATGTTCGCCGCATACGGGATGATGCAGAACAGGAAGATGTAGGAGTAGTTGTCCGAGACCAGGACGAGGAGCGCCGCAATGACGACGCTGGCCGCAGATCCCATCTTGCTCCACGAGCGCGTCTGGCCGTATACCCGCGTCTTCTCGTCGCTGCGTCCTTCCTGCGCCAGCCAGTCGAAGATGATGGCCTTGTGCGTTCCGGTCCGAAACGCCTCGCCAAGGCTGAACAGGAACATGGCGGCAAACAGCATCCAGGTTTCCGTCGAGAAACCGAACACCAGGAACGCACCGATATAGGCCAGGAACGAGAAAACCATGGACCTGCGCCGGCCGGCAACGTCCGCAACGGCGCCCGTCGGCACTTCGAGCACGTTGATGGAGAGCTCCCGGAAACCGATCAGCAGGCCGATCATCGCGAACGATAGCCCCTTCTCACGGAAAGCGAGGATGATGAAGGGATCGTAGTACTGCTGGTTCTTCAGGAACCCGTATAGACAGAAGCGGAATAACACCAGACCATGTCCTCCACAGCCCTGCTCGTCCTCGTCCTTCGTCCTCGTCCTCGAAACGTTCTCGGCAACAGCGGGTTGCGCGTACGGGAACGAGGACGAAGGACAAGGACGATGTCAGGCCGCTTACCGGGCAGAGAAAAGGAGGAAAGCCCAACACTGCCGTTCGCATGAAGACGCAGACTCTCTAGCAGCTCATCAAAGGGCGGCAAGGTTTGCGTCAACTTTCACGCCATGTCGAACAGGCTAGCCTCCCTCCATCAGAGATGATAGCAAAACGGCGAGGATGCTCAAGAGGAAATCCGAGAAAATTTCCCCAACCAACCACCGGTCATTGGTCATTGGTCATTGGTCATTGGTCATTGGTCATTGGTCATTGGTCATTGGTCATTGGTCATTGGTTATTGGTCATTGGTTATTGGTTATTGGTCATTGGTTATTGGTCATTGGTTATTGGTCATTTCTCCCCTACACACTCATCCACTGACGCTTCGTGTTGCTCTCCACGATCGCATCGATGATCTTCATCTCCTCGTAGCCCGTTTCGAACGTGGGCCGCGCCACCGGCGACGTTTCCTTGCCCTTGACCGCGTCGTAGTAGTCCTGGAAAAGGTTCAGGACCGCGTCGTGATACCCGGTTGGGTGCCCGGCGGGGAGAGTCGCGTACTTCGCCGTGGATTCGTCCTGTAGCACCGGGTTCTCGATCAGGATCTCGTTCGGCTTTTCACGGTGCCCCACCCACAGCTCCGTCGAGTGCTTGTGGTTCCATGCGTACGAGCACTTGTTCCCGTATATCTGGAATTCGGTATCCGACTTCCGCCCGGCGCACGCCTGGCTCGTCGTGAAAGAGCCCGGCGCGCCGTTCGACAGCCTGAAGAGCACTGCCGAGTAGTCCTCCAGCTCCGCCGGGAAGTCTTCCGTCTCGACGTCCTTCACATCCTCGAATGCCAATACCTGGCGCTTCGGTTTCCGGCGCACCGGGATCAGGTTGGCGAAATCGCCGATGACCTCGGTTACGTTCAATCCCGTAGTGAATTGGACCAGGTCGAACCAGTGGCTGCCCAGGTCGGCCGTGATGTTGGATTCCCCGCTCTCCGACCGCATCAGGCGCCACGAAAAGTCGCCCGGGTTCGACAGCCAGTCCTGGAAATACGTGCCCGACGCCATGCGGACGTCGCCCAGGTCGCCCCGCCTGATGCGGACCGCCATCTCCTGGACCACCGGGAAGTAGCGGTAGCAGAAGTCTATCCCCGTGATGATGTTGTTCTTCTCGGCGATCTCCACCAGCTCCTTCGCCTCGTGCTGGTTCATCGCGAGCGGCTTCTCGGAGAGGATGTGCTTCCCCTTCTCCATCGCCTCTTTTGTGATCGAGTAGTGGTACTTGTTCGGGGTGCAGTTGTGGATAACGTCGATGTCCGGATCGTCTATGACCTCCCTGTAGTCCTCGCAGGCTTTCTCGATGTTATAACGTTCAGCCGTCGCCTGCGCCAATTCCAGCGTGCTGTCCACCACCGCCGTTACCTTTATCCCGCTAATCCGCGCCAGCGCCTCGATGTGAACGGGCCCAATATAGCCTGTGCCGATAACAGCCACTCTGATCATTGTTTCCTCCGGGTGCGGTTTCTTGTTCAGCCAACATCACCTGTTCCATGATGCAAGATACAGGGCACATTCCGCATCCTGTGTCCTGCATCCCGTGCCATGCATACTCCTACTTCTCCTTTTGAAACCCGTAAAGCTCCTTCACCTCGGTGTCCCGAAGCGCGCGTCTGTACAGCATCACTTCGTCTATTCTACCCGTGAGGGCCTGCCGTACCGAAAAGCTGCCGCCGACCGAGTGCTGGTGCTGGCCCAGCACAACACCGTTCTTCTGCGTTACGAGAGCCCCCGCCGATATGCGTGTGTTCTCCCTGAATCTGCCGTCCATGAAGAGCCGGGCTTCCCTGCTCTTCCTGGTCAGAACCACATGGAACCACCGGCCCTGTTCCATGCGGCAGCGCCCGAACCTGTGCCACCCGTGGTTCCGGCCTCTGATATTCAGCCCGAGATCCGCCCCATTGAGGCCCTGAGCGAAGTAGAACTCCTCCCTGGTAGCGTCCGTCGCGATCGATATGATGGTATTCGCATCCCACGGCTGACCTTGATTGACCTTGTCATAGCACACCCACGCGGAAAGCGAGAACTCGTCCAGTCCGTTGAACGCCCGGTGGTCCATGGACACCGCGTTCATCCCGGCTATACGGTAACAGCTCTTCTCAACACCCAGCCGGTCCCGCGCAAGCTCCGCGCCGCGCACGGTGCAGTGGTAGCCGTTCGTCCACGCGTCCGCTGCGTTGCCGTCGAACGGGTAGTGCGCCACCAGGCCTCTGGTGAGTTCGGCAGGCAGTTCGCCGGTGCCCATCACGCCCAGGCTCCTGATGTGCTCGGCCTTGACCAGCAACTCGCCCGCCATCGATGCGGCGCGGAACTCGGCTACGGCCAGCCTGCAGTGCAGCTTGTCGCCGTTGATGAAGCGTGCCAGCATCCCGTCTTTCTTGCCCGTGGGCGCGATCACCTGCAGCTGGTCCAGCTTGAGGTCCATTTCGGCGTAGGATGTCTTGACCCGTATGGTCTCATTCGAACAGTAGGTCTGTATGCAGGAACCGTCGACGAGGGTCAGCGCCAGCCGCGCGGCGTTAGCCGGCTTCCCCGCCGCGGGCAACTCCTTGAGCTTCGCGCGCCCGATCCCTCCCGTCGTGTCCATGCCTATCGCCTGGACCGAGTCGCCCCCCAGGGTAAGGTCCCCGCACAACGTCGCGATTTTCAGTGCGCCGAGGTCAACCGAGCCCACGACCGTATCACCGTTCCGGAACTTTACCGTCGCCGTCTTGCGGTCCTCCCCGTATTCGACCGTGGCGATCTTCGGCACCGGCAGCGTCATCTCCGCGTAACTGGTAACGATCGGGACCGTGTCCAGCGTCGTCTTCCCGCGAATCCTGGAGCCGTCCAGCAGCTCGATCACAACATCCGCCGGCTCCGCCGCATGCAAGGTGCAGGCCGTCAACGTCGTGCTCACGGCAAACGCGAACAGCACCGCCCTGCGCCGGGCACTGTGTACGAAGCGTCTCACAATGCAACAGACTATGGACGGGAAACCCGTTTTGGAAGGAAAATTGGCCTGTCTGACATGCAGGACTACGGAACTGCGAGCACGATCTTCTCCCCGCTGAAGCCGATTGTCTGCCCGCCCACCTTGAGCCTGGCGGCCAGTCCTTCGCCTTCAACGCTCACTTTCGGCCCGCCATCCCGCTGCACTGTCATCACTACGAAGAAATCGGGGTTCGCCTCGTCGGTGTTGATATTCAGAACGCGAGAAGGTACGTCCTTCTCCTTCCGTCCCGCGCCCATGCCTTCCGGCGCAATCACCTTGGCATCAGCGGGGGATACTACTCGCCCGCGCAGGCTGCGTTTGTCTTCACGAGAACCGTCCTTCCCGGGTGCAACGGCATAGACCACGAATTCCTTGTCGTTGACCACCTTGAACTCATAGGCGCCGGTGAACATGGTCCAGGTCTTCTTGCCGCCGCCCTGGATCTTGTCGACGACGGCCAGCAGCGCCGGCGCGCCCGACTTCCCGCTGTAGTCCACCGCGTAATGACGTTGGGCGGCGATCTTGGTATCCGTGCCCGCGCTGTAGACATTGGACATGTCGATCCCTGCAACGCCGGAACCGTCCTCTTTGGGATCATAGTACAGCATTTTCCCGCTACCATCGGCGCCGGTCCCTTCGACTTCGACGATGTTCCCGAATTCCGGACTCTTGCGCGCCGGCCCCTTGCCCTTCCCGCCCGCGGCTATCCAGCTGGTGCCGAGGCCGTGGAGACTGAAGTAGCCGCCCCTGGGGATCGTCCTCGGCAGATGAGCAGCTTCGTTGTTCCTGCAATAGAGCGTCGATACAAAGCCACCCTTGGCTACCCCGCTCCAGAATCCGTAGCTGCCCCGGCGCTTGTCAACGGGATGCCTGGAAAGAACTTCGTCCGGATGCTTCGGCTTGACTCCGAACGGATAGTTCACAAACGCCGCGACAAGGAAGTGACCTTCCAGCTTCCGCAGTGTCTCGTCGTCCTTGTACCGCCGATTGAACTCCCACACCAACGCCGGCTGCAGCTCGGGCGGCGCGATCCCTATCTGGTAGCAGAGCATGTCATCGTTAACGCCAGGCCAGATCAGCGCCGGGCACTCGGTGAAGGGAAGCTGCGCATCGCGAATCAGCGGCGAGCCCATGACCCGGCCGTATGGCCCGATGACACGTGTCGGGGCACCGCTCAGAAGCCATGCGCCCCGTCCGTCCGCGCCAAGCCGCCAGAGCGAGTCGAGGCCCTGGCAGGAGATGCGCCTGAGCGCGCGTTCGGCCTTGTGAACATAGCGCCAGACGGACGCCATCTCCCCGGTCTTCGCGTGGCGTGCTTTGTCCTGCTCCGACAGCTCCACCACGAATTCGTACGCCTTCTCCTGCGCGCGCGACTTGCCGGCCTGGGTAATCATGAAACGATGCACTCCTTCTTCGCGCCCAGGCCCACGGTTCTGATCGCGGCCCCCATCGGCAACGGCATGAACGAGAACGTCTTGTCGGCATACTCCAGGAGCGTACCTTCGTTCGGGTGTGCCTTCGCGACACCGCCGATCTTCTCCAGCGGGTCCTGCGTGGTTACCTTCTCGAAGCCCGTGGCAAGGAGCAGGTCCTTCAGCATCTCGCCGGGCTCAAGCGTTGTCACGGGAATGCCTTCGCACAACAGGTCCTCCGCCGGATCGAGCTCTACCGCCTTCTGTCCCGGCCCAAACGGCAACGGCACGTCCCACGGGCCTTTCTCGCGAAGCAGAGCCAGAACCGCGGGGGTCACCCCGTTCCAGCTCCCCTCGCCCATCATTATCTTTGCATTCGGCTGGGTCCAGTCCCACAGCGTCGCCACCTTCTTCCTCGCGATCTCTTTCTCATCGGGGGTCAGGTAGTTGTAAACCATGTCGTACCCGAACCCGAGCCTCGGCATTGCCGGCCCCTGACACTCGCCGTGTTCTCCCGCATAGGCGGGAGTTATGAACCGGATCAGCGCCGTCTGCGCTGCCCGCTTGCCGTGCATCGAATCGTCGAAGATTGCCGCCAGCATGCCCTGCGCGATCGCGCGATCCATTCCGGGCATCCAGTTGCTGGTATATTGGAGGTACTTGTCGAAATCCTCGACTTTGCCGCGTGCAAGCTTGCGCAACAGAGCTTTGATGATCCGCCGCCCCAGCGGCGTACGGGCCCGGGCGCGCAGCTTCGGCAGGTCGGACTTGCGGAAGAGCAATCGAGGATGCTCGCCGCTTGCCACCGGGATGTCGTCACGCCACGGATCGGGTATCTTCCCTTCCCTGCACCGGACACTTGCCTTGCCCTCGAGATCCTTGTAGCAGTAGTGCCCTTTGTACGTGGCCTCCATACCATCCTTGCCGGGGGCCAACGTGATTTCGTATTCGCCGTATCCGCCGGGAACCGCGCCGTCGCTCAACATCGCCTGTTCCAGGAATACCACCGTCTTCGCGGGACTCGATTCCTTCTCAGTCAGATGGCCGGGCTGATGACGGCCGTTGTAGTGCTGGGCACGCCCCCAGCACTGTCGGACCCACTTCCCGTTCTCCCGCACCAGCACGACCTCCAGGTGCGTGCGATGGCCCGGGCCGATCGGCCAACGCAAGCCGTCCCAAAGCGTGATCTTGACCACCCCATTATCGGGGATGGTCTTCACTTCCCGGGTCAACGGGGCGACGGGGACACGGGCGAGATCCAGCGAATCGACCTGTTCCAGGTCCGCGTGGAACGCAGCCTTGTCCGGCTTCGGATCGGGTTGTCTGGTCCCGGACTTCTTCTCAATCGCCGCGCGTGTCGCGGCAACCAGCTTGCCCATACCTTCGATATCCTGCGCCAGCGCCCGGTTCAGCGCCGGCATCGCAACCGGATCCCCTATCTTCCCAAGCGTTTCAATCCATAGCGCGAGCTCCCGGGCATCGTGGTAAAGCTTCCATTTCAGGATGTGGTCCGTGATCACCTTCGCAGCGGGCTTGCCGATCTTCACGCAGGCGTCCGCAACCACCTCTTCCGCGTGGCGACTGGATTCGCCGTCGATCACCTCGGCGTTCATGTAACCCAGTGCGGGTTCGCCCATCGTCACCAGGGCGTCCGAAACGGCCGCGCGCACCATGTCCACGTCCCCGGCGTTGTGTTTGGACCTCTTCATGTGTTTGAGCAGCGACAGTATTGCCGGCGCGACATCCACTTCGCCCATCTTCGCGAGCAGCCGAGCCGCGGCGGCCTTGCCCTCGGCTGTCCTGGCATTCGCAAGCTCCTTCTTGAGGTAGGGGATCAGCGGCTTGCCAACCGCCAGGATCGCCTCGGCGGTCGCCTCACGCACCGCCTTGTCGCTGTGTCCAAGCGCTCGGCTCAGGCCGTGGAACGCGGCAATGCCTCGCCGCTTCGCGAGCTCCTTGGCGGCAAGGAGTCGCAGGGCGGCCTCCTTGTCGTTCAGCGTGTTGACAAAAGCCCATGTCGCGTCCTCGGTGTCGGAGCTCGCGAGGATGCCCAGGGCCGCGCGCCGCACTTCGGCCTCGTCATCACGCAGAGCGTCAACGACGGCCTTGAGCGCCTGCTTGTCCTTGAGCACCCGCTCGAAAGCCTTCACCGCCGCGATCCGCACTTTGAGATCATGATCGTCCAGCATGTCCACCAGGCCCTGGTGCGCATCGAATCCGTACAGCTTGCTCAGCGCGTCAGCCGTCTCGATCCTGACAGCCCTTTCCTCGTCGTACGCTCTCAGCAGGACGGCGTGGACCGCTTCCTTGTCACCGATCTCGCCAAGCGACCATACGCACGTACGACGGACCTCGGGATCCTTGTCCTTCGTGAACTGCCGCAGCATCGGCACGGCCTCAACGGTCCGCGTCTCACCCAGGCGCCGCGCCTCCGCCAGCCGGGTTGCGGGGTTCTGCAGAAGCTCCACGGACCTCGGGGAGAGAACTTTCTTGAGCCGGTGCCCTTGTGCCGCGGCCTTGGCAACCGTACGGGCGCCACGCGTACTCCCGACGATCAGCGTCACGATCACGATCACACCCATCAGGATGAGGCCCACTATCGCCAGGAGCGCGGGGTTGTGTTTCTTCCTCATCGGGATACCTTTCCGAGCTTGGTTACACTTACGCGTGTCGGGCTGTCATACTGAAAATACACTCCGTACCGAGCCTTTCTAACAGGCTTAGGGACACTGTTTCCAGCCGATCGGCGATTTGTGCATTCGTTCCGGCGATCGCTACTCCCGCGGCTCTTTCGGTGGAACAGGACGGGCCTCGCGTGAGACCATTTCAAGAACAGCCCGCGCTCGCGCCGCCGTCGGCGTGTCCGGCGCCAGCTTCACCACATTTTCTAAAATTCCACGATTGCGCTTAACAGACTCGTGCCAGAAGGCGATCTCCGCGTCCTGGTCGACCGAAGGCTCGAACCGAATGTATATCGGCAGAGCGCCGTGAGCCGGCGGGACCGTGGATCTCGAGATGCAGACCAGGAGCGGGTAGGTGCCCGGTAACAGCTCCAACCTGTCGTGGTGCTTGATTCTTCGACCCGATAGCCACGCCCGGACATGGCGCCCCGGCAGTATCACTCTGACGGTCCGCTTGCGATCGTTCTCCGCGAGCGTGGAGGCAATCGCCACTGCGTTCGACAGGGCGGCGATCCGTGAAGCGTCCAGGACCTCCGTTGACTGGTCAAACACCAGCCCCTTCTTGAAATAGTCGCCCGGCGGATTGTCCGCCGTCACGGCCTTCCCATCGGCAGTCACCGAATACCCGTTTGTCATCGCGCCGCCGTCTGCAAGCAACCTTGCGACCACTGCCTCACTGTCAGCCGCATGCAATGGCCCGAGCCACGGGTCCTTGAAGAACTTCTGACGGCCATACGCAAACGGCGCGGCCTTGCCGCCCGCAACCGGAACGGGTTCGATCCGCCGTGCGTCCCGCTCCGGTGGCGGCTCCGGCGGAATGTCGTCGAGAAGCCGTTCGGCGTTCTGTTCGGCCTCGTACGCGGCCCCGGCGGCGCCAACCCGGCCGAGACATGTCAGCGCGCGGTCCGTCCGCGCGTAGATCCTGTCGCCCTCGAACACGAGCGGAGCGTCCAGGTGACGATCCAGCAGGTTATGAGCGACGAAGCGCCCTTCCCGCTCGGCCTGCAGCACGCTCACGTTGGCCCAATCGCCCGTGTATCGTCCGGACCGGGCGCCGCGATCACACAGGAACACGTAGCCACCCGCATACGCGGTCGGTATCCATACCGTGAGCGACTTCGTCGCACCAACGTTTTTGATGTCCCGGTTGGCCCGCCGCTCGATCCGCCGGCCGGTCGCGGCATCGTATACCCGGTAGCCCAAACACTTCTGGTCGCCCCGCAGGCCGAACAACAGCCCTCGCACGCAAGCGGGACTCGACGAGTGCTCCGTTCTCTGCCGGGCCCACAGCGTTCTGAAACCCACGTGATCGGGGTCCTGCATGATCAGCCGCGTTCCCGTCGCCAGGCCGGGACCGAAACGGTAGATCACGTCCCCTTCCAGCGTCGGGCTGGAATAGCCGTCGCTACCCATCATCCGCGGAACCAGCACCTTGCCGTCGGACGCCCCTACAACCGTGCCGCTCCCCGTTACAATCGTGGTCATGTCCTCCTTGCCGTTCGTCAGGCGCACGACCGTCGGCGTCGAGTTCGGTCTGAAGTCCAGGGCATCCGCCCGCCACACTTCCTCGCCGGTGTCCGCGTCGAGCGCAACCAGGTAGACCTTGTCTATGAGCATCCAGATCACGTGCTTCTGCTTGTGCAGGAGCTGCACAACCAGCAATCGCCTTCCGCCCATGCCCGGGCCGCCGACGAGTATCGGTGACGTGCATTCGCTGCCGGACGACTGGACGAGCGGCTTGTACGCCATCCACTTCCTGTTGCCGTCCATGTCGTAGCAGGCGATCACGCCCGTACCGAACTTCACCCACACGTGCTTGCCGTCGGTGACCGGCGTACCAAAGCTGAATCCTGTCCACGGGCCCGCGGTACGCGCTCTGCGGTAGACCAACGGCATCACGCACTTGCCCTTGACCCTGATAAAGTCGGTCCACTTCTCGTGCGCGTCCAGGGCCTGCCAGTCGGCATCCTTGACTCTCTTCTTCGCTTCATCCTCGGTAAGACCCGACTCGCGGAGTCTGCGCAGCCGTTCCCATGGCGATGCGCCCAGCTCGAACAGCGGCTTCCGCGCCTCTACGGCGGCCAGCCTCAATTCCGCCGCTTCCCCCTGTGCTGCCGGATTCACGACCTCCAGGACATCGGGCTCCCGTTGCCACAGGATCCTGCCCGTTCCCTTGTCGAGGCACGTCAGCGTCTGCGGCTCCTCCGTAACAAACACCCTCTCGCCGGTGATGATCGGTTGGGCCTTGGACCAGAACAGCGGGGTACGCCACACAACGTTGATGTTCCTTTCAAGGTCCCAGGCCGTCACCGGGTCCGCGTCCTCGTAGAATGCTGTTCCATCCAGCCGGTAGCCGAAGACGTGCGGCTTGTCCGCATCCAGGTCCTTCAGCCGTGCGGCGACGACGGCCATTTCGCGCAGGGCCACAAGCGGCGTGCGCGGCCGGCCCGCAACACAGATTCTGAGCCAGAGCTTCGAACGCTGCCCGTTGGCGTGACACCGGACGAGCACCCGGTTGATTCCTTTCCTAAGCCGGGCTTTGAAGAGAATCACGGATTCATGGACCTCTCCCTCGATCTCCTTCGGACCGGAGGCAACGCGTCTGTCGTTGATCCATATAACCGCGCGGCCGTCAACGCCGGCCGCCGCATAGAGCTCACACTTGTCCGCTGCCCGAACGGTGGTGGTTGCCCAGAACGTGGAATCCGCGGGCGGCGGCTTCGGTCTCTTCTTCCCGCGCGCCCTGCATTCGTAGCGCGGAAGAGCAAGATGCGTCCAGCCGGTGCCGATCTCCGATTCCACCGACTTCCATGCGTTGCTGTCGATCCGGCCGGCCGGCACCGGCACCGACAGGCCCGGCTCCGCCCCCTGCCAGTCCGACGGTGCCGCGGGCCCGTGCACCAGCCAGCCGCCCAGGAAAGGCCAGTCCTGCCGGCCCGCCCTGCCCGCATCCGTTGACAGGGCGTTCGTGCCCTTGACATAGAGCGACCGGTGCCCGTACCACGGTCCGAATTCCGGGTCCTGCCCGGTCACGCCCGTCAGGTCGACCAAATCTCCCAAGGCGGACGTCGCCAGGAAGACCAGGACAGGCAGTACGATGCATATGCGCATGTCCCCATCGTACCCGTCCCGACCGCAGACGGGCAAGGCTGAAGCCTTGCCGAAGACTTCCGCCTCAAAGCAGTACTCCGACAGCAGCACTCCCCGTCTGAGTTCCGGCTTTAGCCGGAAGCTCTTCCCCGGCTTCAGCCGGGGCCGAACCACACACTTGACACCTGACACGTGAGCCTTTCTACTATTCCTTCGGCAAAGGAGGTCCCATGTCTGACAGTAAACGTCCCAATATCCTCTGGGTATCGTTCGAGGATACCAACCCGTTCTACGGCTGCTACGGCGACACCGTCGCACGCACGCCGAACCTCGACCGGCTGGCCGCGGAAGGCTGCCGGTGGCCGAACGCATTTTCGACCTGCGGCGTCTGCGCCCCCGCGCGGTCGGCAGTCATCACCGGCATGTACCCCACTTCCATGGGCACGCACCACATGCGCACAACGCACACGGACAAGGATCTGCCCGAGCTGCCCACGCCGTATTCCGCCGTTATCCCTCACTACGTCAAGTGCTTCAGCGAATACCTGCGTGCCGCCGGCTACTACTGCACCAACAACGTCAAAACCGACTACCAATTCACGCCACCCATGACCGCCTGGGACGAGCTGAGCAAGAAAGCGCACTGGCGCAACCGGCCCGACCCGGACCAACCCTTCTTCGCGGTCTTCAACCCGACACGTACGCACGAAAGCGGAATGTGGCCCGAGAAATGCCCGGACCCCACTTTCGACCCGGCCGATATGCAGATCCCGCCCTACTTCCCGGACACGCCCAAGGTACGGGAAGCCATGGCGCGCATGTATACGCACATCGAGAACTCCGACCGTGAGTTCGGCGAATGGCTGAAACAGCTCGAAGACGACGGCCTGGCCGACAATACGATCGTCTTCCATTGGAGCGACCACGGCCCCCTGCCCCGCGGTAAGCGCTGGCCCTACGATTCCGGTATCCGAATCCCGATGATCGTCCGCTGGCCCGGCGGCCTGGCGCCCGGCAGCGTCAGCGACAGGCTCGTCAGCACCGTCGACCTCGGCCCAACCGTGCTTTCCCTGGTCGGACTGCCGATTCCACGGCACATGCAGGGCAAGGCATTCCTCGGCGAACAGGAGGCTTCGCCGCGTGACTATATCTTTGCCCACCGCGACCGTCACGACACGGCGTACGACATGGTCCGCGCGGCAAGGGACAAGCGGTTCAAGTACATGCGCAACTACCGGCCCGATCAGCCCTACCTGCTCTATATCCCGTACCGGAACAAACACCCCATTCTCCAGGAAATGTGGCGGCTGCACATCGAGGATGCGCTGGAAGGCCCACAGAAGCTGATGTTCGGGCCGCGGCCCGTCGAAGAGCTTTACGACACGGTGAACGACCCGTACGAGACCAACAACCTGGCCGACGATCCCGCATACGCGTCGGACCTGCAACGCCTTCGCAACGCGCTGGACGCCTGGATCCACGAGGTAGGCGACCTCGGCCGCATTCCGGAATTCGAGATGGTAAGGCGCTGGTACCCGGACGGCGAGCAGCCGCGCACCGCGGCTCCAATCATGGTTCCCATCTGCGCGGCCAACCCGGGACGGGAGCCCGTGCGGGGCGAGGTAACGCTCACCGGGCCCGCGCTGCTGCAGCTGCATTCGGCCACGCAGGGAGCGTCGATCGCATATACGCTCGACGAGGGCGACGAACCACGCTGGCTGCTGTATGCCGACCCGCTGCGCCTCGCCCCCGGCCAGTGCACGATACGCGCGAAGGCGATAAGGATCGGCTACGAGGAAAGCAAAGAAACAACCGTGCGGATCACCGTCGGATAGGCGGCCGGGGACGGCCGGCTCTACCCCCGGTAATCGGTAGGGTCGGGCCTCCGGCCCGACCGTTTCCGCAAATGGAGTCGGAGAATGGAAAGCATATCCCTCGACGGCAAATGGGAGGTCCTGGCAACGGACCTGGACTGCACCGGCATCAGCGGCATGAAGAGAGTCAGGCGCCGCCGTTCCGGCTGGCTGCCCGCGAAAATCCCGGGGGAGGTGCATCTCGACCTCATCCGGGCCGGGCAAATGGACGAACCCACCATAAGCACGCGGATGGGCATCTGCAGATGGCCGGAGGTCAGGTCCTGGTGGTTCAGGCGCCGTTTCAGGGTCTCGAAACGGTTCATGGCCGAGGAGGCGCAGGAGCTCGTCTTCGAGGGTGTTGACTGCAACGCCCAGTACTTCATCAACGGCCGTTTCGCGGGCGAGTCACACAACAGCCTGGTGCCGCACACGATAGGACTACGTGACTTCTGGAAGGACGGCGATGATCACAGGGCATGCTACCTGCACAGCGGACAGAACGAGCTGATCGTGCGCGTCACGGCCGGGCACGACACCGTCAGCCGGGCAAAGCCGGATGCCCGTCTCCAGAAAGCGGACACGGCGCTCGAGAAGCAACGCCACAAGTGGCCGGGTGCGGTCTATCTCCGAAAGCCACCGTTTGTCTACGGCTGGGACTGGGTGCCCGCCCTCCCCAACATAGGGCTGTGGCGCCCGGTCCGGCTCGAGGGCCGGTCGGGCGTCGTGATCCGTGACATCTATCTCCGAACGCGGCTGGAACACGGCGCCGCAGTCGTCACCGTCGACGCCGACATCGAGAACCTGCACCCATGGACGTCACGCGATTGCCGCCTGGACTTCGCGCTCGTTGACGAGACAGGCGGCATGATCGAACACACTGAGCACATCGACGCGCACGTCGGCATGCAATCGGTGCGGTTCGAAGTCAGGGTCCCCAGACCCAAGCTCTGGTGGCCGAACGGTCTCGGCACGCCGTGGCTCTACCGCGTCGAGGCCCGGACAATCCACGACGGCGAGCTTTCGGATGAGCGATGTTTCAACTACGGCCTTCGCACGATAGAGCTGGACCGGTCCAAGCTCTCGCAGGGCAGCCGGTTCTGCGTCGTTGTCAACGGCCGGGACGTGTTCTGCAAGGGTGGGAACTGGGTACCCGCCGACCCGATCGTCGCGCGCGCGGACCATCACCGTCTCGAGGCGCTCCTCGGCGCCGCCGAGGAAGCGAATGTCAACATGCTGCGCGTGTGGGGCGGCGGCGTCTACGAAAGCGACGCGTTCTACGATCTCTGCGACCGCAAGGGGATCCTGGTGTGGCAGGATTTCATATTCGCGTGCAGCCCCTACCCCGACCAGCTGGACGACTTCCGGCGCACGGTGCGCGACGAAGCGGAGCTGGCGGTACGCCGCCTGCGACACCACCCTTCGCTCGCCCTATGGTGCGGCAACAACGAGAACGTCTGGGCGTTCCACTCCTGGTGGAACAAGCCTGAAGACGACCCCTTCGCTGAAGGCAGGCAGGCGGGCGGAAGCGTAATATACAACCGTATCCTTCCCGAGGTCTGCGAACGCCTGGACCCCGAGCGGCCGTACTGGCCGAGCAGTCCCTGTGGCGGCCCGGAGCCAAACTCGGAAATCGCCGGCGATTGCCATTGGTGGCACCCGGGCACCATGAACCCCGACCCCGAACGGCGGATCGATCACGCGATCTACGACGAGTGCCGTGCCAGGTTCGTCAGTGAATGGGGCGTCATCGGGCCCTGCCACCTCGCCAGCAGGCGCAGGTACCTCCTGGAGGACGAGCGCGAGTTCGACACGCCGGCCGACAGGTTCCACACGAACTCGTTCGAGAAGAACACCGTCCGCCTGGGCATCGAGCGTCATTACGCGGACCTCGACGCAATGTCACTGGCGGACCGCACGCTCTACGGCCAGATGTTCCAGTCGATCATGTACGGCGGATCCATTGAATCGATGCGATTTCGCAGCCACGACCCGCTCGACGACTGCCAGGGCGCGCTCATATGGATGTTCAACGACTGCTGGGGCGAGACCGGCTGGTCCGTGATCGACTACTACCACAACCGGAAGCCCGGCTATTACTGGTTCAAGCGCGCCTTCAGTCCGGTGCGTGCCATCGTTCGCCGCCGCGGCGCGTGGCTCATGACCCGCATCGTGAACGACACGGCGGAGCCGGTGCGCGCGACGCTGCACCGCGGCTGGTTCCGTCTCGATGGTGCGGGGCAACGCGTCGACAGCCGGAAGGTAAAGGTACCGCCCGCCGCGCTGTTCGAAGCGAGGCGCGAGCGGATCACCGTCAAGGCGCGGCCCGACCCGAAACAATGGGTGTATGCCGCCTGGCTCGAGATCGACGGCAAGCACGGCGATCCGTCGACATGGTTCGCCCATCCACGTCGCGAGATGGCAATGGCCGAGCCCGAGATCAGCGCGAAGGTGGGCGTACGGAACATCGTGGTCGGCAGCACGGTCTACTGCCACGGCGTCCACCTCCCCGACGAAGGCAAGGGCCTGCTCGAGGACAACTACTTCGACCTGCTCCCCGGCATCCCGCGCCGCATCGCCTGGCGCACCGGCAGACGACCAAGAAGAGTCGAGTTCAAAGGCGTGATGCCAAGTCGGCGAAGCTGAAGCTTCGCAACCGGCAGGACAATGCCCTTACTCGCGACTCTATTCCTTCATCGAAACGAGCTTGCCGTCCCTGAGGCTCACCAGGACGGCGCCATCGGCAACGGACAGCCCGTCGAAGACGGGCGCCGCGGGCAACTTGACTTCCGCGCTCTTCTCGCCTGTCTCGGTATCGACAATCCAGAGCGAGCTGCCGCTTTCTCCCCGGTAGGCGGCCAGCGCTTCTTTCGGATTCTCGTATTCCATTATCGACGCCGATTTCTTGCCGACATCCGGCACGCCCGCCAGAACAAGTTTGCCCGGCGTTGCGGTCATGGCCCTCACGATGAGCGGGATCTCCTTGTTCCAGGCGTAGGATTTCGCAGGCGTCTTGGGTTTCCGCCGCTTCTTGCCGCGTTTTCCGCCCTTCTTCTGTACCGGCGCTTTCGCCTCCGGCTTCGGCTCCGGTTTCGGCTGGATGCGGTTGAGCGCGTAGAGATGGTAGTTGTTCGCCTTGTGCCCGGTTGCGGCGCTCCTCGGTGCCACGCGCCCGTAGCCATACACGCGTTCCTTGTCGAAACAGAGAATACGGCCACTCGGAAACTTGGCCGCCGATGCCGCCCAACTGCCCCACCCCGCGCCGGCCCAGGTACCAACCTGCCAGAACGAACGCACAAACCACTCTTCGCCGAGAAAGCCCGTGTGCGCGAAGAGGTGCGGCACGTTCGGCTCAAGCTGCTTGCCCGACGCGTCAAACCGCATGTGCTTCACGAACACCGATTCGCCGTCGCCGGACAGTATGTCGGAGGTCACGCCCTCGGAGTCGAACTTGCCCCACGGCTCCTGCCCCGTCTGCTTGTCGGTCTTCGGATCGATATGCGTGATCACGCCCGCCGCCTTGACCGCGCCGCTCACCGGGTCCATTCGGAAAAACCGAAGGCCCCCGGCGAGGTACGAGGACCGGCCCGCCGTGAAGAATATGTCCCCGTTCTGCGCCAGAACCGCGCCGTGTACGGGCCACGTCGATTCCAGCTGGCCGAACGACGATATCAGCCACGGTTCCGGCGCCGCCTGGAACCGCCAGGCGAGCTGACCGTCCAACGCCCTGAGACAATAGACGTTGCCGTCCGCGGCGCCGAAAATGCAGAGGGAACCAACGACGGTCGGAGCACTGTCAATCCGGCCGCCGGCAGTGAACTGCCATTTCTGTTTGCCGGTCTTCGAGTCAAGCGCGTGCACCGTGTGCGCATCCGTTGCTGCAACAAAGATCGTACCGTTTGCGGCAACAGGCTGTGTGAGCCGTCCGCCGATTTCAGCTGTCCACCGAATCCCCAGTTTGTCTCCCACCTCGCAGTCCGTGACTCCGCCGCGTGTTCGATCGCGCCGGTACATGGGCCAATCCGCGGAACCGCCTCCTTGCCCCGTGCTCCCTGCCCCGTGCCCCTTGCCATACGCCGGACCTTTGCTGAGGCGGTTCTCCGGCGGCTTGCGTGCCTCGCGCTTCCCCGCGACTGCGGCAAAGCCGTAAACGCGTGTCTTCAGGTGGCACGCGCACGCGTCCTGCGGCGCGTATATCAGCCCGTTTGCCGGCATGATCCCGTACTGGCACACGCCGCGGACCCAGCTGTTGTTGCCGATCCAGCCCTTCTCGAAATCCACCACCTCGATACCGTCACGGCCGGTGAAAAGATACTTCACGGTCGCCTTGTTCCGATAGCAGCGATGGTGTGCCATTCCCACGGCTGCGCCTTTGCCTTTGATTTTCTTCGGCTCCCCGGTCTTGAGATTGTAGCCCTCCGACGGAACGTCACGGACCCACGCCGTGTCGCCGACGACGAAGATCTCCACCGGCGTGTTGTAGCCTTCGGCAGTGCTCTTCTCCCACAGCTTGTTCCCGTCCTCCGCCGAGTAGGCAATGAGCTTGCAGGTCCCCTTCCTGCCCACACCCGGAACGTTCCAGCCGTGCACGCCCCATTTCACGTCGCCGCCTGCCGGTCCTTCGCTCTGCCCCTTCGTGATCCTGTCCGCTGACAGGACCACTCCGTCGCGAACGATCAACGTCGGAGCGGACCAGCCGTAGCGCTGCGCGGGAGTCTGGCGCGCCGCCGTCCACTTCTCCTCCCCCGTGGCCGCGTCACGGCAGCGCACTCCCTTTATGTCCTGGTAGAACACAGACCCGTTCGAAAGGGCGAGCGTCAGCGGCAACACGTAGTTCTCTCCCTTCCCGCTTGCACGCCATATTTCCCTGCCGGAATTCGCATCGACGGCCGCGATAAAGCGATCAGCCGACGGCTTTGGCTCACCGCGCTCGAAGAGGCCGCCTCCCGCGCGTTCGCCCTCGCTGGTGCCTACCACCAGGTAGAGCACCTTGCCGTCGAAGATGATTTCCTCGGTGTACTCCGTGCCCTTGAATGTCCTGACCACTTCTCCGGTGGCGGCGTTCAGCTCCGTAACCGGAGCGTTCAATCCCAGTGTCACGAACACACGGTCATCGACGGCCACCAAGCGTCTCGCGAGATGTGCGGGGCCCGAACGGAAGTGCCGCAGATGATCGTTCCACGGCTTGACAGGCTTCGACCACAGCTTCAGGCCGTTGAACGCGTCGCGCGCCACCAGGTGCCAGTCGCCGGGGAACCGGATTGCAGCCAGCGGCGCCTCGTCCTGAATGTAGAATATGCGCCCTTTCGCCGACACCAGTGCGCTCACACTTGCGAACTCTTCGTGACTTCGGGCCCAGCGCGGGCCGACCACCCATCGCAGCTCGCGGGGCTGGGTCACAAGCGTGTCGTTCGCGACCGGGTTATTGTCGGGACCATGAAGGAAGTGGGTCCAATCGTCGATCGCGGCAGGGACCGGTTTGCGGTACGCAAACCAGTTCCTGCCGATGGTTGATGGTTGATGGTTGATGGAAAGTGCTTCAAGCCCGACCAGCGCTCTCTTCTTCCCATTAACCATTAACCATGAACCATGAACCATGGCCACGCCTCGCGGCGCCAGAACCCGCGCCAGTTCCTTCCCCGACACGCGACACCCGACACCCGACACGGCGAGATTCACCAGCGAATCCGCATACGGCAACCACTCCTTGTCCCACTGCTGCACCGACACGCGCCCGTACAGGCCCGCCTTGCGCACTGCGTCCCGCGCGGCCTTGACCTTCGCTGCATCGGCATCGAGGGCGTGCACGAGGAACGGCCGGGCCTTCGCGATGCCGATTAGCAACGCGGGATCATCACAGCCCAGTACGACTGCCAGTCCGTCCCGCACACCGCTGTTCTTAACGAGGAGTTCCGCTTCACCCGCGAGCGCTGTCAGCGCGACTGAAGCCACGACCGTAGAGAGAAGAGCTTTCTTGATCATGACCCTGACTATAGCGCCGTCCGAGCCCGGAACAGAAGGAAAAATCATGCGCTGCAGCCGACATTCTTTCGACCGCGCCGCAAGCAGATATGATCGGGTCCCGGCTATGGTACTATCTGGAAGGATCTCTGAAGGTCCGCGCAGGATGACGCGAATTCCTCGTAGAAGTTCGGGTGATCACTGCCGTCGGATACCGGCGTGGCCACGTACCGAACCTTCGTGCGCCCGGCCTCTCCCGGATGCAGGTCGCGTCCGAAGAGGGACAGATACATGCTGTGATGACCGGCCACGCCGTCGTTCTCGTCGTCGCCCCGGTACGTCAGACCGACCGCGCTCACATCCTCCGGCAGGCCCATGGCGACCTGTGTCGCGGCATCGCTGTCGGCAAACACGAGCGGGAGGGCGTATCTCCGGCCGATCGCCGTTCGCCAGTACCATCGTCCCCGCTGTCCTCTGCCGTCCGTCAGCAGGTTCGCCGTCCGTTCGTCACGAGGGAAGAAGTTGTACATCCCGTGGTATGCGGGCGCGTCCTCCGGTACGATGCGTTCCGCTCCCCCGCCGTGCGGTTCGCCCGTCCGCACCCAGCAGCCCGCGGCAAAGTTCGGGGCAGTATAATGACTGAACAGGATCTCGTAGTCGGGGTAATACGCGTGGCCCACCACCTCGATGGTCAGGTCCACGATGTTCGGCTCAACCGGCGTATACCCGACACGCACCCCGGCCTGGTGCGCAAGTGTCGGTTGCCAGGTCACCCAGGCCGTATCGCCGTCCGTCGTCACATCGGCCGGTGTTGCGCGCAGCTCGGTCAGGTAGGCGTTGCGCGCCAGCGCGCGGAACAGCGTCAACCCACCCATCGCGCTGGTATCCACTCCCAGCTTCGTCGAGCTCGGCACGTGTTCCAGCGATCTCACGCGATACGAACAGACCGAGTGCTCCGGCACGGCCCATAATTGTCCCCGCAGCTCCGCGAGCTCAAACGATAGCGCGTCGTCAGTTTGTTTCCACATAGCCCGGCCTCCTCGTTGCCGGGTATATAGTCCCTATTCCGCCCAAATGGCAACTCAATTCCCGGCAGTCGGAACTGGATCTCGCAGATATTGCCCGGTGCATGGGGATGAGCACGATACCGGACACAACTAGACCCGCACGGGGTCCGACATCTCCCCCGCCCTGCCCCAGTAGTCAACTGCCCGCACCTTGTACCAGGCCTTGTTCCCGCGCGCGCGCGTGTGCAGCCAGGCGGTGAAGATAGTGTCCGCCTCGTTGATCCGGCTGTACTTCCCGTGCTCCGTATCTGATGTGAGCACCTCGTAGCTGCGCAGCACCCGCGAGTCCAGGCCGTCCCAGGTGAGCAGCAGATCCTCGTAGTCCTCGTGCAGCCCTTCGTATATCTCGCCACCCGGCGCCTGCATGGCAGCCGGGGCCTTGCCCGGATCCTTGCTGACCACGATCAGCGAAACCGACGGGACCGGCAGCTCCAGGTCGAACGAGCACGCGCCGTCCGTGAAGGCAGCGGTCTCCGGCCCTCTGACCATGACCAGCTCCGCGGCATCGCGCATGGCGGCCAGATCCTCAACGCGCGGCTTGCTCCTGTGGTTGCGCACGACCCATTCCGCGAACGGATCGGTGGCGCCGTCCTGGATGCGATACTCCACAACCGTTCCCTCATCGAAGGGAATGCCCGAAACCGAGATGCCAACCGCCTCCATCCCCGAAGACATTATCTTGTCCGCGGAGTGATAGACGAGAATGGCCACCTGGTCGTCTCCGCGGCGGCCAGCGATAACGCCGACATCCGACACGGCCGAAGGAGGGAGGCCGGACACGCCGCAGCGCGTATCCCCAAGCAGTGCGAGCAGAGCCTTCACGCTCAGGACCGGCTTCTTGACCATCGCAAACCGGCGCCGCGAAGCGTCTTCCTCGAAATCCGCGTCCGTCGTCTTGTACGCGCTCTGCGCACGGTCGTCGGCAATGTCGCCGAACCGCGCCATGAGCGTGCGATTGCCCCAGGCACCCACGAAGCCGTGATCGTTGCTGAGCAGCGTGTAGTCCTGCCCCTGTCCGTCCGCCAGGTACTCCCGGTGCTGGTTGATGATCTTGGCCGCGATAGCCGCGTGGTAAGCTTTCCCGCGCCACGTATGCAGGTCCCACCACCCGACCTGCGGATCGCACTCGTTGTTCATCGTCGGCAGCTTCGACAGCCGTGGGTGGTGCTTTTCCAGGTACTCGAACATGCGGCGTTCCGCCGCGATGATCTGCATGGAGTCCGGATCGATATCCTCGCTGCACGATCCGGCACCTTTCTCATGCGTGGATATGAAGTCCAGCCTGATTCCGGTCTCGCCGGTGAAGTAGTTGGTCCCCGTGTCGCAGTGCTCCATCAGCGCCTTGAAGAGATCCGAGAGGTTCCGGCACGTGCCGGGCCCGCCGAAGCGCAGCTCCGCGTCCGCCTCTTTCAGACCTTCCGAACAGGCGTCGTAGTAGTTGAAGAAAGCCTGGTTCCCCTGTCGCCACCAGCCGTCCGGCTCGTTCCACGTCTCGAAATACCACGTTCGCACTTCATCTGCTCCATAAAGCTCGATGTAATGCAGAGCCAAATCACGCACGAGCCGCTTGAACGCACGGACCTGCACATCATCGGTGAAGTCGGTGAAGTAGCCCGACGGGTTGCCCATGATCTCGAAGAACGGCGCCAGGCCGTTGCCCACAAGCACTTCCACCGCCCTGTCGAGCGGCTCCCAGTCGTACACTGGATCGTCCGTCCCCAGTCCCTCGGCCCTGACCAGCTCCAGCAGGTAATGCACCCGCACGTACCTGATGCCGCCGTGCGGCACCGCTCCCGCGTAGACCATCTGCTGCCGCATGTCGGCGTTCAGCAGCAGTTTCGCGGGCGAGAACCCGGTACTGCGCCAGAAATGCTTCAGCGGACGTCCGTCTCCATCACAATCCACAATGACCTTCACTGTATCCTCCCTATCCTCCAACCACCATTCCCGGAAATGAACGCCCAGTATGGCGCAGCTGCGAATCCAAGGCAATACTCCAGGGCGATTCCATGCTCGACATGTCCGGCGAGTATGCTATCCTACTCGGTACCGGAGGTAAACCGGCACAGTGAGCAAGGACCACATCACCATCGGCCTCCTGTCACATTACGTGGCTGATGCCGTGCGTGCGCCGATCGTGGAAGCTTTCCACGACACCGGCACCGAAGAGGCCGTACGTGCAGTGGTGTTTCTCCCACACCAATTCAACGAAGGCCCCGGCTCCTCGCGCGATGTTCTAAGGCTGATTGTCCCCACGAACCTCGACGGACTCATCGTGGTAAACAAGCACACAGACCGAATCACGAAGGATCTCGCTCTCTGCCGGGAATCCGTGCCGATTCTCACGATCAACACACGTCATCCGGACCTGCCGGTAGTCGAGCCGGACCGGGACAGCGCACTACGCGGCGCGCTCGAACACCTGCTGGACTGCCACGGGTACCGGCGCATCGGCCTCATCGCGGATCGCAAGAACGACGTCGAGATTATGCGCGATATGCTGGACAGGTACGGCGTTGCCTTCGATCCGTCCATGGCGCTGCCCCGTAATACGGCTCGCGCTGCGGGCATCCTGAAATCAAAGAGAGGTCTGAGCCGGCCGCAGGCGGTCGTAGTCGGCACAGGCGTGCTCGGCCGGAAGCTGGTCGCCGACCTGCAGGGCGAGGGCGTACTGGTGCCGCACGATATCGCCGTCATCGCCGCGGACACCATCGTGGGCGAGCAGCAACAGCCTGCCCTGACGACTTGCGGGGCCACTGCCTACACCGTGGCACGGCAAGCCACCAGGATGATGATCGACCATATCCGCAACGACTCGCCTCTCGAGTCGCATCGTTGTGCCGTGCAGCTCTACCTGCAGGAATCCTGCGGCTGCAACCGCCTCCACATATGGCGTGACTCGAATGCCGACCTGAACTCGATCAGGAGCCGAATCACGGCTCTCGCCGAGGAAGACGATGCCATCGCGCTGGGCCTGGGGCTGTCGGCGGACGGACCCGAATGGGTCGGCAAGGCGTTCGACGCCCTCGTCTCGGATGTGAGCACGGCCCAACGGGACTTCTCGGCCGTCCTTAACAGGATGCTCAACCATCCACGCCGCGTGGAGAACAGGGACGTGTCCGTCCGGCGAGCATTGTGGCTGCTGCAGCGGGAGGTTTTTGCCACCGTCGATCCGGACAGCAAGCCGGGCCAACGTTCCCGGCGAATCCTCAGGCGGGCATGGAAGACCCTCGGCACGGGCCTTGGCATGGAAGCCGTCGCCACGGGGTTTCACGCTTCACGTCTCGAGAGAGACAGATGCTCCCGCGCGTTCCGCAGCATGACCTACCAGCCGGATTGGGACGGCCTCTTGGACGCCGTGAGGAAAGGCATGAAATTCGTTGGCATCGACAGGATGTACGTATGCCTTCGCAAGGATCCGGGCACCCCGCCTCGAGCCGAGGATATCTTTCTGGCACTCGATGACGGGGAGCGTCTCGACATACCCGAGGACTTCGAGTTCGATCCTGCCGTGGAGATATTCCCCCGGGAGCTGTTCGGCGACGAACCACCCGGGCCATACTCGGTGCTGTCGCTGTACGATCACTGGGAGGATGCATACCACGGTTTCGTCGCCATTGCCGGCCGGCACTCCGGACTCATACTGGAGACCATGCGCGAGGGCCTCTCGAATGGGTGCGCCACGGCGCTCAGCCACCGGAACAAGCTCGAGGCCATGGCAAACGTGCGCGCGCTGGAGGGCCTGATCCCAATCTGCGCGGCCTGCAAGAAGATGCGGGACGACAAGGGCTACTGGCAACAGCTCGAGAAGTACATTTCGGAGAACTCCGAGGCACGCCTGACCCACAGTTTCTGCCCCGAATGCGCGCGAAAGATGATGGCCGATGCCGAGAACGTGATTGTCACCAACCGCATCAAGCGGTAGAATACCTCCCCGACAGCCTTGATAGGCCCGTGCCGAAACATTATTCTTTCTCCTATGGCGCTATTCGGTTTTGGCAAAGACAGACCGCAAACGGAGGCCGGGCCGGAATCCGAATGCGGGGAGCCTGCACCCAAAACCCCGCGGATTCCCGAAGGGGATCTCTACCGCGTCGTGGATTTCGAGCCATTCCCCTCATCGGACGGTATGGAGCTGCTCTACTCGCGAACGAGACGGAAGTCATGCGAGTGCCCGTCCTATATCGCCGATGCACTCGCCCAATGCATGCAGTTCCAGACCCTGGACCAACATCTCTCGGACACCTCGGTCCGCTACCGCATCGACGCACAGGAACTCTCCCCGGTGGCCGAGCAACTGCGGGAGTTGGCCGGTGAAGGCTTCCTTGTTTCCCTCGCCGAACTCCGCGCCGCCATGGCGGCCGGCACCGGCGAGCCCGATGATACGCCGGGCATCGGGACCGTAGGGATCGTGACCGCCGACCGCGTGGAGTCGCTGGAACGCTGCATTGAAGGGCATCTCGACGCGGCCGCCAGGCACGACCGACGCCATGATCTCGTCGTGGTCGACGATTCTCATGACCAAGCCTCCTGCAGGCAATGCCGTTCACTGCTCGCGGCAACAGCTGCGAACCGGGCTGTCACAATCTCCTACGCCGGCCGGAAGGAAAAGGAAGCCTTTCTCTCGGCGCTGGCCGGCGAGCTGGCCTCCGACGGCATTCCGAAGCAGCTTCTCCGCTGGGCCCTGCTGGGCGCACCCGAGACAGACACCACGCCCGGCGCCAACCGCAACAGTCTCCTTCTCCACTGTGCGGGCGATGTCTATCTCAGCCTCGACGACGACATGGGCTGCAGGCCGGCCATGCCTCCCGGCTGCCATGACGGTCTGACCATGGGTTCCGATGAGCCAACGGAGATCTGGTTCTACGAGAACCGCGACCGTGCATTTGCCGCGGCCGAACACACCGACGAATACCTGCTCGAGCTTCACGAGCGGATGCTAGCGCGGCCCGTTTCGTCCATTGCCCGCCTGCACTCGGACACGCGGCTCGAGGCAGACCTCATCACGCCGCCCTTCCTTCGGTGTCTCATGAACGGGGCGGGACGCGTGAAAGTCACGGCTTCCGGAATACTCGGCGAGTCGGGAATGTCGTCCCCCTGCTATTTCCTCTTCATTTCGGGGGCAACACGCGAACGCCTGTGGAACAGCGAGGAGGACTACCTCAACGCATGCACCACGCGTGTGGTTCTGCGCGCTGCCAGGAGCTGGACCGTGAGCGAGAACGCCCGACTCCAGATGCCCGCGACGGGACTTGACAACCGCGACCTGTTGCCGCCGTTCATGCCGGTTGCCAGGAACGCCGACGGCCCGTTCGGCATGGCCCTCCGAAGCTGCTGGCAGGAAGATTTCATCGGTCACATTCCGAGAACGGTGCGCCACGACCCACCCCGTGAATGGACTTTTGGGGAAGATGATATCTGGCGGAAGCTCGTTCGGTTGCGCACCGCCGACTTCCTGGGCAGGCTGATCAGACAGTGTAACTACGGGCCCGGCCTGCAGGAACCCCGGTCCCGTCTCGAACATCTCGGCCGGTACCTGCGCGGCATCGGCGGCCTGCCTCGCGCGGACTTCGAGGAGATCCTCCGCGTCGAGCGCTGGCGCCACCTCGGCGAGTGCGCGCGTCACCTCGAAGCCGAGCTGGACATCTCCGAGCCGCCGAGTTACATCGCGCGGGACATGGCGAGCTGTCTCGAGCACATCGCCGCCACATCACGCTCGGACGATTGCCTGCCGCCCGTCGACTTCGAGGAAGCAGATGGCGTGGCCGACCCGATCGCCTTCTTCGCCGATCAGCTGGTCCAATTCGGGGAGTTGCTCGAGGCATGGCCAACGGTGGTTGCGGGAGCGCGTCGCCTCCGGGAGAAAGAAGTGCGCCCGGCCCGGCCTGTCGGGCAGGAGTAAGATACATGTTTGCAGTTTCGATGAAACGTCCGGCTCTCGCCCTCGTGGCGGCAGCGTGCCTCGCGGGCCTGTGCCGTGCCGAACCGGGGACCAACGAACCGGTTTCTCTCGGGCATCGTGATTTCCGTCCATCCGCCGTCCGTCCGGTCGGCTTCCGCGGCGACGGCAACGGCTATTTCCCCGGTGCCACGCCCGTGCGCGAATGGTGGGACGGCCTTCCCGTCCTTCAGCCCATGCCGGTTCAAACGAGAAGCGGGCCGAGCACACTGCCCGTATGGTGCTTCGAGAACGACACGCCGAAGAACGTGCTCTGGAAGAGGCCGCTGCCCGGCTGGTCGGATGCCCAGCCCGTGGTCGTGCACGATCGCGTCTTCGCCCTGTGCGAGCCCCATTTTCTCGTGTGCGTCGATCTACATACCGGTACAAACCTGTGGCAGTGAGCGATCAGCAGCCGCCGAAGGCATCGGCGGCGGCGCCACCCGAAACGGTCGTACCGTCGGGTTGCTGGAAGTTGAACCGGGTCGTGGCGCCGCTCGGCTGCGCCAGCGCGGGATCGCCTACCAGCTGGCCCGTGAAGCCCCACCCCGACGGAACGCCCTGGTTCACGCCGCCAATCGTGAGCGTATAGGTGTCCGGCCCGCCGTTGAACGAAAGGCGGCCGCTTCCGTCTATGACACCGCCTGTCTCGTCAAAATCCAGGCTGTCGTCCCCGCCCGCCCACGCATTGTCCATGTTGAAGCCGCCGTCCCACGTCCCAACTCCGTCGCCCAACGTCACGTCAAGCCAGCATCCCCCCTCCAGCCGCGGAAGCTGCACGCCGTTCTGCGTAATGTAGGCCGCAGCGTCGCCGTTCCAATAGAACGTTGGAGTCGAAACGAGGGGACCGGTCCACACCATGCCGGGGTTCGCGTTGAAAACAACGCCGTGCTCGGTCCGTGCCTGCACGGTGCCGTTCACCATCTCCTCCACGACCCGGGACCAATCGTAGCCCGTCCAATCGTTGTCCACGCCCCCGCCCCACATCTGTACGTACGTTCTCGGACCATACCGCGGATAGTCCGATCCGCCGCCGCCGCCCACGGGAAGCCCCAGGTCCTGGGCCCACCACGGAACGTCGTCGAGCCCCGAGCCGTCGCCACTGCCGTCGCCGCTCTTGCCCCCATTCGTGGGATCCTGGATAGGCCATATTCCCTGCAGCCGGCTCGCGGTATCGCCCAGGAACGCGGAACCCGGCATGGTCTGACTCATCAGGAAATGCGCGTCCCGGCCGGAGATACGCCGCTTCGTGGTCTTGCCGTTGGACTTGATGGTCAGCACGTAGCCCGGCTGTCCAAGGGTGTCGGACCCGCCGGCCACGAAGTCGATCGTTATCACGCTGCCGTCCGACAGCTCAAGGGAAAACACCTGCACGGAGCCGCTCGTGGCGAAGATGCCGACGCCGCACCCTCTTATGCCTACCGTGGCCATCCGGGTCCTGACCTTGAACTTGTCGGGGTTCAACTCGGTTATCTTGCCGGTCACGATCCGAAACGCGCCCTTGATCACCGTACCGAAAAAGGAGTTCTTCTTCTTGTCCGTCGGGTCGTACACGTACTTGTCGATCTTGATCTGCCCGTTCTCCCCCTGGGAAATCGTCGTGTTGTCCCGGAAACAGATCTGGACGCGCGAGTCGTCTTTCGTCACAACTACATCGTTCAGATATATGTTGGACCTCATTGCCAAGGTACGGCGCTTGCCGTCTTCTCCGGTAGCCTTCGCGTCTCCGCTGACGGCCGTGACCCGGCCGACGGCCTGCAGGGCGAGAATCTCGGTCGCGGGAGCGATAAGCAGCAGCAACAACACAGTGATCATCATACGTAGCTTCATGGCGGGGTCCTCCTGGCCTGGCTAGAACGTGTAGACAAAACTCACTTCGACAATGTTCCTGTAGTACTCGTAGAGATCGAACGTGCTCTCATTCCCCGAGTACCTGTAGTTGACGTCCACCCCCATCGCCCTGCTCAACTGCTTCTTCAGACCCAGCACGGCCTGCGACCTGAAGTCCCTGCGAATCTCCGGCGCAAGCAGCTCTCTCTTGTTATACTTCAGGTAGGATAGATCTGCCGATCCGTAGAGCACCCAGCGCCACGGCAGCATGGTCTCGGCGTAGCCGTTGACCCCGCCGCCGATGTTGCCGTAGGCGTGATCCCGGGTCGACGCTCCGATCGCGTCGATCCCCAGTGTCACATTGCTGCAACGACCCACGGCCGGAACCACCACCTTCTGTCCCAGCCTCATGTAGGTACCGTCAAGGCTCTCGTAGTCCGGGTATTCCTGGTGCTCGACGTCCAGCTCCGTGACCCACTGCTTGCCGGACCTCGACTTGCAGGTGAACCGCGGCACCACGCCGATGCTGTCAACCAGCGTCTCGTCGTTGCGGCTGATATGCTCGATCCTGAGCGGCAGGCTGCACCGCCCACCCGCGGCGGGGCCCTGGAGCCCGACCGTAAGACGCACGAAATCCAGGTCGTAGTCCTCCACCACTTCTTCATCCAGCCAGGTGCCGAAGTACTCCAGCGCGCCCCGCACGGCGCATCCACCCGGCGCGCCCGGGTCATAAACGCCCTGTCCCGTGGCCGCCCCGAGCAGTCCGATGGAATCCTGGGGCTGCGAAGCCTCGGTAAGATTGAGGGCGGTTACGGAGATGCCGCCGAAGGACAGCGGGGCAATATCGATGGTGGTGGAATCCGGGCCAACGTTGACGTTATCGTTGTAGAACACGCTGAACCGAAGCGAGCCGCGACAGGACCAGCCGCGTGCCGCGGCGCCTATCATCCGGCGCACTTCCTCTATCTCCCTGCGTAATCCTGGCGGGGGGTCGCACGCAAGCGCACGGTCCAGTTCGTTGCGCGCCACGATGTAAAGCTTCGCGCCCGCGTGCGCCCGCGCCAGTTCGAGGTGCAGAAAACCGAGCTCGGGCCGTGCGGCAAGAACCCGCTCAAACGCAGCCCTGACGCATGAGTGAGGAAAGCCGCCAGGTGGCGGGGTTCTAGAGAAGATGCGGCGAAACTTTTTCGCAAAAGAGGAGTAGACAGCAGA